>FMJZ01041629.1_pt1 | contig 35849 bp, 33 predicted proteins | sample 1987881 | NCBI WGS metagenome assembly FMJZ01 (sample SAMEA4378227, study PRJEB15110) | soil metagenome | biome: soil; feature: Field; material: Soil | place: India | collected 2015-03-11 | depth 0 m
CCCCCCCGACGTGCCGGAACGAACACCAACAACAATGCGCTGCTGCACCAAAAAAACTTCAAACAAAATTCAAACAAATGATGAGTACGCCAATGCATCCAGGCGCGCTTGGGAGTGTTTTGATAAGCTGGTGAACAGCATTGAGACGCGGTAACCACTATGTTTGTTGCCCGTACATGCGACCACCACACCCATGCAGTTGAACCTGCTATTGTTCCGCGCGGATTGCACTGTAACGGTCATCTCCGTCCACAACGAAAGCGGCACAGGACTGCGGAACTCGATGCCGTTTTTTCTGAACAGCACATCTTCGGGTGGGAGTGAAAGCTTGGTTTGTCGCGCCTCAACTGTTACGCACTGTTGAGTTTGCGCAATACGCGTGCCAGCTTTTCTTGCACTCATAGGGCTTGCATATACACTAACACACAATTTCAATTCGTCAAACTGCACTTACCATTCTATGACTGCTGCACCCCAGGTTAACCCTGCGCCAAACACTACCAGCAACACAAGATCACCGCGCTTAATGCGGCCTGACTCGACGGCTTCGTCAAGTGCAATTGCGACCGATGCTGCCGAGGTGTTGCCGTACTTGTCAAGGTTGACGAAAACCTGCTCCGGTTTAGCGCCTAGCCGTTTTGCAACAGCGTCAATAATCCGCCGGTTTGCCTGATGCGGAATTACGCATTTGATGTCGTTGATGCCGAGTTCACACCTGGCAAGAGCTTCAGACGCTGCATTGTACATTGCCTCGATTGCATTTTTGTATGTTTCGGGTCCGTCCATCTGCAGGTAATGCAGACCGGCTTTGACGGACTCGATTGATGCGGGGTTTCGGCTCCCGCCGCCAGGTAACGCAAGTAAATCGGCTTTTCTGCCGTCTGCGCCCATCACGGCTGTAAGCAGGCCGTGCGAATTCGGCCTGTTCTGTAGCACAGCAGCACCCGCCCCGTCTCCGAACAATACACACGTGTTGCGGTCGCGCCAGTTGACGATGCTGGAAAGTTTTTCAGCCCCGATCACAAGCACCGTATCGAAAGTTCTGGACATGATAAACTGCTGGCCGATCTCGAGCCCGTAAATGAACCCGGAGCAGGCAGCCTCAAGATCAAAGGCCGCCGCTCGAACGGCGCCGATTTTTTGCTGCACAATGCACGCAGTTGAAGGAAACGGCATATCAGGCGTTACAGTCGCAACTATGATCAGATCAATTTTGTCTGGCGTGATTCCCGCCTTAGCCAATGCTTTCGTGGCAGCCTTCGCTGCAAGGTCTGAAGTAAATTCGTCTTTGGCAGCTATGCGTCTTTCCCGAATGCCGGTACGACTAAGTATCCATTCGTCGGAAGTGTCAACGAGCTTTTCAAGCTCGGCGTTGGTCATGACCTTTTTGGGCACGTATGAGCCTACACTGGCAATTGAGCAAGTGCGCCCCAAGAAATTAAACTTGGCACGCGGATTTTTGAACTTGGTGGTGGTATGCTCGCTCATGCGAAAGCAGTCGCTGCAACTGCGGGTTTCTTGCGAAAGAGTAGTTCGTTTGCGCGCCCGATTTCGCGGATGATGATCTCGTTTAGATGCGACCTGAAAGTTTCCGTAGTGACCCGGATTGCATTCATGACGGCTCGCTCGCGTGCGGATCCGTGCATGATCATTACGTTGCCATTTAGGCCAAGCAACGGCATGCCACCGTATGCGTCTGGGTCAAGCCGACGCCTGATTGTGCGCAGTGCACCGCGCACAAGCAGTGCGCCGATCATGCGTTTTGGATTCATCGTCAGTTCGTTTTTGAGCCAGACAAATATGCCGGTGGCAAGACTTTCGCATGTCTTGAGCACAACGTTACCCACAAACCCGTCGCACACAACAACATCAACGCGGTTTGCAAAGAGGTCGTGGCCCTCGACATTCCCGATGAAGTTGATCTGGGCCTGTTTGCACAGCTTAAATGCTTCCTGAGTAAGCTCGTTGCCTTTAACATCCTCGGTGCCCACATTGAGCAGGCCAACGCGCGGATTTTTGTAGCCGAGAATCTCACGCGAATAAACTGCTCCCATTATTGCATAATGCGCCAGATGGATCGGGCGGCATTCGAGGTTTGCGCCTGCATCGAGCAAAACGAAATAGTTTTGTGGCGCGGGAATGATTGTGGCTATGCCGGGCCGGTCAACGCCTGTAAGCGGGCGTAGCCGGATCGTTGCAGCCGCTACAACTCCACCTGTGTTGCCGGCCGAAATCAATGCGTCCGCCTTACCTTCCTTAAGCAGCTCGACACCGCGCGCGATTGAGCAGTCCGGTTTTCGCCGCAAGCCGTTCACAGGCCGGTCATGCATTGTGAGTACCTCGCTTGCATGCACAATCTCAACACGTGCGTCACGCAACCGCGCCGTGTGCATCGCCGCTTGGATTTGCGCCTGGTCGCCAACCAGGTACAGGGTGCTGACCTTGGCCTTGTCTGCATGTAACGCACGCTTGACACCTTCGATGATGACGCCACAACCGAAGTCACCACCCATTACATCAACTGCAATTCGCATACTCAACCCCGCGCCGGGTTTGCTCCGGCCGGATTTTGTCGGTTTAGGCCTCCGCTTTGACGGTGATAACCTGTCGTCCTTTGTAATACCCACAGGCCGGGCAAACGCGGTGCGGCACGTAGGGTGCAGCGCACTGCGGACACTGACTCAATTGCGGTAACTTCAGCACGCTGTTGTATGCGCGGCGCATACGCTGGCGGCTTTTCGACGGTTTACGTTTCGGAACACCCATGGCACGTTAAAGTTTTAATTTGTTCAATTCAGCCCAGGGAGTTGAGCCCTTTGGGGCCTGCGCGCTACCACGCGTTATTGCTTTGCCCTTGGCTGCACCCGGCGGCACGCCCGGACAATCCGGTCCACACACCGGGTGTTGTGGAAACGAAAGCAAAATATCCTCGCGCAAAAACGGCGTCAAGTCAACGCACTCATTGATTATAGGTACGGCTTCTTCGCCTTCCAGCGCCAAGCTCAGCAGCGGTCCTGAAAGTATTAAATCGTGCCTGAACGGGCGTAGACAACGCACGCATTGGCAGTCCAAACCAAGCTTTAGCTGCCCGCGGATCAAGATTTCTTGGCCGACTAATTGGACTGTCAGGTCGTACAAGAGCGGCTCATGTACCTGCAGCATTTCGTCCAAGGTATCAATGTCTAGCTCCGGCACTGGTATTTGCCCTCTAAACTGCATTTCGCCCCTGGCCAATTGTCTGATGCTAACAAGGATCGGCATAGGTCAATGTGTTTTTTTGGATTTTTCTGCAAATCCGAACTTGCGCGCCAACGCCTTGCAAACGTGCGGCGGTACGAAACAACTCACATCGCCACCCAAACGCGCTATCTCTTTGACAACGCTAGAGCTTAGAAATGTGTAAGTCTCCTTCGGCGTGAGAAAGATTGTCTCGAATTTATCGTTGAGCTTTCGGTTTACCAGCGCCAATTGAAACTCGAATTCAAAGTCGGACACAGCGCGCAACCCGCGCAACACTGCTCCTGCACCACGCCGCTTCACATAGTCCGCGAGTAACCCGCTGAACGCGTCTGCTTCGGCGTTTGGGATTGATTTTATCGCACGTTCAACCATGGCAAGCCGTTCAGCCAGGCTAAAAAGCGGCTGTTTGCGTTCGCTTTCAGCCACGGCAACTATCACCCGATCAAACAATCGCGCAGCACGCTGGATAACATCCAGATGCCCATAAGTGACCGGGTCAAAACTGCCAGGATAAACAACCGTGCGCACGGCTCATAATCTAGCACGTATCCGGCCAAATCATAGAACGAAATCTACTTGGACGCGGCCCATACATAATAGGCTTTGCCCAGGAGCAAACCACTGCAAGCATGTAATTCACCGGCTAATCCAATACCAGCCGGTAAAACCTGATTGGATCACGAAATCCTTTGAGAGTTGCAGGGGGCATGGGTTCACATTTTGCGGCCAGCGCAGGTTCAAGTCTGGCAACATGATTGAACGTCATTTCGCCGATCAGAATCTGGCCGCCTGCACTGAGGTTTTCAAGGCGACTAGCCAGGTTTACGTCGCGGCCGAAAACCGTGTAATTCAATATGTGTGCTTCAGAGCCCATTAGACCCACAGTCACAACTCCACTATTGATCCCGATGCCAAGTGATAGGATCGGCGCCAACTTGACCGTGGGCTCACCTTTTTTTAGCCGCAATGTGTTTTGCTGTTGCAGTTGCGCGTTTTGGGCCATGCGCTTGCGATTCAAAGATTCAACTGCGCGTTGCACCGCTATGGCAGCTCGCACAGCGTGCACCGCATGGGCAGGGTTGGGCGCTGGCGCACCCCAAAAAGCCATTACACAGTCACCTATGTATTTGTCCAGCGTGCCACCGTGGTTTTTGACCGTCTCAGCAACAATCGAAAGGTAAAGATTAACGGTTGCAAGGGTCTCACGTGCGCGTTCTTCAAAACACGCCTCGGCTGCGGGGCCGCTTAAGCCGCATTGGCGTACTAGCTCAGCCGCTTCGGCCCGGCTCGTGTCGGTAAGCTGGGTAAACTCGCGCAGGTCGGCAAACATCACCGTGACCTCGCGTGATGCGCCGCCGAGCGAAAGCGAGCTTGAGCTCAACAGTTCTTGAACAACCTCGGGCGAAACAAGTTTTGTAAATATTGACCTGATCCGGCGTCGCTCTTTTTCGGCAAACACAACCCTGTATGTGACCATTCCAAGATGTTCAAGTAACACACCCCCAAACAACGGCGTTACAATTGGCAACCAGTACCGGTTTTGGACATAGACCCATGCGCAAGCACAAACGTACGCGCACCCGAGCAACAGCGCACTTACTGTTGCCCAACCGGCACGGAACCGCCAGCTACCCAATGCTGTGCAGGTTCCCAACAAACAGATCAGAAGTAATTCTACACCTAAACCTGTGCGCCGGATGAACCGACCTGTCAGCACCGAATTTGCGATGTTTAAATGCGCACCAACGAGCAATGCTTCCTTTTCAAGTGGTGTTGCACCGCGGTCGGTCAGGTCACTACCTGTTGCCGCCGAGCCAATGATAACAAGTTTCCCGCGCCAAGTATCTTCCATAGGCTTCGCCTTAGTGCGGGTGCGCAATATATGTTTGCGCAGTACTTCTTCAACCGGTTCCCTGCTGAGGCACGCATCGGCCGGCGTGATGTTCCAATCGATCTGAACATAACCTTGTGCATCAATGGGAATAACACGCCGTATACCATTGCGGCCGCGCAGGATCACGTGGCCGCGTGCGCGGTCAATTTCAGCGTTTTCAAGGTCAAGCTCCAATTCCTGTGCTGCCATTGCAATGCCAAGCTGCCAGACGCGTTCTGTTTTGAAAGGTTTCGCTTTGGCAGGCCAACCAGGCGGTATGTTTTCGCCGATGAAATCTGCCAACTCGAAGTTTCCATCCGGGTCAAGCGGAACAACTATTTCCGGCAGACCAACACGCGGCAGGATGATCTTGTCTGGTTCAACACGTGCTTTGCGCAAATCAATCCCATATGACGGGTCTGACTCGGCAAGTTTGAACAATGGATGCCAGAACTTGTATTCTTCGAAGGCCTTTACGCGACGCAGCACCCCGTCTGAATCTGGTTCGGTTGACACATCACCGAGACGAACTGCGTTTGTAGCAAACAGCGGGTGGGGCAAAAGTGCAGGTTCGGCAGCCAGAATGATATTGTTTGCCCGGTGCATTTGCCATGCAAAGAAATCGTCAGACTCAACCAAGAGCGCGTTTTCGACATGGATGAGCTGTTCACCCTTGCCAAGTTTCTTAAGCCATTCCTCGAGTCCAGACTCGAGCGACGGGTCAACCTGCACAGGTGCATGGTCCGGGCGCAACTCACCGAAAAGGATGTCTATTGCAGTTGCACTTGCGCCTTGGGCTGCGAGCTCATGCACAACGCGACCGTAAACGTGCCGCGGCCAGTAAAGTCCGTATCGGAAACCAAGCTCGCCGCTGTTCAATGCAGCGATACTTGCGTCGCTAATGAAAACAAATCCCAGATTCGTCGAAATCTGTGCATTGAAATTCCGGGCTAGCCGCACGCGCCAATCGAATGTTTTCCATTCAAGGTGATCGAGCGGTCCGGGCCGCACCACCTGCAGCACGCATGCGAACCCTAACACTGCTACAGCGATTAGGGCTGGCGCAGCTTGTTGTGGTTTGAATAGCGCCACCGACGCGCCCAGAAATAACAAAACCAGGGCTGGCCACGCCAGCCCTGGTTACGGGAAAACACGCTTTCAGCTACTCAACACTTGGACCCGGGGTCACCAACGCAGTGCCCATGACCGTTGGAGAAACGTATTCGATCGTCCGGTCAACTGCAAATGCGCTTGGCGGCGCCATCGGACCCACACCGAATTCTTTTGCGGGCTGTACAAGCTCACGTTCCTCGTGTGCAGGAATACTAGTCAGAAGCCCTGTAACAGGGTCATACATCTGGCCGCCTTGGACGACCTGGGTTACCACCGAGCCATCAGGCTTGACGTAAGACATTACAACCTGGCCTGAAAGCACCTTGATCAATCCACTTGCATCAAGCATGTAAACCGTGCCGCGTATGCCTGCCACCCCATTCGGGAACTTGACCTCGTATCTGGACGCACCGGTCATTTTCTTGACTATGCCGAATATGCGCCCCGCACGTAAATCCAGTTGCGTCTCGGTCACCAAGTCAGCTCCAGTTTCCATCCACGCAAGTTTGTCCAGCGCAAGGACCGTGTTTTCATACAGCCGCACCATGTTAACACGCGCTTCCGCGTCGGGTTTGTAAGTAAACACGGGCGTAATCAGTCGTTCGGACACTTGCTCACGGTCCCACAACAACATGTCTACCTGCGACCCCGATGCCGTCTGGACTACGGTGCCCGGTTTTAGCACGTCCCCAACGTTCAGCGTATGCCACTTATTGTCACCGGTTGTATATCTGGCTGCACCTTTGATTCGAACAACCTTTGCCGCCCCTTGTAGTGGTTGTTGAGCCGGCAGAACTGTCGCCCAAGTTGCAATAAAAATTGCCAACCCCCAGCTTGTCACCTTGCTTTGAAGCCTAGCCGTCTGTTTCATAATCTGTCCTGCGGTTTTCGAGTTTTTATGTTGCAGTCCTGCAGCTAGTTTATGCCAGCGCAAAAACTTGTCAACAGGTTAAATGCATTTTTTTTGGATTCTATTTTGCAGCTTTTTCCGTGCCGATTGGCGCACTTTCAGCCGCCTGTTCGATTAGCCGCCTTTTAACAAGCTCCAGATACGTCACCGCGATTGGGTTGTCGCGAGGTTGTATGCGCCTTGAGCGCTCGAACCATGGTTTTGCCGCTGCGTAATTGCCAGCTTGCACGTAGTGCCAACCGATGTGCGCCAGAGTAAAGTAGCCGTTCGGATCCAGTTCTTCAGCCTGCTGGTAATACGGCTCTGCTTGGGCGTGTTCACCGAGCCAGTCCAGGCACATCCCGTACCGCAGACGGCTGTAGGCGTCATGTGGGTTAAGCACGATTGCGCGCTTGAACCAGTTCATGGCCTTGCGTGCTAGTTGCTCATAATTATCGTTGCCCAACCAGCTCTCAAGCCGATGCGCTTCACCAATCCGGTATGCAGTCTCGAAATTCATTGGCTCAACCTCAAAAGCGCGCTCGAGCAATGCAACCTGAGCACGCGAGTAATCAGGCACACGGCTTGCGCGCTGGAGCCACACACACTCTGTCGTGCGACGATACTGCTGCCAACTGAGGTAACCGATGCAACATCCCAAAACCAGCGTCACGAGAATCCTACTCGGTACTCTTACCGCCATCCAATAGCGCTCAGTTGCGAATCTGATGTGAGCTGTGAGCAACGCCGCCAGGGTGACTGCCAAGATTGCGTTGGCTGGAATGTGCATATTGAAGTCAACCCAGGCATGCAGTAGCAGCGCTACCAAACCCAGGGCAGCGCCGGTTACGAAAGCAAACCTGTTACTCGACGTGTACCCAAGGTCACCTTGTGTAAGCCGGCGCACACGGCTCCACGCCTTCAGAACCCCAGCCCAGAACAACACGCCGGCAACCGCCACTATCGTGCCCCCGACCAAGCCCCAATCTGCCAACGTATTCAGATAATCATTGTGCGCACGGTCAGGCCGCGCCTGGATGGATTCGGGTCTGTATTTGCGAAAACAATAATCGAAGTGTCCTGGGCCAACGCCGAACCAGAGATTGTCCTGCCACATTCGCGCTGTTGCATTCCACAGTTCGTAGCGTGTGTCGGTTTCGATATCGCCAACCTGAGAGATAGCGCGCTGGATGCGTCGCTCTAGGAAATAAGACCGCGGCGCAAAATAGATGCAAGCAACGACCAATAACGCAAACAGCGCTAATGCAGGCAAACGATAGTTGCTGTTCCATGCGAGCAATCCGAAAAACAAAAGCAGCGATAGCCCGGCTGCAACCCAACTGCCGCGTGAGACCGTCACGCCAAGCCCGAACACAATGACCAACGCGGCGTAGCCGAGCAAAACTTTCGTGACGGGTTTTTGTCGGCCGGCCAGCACGTAGCCAAGAGCAATTGGCAACAGCATTTCAAGGAAACCGGCCAAATGATTCGGATTAATGTATGTGCCGCTGCCACGATGTTTGTACGGTTTGATAAAATGCCATACGTAATCCGAGCCTGTGATGAATTGGTAGATTGCGTAGGCGGAAATTGCCATGGCAAGAAACACAAGCACAAACGCAATCACTTGTGTGTACGCCTGCGCATGCAGGTTGTTCAGGATTACAAAGAAAACGGTTGCGTACACAAGCAACCGAATCAGCTCAGCCCGCCCCACGTACTCGATGTCGGCTTCAAGATACCGTACAATTGCGTAAACCAGAAATGTTGCCACCGCCCAACAAACCGGCGGCCAGAACAAACGCGGCTCTGGATTGACCCACAGCCGAACAACCCACAGCAGCAGCAGGCCTATTGCGAGTGCTTGAATAATAATGAACTCTTGGAGCCGAACAGCGCCTGTTGCAAGCGGGCCGAAAACAAGCATGCCGAGCATCAAGACAAGCATCCCGTGCTCGAGCAACTTATCAATTTTGTCGCGGGTCATTGGTCAGCACATGCATCAAGCAGCGCTTTCTAGCCGGTGAACTGGCGCGGATCGGTGATCTTGCCTGTAACAGCGCTTGCGGCCACCGTTGCAGGCGATGCAAGGTAAATCTGCGCATCTTTGTGCCCCATCCGCCCTGGAAAATTGCGGTTTGTTGTGCTGATGCATTTGAGCGGTCTGTCCGCTCGGCCAAAAGTACCCGGCGGCCCGCCCAAGCAAGCAGCGCAACTTGGGTTCTCGGTCATTTGCACGCCCGCAGCAACCAAAATCTCCCAAATTGTCTTGTCACCCCAGAAGGTGCCCTGCAGGTCGGTAATAACCTCGGGTGTTGCGGGCACGCCGAATGTTTCGATTGCAACAGTCCGGCCCTGCAATATGCGTGCGCATTCAACAAAGTCACTCGTCTTGCCGCCAGTACATGAGCCGATGTATGCACGGTCAAGTTGCACGTCACCGAGCTCGATAGCTCTTTTGCACCGGCTCGGATCTGGTGGACAAGCCACAACCGGCTCGAGCCTGTCAAGTTCAACCACTAGCTCAGAAACAAACCTTTGGTCTTTGTCAGGCTCCACCGGGGTGTATTCGGTTTTTGTGTTGTTGAGACGAGTGCGCGTTTCAACAAATTCGGCCGTTCGCGGGTCGAAAGGGAAAATAGCGTTTTTTGCCCCTGCCTCGATTGCCATGTTTGCAATCGTCATTCGGTCTTCAATCGAAAGCGAAACGATGCCACTGCCGGCAAATTGCATTGCGCGGTAAGTTGCGCCGTCGAATCCGATTTGGCCGATTATGTGCAGGATGACGTCTTTGGCCATCACACCCGGGTTGAGTTTGCCCTCCAGAACAAAATGCATTGTCTCGGGCACTTTAAGCAGCAGTTTACCTGTACCCATCACAAAAGCTGCATCTGTGTTGCCGATGCCGGTTGCAAACTGGTTAAACGCACCAGCTGTGCACGTGTGCGAGTCTGTACCAAATAACACTTCCCCCGGACGCGTATGGCCCTTTTGCGCGAGAGCAACGTGGCAGATGCCAGCGTAGCGTGGTCCGAATTGCCGCCTAAAATGGCCAACCGCAGCGTCGAACGACCAACAAGAAGCGCCTATCGGGCTTACGTCGTAGAAGTATTTTATACCTTGCTCGACCACAAACTTACGCAGTGCATCAATGTTGCGTGCCGCTAGCGGATCAGACGTGAAGATGTAATGGTCAGGAATGATAACAACTCTGGCAGGGTCCCACACCTTTGCGTCCGTACCGAATTCACGTTTGAAAACGCCTATTGTGCCGGGCCCACAAACATCATGCGTCATCAGCACGTCTGCGCTGACCCAGATGTTTTCGCCCGCTTCAACCCGCGCCCGCCCGGCTGCGCGTGCAAGGATTTTCTCAGTCAATGTCATCGGCCCACCAGCTTACCTTTGTGCGGTCTGGCAGGCAATAAACGAGTTTGCAGCAAAAAACCGGCGAGCAGCCGCGCAACTCCATGGCGCCAAAGCGCAGGCGTGTTGTCAGGGCAAGCTCAGTTCAGCCAAGACTGGCGTTTGTGGAATTCTGATCCAGACAGTGCGCCGATCAATCTTTTCGCAACGCAACATTACGAGTCCTTCGGGCGTTTTGATGTTCAAAGTGTCCCCCACAAACACCGGCTGTGTTTGGCGTCCGGTCTGAATGATTGCTGATGAGCGATTGCCGGACACAACAATACCGCGTACAGCCAATTGATGCATTGCTTTTAGCCCGGCTTGGACCTTGGGGTCATGTTGTACAACGGTATTTGTGGATGCGCCGTCATCTTTCGGGGGGACCCCGGCAGTGGACTCGTTTATAATTTTCACAGAAGGGTTCCGCTGTGGAGTACCGGGCTTTGGCGTTTTGGCCAAGGCAACATTGCCCAGCGCAGATTTCACCTTGCCCAGTAGTTGTTGTGCGAATTGAGCGGGCGTGTTCTTGCTATCCCCGGCACCCGGTTTACCGGGGTATGCACTTGCCAGGTGCGGTTTCAGAAAAACGAAGCCTCCAACCGTGGCGACTGCGACTGCTGCAAAAATAATCGCCAATTTTTTCATTCTGTCATCGTTTGCCAGCACGCACAAAGCCAAGCATTAAACTCTAAAGTTTTGCATTTAATCTTGCAGGGAAACAAGCGTCTGTGTGTCCTGATATTGGACACATTGCGTGACTTTTGGACAACTCGTACACCAAGGCGCTGCAAAGGGCGAAACTTTAACTGGGCAATTTGAGAGACTGTTTTGCCGCTTAAACGATGCAATTTACTTTTGCGGGAGTGTGAATTTGGTGTTTAACAGCCCGAGCATGTGGCATAACATCTATGTGTATACCCCTTACTTTGTGGAGGCGGGCTTCCGGCGCGGGCTTTGGTTGAACTCAACCTTGCCGGTGAATGTGTACCGCATTACGTTGCCTGCTGCTGCAGGTGGTAGCCTATCATTGGAAGTGCAGGATTAAGCAATGTGCCTGGGTTTTGTCCTACAACAGGCGAATCACAGTCTGGGTTCGGGGGTGACGCTCCATTGTAACCGCAAACGCCCTGGCACAAGTTCACTTAATGGACAGCCAACGCGGTTTTTAAGTTGCGGTACAGGGCGGGTTATTGGTAATCGGGTGCATGGCTGAGATTGAAGCATTGTTGGAGGCGCATCTAAGGAAAACACCTGTAATCGGTCGTGACGTGTTCATAGCCGCGGGTGCAGTTGTAGTTGGTGATGTTACACTAGGCGATTGTTCGAGTGTTTGGTATGGCGCAGTGTTGCGTGGTGACATCAACCGGATTGTTGTCGGACATCATACAAACATCCAAGACAATGCTGTGTTTCACTTGACGGGTGAGCTGCCCTGTGTGGTTGGCAACTACGTCACGGTCGGGCATGCGGCTATTGTACACGCTTGCACGGTCGGAAACGAGGTTTTGATCGGCATGGGTGCGGTTGTATTGGACGGTGCAATTATTGGCGAGCAGTCCATAATCGGTGCAAAAGCGCTTGTAACACAAGGTACGCAAATACCGCCCGGATCGCTTGTTCTGGGTGTACCAGCAAGGGTGGTCAGACAACTTACAGCCGAGGAACGCACCAAGTTCAAGCTGTGGGCTGAAGAATACGTTCAGATGGCCGGTTACTATCTGCGGCACGGGATTGGTACTCGACCCGGTCCAAGCGTTTGAGCAGAAACCAATCTCGAACAGACGCTGCACGCCAATGTGAGCCAATACAACCTGAATTAGCCGAGGCAAATTACACCTCCCAATAGCCGGAAGCACATCGCAGACTACCTTGTAACTGCGCCATTTTTAGCCCCCATTCTTTGGTTGGATGGGGAGCGCACGCACCCCGCATGCGGTTTTCGCACGTCCTTGCGCAATACACAGTCAGGACAAACTTGGTCCCGAAACTACCAGCATGCTCGCGCCAATAGGCGCTGGACCCGAGGCGCCTGCAGCGACACCCGGGGACGGATGTGCTCTCCGCGCCTGTTTTTTCGGGTTCAGTGGGCTGGGCAGTACGCCACCCACTGCGCACGGAGTTAACGCATTGCCTTTTGGTGTTGATGCAATCCAAAACCGTAACTTGTATTATCTGCCGAGGAAACCCGGCAGACCGCCCCCGCCCATGCGGCTCATGAGTTTCTGGAACTTGCCGAACTTTTTCATCATTTGCTGCATTTGGGCAAATTTGTTGAGCATAGTGTTAAGCTCGGCAACAGTTACACCGCTGCCTTTTGCAATGCGCAACCGGCGGCGTGCATTCAAGATTGCGGGGTTGCGGCGTTCCTCGGGCGTCATAGCGCAGATCATCGCTTCCATGCGTTTAAGTTCTTTTTCGTGTTTTGTGATGTCTGCTTGTTTGAGCACCTGTTCGCCGCCGGGCATCATCTTTATGAGGCTTTCGAGTGGACCAAGCTTACGCATCTGGCGCATGTGTTGGAGGAAATCTTCAAGCGTGAACTGGCCCTTGCGCATCTTTTCCTCAAGCAGTTTGGCTTCGGCAAGGTCAACTGCTTCAGCAGCTTTTTCGACCAGGCTGACCACATCCCCCATACCGAGAATGCGCGATGCCATCCGGTCTGGATAAAACGGCTCGATGTCATCGAGTTTCTCGCCTGTGCAGGCGAACTTGATTGGTTTATTCGTGACCGCCTTGAAACTGAGTGCTGCACCGCCTCGGGCGTCGCCATCGAGTTTTGTGAGGATTGCACCCGTGATACCCAGTGCATTGTCAAAATGCGTGGCAACGTTTACCGCTTCCTGACCTGTTGCAGCGTCAAGCACGAGCAAGATTTCCTGCGGCTTGAGAAAGTCGCGCAGCCGGACCAACTCCTGTACAAGTGGCTCGTCAATGTGGAACCTACCTGCTGTATCAAACAACAGCACGTTACGATGAGTGACACGTGCAGTTTCGACTGCTTCACGCGCGATCCGCAGGACATCCGTCTCGCCCCTTTTGACGAGTGTCGGCAGGCCAAGTTGTTTGCCGAGCGTTTCAAGCTGGTCCATCGCCGCCGGCCGGTGTACATCAGCCGCCACAAGCATCGGTTGCCGACCTTGTTTATGCAGCAACCGGGCAAGTTTGCCGCAGGAAGTTGTTTTACCTGAACCATGCAGCCCGATCAGCATCAGACAAGTTGGGTTGCCGCTCAAATCAAGACCTGCACTGGTCGAGCCGAGCAACTCGACGAGCTCGTCGTAGATAATTTTGATCAGGTATTGGCCAGGCTGAATGCTCTGGATAACCGGCAGGCCGATGGCCTTGGTTTTAACCCGCTGGATGAAATCCTCAACAACCTTATGGTTTACGTCTGCGTCCAGCAGCGCCAGCCGCACATCGCGGAGCGTATCGGCCACATTGGCCTCGGTGATCTTGCCGAGACCACGCAAGTTGCTAAACAACTCCTGCAGTCTTGTGGTAAGCGAGTCGAACATCGCGCAAAGATATGCAGTGCAGAGCAGGTTGACAAGATAGGCTGGATATGATTTGATTTACGGCCTGGAAGGGCTTGATGGTAGGTTACCCAAGCGGTCAACGGGGGCAGACTGTAAATCTGCTGGCGTATGCCTTCGGTGGTTCGAATCCACCACCTACCACCACTCGAGTACTAGCAGACTTTTTCAAAACGCCGGCGCTGTCTCTAGACATGACCCGCCGCACCGACCGACCCAACCGGGTTCCCGAGCTTATGCTTGTTCAGATATGCAGCGTGAGCGTTCCCACGGCGGTCCCAAGTGTTAATCGAAGGCGTGTCCGGCGCAGCCAAGCACGTTTTTGACCTTGTGTTTAACAAGTTCTTTGACTCTTGTGCGGGCTGGGCCCAGGTACTTGCGCGGGTCAAACTCTTTGGGGTTTTCCACGAAAACGCGTCTTATCCCTGCTGTCATTGCAAGGCGTAAGTCAGTGTCGATGTTGACTTTAGCCACCCCGTTGCGGCGTGCTTCTTCAATGTCGGTTTCTGGTACACCGCGTGCGTCGCCCAGTTTGCCACCGAACTTGTTTATTTCGTCCACAATCTCTTGCGGCACACTTGACGCACCGTGCAAAACAAGCGGGTAATCGCCCAAGCCGGCCTCGACCAGCGCTTTCTTGATCGCTTTGAGCCGGTCCATGTCAAGCCGCTGGTCGCCCTTGAATTTGTAGGCGCCGTGTGAATTGCCAATCGCAACTGCCAGCGAGTCGCACCCGGTTTCTTTGACGAATCTGACTGCTTCATCCGGATTGGTGTAATGGCCGCTCTTGGAATACCCGCCGCCTGCCTCGCCTTCGTCGAATTGTGCACCCACCAAATGGCCTAGCTCGGCCTCCACAGCACAATTGTGTTTATGCGCGTATTCGACGACTCTGCGTGTTATTTCAACGTTTTTTTCGAACGGCTCAAAGCTAGCATCAATCATTACGCTGGTGAACCCTTCGTCAATGCACTCCTTGCATAGCTCGAATGAATCGCCGTGGTCAAGATGCACTGCGATCGGAATGTTCGACACGCTCACAGCTGCCTCGATGAGCTTCTTTAAGAAGATCGGTTTTGCATACTGGCGCGCCCCGCGTGAGATTTGCAAAATCAAGGGCGCTTTTTCTTCTTCGCAGGCTTCAACAATGGCCTGCACAAGTTCCATGTTGTTAACGTTGAAAGCGCCTATGGCGTACTTGCCTTTGAGCGCTTTTGCAAACAGGTCACGTGTATGTGTCAGTGGCATAATCGAATCAACGTTCTTTACTGACGTTTTGTTGGATTTTAGCTCGCAGGCGGCAAAAGTGAAACAAATTTTCCGCCAGCTACAGGTTACGGTTCGTGAACATTCAGGGAAAGTTTCTGCAACATTCGTGCGACAAAGTTGCACTTACCTAAACGGCCTTTTAGGTTTTGCGCATGAGGCGTCCTCTTCGATGGTTTTGGTGCGGAAGCTGGTCTGCGCTTTTGCTTACGTGCAGCCTTGCCGCAAACGCGCCGCAGGTGATCATCGAGCGCATGCTCGAGCTGCCAGAACTGAGCTTGGATGCGCTCCAACCCGTGGGAGCGCCGCCTTTCAACCTTGCGCAAGCCCGGCGCAATGGCTTGGACTATACCAACCTGCCAGCGTTCGGGTCCGGCCTAGCCTTAAACGCGGCAGGCGAATGGTTCGGATTAACTGACCGCGGGCCAAACGTTGCACTCAGAGGTCCAGACGGTCGCTCGCGCCGGGTTCTGCCGTTACCACAATTCGGGCCCGGCATCGCACAACTCCGAACCAACGGAAACGCTCTGCAACTGGTCCGCTACTTACCGCTCCGCAATGCAGCAGGCCAGCCACTCTCAGGTCTAGGGAACACCAATGACGACGAGCCGGCGTACGCATCGGTCCACGCGCAGGAACCGCTGCCGCCAGACCCCGGCGGAGTGGACCCGGAAGGATTGCGGTGTCTGCCGAACGGCGATTTTTTGGTGTCTGAGGAATACGCACCTTCGCTGTTGCGTGTGGACAAGCACGGCCGTGTTTTATGGCGTCTGACTCCAAAAGGTCATGAGTTGGTCGGTGCGCAATATCGCGTGCATGCAATTTTGCCGCCGGCGGTGCGCGCACGCAGGCAAAACCGCGGGTTTGAGAACCTGGCACTAAGCAAGGACGGTCGCCTGGCCTACTTGGCCCTGCAAAGCCCGGCGGTTCCAGAAAATCATCCACGGGCAGGTTCGAGTCGTATTGTGCCAGTAATCGAAGTGGATTTGACCGAACTGGACGCACCGCGTGTCACTGGTCTCTTTGTTGCGCGCACAGGTGCGGCGAGCGAGCACCCGAACACCAAATCACAGGAGCAAATCAAATGGAATGACGCTGTGTGGCTTGGCACCCGCAGGCTGCTGGTGCTCGAACAAGGCCGCACTACAGCGGTGTTGCGCGAAGTAAACTTGAGCTCTGCCACCAACCTGCTCGGGCACGAGCGCGAAAATGAACTGTGCCTTGATACAGAAGACACGTGGGCACTTTATAAGGTGAAGGTGGCTGAAAGCCGGATTATCGCCAGGTTAGATGAGTTGTCCCGCCAAGGCGGCCACAAGCTGGAGGGTTTATGTGCGCTCGGAGACGGTCGGTTCGCAGTGACGAACGACAACGATTTTGGCATAGGCGACGACGCTCCAGGCGTACCCACTCGAATCTGGATTGTGCGCTTGCCCTGAACAAGAACCATCCTGGTGCTGCCAAAGCCACAGTTGTAAGCTGTGCGTTTTGCTAAAATGTAACACTGCAGCCATATGACCGTGACCGCGGCTTGGTAGTTAAAACCGCGGACAATGGATCGCAAATTTATCAGATCTCTGCTTTGCGGCGGCTTTGGCTTAATGGTTGCAGGCTCTGTTGCCGGACAGCTTGCCATTACTGAGGTCATGTCATCGGCTTCAACCAACAATTTGCTGGGTGTGCCCCAAGGCCCCGATTTTTGGGAACTTTCAAACTTCGGCACGAATGCGATCGACCTGACCGGGTTCCGTTGGAATGACAACTCAGGTGGACTGGCAGGTGCGGATCAGTCCCCTTTTGTAGGTCTAACAATTGGCCCCGGCGAGGTTATCCTGTTTGTTCAGGACAACGTGGTAGGTATCAGCACACCAAACGAATTCCGTGCCTGGTGGGGCTTGCCACCAGAGCAAAAGGTGGTGTTCTACACCGGTAACGGCCTGAGCAGTGATGGCGACAGTGTGATACTTTGGGGGCCGGACGCAACCGGAGACGACGATTACATAGAGCGCGTGGATTTCGGCCCTGCGACGCGCAGACACACGTTTGCTTACAACCCTGAAGATGGCAGCTTTGGCACTGTTAGTACCGAAGGTGTGTCCGGTGCGTTCAGGGCGGCATGGTCAGACGACGTGGGCTCGCCAGGTATCCACACCGGCCCCGTACACGTGAGTATCACCGTGCACCCAACAAACCAGCTTGCGTATGCAGGATTTCCCGTGTCGTTTCATGCAGCAGCGCGCGGCCTCCCGCGGCCACGTTACCAATGGCTGTTTAACGGTGTGCCGATACCGGAGGCAACCGCGGCCACGTTTTTGATCAGCAAAGTTCAGCCTTCAGATGCAGGGGTTTACAGCGTGTTGGTCAGCAACGGGCTCACGAACGTGCTAAGCTCGAATGCGGTTTTGACCGTGGATAACGCACCCACTGCACCCACGGTTGTGAGCACCCCAACAAACATTGACGCATACATAGGACAGACCGTGAGGCTCGCCGCCAGCGCCCAGGGCAATCCAGCCCCAAGCTATCAGTGGTACAGCAATGGTGTGGCACTGATCGGGCAAACCGGTCCCCAATTGATCCTTTACAATGCAGAAACGAATTTCACTGCCATATATTCCGTGGCCGCGTGGAACATAGTCGGTACAAACGTCGCGTCCGCCCAGGTTACAGTTACACACAAACCGCGGTTCTTGATCACAGAAGTGCATTCAACCGGGTCATCGGAATTTCAAGATTGGTGGGAATTGACCAGTTTCGACTCCAGACCGTTCAATCTTAAGGGGTACCGTTTCGACGACGACTCGCAATCATTGTCGGCTGCTATAATCATCACCAACGATGTGGTGATTCATCCGGGAGAAAGTATCGTGCTGGTCGAGACAACCTCTGCCCGCCCGATGGACCCGGCCCGGTTCAGACATTGGTGGGGGACTGACAACCTGCCACCACATGTGAAAGTCGTGGTCTATTCAGGGTCTGGCATCGGGCTGAGCAGCACCGGCGACGCGCTGTATTTGTGGAACGCGGCCGCCACTGCCAACAGCGATTTTATCTGCGGCGTGACGTTTGGTGCGGCGCCGGCGTCGCCCCGGCGCACCTTCGTTTACAATGTGGACTTGCCCGGGCAACAGACGCCGCTGCCGGGTTTATTGATACTGGTTAGTACCCAGGGGGTTAATGGAGCGTGGGTCGCTTCCAACGGCGATATCGGCTCGCCAGCCCGTGTGATCGAGCCGGTTCTGCTGCAGATCATTTACCAACCCAACAGTACCATTTTGCGTTGGCGAACTGTCCCTGGCCGAGGCTACACCCTGGAAGCCAAACCAAAACTCGAAGACGGCGCATGGGCACCAATCGCCAATGTTGTGGCTGAAGGTGACCACACCATTGTAAACAGACAAATTGATTCGCCCACGGGTTTCTTCCGCGTGGGAACAATGCTGCCTTTTCCAGTACCATGAATCGTTTGCGACAAATGCGTGTTGCTGCGACAAGACCAAAAGCGCATGGATTCACATTGATCGAGTTGCTGGTCGTTGTCTCCATCGTAGCAATATTGGCGGGGCTGATGTTGCCTGTCCTAAGCCGTGCCAAGGCCACTGCCAAACGCATTGCCTGCGCAAACAAGCTCAGGCAATGGGGGTTGGCGTTCACCATGTATCTTCATGATAATGACGGTTTTCTGCCACGAGAAGCGTTCGGCACCAGCGCCCGGCTTAATAATTGGGCTCAGGTCAGTGATCCTACGGCGGCAGATGTATGGTACAACGCATTGCCTAAATTGCTGAAGTTGCGCGCCGCTGCGGATTACCTGAACGAGCGCGCCGCATTTTATGGGCACGACAGTCTATTCCATTGTCCTGCAGCGCGGTTCCCTGCTGATGCGCAAGCTTTGGGCAACGTGTTGTTCTCGATAGCGATGAACTCCAAGCTCAAAAGTGGCGCCGCCCCCGTTCGCGCCAGCTCAATACTGCGCCCGGCACAAACGGTGGGATTCCTTGAGAACCGGCTGCCCGGCGAACCCAAGGTGGACTCTGCGCAAACTGACAGTGACCTCGGCCAGCCTGCCAGTTTCGCCTCGCGCTTTGTGGCGCGGCATCTGAATGCGGGCAATCTTGTGTTTATTGATGGGCATGTGGAATCTCTCCACGGCAACCGCGTCGTGGAAACCAACCGTGACAGCCCAAATCGGGGCAAGGCGATTGTACCTCAAAACCGCGTCATCTGGACTCCAGACCCCGCTGCTAATCCGAACTAACTGCGAGTCTTAGACTTGCTCTGGCCGACAGACTTTTCTTTGAACAATTGAAACCCAGTAACCCTTAACAAACCTATGAAAACACCAGCAACACTACTAGCTGTAACTGCTCTGGCTCTGAAGCTAAACGCCCAAACGATCACCGAGGTGTTCTTGCCGCAGTACCTGGCCAATGGAAACACCACGGGTTACAGAGCACCAACTGCGGCTCGGTTGACCATATCGGGACTATTACCCAACGCCACTTATCGTTACTACGTTTCGGGTGACACGAACATCCCAGTGGGCACAGGCGCCGGAAATTATTTCGGCATTAACAACACCGCTAACTCGGCCGGATACATTCAGGGCTACACTACACAGAAAGGATTGGGAGGCACATTGCTAGCCAACGACCAAGTCGCTTCCGCTAACCGATATTCTGAATTTACCACGGACGCTTCCGGCTCATACACAGGTTGGTTTGCACTAGTGCCCACCTCAAATGCGCGGTTTACCGTGGGCAACAACGTAAGGTTGGGTGTGATTCTGAACAACGGCGCAGGCGGCACAACCGTGGCGCACACCCTTTACGCAACAAGCACACTGCTTTCACTTGGCCAAGGCACAGCCACAGGAGTCAACGAAGCCACGTTCCTTGTGGGCGACAGTTTGGGCACAGCCCCAGGCGAAACCATTGTTCTGCTGTATGACAACATAGCTGGCACCGGCCGGCCCGTTTGGGGCACCTGGACAGAGTCGGACGGAATAGATGCGACTGCCTTCACATTGTGGAATACACACGTTACAGCAGGACGCTGGGGTGCATACGTGCCCAACGATTTGGCAACTGGCATATGCCGGGTTGAATACTGGGACATCGGCAGCAACACGCTCCTGGGCTATCAGGTCTCGCCTAACGGCATATGGCAAACCATCAACGAAGCACCGTTCCTCCTCGCCAACGGCGACACCACGTTCAATGGCGGTGTGGCTAACCCAATCGGAATCGTCGTGCCCGTGCCAGAGCCAACTGCCTTTGCGTTACTCGGGTTTGTCGGCCTGTTGTGGTTTGTGCGCCGGCGCATGAGCTGAGAACAGATCTTACCAGACAGCCCGGCCAACTTTGCCAGTCGTTTCTATGCAGGCGCAGGTATAAAGTTGGCGGCACCCACATCCACAGAGACAAGTTTGGGCACTTTGGAAATTCAACCCCGCAAGCAGAAGGCTTGTGCAAACGTTAAATCCAGTTTGCGCACCTTGAAGCAACCCGTTCTCAGGCTTAGCAAAGAGGCACTACGACACGAACGCCCGCACAGTGTTTGGTGGCTTGGCGTCAAGGAATCTGACACCAACCACCGGCCTCAGCATCGTCATTCCCGGAGGCAGTTGAATTAGCTCGCGACGCGGCAAGCGGTCAGTAATGTTTAGCGCTGTTTTGTGGTCGTGGGCTGTTCCGAGCAAACTTAAATTTCTCACCCGCATCGCAGACTCCAAGTTGCGCCGTTCCATACCTATGTGTTGATTTCTCTTGAGACCTGCCCAAAAAAGCCGATTCCAAATTCGTATTTCGTATTTCAAACACAAGTGCGAACCGCCCCCGACTAATTGGCCCGGCCAAGAGTATGACCAGGCCAAAGGTAGGTCCCGAGCTGTAAGCCGGGACATCCCATGGGTTCAGCACCCGGATTGAGCAAGTCGCATAACGCTTCTGTTCAGGCATTGTGTGCCAACCGGGCTGTTGTGAGCACGCCAGTTTGAAGTCTTATCTGGGGCCCGGGTTGATGATCGTGCTCATCTTGAAGATGGGCAGGAACATGCAAATCACCAAGCCGCCAATCACAACACCAAGGAATACGATCAGGATCGGTTCGATAAGCGATGTTAACCCTGAAAGCGTGGTCTCAATTTCTTCGTCGAGGAAGTCGGCCACACGCTCCAGCATTGCATCGACTTTGCCTGTCTGTTCGCCTGCGGCCAACATCCGAATTATCATGCTTGGGAACACCGAATGTTTTCCAAGAGATGAAGCGATTGTCTCACCACGCTCGATGTCAACGGCGGCATTTTTTATCGCCTTCTCAATTTCGACGTTGCCAACTGTTTGGGAAACGATTTGGAGCACCTCCAGAATCGGCACACCGCTGCGCACCAGCGATGCCATCGTACGGGTGAATCTTGCAAGGCAAATCTTATGCGCAATCGCACCGAAAATCGGCAGCCTAAGTCGTAACCGATCCCAAAACGCGCGGCCTACGGCGGTTTTCTTGGTGAAGTGGAACCAGCCAAAGGCCAGGCCAGCAACACCAATTATGATGAACAACAGGTTTTTCTGCACCACTTTGCTCAGGTTTACCACAAACAAAGTGGGCGCAGGCAACTGCGCTTGGAAACTGCTGTAGATGTCTCCGAACACAGGCACAACTTTCACAAGCAGAAAGATCGTGATCAGCACCGCAACTATGCTGACTATCGTGGGGTACATCATGGCTGCCTTTACCCGCTTACGTAACCGGGCCATGCTCTCAAGGTACGTAGCCAGCCGCGCCAAAATCTCGGCCAGCAAACCGCCTTTTTCACCCGCCGCCACCATGCAAACATACAGCCGGCTAAATGCCTTTGGATGTTTCTGCAGTGCTTCAGATAGCGAGTCACCGCCTTCAACACGCGCACATACATCGCGAATGATATCGCGCATGACCTTGTGCGGTGTCTGCTCTGCCAGTGCCTGGAGCGACTGTACCATGGGCAGACCGGCGTCAATCATCGTTGCAAGTTGCCGCGTGAAAATGACAAGGTCAGCCAACGATACTCGCCCACCCGCAGTGCGACCTTTTTTGCCAACCTTCTCCTGAATCGAGACAACCAACAGATTACGGTTCAGCAGTGCCGCAATGGCAGACTGCTCATTGGCCGCTTCGATTGTGCTGCGTATCTCGCGGCCGCTGAGTGTGTCACGCGCTACGTAAACAAAAGAAGGCATAGCGTTTTTCTTTCTAACCTGCGCCGAGGGAAAATACCCGAGCGACACTGCATCAGGTTTTCGCCCCGGAGCAACCGATTCCCAACCTTAGCAAGGTGCGTTCCACTGCGATGCTGATGGCGCTCCAAAAAGTCAGCTCTCCAGTGCGTTCGTGCGGTGCTTGAACCGGCTTATAAGAATTGGTTGCGGTGTGTAAAATCGGGGCTTGACATGGAAACCGCCCTTTGGCAGAAGTTCAGTCAACCAAGCCGGGTTGTGGCCCGGGGTAAAAAAATGAAAAAGTAGTTGTCAATTAGTGCAGCTTCCGCTACAAGGTGCGAAAAATTGCGCCTGAAATGGCGGGCGGGTAAACCGGTTGTTACCCGCTATTGCACAGAAACTGGACATTAGTGTCAGTTGCAGTAAACAAAAACAAACAACAACGGAGGAACCTATGAAGTTTGAAAAATGGACGTTAGGTTTAGCCGCCGTGGGTGTGATCAGCTTGGCCTCCGTCGCTCAAGCTGAAGAACTGAACGCAGTGCAAACTGCGCTTTCAGGCACAACCATCAGCGGCTATGTGGATACATCGGCACATTGGAACCTGGGCACAGGTACACTCGTACCGAATGTAAAGTTCAATCAGGATAAATCCGACGGGTTTAACCTAAACGTCGTCCAGCTCAGCATCGCCAAGCCTTTGGACGAAACCGACTGGGCTGCAGGCTATAAGGTTGACCTGTGGATGGGACCGGATGCAAACGTGCTTAACACGGGCAGTAGTTGGGCAGGCGATGTTGGATTTGAAAACGCTGACTTTGCAATTCGGCAAGCGTACGTAGCGTTGCGTGTGCCAGTGGGCAATTGGATCGATTGCAAGGTTGGCGTGTTCGATACGATCATTGGCTACGAATCGCTCGAGTCGGGTAATAACCCCAACTACACACGCTCATACGGCCATTCAATCGAGCCACAGACACACACAGGCGTATTGGCCACATACAGGTTTACCGAGTGGGTAGCCGCATCGGCAGGCGTGGCGAACACAATCGGCCCCGAGATAAATGGCCGGACAGACAAGGCCGAGTCGTACAAGACATATATGGGCTCGATCGCACTCACCGCCCCCGCAGATTGGGGTTGGATCGAAGGCTCGACACTGTACGGGGGCATTGTTAACGGAACCGAAGCGTATGATGACGTTCCGATTACAAGTCTATACGTGGGCGCAACGCTGTCCACTCCAGTTGCTGGCCTAAAGCTGGGCGCAGCCTACGATTATCGGAACCAAGACAATGGTCCAGACGCATGGACGGCGGCTGTGTACGCTTCATACCAAGCGACCGAAAAGTTAAGCTTGCATGCACGCGGCGAGTACCTGCGTGACAAAACAGATACTTGGGCATGGTTGGATAATGGCGAAGCAGGTCAAATTTGGGCGGCAACACTTACCGCGCAATATGATCTGTGGCAAAACGTCATCAGCCGGCTTGAGTTCAGGTGGGATAACGCAAATTCGAGGATGTTCGGTCGGGATATCGGAGTGTCGGGTGACCGGTACAACGCATTCCTGCTGGCTGCCAACATCATATACAAGTTCTAACCGGACTTGAGACGCTTGAGAACCCCTTCCGGAAAAACCGGAAGGGGTTTTTAGTTTTGTAGAGCGAGGACGTGCTCATAGTGCGGCTGCTGCAAAAAAACTTACTTTGCGCGTGCGCACCGTCTTGTCGGCACTCCCATTTAAAACTGCAGAATGAGGAAACCACGTTGCACAGCACATCTGTGGCGAGCAAATGTGCTGCCCGTACCCTTGCCCGCAGAATCAGTTTTTTTGGGTCAATACGCGTTTTGGGAATAACTTTTGCCGGGTTTGCGAGGGTTGGTTATCGGATTGCCAAACGGTTCCGGGACCCTGACACTTGCCAGTTGTTCAATGTGACGAAGCAGGATGAGTGTTAAAGTGAAAATTTGCGGCATAACAACACCTGCCGATGCAGTTGCGGCTGTTGAGGCTGGCGCGGATGCGCTCGGATTTATGTTTTTTGAACACAGCCCGCGTTACGTTGAACCTGCTATTGCGGCAGAAATTGCACGTCAACTGCCCGAGCATATCCTTCGCGTTGGCGTGTTTGTTAACGCGCCAGTTGGCGTGGTCAACAAAGCCATTGCGCTGTGCAGATTGGACATCCTACAGTTCCACGGCGATGAATCTCCTGAGTACTGTATGCAGTTTAGCTCGCGCACGATGAAAGCATTCCGGATCTTGAACGCGGCCTCGCTCGATACGTTGCCGGCTTATGGTACGGATTTTTGGTTGCTGGACGCTTATGTACCTGGCCGGCTTGGTGGCACAGGCGAAACGTTTAACTGGCAGCTTGCAATTAAGGCAAAAAAATTCGAGCGCCCATTCTTTCTTGCGGGTGGGTTAACACCCGAAAACGTAGCTGAGGCAGTCCGACTTGTGCAGCCGTACGGTGTGGATGTGTCAACGGGTGTCGAGTCCGCCCCCGGCAAAAAAGACCATGCAAAAATGCGCGCGTTTATCCAGGCTGCCAAGGGAAAGCCAAATCGTTGAACTGTTGAACCGCTAACCTGACAAAAGCTCTGCAACATCAGTCGGGCGCTTTTTTGAGGATTCAACGATTTGACAGGTTCACGGGTCAACGTTGCATTCCGCCCAACTGTCCACTCGACTTCTGGTGGCGCTGCGCTAGCCTGTGTAGGTGAACATGGTTAGCTACAAATCCGTGCCGGATGCACATGGTTGTTTTGGGCCGTACGGCGGCAGGTTTGTGCCCGAGACATTAATGCATCCACTGCGCGAACTTGAGGAAGAATACTTCCGCGCGCAGCACGACCCGCAGTTCCAGCGTGAGCTTGAGTATTATCTGCGCGAATTTGCCGGTCGGCCTACGCCGCTTTACTTTGCGGAACGACTCACACGCGAGCTCGGGGGCGCGAAGGTTTATCTCAAGCGCGAAGACCTGCTGCATACTGGCGCACACAAAATCAACAATTGCCTCGGCCAAGTTCTGCTGGCGCGCCGTATGGGCAAAAGCCGTGTAATAGCCGAGACCGGCGCAGGCCAACACGGCGTTGCCACGGCCACTGTAGCGGCAATGTTCGGACTGAAATGCGTCATCTACATGGGTGCAGTTGATTGCAAACGCCAGGCGCTTAACGTGTACAGGATGAAAATGCTCGGCGCTGAAGTTGTACCTGTGACGGCTGGCCAGCAAACGCTCAAGGAAGCCATCAACGAAGCCATGCGCGACTGGGTCACTAACGTGCGCACCACACATTACATACTCGGCACTGTCTATGGTGCGCATCCGTATCCGGTGATGGTACGTAATTTCCAGCGTGTGATTGGTGATGAAGCGCGCCGGCAAATCTTGGATAAGGAAGGCCGATTGCCGGACTTATTGGTAGCTTGTGTAGGGGGCGGCTCGAATGCGATGGGTCTGTTTTATCCGTTCCTCGAGGACAAGTCCGTCCAAATGATTGGCGTTGAGGCAGGCGGTGAAGGGATTATGCCGGGCAAGCACGCTGCGCGGTTTCAAGGCGGGTCATTAGGCGTGCTACAAGGCACGCGTTCGTACCTGTTGCAGGATGAATATGGCCAGATACAGCTAACGCACAGTGTCAGTGCCGGGCTTGACTATGCTGCGGTTGGGCCGGAGCACGCCTGGCTGCGCGACCTTGGCCGTGTACAGTACACGTACGCAACCGATGATGAGGCACTGGATGCATTCATGAAACTTGCGCGGTTGGAGGGGATCATTCCTGCACTCGAGCCTGCGCATGCAATTGCCGAGGTTATCAAACGCGCGCCACAAATGCCCAAGCACGCTATCATCATCGTAAATTTGTCCGGGCGCGGCGACAAAGACGTTGCGCAGGTTGCGGAACGGCTCAAGTTGCAAACGCCGATTTTATAGGTTTTTGGGCAATGGCAGCCCAGGTTGCTTATCGTTTTACCGGGCGCAAGTAGCCTCGTATGGGCGAAACAGTTGTGCCGTGTTCCCTACCCGTGAATCGAGTTGCTCGTTGGGAAAATCAACGATACATCGCACATCAGCTTTTCCCACGCCCGGGTAATGAATCGGGTCAACCAAAACTTTACAAATGCATCGCGCGGGGAGATGGTCGGTCTCGATTCAGTGCGCGCTTCGCCTGGATGATTATTCGGAGCCTCAACCAGACCTCGTGTTGCCCAAGCCTGCCGCAGTCCAGTGCGCAGGCCGGCACTCGCCCCCGGACGATGTAATGTTGGTGATCGAGGTGGGTGACACTTCCTCTGGACTACGACAGCGCGGAGAAAGTGCCTGCATATGCTTGCATGGGCGTTCCTGAGGTGTGGATAACCAATTTGGTTGACCGGGAAATTGAAGTGTATCGCCGCCCGCAATTCACAGTTTACACCAGCAAAACCGTCCTGCACACGGGCGACCACACTGCACCGCAAGTCTTCCCAGACGTTGCAGTGGATGTAACCGCGTTATTGAAAGGCTGATTTTTCCCCGTGTACAACGCAATTGGCATTTAGATAGTGGCAGCCAGCGTTGGTGTTTGTGCATCGGATTGAATTTTTGCAAACTGCGCCTCGTCGAAGGTGTAAGCCGCTTTTGCCGTGGACGACATTAGCGGCGCGTGGAAAATTCGTACTTTGGCAGCAAATGGCAGTTTGAAAAACAAATCGTTTTAAAACCATGAAACGCTTAAATTTCGCGTGTGTAACTGTGTTGAGCCTGTGCATGGCACTTTCGGCATATGCCCAGTTCGACCACGAAGGCAATGACCATGACCGAGTGTATATTCGCTTAGACCTCGGTGCTGCGCTGGTTCAAGACGGCAAGCTCATCCGTTTTGATGTTCCAGTAAGAGCCAACGTTGATTATCAGGTGGGGTTAGCTGTCGGGGCAGCCATCGGCTACAACTTTAACAGATACCTATCGGCTGAATTTGAATTTGAGGGTGTAGCCACGGATATCAAGTCTGTGGCCGGCTATTACTCGTACGATACTTATCTGAATAACTTGCCGTTTCTGTTCAACCTTGTGTATTCGCACCCCCTTAATAACAGGCGGATCACTCCGTATATTGGCGCCGGGTTGGGTGGCTCAATAACGACTTTCGGCACGGACGGCTTCGGCGATGAACACCAGTTTGTGTTTGGCAGCGAAACAGATGTTGTGTTTGCGTGGAAGGTATTTGCAGGCATGCGATTCGAGATAAATCCCACAGTGTCGCTAGGTGTCGGCTACAACTATTTGGCAACCGAAGACACTTCTTTTAGTTTCCCACCGTTGTTCCCCTATTTAGGACCAAATTTGACAGTGGGTTTTTCCGGCATTAGCGCACACCTTCTGACAGCGTCTTTCCAGATCAGGTTCTAAACCAGCGCGTGCCGGCGGCATTCAGAACAACAACCCGGATTTTAATGGCCAGAGGCCTTGTTACAGCATGTGCGCGACCCACTGTATTTTTGGGCGCTCTCAGTGAAGTGTAATGAAATCGGTTGCAGGCTGAACGGGTTTGGGCGTAAAAGGTTGGCTGCATGAGCCGTTTTTTTGTGCTGGCAACAAACCTGTTCCCGCTTTGGGTCTTGCTGGGGGGTGTACTGGCCTTGGTCGAGCCAAGGTTGTTCGCATGGTTCACAGGCGATTTCATCACCTGGGGCCTTGCGGTGATCATGCTCGGCATGGGAATTACATTGAGTGTGGACGATTTCAAGGCGGTGCTCAAAATCCCAACCGGTGTTGCAGCCGGGTTTGTAGGTCAATATATGATCATGCCGGCGCTAGGTTGGAGCATAGCACATCTGTTTGGGCTTGAGCCTCCGTTGGCGGTTGGTTTGATTCTGGTCTCCTGCTGTCCGGGCGGCACAGCATCGAACGTGGTAGCATATCTTGCGCGTGCAAATGTTGCGTTGTCAGTGCTGATGACCATGTGCTCGACGTTTGGCGCCATTGTTATGACGCCGCTCTTGACGAAATGGTTAGCAGGCACTTACGTGCCAGTAGATGCTTGGGGGCTATTTGTTAGCACGGTAAAGATTGTGCTTGCACCGCTTCTGTTGGGCTTGGGTCTACATCATTTTGTGCCGCGTTTTGTGAGGTTCATTTTGCCGGTGGCACCGCTCGTGTCGGTGCTCACAATTACTATGATTTGCGCGAGCATCATCGGCAGCAGTGCAACCGATCTCAGACGCGCTGGCGGTGTGCTTTTGCTGGCTGTTTTTGCATTACACGCGGCCGGGTTTCTTTTCGGTTACCTTTTCGCGCGCTTTCTCGGGTTCGACCGGACGGATTGTCGAACAATCTCAATCGAAGTTGGGATGCAAAATTCTGGCCTGGGCGCAGCACTTGCACACAAACATTTCCCGCAAATGCCGCTTGCTGCGTTACCATGCGCAATCTCGGCAACGTTTCATTCTGTAATTGGGAGCATCCTTGCCGGCGTGTGGCGCCTGCGTTCGGGCCGGCAGGAACAAACCGAAAACCGTCGTGCTGGGGGCGCTGCAACGGCATAGGTCGGGTTGGCTTTTTGACCGCGAATCCTTGCCAGTGTGTTTTACGCTAGTGGTATGATCTGGCCGTCGCGCGGGATTGAATGGGGTATATCAGGCAATATCCGTGCAAGCAGTTTGCGTGTAGCCGGGAGAGCTGACCAGTATGTACGGGCTAGATGCACAAACGCAACGTGTTTGATCGGCCGACTGCGAAGCACGGCACAGATCTGTTGAGGCGTAAAATGCGCCAGCTCGCACACCAACAGATCCAGTGGCTTGGTCAACAATGGCACAAGATCCCGCGGGCTACCAAGATCGCTGCTGTGGACAATGCGACTTTGGCCGTATTCAATCAGGAAATGATACGAGGCAAGCCAACGTTTTGTCTTGATGCCACGTCGTTTCACAAGTTCGTCAAGATGCGTGCCTGCAAAGGGTGTGATCCTGACACTGCCAATGCGGAATGGTTTGCTGGCCTGAAGTGGTTTGAGTTGCAGGTTATACGGAAGTAATGGCTTGTGCAGTGTTGCTTCCCTAAGCAACGCGCGCATGGGTCTAATGGCGTGTTCTGGCAGGTAAATCCGAAGATCTTTTTTGCGTCCTTCAACCCACATGCCCTGCAGCAGCATCAGCAACCCGCCACAGTGGTCAGCGTGTAAGTGCGACAGCACAACTGCATCCAGCGCATTAAAGCTTAGCCTGCTAAGTTTGTATGCCCGGCACACAGGTTCACCTGCATCAATTAACAGGGTCGCGTTGCCCAGCCTGTAAACAAACGCAGAATGATTCCTGTCTGTGCACGGCCAGCCGTCACCTACGCCAAGGCAGATAACTGAATCTGTACGCATCTAGGCTTAAGGTACCCCAAGTGCACGATTTTTGTAATGCAGTATTTTGAAATCTGGTCGGTCCAGCACAACCTCAACAAGGGCAAACTCATTCTCAAACGGCGGAAAAAACGTGTCGCCTTCAACCGTTCGTTTGACGACCGTCAGGTACAAGTCGGAGCACAGCGGCAGTGTCTGTTGGTAAACCTCTGCACCACCGCAAATGAACACGTCTCGTTCATCTGCAAGCATGCCAAGCTCGGCCAGGCTTTGGATTGTTTGGACACCTTGGTGCTTAAATCCGGAGCGGCTGAGCACAATATTGATACGGTTTGGCAATGGTTTTCCGATTGACTCGAATGTCTTGCGCCCCAACACAATCACGTGGCCAGTCGTGAGTTGCTTGAACCATTTGAAATCGTCGGGCAGATGCCACGGGATTTTTCCTCCGGCGCCAATCACACGGTTAAGTGACATTGCTGCAACCGCCTTAAACGGCTTGCGCAGGCTGGCACAGTGTGCACCGCTTGACCTGTCGTTCATTCCGATTGGGTCTTTCCGAAAGTGCGATTTTTTCAAACTGCAATAGGGGCTTTGATTGCCGGCCAAGGATCGTATCCGATCAACTCGATGTCTTCAAACCTGAAGTCATGTATGTTTCGCACTGCCGGGTTAAGGCGCACCTTAGGCAGTGGCCGTGGTTGCCGACTCAATTGCAGTTTGGCCTGCGCGATGTGGTTACTGTACAGGTGCAGGTCGCCAAACGTGTGGATGAACTCGCCCGGCTTCAACCCACAGACCTGAGCAACCATCATCGTCAGCAACGAATACGAGGCAATGTTAAACGGTACACCAAGGAATAAGTCACCACTCCGTTGGTAAAGCTGGCAACTAAGTTCGCCGTCCTGCACATAAAACTGGAACAGCACATGACACGGCGGCAATGCCATTTGCTCTAGCTCACCCGGGTTCCATGCGCTCACAACCAGTCTCCGACTAAGCGGGTTTGTTTTGATCTGCTCGATGACCTGGTCGATCTGGTTTATTGATCGGCCGTCCGGTGCACGCCAATCGCACCACTGCGCACCATAGATTCGGCCCAAGTTACCGTTTTTATCGGCCCATTCATCCCAGATTGTAACACCGTGTTGGTGCAGGTATTTGATGTTTGTGTCGCCGCGCAAAAACCAAAGCAGCTCATGGACAATTGACTTAAAGTGCAACTTTTTCGTCGTCAGAAGCGGGAAGCTATCACGAAGCGAGACGCGCAGTTGCGCCCCGAAAACCGAGTAAACACCGGTACCAGTGCGATCAGGCCTGAATTTCCCGTGCTCAAGCACAAACTGCAGCAGCTCGAGGTACTGTTTCATATGGTTTTTTGCACCGTCACATCCCGGTTGGCTGCAGCCGGCTTTTAGCCGCAGACGGTCCAGAAGCGACCGGCGAGGGCGGTTTTTCTGCGGCAACCTTTGTCAAGCCAAGCTTTTCAGCCAGCGCATCCAACAAAATGACTCCAATCCGTTGCATTGTCCTACGCTGACGCATGAGCATCCATCCGTAAAGCGGTAACACAAGCAATGTTGCCCATAACCAATGCGTCAGCGTGTTGCCGAGGCCGATGCTCAATGCAACTAAGCCAATCAAACCAAACCCAAGCGCCTTGGCTGTGAACGATAGTTGTGGATCGAGCCTCGCGCGCAACAGGCGCCTGCCACCGTGATGTTCTTCAGCAACGGTTGTGATTTGCAGTGCAACCCATCTGTTACCGCCAAGCTCAATGTCGTATTCGCTCCACCCGACGTCAGCTCGGTGCGGCCAGCCGCGTCTATCGAGTTCATGAAGAATTGCTGAAACGAAATCTTGCCGCGTCAGAGAGCCCTCGACCCAGTATGCAACACTGTCGAGCGGCCGGTCGAATTCACGTACAGCAACAGCTTCGAACACGCCGGGTCCCATGATCAGCCTTGGCGTTCGGAGCCGGCCTTCATACCTGCCGAACCCACGCACAATCGGTTGCAACAAATAAAGCAACACCACCGCCAGACGCGACCACCACCTGGTTTTTTCTTTAGGTAGAACGGCCTGTGCACCCGCAAGTATGCACACAGCAATTGAAAGTAGCACGCTTACCACAGCCACCGGCAACAGCCAATGCACCAGTGCCGACAACACCAAAAGCGGCAGCGTCACAAAAACGTGGTATTCGGGCGCGGTAAATATCATCAACGGATCGAGTTCGACCCCGCTGTACAGACTTTGGAACATGCCACTGCCGAACCTGCCGTGGTAGATCAAAGGCCGGCCAATGCGCGTCCGTAATCGTGCGCTGCCGTAGATGCGGCCCCGCCAAGTGCACGCACCAACTGCATTGAAGTATTCAGGGTGTTTACGCATCAGCAATGCCTCGGCTTTACCATAGCCATATTGCTGTTTGAGATAGTCGCGGATTGTGGCGCGGCGGTGGTGCCAGACAAATCCGGCCGGGCTGAACCCGATCTTTAACCCGGCCTGGCGCAGACGCCAGCATAGATCCACGTCATCGCCTGCCTCTCGAAACACGGGGTCAAAACTACCAACAGCCAGAAGCGCGCTTTTGTAAAAAGCCATGTTGCACCCGGGCACGTGCTCAGCTTCCCGATCGGTTAAAAGCACGTGCGCAGGTCCTCCCGGCGATGCCATCACAACTGTTGCTATAGGTGAGTCTTCCGGAGGCGGTATATTCGGTCCACCCACGCCTGCAAATCCGTCTCGAACAAGGACACCTGCTAAATGATAAAGCCAGTCTTCGTCCACACGACAATCCGCATCCGTGAATGCGATTATTTCGCCTGTTGCTGCCCCGATACCCGTGTTACGCGCCGTGCCGAGGCCAAGATTGGCTTCATGCCGTATGTATCTGACGTTCTGATACGCCCGCACAATTTCAGGGGTCGAATCTGTCGAACCGTCATCAACAAGGATAACCTCGTAGTCTGGGTAGTTCAGCCGTGCGAGCGACCCCAGGCACGCCTTCAGTGTCCGGGCGCCGTTGTAGCTCGCCACAACAACAGAAACGCGTGGCCAGCGTGGCAGCGGAAAATACGGCGCGCTGCGGAACTGTTTCTGGACAACCCAAAACGAATCTTTCGGCTCTCGCCTTACCGTCGTCAGCCCCATCTGCCAGCCTTCGACCTGCCGACCGTCGTGCACCCATTCATCGGTGAAACTGAAAATAACCACACCTGCAACACCGCAATTGAACGCAGTTTCAATTTGCCAATTGAAAAACTCGCAGCGCACAGGTTCACCTTCGCGGAGCGCGTCCATGCCGATTTCCCCCAGCACAAGCGGCTTGTTCTCAGCAAGGACCTGTAGTCTGGCCAAATAATTTTCAAACGGCTTGCGGTGATGCAGGTAAACATTGACGCAAATGAAGTCGAGACTTTGCGGTTGGAGAAACTCCGTGGTCGGGTAATTTGTAAACGTGCACAAGCAATTCGGATCCGTCTCTTTGGCCACCCCAACCAGCTCGTCAATAAACCGTTCAACTGCGCGTGCACCGCTCCAGCGCACAATATCGGGCGGAATTTCATTTGCAACGCTGTAGGCAAATACAGCCGGATGCCCCGCGCATCTGCGCACCGTGCTGCGCACTGCATCGCGTGCGGCCGCCTTCTCAGAGTCCGAATCCAAAAAACACAGGTGTTTGTTCCACGGGATATCAACCAGCACCTTCAATTTGTGCTCGGTGGCAAGGTCCAAAAACCACAGCGGCGGCGGTGTATAAATGCGAATCAAGTTTGCACCGAGCTCGGTTATCTGTGCGAAATCACGCGCCGTTTGCTCCTGCGAAGCAAAATGGTCGCCACGTTCATTTGGACCAAGCGGGCCGTAGGCAACACCTTTGATGTGAAATTTCTCGGCGCCGAGCCGGAAAAATTTGCCGTCAACCCTGACACATAACCTTGTTTGAGCAACTGCAGCCATGCCCTCGGTTAGACGTGCAGGCTCGTTGGTTTAATCATGCCCAAAACCAGTGCACGCGCCGTAAACCATATGTGTTTCCACAGCGTTCGGTGTGCGCAAAGGCCTGCCCGGGTTGCAGTTTCAGGTATTACTTTATCTCGATGTCTATGCCGAGCCGTTCCAGAGTCGTGCCTTCAGCCAGGCTAAGTTGTGCAAGTGCCTTGTTGTAATTGTCGAGCGCCTGAATCTCATTTGCACGCGCAGCCGTCAGATCTCGCTGCAGTTGTAACACAATGTAGGTTGTGCTCTTGCCACTCTCGAGTTTCTTTTGCTCGGCCTCGAGCGCCGCCTCTGCGTACTCACGCGCTTTGCGCGTTGCAGCAACGCGCTCGTAACTTGACTGTGCCTGTCGGATTGCATCGTCAATTTGCACCATGATATCCCGTTCAAGCGCCTTGAGACTCAGCATGGCTTGTTCGACAGCGGCTTTGCTTGCGCGGTAGTTATTGCGCGCTGCTGTGTTACCCAGTGGGATGCTGAACTGGCCGCCTACATAATAGAACGGTTGCTCACGCCGTCTAATGTCATCAAACACACCGCTAAATTCCCGCGTCGACCCTGCGTATCCACCTCCAACCCGCAAGTCCAGTTGCGGGAAAAGCTGGTTGTAATCGTACTTGAGCTGTATGCCAGCGGTCTCAAGATTTAACTTTGCCTGCAGTATCTCGGGTCGTTGTGTCAGGCCGCGCGTCCAGCTTAACTGCCGGTCGAACACACGGACCGGTGCTTCGAGCGTGCCAACGGGTTCGGGAATAACACCGGCCCAGTCAGAGTACTCAGCCGTGATGAATTTCTTGAGTTGGTGGCTTTGAATTGCAAGTGCATTACGCGCTGTGATTAAGTCGGCTCTGATCGCAGCTGCCTGTGCCTCGGCCTGCTGCTCGTCAAGCGGCGCCATTGTACCCACCTCGACTCGTTTCCGATTTTCCTCCACTAGCCGCAGGGCAAGTTCAAGCGCTTTTTCCTGCACCTTGACCTGCTCGCGCATCGCAATCAGATCGTAGTAAACCTGTTCAACCGCAGTAACGGTGCGCATGATTGCCAGCTTCAAGCCCAGCTCGGACGATTTAAGCCGGTTCTTTGCCACGCGAATCGTCAGACGCGAGCCATCAATCCAGAAATTTTTCAGCAACGGTTGCGTCACATCCAACGTAACGGACCCGCCAGAAACCGAATAAGGCGCAGCAACTATCTGGCCAACAAGAGGGTCAAACTCGAACCTGGTACCGTCGGTGTCGTTTGCTGTTGCACTCAGACTGTAGCGCGTACCCCACGGTAACAAGCCACCAACCGAGCTATTAAACGAGTCAGTCTCCGTCTTTTGTCCGGGCACAGGATACCGCCCTTGGAATAGTGTTTCGCCAGATTTTGAGTATCTGTGTTGGCCAGAAAACGCCAGCGTTGGATCATAAGCGCCGTATGCACCTTTCAATCCAAACGACGCAAGCTCCGGATTGTACCGTTCGATTTGCAATTCGAGGTTGTTTTCCACTGCCAACTGAATGCATTCCTGTAGTGAAAGCGGCCGCCGTTCAAGCTCGACTTCCTGCGCCGCCCGCGCGCAAAAACCAACAAGTGCAAAACTCGTCAAAACAACTGTCAGGTTAAGTTTCATGGCGCAGTTAGATTGTGGCATCCAATGTTATTCGTCAAACAAACCTCGCGCGCTAAACCCCAATCACGAGCGCTGGCTCTGACCGTCGAAAGACCGATCCTTGACAATAAACTGCATCCGCAGGCTGCCCAGCATAATTTTACACTAGGGCCGTATTACTACAAGAACCTCAAACTAAACCGCAAAGGCGTAGAGATATCTGAGGCGTAGAGATATCTGAATTGGCAGGATAAGCAGAGACCAAGTGTGCCCCGGCATTCTGCCGGCAACCCATGTTCTATCGCTGATACCTCAGCGCGGAGCCCCCCACCACCGGTATTTTTTGGTAGAGACGCATGGCCACATGCGTCCGGACATTTCTGTC
>FMJZ01006151.1_pt1 | contig 35721 bp, 28 predicted proteins | sample 1987881 | NCBI WGS metagenome assembly FMJZ01 (sample SAMEA4378227, study PRJEB15110) | soil metagenome | biome: soil; feature: Field; material: Soil | place: India | collected 2015-03-11 | depth 0 m
GCGCGCGTGTTCCAAGTTGAGGTGAACCTAAAAGAGCCTCCGGGCGCAAGGGATGAAAAATTAAGGTGACTGCTCCAAACAGTATTGTTCCCCTCTGCATCATGAAGATGCATTTCCCCGAGAGGGTTATCTAACCATCGTTTAGGGCGTCGAGCGAGATCTCCTCTGATCCCTTATCTTAAAGTGTTTGATTCAACGCTAAAGCTTGCCACATTAATCAGAGGCCTGCCGAGCCCGAACCCATAGGTCCTCCCGTCAAGCCAGTTTCCTAAGGTATCGCTCGACATAATCTCCACATAATAGTCGCCTGTCGGAAAGCCCCTGCTGTCTGAGATGTCTCCGAGAAACAGTAAAGCCCAGCTCTACTGCTCCATTGCGCCGCGCGCTCCTGCCTGAACGCTGAGAATAATTTTGCTGATGAAGCTTGTTGAGGATATTAGGATTAGACATGTTGAGAAGTACAATAGCCTACTTTTTAAAAGACCGATTTTTAAAATAATCGTCTTCTTTACCTATATTCCTCCAAAAATATGCTTGAAAACCATAAATGTCGCGGAATAATAACAATAGGTGGTTCGGGGCCCAGATGGGGGTTAATTTAACATCCATAATCGTCAGGAAGCCGATGCGTCTTGAAAGCTTCAGAGGGGAAAGCTTCGCGATCGATGCTAATCAGATGCTCTACCAGTTTCTCGCGTTAATACGTAAGCCTGACGGATCGTTTTTCACGGATGCTGAGGGCAACGTTACGTCCCACCTAATAGGTTTCGCCTTCAGGGTTACAAGGCTTCTGTGCGACTATGACATGCGTTTCATATTCGTATTCGACGGGAGGCCTATCCCGCTCAAGCTGAGGGAGCTTGATGAGAGGAGACATAGGAGAGAGAAGGCTTTAGCCGAGTGGAGGCGAGCGATAAAAGAGGGTAGGCTTGCAGAAGGCTTCTCCAAGGCCGTTTCCTCAACAAGATTAACTAGTACGATGGTTGAAGACGCCAAGATGCTTCTGTCGGCAATGGGTCTCCCATTTGTCGAAGCACCATCGGACGCTGAAGCTCAAGCAGCATTCATAGTTCAGAAGGGAGATGCATATGCTGTTGCTGGAAGAGACTATGATACTCTCCTATATGGTTCTCCGAGGCTTGTTAGAAACTTAGCTATACGTAGCACTGAGTTTTTACCGAGTAAGGGTTACTCGAAGGTTTTGAAGCCTGAGCTCATAGAGGCTGAAGAAGCTTTAGGCAGACTGGGGATTACTAGAGAACAGCTGGTGGATATTGCTATACTTGTCGGGACGGATTTCAACGAGGGTGTTAGGGGGGTTGGCCCTAAAAAAGCTCTGCAGCTTATTAAGAAATATGGGCGGATAGATGAAATCCCCAGAAACATTCTTCCCAAGATTCCGGAGAATTACGCTGAGGTTAGAAGAGTATTCATGGAGCCGGATGTTAGAAAAGAGTATTCTGTTAAATATGCGGGGCTTGATGAGGTAAGGTTGATGGAGTTCCTCCACTTTGAAAAAGGTTTCTCTAAGGATAGGGTTTCTAAGCTTATTGAAAGAATGAGGAGCTTCTACAGGTCTGCTGGGAAGGGCACTACTCTTAGAGAATGGGTTTAGAATCATGCTTAGGAAGTTTAGAAAAGATTAAAAACTCTTAGCCATAAACCGTCTTGATGAAAGTCCTTGCCTCAGGATTCGTAGTGGCCGATATGATTCTGGCGGAACTGCCTAAAATCGCCGATCCTGGGCACATAGTGTTTGCCAAGAAAAGCGTTAAGTTGACTGTGGGAGGGCATCCCTGCAATGTTTCTATAGATTTGATCCAGCTTGGCCTTGAAAAGGGTTCTGTCGGCATAGTGGGGGCGATCGGTAAGGATATTTTCGGAGGCTTCATAAGGAGTGTTTTGGAGGAAAAGGGGGTTGTCACACACTTGCTTGAGCTCGCTGAAGTAGGAACGACGAAAAACATTGCGCTTGTCGTTAAGGGGGAGGACAGGAGGTTCCACCTAGACTTGGGTGCAAGCTGGCATCTCGACCCCAATTTCGTTTCCAAGAAGATACTTGAGATTCGACCGACGATTTTCTACGCTGCTTCCGGTCTGTGCGGCGAGTTCGACGGGAGGCTGGGGGAGGTTCTTGAAACCGCAAAGAAGACTGGGAGCTTAACTTTCGTCGACATGGTTGAGCCTTATGGAAGGCAATGGGATTATATTGTTGAACATTTGGATTACGCAGACTTTTTCCACTGTAACGACATGGAGCTGAAGAACATATTCAAGACAGATAGTTTAGCCTCTGCGATGAAGGAGGCGAGTAAAAGGGTTAATGGCATAACGTTCATAACCCTCGGCGAAAAAGGTGCGCTGTCTGTTTTGAAGAATGGGGAATACGTAAGGCAAAACGGGTTTAAAGTCGAGGTGGTTGACCCGACCGGCGCTGGGGACGCGTTCAGCGCAGGAATCCTATTCACTCTGCTGAAGGATGGGAGGCTTGGAGACCCGTCTGAAATCCCTCTTGAGGATTTAAAGAGGCTCTTAATGGCAGGGCAGGCTGCTGGCGCTGCGTGTGTAACTGGCGTCGGGACAACGACGAACGTTACCCGGGAGAACTTTGATTCAATCATGAATCTTCAGGGTGGAGAGGTTTTAAGATCCACGGAAGTCCTAAGCCTGATCCCTTAAATCGAAAAAACAAGCAGTGTATTAACGGGGTTTTCACCAGTGGTTATATCTGACAATCTCCTCTAGAGGTTTCCGGTTCGACACAGGCTCTTTTTTCTCAGCGGGGTAGCCTACAGCTATCATAGAGACTACTCTTGCTTCCTTCGGAAGGCCTAAAACCTTCTTGACTTCCTCCTCCTCGTGGAATACTCCGATCCAGCATGTTCCGAGACCCTGCTCCCAAGCTGCCAAGACAAGGCTCTGCAGGGCTATCGCTACATCAATCTTCCAGAAATCCGTTCCGGGAACGCTTTCACCAGGTAGGGCGCAGCCCACGATTAAAACCGGAGCTGATTCCAATGGGCCTCTGAAAGGCCTGGGGGGAGCTCCTGGGGGTGGAGAAGGCATCATCTTCTTTTTCGCCTCAATCAGCCCTTCTTTAACCTTAGGATCCGTGACCACGATAAAACACCACGGCTGCCTGTTTCCAGCGGATGGCGCTAGCCTAGCGGCCTCCAAGATTCTTTTGAGTTTTTCTTCTTCAACAGGCTTGTCCTCATAGACCCGTATGCTACGCCTTGTCCTTATGGCCTCGAAGACATCCATCTGGACCACCGTGGAGAATGGTTAAAAAGAAACTTATAATATTTTGCTTTACCCATAATATGGTAGCATTGTCCGCATAGGGATGGTCGGCTCATTAAATGTTAGGTTTGTATCCTGCGGATCCCGAGCGGCATTAGCATTTCCAATGTTTTTGACGGCTTATTCACCTTAGTTTCCTGATTTAAGGTATTTTTCGAAGAATCTAAAGGCCATTCTCCCGGAGAAGCTGTGTTCCCCTGGGAAGACCTCTATCCAGAGGTTTTCCGGCTCTCCGGCGACCTCGTAGGCCCTCCGTATTACATCGTGTGATTTCAAGGCGGAATGTATCCAGAAACAAGTGTCAGATGCGCCGCTCTCTATTAGAAGAGGTTTAGGAGCTATTGCGGCTATAACGTCGGACACGTCAGCATACTTGTAAAGGTAGGGAACCAGCTGAGATCCGCAGAAGTTTGGCCTATATATGGCGTAATGCTCAGTCGTCGTTGCATAACACATTATGTCTGCTGCTTTTACCCTGTCGTCGAGCAGCGTCAAGTAGGTTGTCATTGTCCCTCCGAAGGAAAGCCCCATGCAACCTATTCTGCTCGAGTCTACATACTCGAGCATCGTTAAGAAGTCTATAACCCGCATACCGTCGAAAATATTGCTTCCCAGAAGCGTCCTCCCAAGGATCAAGTGTTGAATGAAATGGATGTTGCATATATCTCTCCCGGGGTAAGGGTTGTAGTAAGCTATTCTTTCACCGAAGCTCCGCCAGTCTGGGGCGATTGTGACGAAGCCAGCGTTAGCCATTTGCTCCCCATAGTTATAGTTTAATCTGGCGATCTCAGCCTTCCTGTTCGGGTCGTTAAAATGAACACCCGCTACTGAATCCTTGCCGTAGGCACCGTGGCCGTGAGCACACAGGATTGCGGGAAGCTTCCCCTCTGTGTTCTTCGGAACCAGAAGATACAGGGGTATCCAGCAGTCTTCTTCAGACTGGATAATCCACTTCTCCCTGACATAGTTCTCTGCCTCATCCCGGCATAGTAAACGCGGGCTTAGGTCAGCGGGTTTGGGAAACTCTCCCAGGAGCTCTCTAATCTTGTTCTTAAGCCCCTCCTTCCATATGAGAAATTCATCTTTAGAGGAAGCGTTGAAGGACAGAGAGGGTTTAGTTCTCTCATAGAGTTTTCTTATAAAATTGTCAGTGATCTGGGGGGCATCGATTTCTCCCAACGCGCATCGTCAAAAACCGCGCTAAGCCTATTTATAAGACTATGGGTTTTAACCATGTCATCTTCTCCCCTTGGTCTCCAGGGTTTCGCTGACCATTTTCACTCTTTCAATCTCCCCGTCCGGAGGCACCTGGTCGGCAACTCCTATGATAAACCTGCGGTCATTCAGATACGTTTCTATTATGTCGTCAAGTAATTTCTTCAACATTTCGACAGGATGTTTCTCGCTGAATAAAACTCCAGGTAAGCCTCCCCATAAAACTATGTTTTCGCCGGCAATCTTCCTGAAATCCTTGACGTCAACATCGCCCGCGGGAACTGGCGTCAGCGATTGTGCGCAGTCAACACCCGTTTGAGCAAGCAATGGCAACAGTCCCCTGAGCCCGCCGTCAATATGCAGGTAAATCCTTTTCCCTTTAGCGTGGAGTTCAAGAGACCGCTTCTTATAGTAGGGTTCAAGATATGTCTTGAATAGGCGTGGGCTAACCATGTCGCTGGACAGGTTCTCCCCGAAGTAAACATACTTGGCGGGAGCGTCTAAAACCGCCTCGTAAATAGGATCGTCTGCCTCACACATTACTTGAATCGTCTCGTCGAACTCTTCCCTATGCATCCACTGAAGCTTCACAGTGTTTGAAAAACCAGCCCACTCCACTATCATCCTCATTAAGGGGGTTCTTGGCGGGATGGAACTCACAATCCCCCATCCATCCCATTTCTGCATCATACGTAGCTGCCATTCATACATCTCCGGATCCTTCTCCACAACTTGGTCTCTCAGTATGAACCTGAGCCTCTTAAGGTCGCTCACGGTTTTCACCGGATGCTCTATTGTAGCGGAGCTGTGAGACATCACTGAGTGCTTGCTTACACGTCTCAAATCCCCGATCGGCGTCTCAAAAACCTCGCGTCTAACAACGCTGCCATCAGAATTCTTTTCCTCATAAGTATGGATCCTCACCCGTTTACGAGTTACTCTGAAAACCGGGCGGTACAGCTCCTCGTGCGCCCCACACCCCATTTCCACGTAAAGGTTTATCCTGTTCTCCCCCGCGTATTTTTTGGGCAGGATTCCCATCTCTTCATGCGCGTGACACCAGTAGGTAAGGTCGGCGAACCAGGGCATCGCGTCTGAATCTTTCCCCTCGAATGCGGCGTCAAGTCTCTCAGCCGGCAGCATGCTTCTACGCCGATGACCTTCGTAATAAGTTTTTCAACTTTACGTGCTAACGCGTGCGCCTTAGGAAAGCCTAAATATTTTAAACGCATTGTGGGAAACATGGCTGTGAAACAATGGTGGTATCAGCCTTTAACAATCGCCGACTTTACTTTGCCAGATGCCGAGGAGGTTCTAAGGATAAATCCGGCTGAGCTTACTGAGGCTAAAAGCATGCTTGGTTTTAACACTGAGCACCTGGGTTGCAGTGATGTTTGGGGTGGTGAGAAAGGTGTTTTCTACTTTCAGACTAGGATAGCGAGGCAAGTGCCCAGGGATCTTTTGAACGAGTACTTGCCTGAGGCTCATAAAAGAGGGATCAGGGTTCTAGTTTATTACAATGTACACTGGATAAACCCTGAATTCGGCAGAAACCATCATGGTTGGCTTCAAGTGGATTCAGAGGGCAGGATAATAAGCGACCTTTACGGTTCCGGAAACGCTCCCTGTGTAAACTCTTCATGGAGAGAATGGTCTCTTAAAGGGCTTGAAGACATGGCTTCATACGATATAGACGGAGTGTTTTTAGACGGCCCTATTTTCGCTCCTGAGGCTTGTTATTGTATAAACTGCAGGGAGAAGTTTGAGCAAAAATACGGGTTGAATCTTCCCAAGTGGGAGGATTGGAATGATCCTGCTTGGAGCCGGTTTATAGATTTCCGGTATGACAGTATAGCAGAATACCTAAGGGATGCGGAGAAGACGCTGAAAAAAGTCAGGCCGAACGCAATAATCTACATGAATTCCACTGGTCTATGGCCGGCGTGGCCGGCGGCTAGGGATAATAGGCGCCTCCTGCCTTACCAGAATATACTTGGGGCTGAGGGTGGTTTTCTCTACTATGATCTCAGGTCTGAATCATTGTGGAAACCCGGTATGACGGCTAAGCTCTTGGAGGCTCAATCCGGCGGCAAGCCGACGGTTGTCTTCATAGCTGGTGCGAACAAGGGATGGGACGAGTATCTTTTAACCGGGGTTGAGACGAAACTGCTGTACGCTGACACTATTGCTAACGGCGCTAATCCATGGTATGGTATACCTCTTGCTTTAAAGAATAAGCCTGGCGCATTGGCCGCTGGGGAAATGAATAGCTTCATCCTTAGAAACACGGAATACTTGGAGGATACTGTTCCGCTGGCTAGGGTTGGTCTTTTCTGGTCTGCGAGGACCGCCGATTTTTACAGGGCGAGCATACCGGTTACTGATTTTACTCCTAAAGCGGAAAAGCTTGGAAAGAGGGCTACGGCGGGAAACTTCTACCAAGGCTTCCTCGGTTGTTACGAGATTTTAGCTAGGTCGCACACGCTTTTCAAGATTCTAGACGAAGGGTGTTTGAGGCTCGACGTATTGCATGGTTACGACCTTATTATCATGCCAAACTGTGCCTGCATCCCGCGAGATAAAGTTGAAGATATTAGGGAATACGTCAAGAACGGTGGCAACCTAATCGCTAGCTTCGAATGTTCGAGATACGATGAGCATGGAGAGATGCTTGAAGAGCCAGGGCTTGCTGAGGTTTTCGGCGTTAAGGTGGGCCGAGGGGTTTTCGGACCTATGATGCTTGACTATATGTCGATTATAGGCGAGCATTCTGTTGCAGAGGGTTTAAGCACAAAGCTACTGCCATGTCCAACCTATGGGTTAGAGGTTATCCCGACGAGCTCGGAAACAATAGCGCTTTTTCACGAGAAAATGTCTTCCAGATACGTGAAGCTCCCATCTTTGTCGAAGAATCCGGCGATCCTAATGAACAATTATGGAGAGGGACGTTGCCTTTACATTGCGGGAAACTTTTTTGAGCATTATGGTTGCTATCATAATCCTGATTACAGGAGGATTATTGCTAATGCTGTAGGCCTCATGTCCAGAAGCTTAGTGACGCTGGAGAATTGTCCTCGAAGCGTTGAAATCACTCTGAGGCACCAGCATAGCAAACGGAGGTTAGTGATGCATCTTGTTAATTTCACAGGCGAGATGACTCGACCAATAGAATCAATAATGCCTATCAGAGACTTGAGAATATGCCTGCACGGGTTTAAATCCATTAGGCATGCTAAGGCTTTAAGGTTAAACATGGAGCTGGTGTTAGAGAATACTGGAGGGGATGTGGCTTTTAAACTGCCGATTCTCAGAGAGCATGAGGTAATTGTTTTAGAACCTTATTCAATGGGCTCTTAATCAGAAGCCTGCTGTTTACAAAGAGAGTTTGCATATATTTTTTCAACCAGCTCCATCGTTTTAACAGCATCTCTGAAACAGGTTTCAGGCTCCCTGTCCTCCAACACGCATCGTATGAAATGCATGTTTTCTCCGAGAAACCCGTAGTAAACGTGGAATTCAGTGCTGCCTCCTGCCGCTTCAAAAGTAGATATTTCCTCGGGTTCAGGCAGACCATCCCTGTATATTAAGGCTTTCTCATTAGGGTTGATGAAGGCCGATATGCCCTTGCTATGCATCTCGAACACATGTACCCTTGAGCCGGCTGCCCAATTGCTCATCAGGAAGCCTAGTGCACCGTTCTTGAACGTAACCATCGCGTTAAAACTATTGTCGTAGGGGACGAAAAGCCTCCGGATAAAGCTGCATATTCTTTCAACATCGCCTCCACCCATCCATCTTAAAGTATCCACGGCGTGGATCACGTCCGAGGTTAAAACATCCACCGCCCCAGAATAATAGGGAGGCTCTTGCGAAAGAATGTTCTTGTAGAAAACCGATACGCATTGGTTTACAGGCCCTCTTTCCTCAACGTTCTCCTTAACCCTTCTCATAAGTGGTATGAACCTTCTGTTGAAACCAACCATGGTTTTACACCCGTGTTTCTCAGCGTACCAGGCTAGGCTTTCAGTTTGGCTGCGGGTTAGGCCCGGGGGCTTCTCGATGAAAAGGTTAAGGCCCTGCTTGAGACAGTCGACCGCTATGTCGTAGAGCTGGTGGGGGGGCATTATCAGATATACTGCGTCCAACTCCTCCTTCTCCAACATCTTTCTATAATCGGTGTACTGGCCCGGTATCGAGTATTTTTCAGCTGTCATCCTAAGCCTATCTGGATTAAGGTCGCATACTGCTTTAACATTTGCTTCCTTTATCATGGAGAGTGAAGGATAGTGCACACTATTTGCGTGGGAACCTGCTCCGATCACTCCTATTTTCACGGTCCTCATGGTTATCTAATCGTTTTTCCTGCACTATTTAAAGGGTTTGGAGAACAAGTTTCCCATAATCCTAGATTACTTTTAAACGTTTCTCCAGCAGTCAACAATCTACCGCTTTAAGCCCCTTCCTGCTCTCCATGTAAAGAATTAAGTTAATATATGGCTCTGAGGAAGGCTTTACGCGCAGATGCTGGATTTCAACAGGATCAAGACTTACCCAATATCTGAGAGGAAGAACCTTGTAAAGCTGAAGGATTTGATCAACCCGGAGTCGCCTCCGCCGCCCTTTGAAAGCCAGGAGCTAAGGGAGGTTGCAAGGATGATTGTGGACGCTAGGAGAAAAAGGCGGCTAGTCTTATGGATGATGGGGGCACACGTGATAAAATGCGGATTGGGACCAGTATTGATAGATCTTATGAAGCGGGGCGTGGTGAGCCACATGGCCTCTAACGGAGCGGCTTCAATACATGACTTTGAAATAGCTTTAATCGGCGAGACCAGCGAGGATGTTTCTACAAGCATAGAGGATGGAACCTTCGGAATGGCTGAGGAGACAGGGTTGTTGATGAACGTGGCTGTTCAACGTGGTGTTCGCGACGGCTTAGGCTACGGCGAATCCCTAGGCAAGATGATTGCTGAAGGCGAACGTTTCAAGTTCAAGGAGTACAGTGTCCTATATCACGCTTACAGATTGGGAATACCTTTTACTGTCCACGTGGCGCTTGGAACGGACATAATTCACCAGCATCCTGCTTGCGATTTTTCCGCCATAGGTGAGGCCAGCGGGATTGATTTCAAGAAATATGTTCACACCGTCAGCAGCCTGGATGAAGGAGTGTTTCTGAATTTCGGATCAGCTGTCATCGGCCCTGAAGTCTTTCTTAAAGCACTGTCCATCGCGAGAAACCTTGGTTTTAAAGTGGAAAGGTTTACGGCTGCAAACTTTGATCTGAAATCCATAAGGGAGTATACTCGCCCCAGAAAGAAGGATGAAGAGGAATACTATTACAGGCCTCTTAAAAACATTGTTTTGAGACCAACCTCGCTCGGGGGTAAAGGCTTCCACATAACGGGCGACCATGCTGTGACAATACCCAACCTCCGTCACCTCATTGTCAGGATGATTACTGCGGAAAATATTACTCTCCAGGCTTTCGGTGAAATAGGCTTCGCACAGAGAAACAAGGCTGAGGATCTTGAACCATCCGTAAAAAACATTGTTGAAGAATTCGTGAAGGCTCATCCCGGTTTGAGTGTTATCGCAGAAGACTTGGTTAGGTCTTTTAGAGTTATCGATATGCGTCTCAAGGTTGGAGGAACCCTCTTCCTATGTGGTAATGGCGGCAGTTTCGCGGATGCGTTCCATATTTCCGCGGAGCTTTCGAAATCCTTTGAGCTTAAGAGACCCATACCAATCCATCGCAGGAAGCTGTTTAAAGGGCTTCCTTACGGTAATCTCTTGGTGGAAAGCCTGGAGGAGGGTCTGCGCGTGATAGTCCTGGGCTCAAACCATTCTCTTTCGAGTGCCGTTGAGAACGATAACCCGACTAGGAACATGGCCTTCGCACAGGAACTCTACTCTTTGGCGAAAAGAGGGGATGTTTTGATGGGTATAAGCACAAGCGGTAATTCTCAGAACGTTATATATGCTGCGGCAACCGCTAAAGCCTTAGGTCTAGCGGTGATCGCTCTAACCGGGAGAGATGGGGGAATGCTTGCGGAAATCTCTGACGTCGCTATTAAGGCGCCTGCGTCGGGGACAAGCCGTGTGCAAGAGATGCACTCCGTAATATACCATGTTTTATGCAGGATGCTGGAGGCTTCTCTGCTTAGGAGGCTGGATTTGAATGAAAGGGCTGAAACGCTCCAGACTGGTTGAAATACTGGATTCTTTTAAAGGCTTGAGAAGCATGGTGATCGGAGACTTTGCCCTAGACGTTTATTGGTATGCTGATATGACGCGTTCAGAACTCTCGCGGGAGACACCTCATTATACTCGCCCCGTCGTTAGAGAGACATATTCGCCAGGCGCCTCTGGCAACATATGTTGCAACGTTAAAGCCTTAGAGTTAAAGGATGTCTTTGCGGTGACCGTTATTGGAGACGACTGGAGGGGGAGGCTTCTAAACGAAAAGCTGAGAGAGAACGGGGTTAAGCTGGATTTCTTAATCATGTCTCGCGAAAGAGTTACGCCGACCTATATTAAGCCAATACTCTGCGGATGGGATTCTCAACAGGAGGATTCTCGCCTCGACTTTGTAAACTACAGCCCGTTGAGCAGTAGCCTGGAGGAAAAAATCATTGAAAACGTTAATGAGGCTGTTGAAAAAGTGGATTTAGTGATAATAGAGGATCAGATGACTCTGAACGGCGTGGTTACGGAAAACGTTAGGAGCAGGCTAGTTCAACTTGCTGAGAAAAATCGGAGCGTAGTCTTCATAGCTGACTCGAGGGAGCACATAGGTCTTTTCAGAAGCATGGTTTTAAAGCCAAACCGGATGGAGGCTGTGAAAGCCATACGACCATCTGGAAATCCTCTTGAAGTAGGCATGGACGAGCTTCTGCAGATAGGGAGAGAGTTGCAGGAGAAGGCTAAACGGCCAGTTTACATAACGTTAAGCGATAAGGGATGCTTAGTGGTTACTGGTTCCAGCTACCGTCATGTTCCGGCTGCGCCCACCGAACCCCCAATAGACCCCGTGGGAGCCGGCGACACATTCATCTCTGCTGTTGGCGCAGGCTTAGCGGGAGGAGCTGACCCTGTTGAAGCAGGCATAGTTGCAAGCCTGGCTGCCGGTGTTATTCTTAAAAAGCTGAACACTACTGGAACAGCTTCCCCGGGAGAAATATTAAGCAAGTTTGATGAAGTTGCCAAGGAGGGTGAATGGCCGTGAACCAGTGGCTTGAGATTCTTAATCCAGATTTAAATTCTATGGTTGGACGCATAAAGTATTCGTTAATAGATTTCGACGGGACAATATCTGTGATAAGACAGGGGTGGGAGGACGTGATGATCCCGCTTATGATAGAGATGATTTGCGAGGGTGATCGTCCAACCCCGGAGATAGAGAGAGAGGTTAGAGAGTACGTTGACTACTCAACCGGGATGTTAACAATAAGGCAGATGGAGTGGCTTGCTGAAGCTGTTCGCAGATACGGGATTTCGAAAAACCCTAAGGATGCTTACGAGTATAAGAGGATATATAATCAGCGGATGCTTCTGCTTGTTGAGGAGAGGCTTAGAAAACTGGTTAACGGTGAGTTGAACCCGGACGACCTGATGATATGCGGGTCCAGAAGATTTCTGGAAAAGCTTTTTGAAAAGGGTGTAACTATGTATTTGGCGAGTGGCACTGATCATGAGCACGTTTTAAAAGAGGCTGATGCGCTCGAGGTTACGAAATATTTTAAAGGAGGCGTATACGGTGCGTTAGACTATACTGAGGCAAACTCTAAGGAGAAGATTATTGAGAGGATTTTAAGCGAAAACAACCTGCACGGTAGGGAACTTCTGGTGGTTGGAGACGGTCCTGTTGAGATTAGAAGCGCTAAAGCCAGGGGGGCAATAGCCCTTGGCGTGGCCTCAGATGAGATTAGGAGAATAGGGTTGAACCCTAGGAAGATAAAGCGTCTCACGGATGCTGGGGCTGACGCAATAATACCCGATTTCACAAGAACCGGGGAATTGATGATGCTCCTCGGCTTCCACGGTGAAACTTTTAAAACCCGCAATAGCGGGTTTTAGATGGAAAATGTGCTTTAAAAATGAGGAAAAGTTACTTGGAGAGGAGCTTAGCGCGAACGGCGGGGTTCTGAGACTCGCCCCGTCCTTCGTGGCGAGAACCCTGTATCCGAGCATGGGTAGGCTCGGGTTGAAAGACTACTATGCTGGTCCCTCCAGAGGCTGGTTGTGTGAAAGATGGTTAGCATCGTCGGTTGAAGCCGTAAACCCGGTTAAGGTTGAAAACGAGGGTTTAAGCTTCATATCCTTCACACAGAAGCAGGCCAAGCTTTCCCTTAAGGATGCGTTTAAAATTCTTCCTGGAGAGCTTCTCGGCGACAAGTATGCGGCGGAACACGGCGCCCGGTTCGGGGTTTTAACGAAGGTTCTTGACATTGGAACCCCTATCCCGTGGCACGTGCATGCGAGAGAGGAGGATGCGAAAAAATACTGGAATATGAATGGGAAGGACGAGGCCTATTATTTTCTAGAGACCGAGGAAAAAGGGACTTTCCCGTATTCTCACATAGCTGTTCATCCGCATGTCGGTGAGGAGGACTTGATCCCGCTGCTGAAAAGATGGAGCGACGATAGGGTTTTGGATCTTTCCCCCGCCTACAGGTTGAATATCGGGGAGGGTTTCTACGTTTTCGCCGGGGTTCCCCACGCTCCAGGGACGGCCCTAACACTAGAGATCCAGGAGGAGTCTGATGTTTACAACATTCTTCAAGCGATATGCGGGGGGAGGAGAATGTCAAGGGAAGACATGTTGCGAGGCCTGTCTGATGAGGAGACTGTTGCTAAGCTGATCGACTGGAGGAGGTCGCGAGACCCGTTTTTCTACAAGAAGCACCATGTGGTTCCAACGAAGGTTGAGGCACCCGAGTTTGAGCGCAAGGGTGTTGAACACTGGGTGTTCCCGCCTGATCGGACAAGGAAGTTCTGCGGGAAGGAAACCAGGGTTTTTCCAGGAGAGACTGTTGAAAGTGTTGAAAACAATGCTTACCTTGCTTTCGTTTGGAAGGGGGAAGGCAGGATTGGGAATGTCTTGGTTAAGGGCCAAAACCCTGGCTTGGACGAGCTCTTCATATCTGCTGACGCCGCAACGCAGCCTCATAAAATAGTTAACACTGGAAAAGAGGATCTTGTGCTCTATAAGGTCTTTGGCCCGGATGTCTATAAGACCAACATAATACACGGAGATCCTTAGCCGAACCGTTTGTTATTTATAATATAGTTAAATTTTTATATTCCGATCGAAATCTTATCGCAGCATGCTGGAAGGATGGAAGGCGAAGTGGATCTGGGTAAATAACAATAATGAGGCATCGCGAAACATTTATGTCTGTGCACGTAAGAACTTCGAGGTTCCGTTCGACGTTGAAACAGCGGAGCTTAAAATAACTGCTGACGCACGTTACGTTCTTTTCATAAATGGGCGAAGGATTAGTAATGGTCCTATAAGAGGATGGCAGCATTCATGGTTTTACGACGTATATGATGTTAAGCCATATTTAAACACTGGTTTGATAAATACTGTTTCCATAATTGTATGGCAACCTGGTGAAACTAATTTCCAGTACCCGCTCGGCCGCGGCGGCCTACTCGCACAGTTAGACATGAAAACTAGAAGTGGGAGGGAAATTACAGTTTCAACAGACCGGGATTGGAAGGTTTGCATCAGCACAGCCTACGACCAGCATGCCCCACGCATATCGTGTCAACAGGGTTTCGTGGAACACTATGACGCATCTAAGGATCCGGAGTGGAAATATCCTGGCTTCGACGATAGCCACTGGCAGCATGCAATCGAGCTTACCGATGATTCCGAGAAACCATGGGTTAATCTGGTTAAAAGGCCAATACCATTCCTCACTAGCGAACCAGTATATCCTGTGCGAGTATTACGTACACGCATAGTTACCCCGCCTAGCATAGTGTACAGTTTTGACTTGCGCCCAAGCCTCATTCCCGGTGACCGTTTGTCAAATCTTCAGGAAATAATTGGGCTTGCTATCATAGTTGTGAAAACATCTGTAGCTAGAGAGGTGAAGGTTACTGGTGTGAATGGAATCGGTCTCGGTGCGCGGTGCGTCCGGGTTAACGGCGTGGACATGCCGGTCGACGGTAACACAGTTCTACTCAAGCTTACGGAGGGCGAGAACCTGGTTGTTTTCGATGTTACTGGCCGTTACCATGACTGGTGGTTTACAACAGTATGGGACGGTGAAGACCTAGAATTTGAAAACCCGCTGAGTAAGGCTGGTGCTCCATGGGCAATAGCCGGCCCTTTTCCGTCACCTGATGAGAATGGTTTCAAGAATATCCGGGATGCGAGGACTGTTGAAGACATCTTTAAAGCCTCTTCAGTTAAACCTGTCGCACCCGAGCATTTCGCATCAGACCATGTTTTTGCAAGAATTGTTTTCGCAAAGGAAGTTAAGGAGGATATTTTCTCTGAAGGCATTGGGAACCTTTGTTCGCCGAACGATGAGGTTGCTACCATATGGCCCTCCGAGAAAGGTGATGCTGAGCTGCTAATAGACTTCGGCCGTGAGCTGGTCGGCTTCATAGATTTTGAAGTTGATGCTCCAAAGGGTGTTACGCTTGATTTCTACGGGTTTGAAGCGATGCATCCTAGAGATGATTATGGTTTTGATATACAGCATACTTTCGGCCTCAATAATGTGCTGCGTTACACGACTAAAGAGGGATGGCAGAGCTACACAAGCGTTGTTCGCCGGGGATTCCGCTACTTGATTCTAACTATTCGCTTTCCAAAGAAAGAGAAGATGCCTGTTCGCATCAAGTTTGTAAGGTGCCTTTTAAACACTTATCCTTTCGGGGAGGCTGGGGAATTCGTTTGCAACGATTGGAGGCTTAACAGTATTTGGCAAATGTGTCGATATACTCTGCGCCTCTGCAGCGAGGACACTTATGTAGACTGCCCAGCCTATGAGCAAACCTTCTGGGTGGGCGATGCTCGACACGAGGCTTTAATCACTTACGCTACCTACGGTGGTTATGCTTTAGCAAGAAGATGCTGGCTTCTAGCAGGGGAATCTCTATTCCGCTCCCCGCTGGTTGAGAGCCAAGTGCCAAGCGGCTGGAAAAACATCTTGACCGCCTGGGCGTTGCTCTGGGTTTGGGCATGCGAGGAATACTATCGATACGCAGGGGATGAAGCCTTTCTGAAGGAAGTGTATCCGTTTATCTCAAAGCAGATGCGCAATATTGCTGAGAAGTTTATCCGTAACGATGGCCTGATGGAAATCGAGGCTTGGAATATGCTTGACTGGGCGCCGATGGATACTCCGAGCAGGGGGGTGGTGACGCATCAAAACGCGATGCTTGTAGAAGCATATAGGCGTTCAGCGGCTATCGCGAGAAAAATAGGTGGTGAGAGTGATGCTAAAGAATTTGAAACGCTTGCTGAAACGGTTAAACGGGCAATTAACCGGTATCTCTGGGACGAGCAGAGGAAAGCTTATGTTGACGCGGTGCATCATGATGGTGGGAGAAGCAAGGTTTTCAGCCTGCAAACTCACACAATGATTTATCTTTGCAATGCGGCTGATGATGATAGGAAAGACATCGTACGCAAATATATCTACGAGTGGCCGGAAGACTTTGTCAGGTTTGGAAGCCCGTTTGCTCTCGCTTTCCTCATCGAGTCTTATGCTAGAGACGGTGATGTTGAAAAAGCATTGGAAATAATAAGGCAGGAATGGGGTGCCATGTTGGATTATGGTGCAACAACCACGTGGGAGATTCTGTCACCAAAAACTAGAAGCCACTGTCACGCGTGGAGCGCTATACCCGTGTTCTTCCTAAGCAGCTATGTGCTTGGCGTAAAGCCTAGAGAGGTTATTTCGAATGGCGTGATAATCGCGCCTGAACCTGTTGACTTAACTTGGGCACGAGGATGTTTTCCAACACCCAAGGGTGTGGTAAACGTGCGATGGAGCCGGAAAGAAAAGAGTTTCACACTATGGGTTGAGTTGCCCGGCGGCCTAAACGGGGAAGCAGTAATGCCTTATTTCGTTCCCCAAGTATCAGAAATAACCATTAGGGCTAGCGACAGGTGCTTGAAACCATTGTTTGAAAATGGACGCTGGAAGGTTGAACTGCCTGCTGGCGTGAAAGCATGCGTTAAAGCCACCTGGTGAAAAATGTTTTCATGGAGCAATTAGCATGATTAAATAAAATTCTAAGCAACTCTTAAATGGAAGTAAACGCTCAATCCCCCGATGGAAGAGGCTATAAGGATTGTTGAAGCGACTGAGAGTAATCTGGATGATCTTTGCAGGCTATGCGTTCCATCGGAGAGGCAGGCTGATCCGAGCTTCATGAAGGGTGTTGAACTGAAGAAAATTTGGGCGATGGATATGCTTAAGCAGTGTGGTTCGGTTGCCAAAATCGCTTACTTGGAGGGTACTCCAGCAGGATTAATCCAATACGCTCCAATTCCTGAGGAGATGGTTGTTTACATTACTTGTATATTTGTTCCACACGGGAAGCACTGGAGAAAGGGTGTTGGTAGACGGCTATTGTCAAGTCTTATCGATGACATGAGGCATCCAAAAAGCTGGTTCGGCGGTGAACCAGCGTCGGCGCTTGTGACCCGTCCTTTTCCAGGGGAGATGCCCGGCCAGTATCCAGCTAGGGACTTCTTTAAAGACATGGGTTTCAAACAGGTGGAGGAAGACCCTAGCATGCTCTACTATCCTCTTAAACAGAGTTTCGTCTACCGGCCAATTAAGCAAAGGGAGTCGGTTTACATGCCGCAGGAGGATGACAAGGGCAAGGTGGTGATAATGTACAGCCCCTCCTTCTGTCCATGGTCCTACTTTTTCCTAAAGAAGTCTGAGCAAGAAATAGGGAAGGCTGTGCAAGGTCTGCACGTCAGGTGGATAAACAGTTCTGAGGAGCCTGCTGAGGCTGAGAAACGCGGTATTTCTGAAGGTTTAATTGTAAACGGTAGGCTCATAAGAACATTCATACTCGACGATAGAGAAGCATTCCTCAAGGAAGTTTTTGCTGCGTTGAAAGAAGAATAAGCTACTGTCAAGCCATTCCCATACAGAAAGATATATAGGCAGTGATAAGCAAAACGCAAAGTTATGACTATATACAAGACTCTTGAGGAGCTCTGTGAAACGGCAGTAAGGTTCGGGGCAGCTGAAGCGAAAGTGATTAAAGCTAGCGATGTGGTGGTGAGGGACTGGGTTAGGCTAAAATGCCAGTATGGATGCGGTGGTTATGGTAAACGCCTCACATGCCCTCCATACTCGCCAACCCCGGAGCAGATGAGAAGAATCCTGAGCGGCTATTCTTCAGCAATATTGTTGCGGTTCGAGCCCGAGTCGGGGAATGTACATAAGGCGGTTACGAAACTGGAGCGGGATGCATTCCTATCCGGGTATTACTCGGCATTCGGACTGGCAGCCGGACCCTGCCCATTCTGTAAGGAATGCAACCTAAAGAGTTGTGTCCACCCTGAACTTGCAAGGCCGTCGATGGAGGCATGTGGCATAGATGTGTACGCGACAGCGAGAGGAGCCGGTTTCACGGTAGAGGTTGTGAAGACGCGCAAGGAAAAGCCTAAGTACTTTGGATTATTGCTGGTTATTTGACTAAAAAAGATCATTAGGAGGAACAGTAGTGTTGACGGCAGCGATAAGGACAATCGACTTGACTAGAGTTTTCAAGAGAGAAAAATCGGAGCTGATAACGGCGCTGGATAAAATAAACATAGAGGTTGATGAAGGCGAAATATTCGGGTTGCTAGGGCCGAATGGAGCCGGCAAGACAACTCTGATAAAGATACTTTGCACCCTGCTTTCCCCCACGCGGGGGAAGGCGTATGTGCACGGCTATGATGTTGAGAAGGAGTATGGTAAGATAAGGGAGATTATAAACGTGGTTTCCGGAGGAGAATCGTCCGGCTACGGCATGTTGACGGTTAGGGAGAACCTTTGGTTCTTTTCTCAGCTCTATGGTTTCGATGGTGGAGAGGCGAAAAGAAGGATCGATATGCTTGTCCAGTCTCTTTCAATGGGCGATTTTGCCGATGTCAGGTTAAATAAGCTTTCGACAGGCATGTTTCAGAAGTTCCATTTAGCGAGAGGCCTGGTAAACGACCCTAAGGTTCTTTTCTTAGATGAGCCTACTTTAGGACTGGATGTTGCGGCTGCACGGGAAATAAGAAGGTTCGTAAGGCATTGGATAGATGAAGGCCCTCGTAGAACCATCCTTTTGACGACGCACTACATGGCTGAGGCTGAGGAGCTTTGCGATAGGATAGCTATAATCCACAAAGGCAAGATAATAGCCCTAGGGTCGCCTCGAGAACTCGTGGAGAGAGCAAACCCTGAGAAGGTTTTTGAAATAGAGTGTAAATACGAGGGGAACTTGGAATCCTTGTTAAGGGGTATCGTGGGCATTAAAGCATCTCTGAGACACGATCCGGAGACAGGCTTCTCGAAGATGAGGCTAGTGTTGGTTGACGCAGACATCGATGAAGTCATCAAGGAACTTGTAAACAAGGGCGTATCAGTGCTTTCCCTCAAGAGGGCTGTCCCAACGCTTGAAGACGTATTTCTCACAAAGGTTGGAGTGGGTCTCGTTGAATAGGATTTTGAAACTATTCTTGAAGTCGGCCTTCGCCAGGTGTTACATAAGGATCAAGGGAGGCAACAGGGAGCTCAGCTGGCTGGTCTTCGAGGTATTCATGCCTCTGCTCGGAATAGCTGCGATCGTCTACACTTACAGTTTCCTCGGAGCGCCTAAAGCTTTCGTGGGTTTCGTAATATTAGGGGGAGCAATGTTCTCCTACTGGTTCAACGTGCTGTGGGGAATTGGCATGAACTTCTATTGGGAAAAGGAGCGTGGCAACTTGGAGAAAATACTGATAACGCCCTCTCCGCTGCAAGGAATACTTTTAGGCATTGCACTCGGAGGCATGTTTAACACGACCATAAGAGCCATGGCAACCGTTATAATCGGGATTGTAATATTCGATGCAAAGTTTAACGTAGACGGCATTCTACCTGCACTGGCTGTCTTCAGCCTAACAATATTTGCCCTTTACTCCTTAGGCATGTGTTTCGCATCACTCTTCCTTAAGCTGGGACGCAGCGGCTGGAGGCTTACAGAACTAATGCAGGAACCCATAACTTTTCTATCGGGGCAGTATTATCCTCTTAGGGCTCTGCCCGCTGTTTTACAGCTTATTGCCAGCCTTATACCCATAACCATAGGAATAGACGGCGTAAGGCTCTCACTAATACTGGGCTCTTCCCTCGCTGACCTAAGGCTCCACCTAATGCTGCTGCTAGCACTCGGCGTCTCCACATTCATACTATCCTACTACATACTGAGGTTAATGGAACGCAGGGGTAAGGAAGATGGAAGTCTAACAATGAGGTGGATGTAATTGGAGGTAACACGGTTACTAAGAAGAGTATTTGCCTCGATCCGGCTCACATGGCTTGAGTCAAGCAACTGGACGCATCCTATGGTCTATTTGGGTTACGTGTTAGTAAGACCCATTTTCGGCACGCTAATCTACGTTTACATCTATTTAGCGTTCGCAATCTATACTGACGCGTGGAACCTTGAGGCAGCATTATACGTCGTAGGTGGATCTGCCCTCTACCAGTTCATAGTTAGCGGTATGTCCAGCGTGGCCTGGGTGGTGCATGAAGAACGAGAACATTATGAGACATTGAAGTACGTTTACATATCACATCCAAGGCTGCAAGAGTATTTAATCAGTAGGGGCCTATTCGGCTACATATTGGGAGTTTTCCTCATGGTAGTCACGATAACCGTCGGCTCAACCCTCATAGGTTTTCGCAGCTTCTCACTAAACATTCCCCTTATTCTTATCGGAATACTGATTGCCGTACTGTGGTCTTCTTCACTGGGTGCAATTGCTTCTGCAATATCCTTATTCTCCTCCGAATACGGTACCGTTATAGCGATAAGCTTCGACAGTTTTCTCATGATATTTGGCGACGTTTTGTTCCCCTCAGAGCAATTGCCTAGCTGGGCCTATTCTATGGCTGTGGGACTACCTCTGAAGGATTGGATGGCCCTAATGAGGTTCGCAATCTTTGGCATCGGTACTCCTGATGTTTCAACAATAATCTTGTACCAAGTTTTAAAAGCTGTAATAATTTTCGCATTATCGTTAGCTATCTTCAGGTTTGCCGATGTGCTAATAAGGAGAAAAGGCTATATCGATATAACTACAGAACACTAGCGCTCAGTCCTCTTTAAGCAGCCTAAGCTTACAAGTTAACTAATATTCTTTTGGAAGAGAACCGGCAATATGTAACATTGTTTACTCTATTCTGAATACTTACTACGCATAGCCCTATCCGTAGTCAGCTATGTGAACCGTGATCCTATTCGCGTCCATGGTGAAATCGTAACCCGCAGTCTTAAGTTGTTCGAGTGATTTTTTCAGATAATTTCCAAAATCCGATGTATCATTGTCAGGATCCACGGATTCACTGTAACGATAATTCATGAGCCTAGCTAGTTGCAGAAGTACTTGTTTAGAGGCCCAGTAATCTAGTGCCACTGGGTCGATGCTAGCCATTACGAGACCCGTCTCGGTAGCCTCTTCATAGGATGTGCCGGGGCCATTCCTAGGTATCGCGTTAACCCATACCGCATCCAGTATGTTAAGCACAGGGATCCTAGTCTCAGCCATCACTTTTCCCAATGCTCCCCTACCGATCAGACTATGAGTGTCAGTCAGTGGTTGGGATACAACACCCATGTAGTGTTTAACCGCACCTGTGACCCCGTATATTGAATGAGTTTTCAAAACGGGAAAGTTTATCACTTTCAATCTGCTCGAATCGTAAGTGCCAGATTCAGGATCCCATATCCCATGTTTGAAGCTGATATAAGTACCTGTTTTTGTTCTGAACTTGGGATAAGAAACTTTTACGCCGGTTTCCGGGTCTGAAACTGGTGAGACAACATAGCCGTCTTGAAGATCGCCATTGATGTATTCCTCTACCTGTTTGCTGGCGATGTTATCCCAGAGATAGGTTGAAACTTTATGCTTATCTGAGTATAGGGCTACTACAGCCTCCACCGACTGCGACTCGTTTACAGCATTGTTCCTCTTCCAATTCAAGCTACCCCTACCTTGACCGTTGTCTGCCACCACTATTTCTCCTGTGAAGCCTTCAGGATGTTTAAGTATAAGATCTACTAGCTCCTTCAGAAGGTCTGTATTGGTGCCCCCTCTCTGATCCCACTGACAGTTGACTTTAATTATTACTACATCATTCCTCTTGATTAATCCACCCGGACCGCTATTAACACCAACCGGCTGGGAGTCGTAGAAGAAAAGCCCCTTAGAACCCATAAGGCTTATTAGTTTAGCCATGCTCCCGTTTACGACGAATATCTCGGACGCCGGATGAATTATTGCTGTTTGAGGAGCAAGTTTAAGCGAGGGCTTTTGCTGAATAGGTTTATTTACGGTGTGCCAGTAAAACATTAAGAATGAAGCTGTAGCCAAAATCGTTGTTAACATGATTGTAACTGTTCTTCTTCCGGCAACCAATCTAAGCTCTTTAAGAAAATAATTGAATATTGAGAATACTGGAGCTATAAGTATCGCACTGTAGGCTAAAGCTGCCCTTTGACACGGATATGCTAACCTATGGGGTCTTGTTCCTGAACGCATTATGAGCCAAGCTAGGCTTAATAAACCTAATAACAGTGGGTGATGTATAAACCAGCGTATGAGTCGCTCTATCTTACTCTCGAGAAACATCGTATAGCTAAAATGGTCTTCACACCTATATATGCATATAGGGGAATGTCTGTGAGGTTGGTGTTAATTCTGAGACGAGCTGCTAGGAAGAGTTTAGACCTCGTAATCTATTAAGGGTTATTCGTTAATCCATTCTCGGGAAACCGGTCTTATGAGCGAAATCACAACGTATTCTCAGTCAATATTTAGAAAGGCCAACTAGCCCAGGCTGATGTTAATCCTCATACCCTATAAACCAGAGAAGAATCATTTTTTCTCAGTAAGCTCGGTGATCTCTGCATTTTTAGGCCCTATCAGTTGGCACAACTCAACTTCTCCTCCCTCTATGGTTCCTCTTTTCCCTGATCTCAACTCTCTGAAATTGAAGCTTCCGGGGGGCAGGTTTAGCTTTGTTGAAACAATTTGCCTGTAGGGTGCAGTGTTTATGGCGAAAGCAACATACCTTCCATTTTCAGCGTCTTTATGCAGTGAAGCAAAGGACATTGGCGAGGTTGTCCTCGCCGGCAGCTTAATGTTGAAAGCCTCTATCAGGAATTTCAACAAGGATACGCCTGGATCCAGCCCGATTATTGTAATCCTGCCTTCTCCATTTTTTCTCGTTAATCCAACTACATGTTCCTTTAACGTCGGCACGACGTCAACGTATGGTGATTTCACCCCGGCCCCAGATATCGTTAAGGCTTCCTCCCATTGCTGGTCGAAGAACTGGAAGCTTAATGTCCTTATCTTCCTCCTCAGGTTTTTGAAAGATATCTGGAGGACCATGGGGGAACCCCTTGGTTCCGCCCTGCTTCCGACCGGCCTAGGCATCTCTGAGAATTCTTTAACTTCTCTGCGGGCAAAATCGGTAACCGGTATTTTTCGGAAGAAGATAATGTGGCATCCCTCGTAGCAAGACTTGGCGAGGTTTTCCGCATCTCTCGCCCACATTAGCCCATCTCCAGCATAAATCAGAAGTGGCCTTTTTTCACGGTCAGCCTCAGGATTGTAGAATGTGAAATCTAGCCCTGCTTTATGAAGGCTGGAGAAGCAGCGTCCCCAATTCCATCTTTCTGAGATTACTTCAGACGGGTGTCTCAGCAACATCTCCGGTCTGTAGTAGACCAGTGCGATAGAGGTTATTTTTTCAAGGTTGTAGGGCTTAACAAGTCTATATGTTTTTGATAGCTCTTGGATAGATAGATACACATCCGGGTTTATCAGCCCCCATTCGTTTACCGGTGCACACGTCCAGTTATCTCTTCCAACAGCCATGTACCAGTTCCATCCTTTCAGGCCCCATGCCATTGCTAACAATCCCAACAGTCTTTCATGCGTGCCATCGATGGGTCCTGTTGAATACAGAGCATCAGTCCAGATTCCAGATTGGAATTCCGTCGCGATCGGGTAAACGGTGTGGGCAGCATAAGCCCTAACCCAATATGAAAGCTTCATCATTTCGCTTTTAGGCAAATGCTTCTTCAAGTAAATGTCCATACAGGGCAGGTCAACAATCCTGCTTAATCTCGTCAGATCGTGAAAAGTCGGGTCGTCGTAAGTGTTTACCAGCATAGGTATCTCAACACCATTTCTCCTATACTCGTCCCTTGTCCAGGATATTATTTGTTCAACACTCCAATCCAGAAAAGCCCTGTAATCTAAGTACCGGAGTAGGTTCTCAGGCTCCCTGTTTCCTCTTGCTAAAGGGTGTTCCTCATAGGCCTCTGCTTCCTCAAAGCTTGTGTAATCGCAACCCCAAGCATTGTTCAGCCTTTCGATCTCCCCGTATTTCTCCGCTAGAAAGTCTTTGAAGGGTCCTTTCCCTCTGGATAACCCGAGTTGGTCTCGATAGTATCTTACCCACGGGTCGACCTCATTATCCACCTGAAGAACAAATATTGGTCCCCCCTTGGTGGCTTGGTTTGGGACTATGGATTTCTCACATACTTTTCTTATATAGTTTGACGCAAGCCTCCTGAATTCTTCACTGAACCTGTGATGTCTAAACGCCTCCTCAGGAACCCCGCCGTATTTCCATTCCGCATAAATGTAGGGGCCAGGTCTAATCATCATTAGGAAGCCTTTTTCCTCCACGAGATCTATGAAGTGATTCAACGCTCTCTGAGGATCCGTGTCCCCTTCAAAATCGAATTCTCCCCCGATTTTATGGAAATCCCACGGTATGTAGGTGGATATGATCCTTAAACCAGCTTCCCTCAGCCTATTCATTATTTTATCCCAGTTTTCAATCTTGACACGCCAATAGTGGAATTCTCCTGATAAAAATTCAACCTTCTCATCGTTCAAAGTAAAACCGTAACGGTTTATACTGGTCTTCATGCAGTAAGCATTCTTGCCCAGTTTTATATGTTTTTAATGCGCTGTCAACTAATTGAGTTAGACATGTTCTTGGATGCTATTGCCCATTATTCAGCCACTCAGTTTTTAATAATCTATCAAAGGTAGCTTAACAAGCTTCCTTTCTTTACTGCTTTCCTCCGCGGCCACCGCTGCTTCCATCGCTTTCAATCCCTCCAGCGGCGTGGCGAAAACATGTTTGTCTTCCAATACGCTTCTAACAAAGTCTTCCATCTCCCTCTCATACATTACTATAGGGTCTTCCTTTATGTCTACTTCTTCCAAGCCTTTGCCCTTGCTGCTGACCTCCATGCTTCCTATCACGTATCCTTTTACACTTACAGTACCCTCTTTGCCAACTATTCCCCATGATTCATAGGTATGCGTAGCAGTCCAGCTTTGCAGCACACTGGAGAAAGCATTGTTTTGATGAGTAAACACTATGTAAGCATTATCCTCGATACTTATCCCTTTCCTCTCAGTCTTATAATGTGCTGTGACTGAAGTGATGTTGCCAGCGAACCATCTGAACGCGTCTATCATATGGATCGTGTTTTCAACAACCATTCCGCCGCTTCTCTTCTTATCGGTTAACCACCCCATTGGTGGCAAAACACCCATAGCGGTTCCTATCGCTATTCTCCAGAGTGCAACCGGTTCCCCCACCGTATTGTTCTCAACAAGTTCCTTAGCATACTTGAACATCCCGTGGTGTCTCAAACAGAAACCGACTGCAAATTTCACAGTACTCTTCTTCCACAGGCTGTATATTTCATAAGCATCCTCCAGGTTTGCCGCTAAAGGCTTCTCTAGGAACACGTGCTTGTTGTTTTTTATTGCCTCTACCGCTATTTCTCTATGAGTATCCGGTGGGGTAGCTATTATGACCGCGTCAAGATCCTTTAATTCAACCACTTTCCTGTAGTCTGTGAAGCATTTTTCTGCTTTAAACTTCTCAGCTGTCTGCTTTGCCTTTTCCTCCACTATGTCGCATGTGGCGACCAATTTCTGCCCGGTTTTCAACAAGTTTGGTAGATGCGCGTAGTTAGCAATGTTGCCACAGCCAATCACGGCCATTTTTAGACTCTTCATCTTTATCGTATTGAAACTGAAGCATTATTTAAAGATTCGGAGGAATAGCGCGTCTAAAACAATGTTAGATATTTATTCACAAGAGCTTATTACTATTTCCAAGAAATCCCCAGGGTTAAGAAAAACGGGTTTTTCAAGTATAATGGTTGCATATTCTCCATCAACTTTCAAAACAGCGTTTGCTTCTCCTTTGCTGGAGTGCTTTACTGCTAAAAGCGTGTCTGATTGCTGGTTAGTGATCAGCTTAACTTTCTGCAGTTCAAGCGTCCCATAGCGAACCTCTATTACGTTTCTCTGGCTGTGTTCTCTAAGCTCTCTGCTGTAGCTTCCCCAGCATCCCCCTGTTGAGAAGAAGCATCTGAAGCTGTCCTTAGACACTTTTGGTGCGAAACCTATTGTCTTTTCAGGAGCACTATACTCTAACCCGCTTAACGCTAGGAGCAGAGACCAGCTTGACATGGCTCTCGCATAATGGTGGCCGCATTCAACCTCGTCCCACGGGTTCCTCTTTACACCGTCATACCTATCCCTAACTCCCTTGACTATTTTAAGCCCCTCGTTAACAAAGCCCTCGTAAATCAAGTGGGCTGCCACCTGGTACTCTATGCCCGTCCAGACTTCGTCACAGTATGGAAAAGGATAGTCTGGTTTACCGCCCTTAGGCCAGGAGCAGAGAACCAGTCCACTCTCATCGTTCAGAGCGTAAGTCCTTTGACAGTTCTCATGTTCCAAAAGGCTTTCCTTCCAATTGTAGCGGAAAACAGCCATTAGTGCGGATTTAACCTGTTCCTCCGGCAGAAGGTATCCGAGTCCAACCGCATGGCTGAACCATTGGCCGAGAAGCTGGTCTGAGAGACACCCTTCTCCGAATTGATACCTGACATTGGGGTCGCCTTGAAACCTTTGCACGAAGTACTCGCCGTTCCACAATAGCCTGCTGAAGTTTTCTCTACCCTTTTCAAAAACTTCCCTATACTTTTCAGCAGACTCGGAATCGCCTAGGTGTTTAGCCATCTCCTCCGCTGCCCTCAATGACCCGAGATATAGGGAACTAACCATGGGGTTAGGCCCGTAAAACTCAATATCGTACGTGTTATGCTGCTCCCCCTCCATAAGGCCGTCGCAATCCTTATCCCACGTTTTCCAAGCGTACTCTAACGCCTTTTTAGCATTGGGCCAAAGCATTCTTAAGAATTCCTCGTCGCCGCTGAGCTTCCACTCCCTATAGAGCTTCATTACACACCCCGTCTGCCCGTCAGCCGCAGGCTTAAACCTCCATCTAGCACCTGACAGCGGCACTAGGGTTCTGAAGGCCATGTTCCCATTCTCATCAGTATTGTTTAGAAAATCTGTTAGACGCATCGTTCTCTCTAGGCTTGGGAAAAGATGTGCCAGGGTCTGCTCATAGTTCCAGACGTGCGTACAGTTCATCCAGCAGCATCCGCTGTTATCACTACATCCTTCAAAAGCGTAAAACCTGCCGTCCTCAGCCCATAGGCATGTTGGAGTCCTTATGGTTGAAACCTGGCTGGACACCGCTTCTAGAACATAGTCGGGAAGAGTGCTTTCGAAAAGCGTCCTGTGGAAAAGCATGGTTTCTCTTTCAAGCCTCTCAAACTCTCTAACAACATACTTGGCAACATCTAAAGCGTCTTGGAATAGCTTGGCGTAAAAGTTTCCAATTCTTTTTCCCCTTACTTCATCCTCTCTATTCCAATAGTTCACCAGATTCGGGAAATACCATGAAAGTATGAATGGAAGAACAACCTCTTCTCCCGGATCCAAGGTTGCCAAGAGCCCGAGGGTCCCTATGTCTGTCTCCCCATCCATGGAGGGGTCGGCTGCAGGCTCCTCAGCCAGCCGCCCGTCTTCAGAGAAATCTTTCCAGAAGCTCTGCACATCATCCCACCAGACCGATCTCTCCCATCTTAGAGCGTAGGTTACCTCGCTCCAGCTTGTGGCGAGAACCATTGAGCCGAACTTTGGATCCTCCCTGGAATACTTGCCGCTGCTCATCTTTATAGCGGTTAAGCCTTTTTCCCTAACCAGCTCATTCAAATTCTGTCCGAACAAATCGTTAAACCTGTTTGTAAGAGTTGAAGTGCCGTCGTATCCAACAGCGTTGAAAAGGCTCATAGCCAGGGTTAAGCGAATTCTCTTAGAGGATCTGTTTCTCGCTCTCCATTTGAAAATCGCCACAGGTAGGCCTGAATCCTTCTCGTTGAGGGGAATCAGAGGGTTGAAGGCCTCTAGGGAAATCTCAAGCGGAATATTGTCTTCGAAATCTATTCGTGCAAAGGGATACTCTCCCCTGAACCTTGCCTTAGCAAGCCTAGGTAGACCCGGAACGTATGACCATGGGATTCCGTGGCTGCCACGATAGGGTGGGGGGATCCTGGATTCTAACACTCTTGAAACTGGTTTATAATCCTCTTCGCGAAACCAGATGGAGAAAAAAGTGTATGGTAGGTCCTTTCCTTTACCTGGCCTGTTAAATATCTCCCAGTCTCTAAGGTTTCCTCTTCCTCCTAGGGAAACTGTTCCTGTACCTATTCCTCCTATCGGGAAAGCTATCTCGGAAAGCATGTTTCCTTCGAAGGAACGTGTTCTTTCACCTAGCAAGCCTGGAAAGCTAGAGTCTGAGACCCTTATAAATTCTTCTGCTTAAGCCAGTGTCTCAGCCCTCTTGGTAAGTTCCTTCCTTTTCCAGTCTATGTCCCGTGGGATGAAGACTGCCGCCATGCTTAGAAGAATTATGCATATTGACCAAGTGATGTTTACTATCGTAACTATGCCCCATTCTAGTCCAATCGTGTCTGCAGCATAACCCGTAATTAAAGGTGCAAAAGCCGACCCGACGTTGTAGAAGAATAGCAGCATGGCCATGGCTGACCCTCTTACCTCGGGAAGGGCAACGTCTTGAACAGAGGATGAGACGCATGGCCCAGCCATAGGCATGAATAACGCTGTCATAGCGCCCAGTATCAAGAAGAGTTCTACGCCACCCTTAGTCAGGAAAGCCATGTTGAAGAAAACTAGCCCTATGACGACGGTTAGAGTGGCGAAGACTACTCTCCCCCTCTTGTTTCTTTTGAAAGCCCAGTCTCCTGTTAAGCCTGCCAACAGGTTTCCAGCAACCATGGAGAGAAGGGCAGCCAGCATTACGAGTAGCTGTGAGCCTGCTTCAAAGCCCCTGACATCAGTCATATAGGTGAAGAGCCAGTAGGAAAGAATGTTCCACGGGAAGACGCCGAAGAACCCTTGGAGGTAGAGAAATAAGATGGATTTTCTTTCGAAAAGCCTTTTCAGAGATTTTACTGAAAAAGTATCCTTGAGCCTATCCCTAACATTCACCAGCTCCGGCTCAGTCCCCCCTCTTGGAACATCTTTCACAGTAAAAAGAACTATGAACGTTAAAAATATGCTTGGGACTACGGTTAAAAGGAAGGCGTTGCGCCATCCGAAGCTGATTCCGATTACGAGGCCTATGACGACGCCTATTAGGGCTCCAAAAGTTTCAGCCGCCTGTAGGATTCCTAATGCGGTAGCCCTCTTCTCAGGGGGGAAGTAGTCTCCTAGGAAGGACATTAAACCGCTGGTAGCTTGATTATCTATTCCCGTTGCTGATCTCGTAAGAATCAACTGAGTGTAATTTGCTGAAAAAGTGGAGAACATCGTTGTGCACCCCCAGATCGCGCTTGCAAGAGCGACTAAGGGAGGTCTAGCGTACTTGTCGAAGAGATAGCCCCAGAGGGGCATGAAAGCAACGGCCACCAGTATGGTTGCGGTTTCAATGGCTCCCAGCTCAGTGTAGCCTAGTTTAAACTCGTCTCTTATTAATGGCAGTAGCGGGGATACGAGAAACTTATCGGCATAATGTAGTACAACGAAGATGAAGAAAATAAGCGTTACATACCATGCGCCGCGCAATATTCCGGTTTCCCGCTTCTTGCTCATGAAAGGGATATGAAATATTAAACCTATATAACATTATAGGTTGTTTTAGATTTGATGAGAAAAGGCTTTAAAAGGCTTTTTGTTCAAAATGAATTTACCCATTACTCCGCTTGAGAAAACTTTATATTTACGTAAAGTCTTACGGTAGGCGGAATGATCCCCGCGTTCATGTTGAGACAGCTATATGAGAAGGGGTCTTTGAAAAATATTGTTGACGAAAACGGAAATAATGTTGGCTTCAGTTTTTCCCTTTTTAACAGGTTGGGGTCGGGCACTATTGAAGGCGGTTTCAAACTCACAGTAGACGGTGAGGAACTTCCACTAGAGAAAATAACTATTGAGAAAGGTGGAGTGACGATTAAAGCTGAGGAATTTGCTAAGACTTCGACACTCTTTACTGTTGGAGACAGGATTAAATTTACGGTCGAAAAGCCTGGAGGCTTACAACCGGGGCTTCATAAAATAGTAGTCAGCACGATGACGATGGAGTATGGGAAGATAGAATTCGACTTCTCTGACACTGTTTCTTAACTCATTTTTTGTCAATAGCACCATGTCTTTTCGTCAACGCATTCCGGATCCTAACAGAAGCCTCCTCGATTATTTCTAGGGGTGAACAAAAGTTTATTCTAACGTGTCCAGCGCCCCCGTCTCCAAATACACTTCCACCGTAAACCAACACCTTCGCCTCTTTCAAAAGATATTCAACAGCATCCTCGTCTTTTTCAAACAAAATACTTAGGTCTGGGAGAGCAAAGAATGAGCCTTCGGGCGGCTGAGCAACTATTCCAGGGATTTCATTCAGCTCTGCTATAAGCCTGTTTCTAACCCTTTCTAAATAGTTCTTTAAAAAATCTACGTAATAGCCGCATTTTCTCAAGGCTGCTGCAGCGCCTATCTGTTCAACTGTCCCCGGATGAATAACTATGCCAGTGTTCTCATCCCTCATAAGCCTAATTATTTTTCCCTCGGAGACAACATAGCCTATGCGCAGCCCAGACATTCCATATGTTTTCGTAAATCCGAAGGCTGTGACCGTCCGTTCATACATGCCCCGCAGTGAAGCAATGCTAACGTGTTTTCTACCGTCATAGGTAAGGTTCTCATAAAGCTCGTCTGAGAAAACGTAGAGATCATGTTTTACAGCTATTTCCGCTAAACGCTCCAGCTCGTCTCTAGTGTAAACGGTTCCCGTAGGATTATTAGGATTACAGATTGTAATTATCCTGGTTTTGCTGGTTACTGCTTTCTCAATCCTAGCTAGGTCCAGATGCCCGTCCCTCTGAGTTTTGACCTCGGTCACCTCTGCCTGGAAACCCTTGGGCCTGCCTATCAGAGGCGGGTAAGTGGGTGTGACGACGATAACATGTTCGCCGGGCTTTAGAAGAACCCGATAGGTCAGCCATATCGCGTTCATAACCCCGACCGTCGGAAGCACTTCTCCCTCTTCAACGGGAATGTTGTTAAAACGAAGCAACTTATCTCTAGCCGCCTCTATGAACTCTGCAACCCCATTCATCTCATAATGATACCTTCCATTTGTAATTGCGCTTATCATTGCTTCCTTGACTTCTCTAGGCATTTCGAAATCGGATTCCGCTAAGCCTAGGCTTATTACGTCTCTCCCCAGTCCCAAATACTTGCTTGGTCTACTTTTCCTTATCTCTTCTAGGCTCGGCATTTCTATGGAACTCATTTCCCCTAAGAAAATTTTTGAGCCTATTTAAGAGTATGCAAGGGATTGCTGGACGAGTAGAGCCGTATCGACTATTTTCGCTTGGGGAACTCCAGCATGTCGAGCTCTTTAATTCTTCCTCTTGCTTTCGGAATCAGTAGCGTCTTTATTTCGAAAGGCTTAAACCTGGCTTTAACCTTTTTATCGATGACTGGCAGGCTTATGTTGGCCTCAGCCTCCTCCCCATTCGCCTCATGACAACGCATCACAAGGTTCTCTGAATCCTCATGTTTTTTAAACACGCTGACTAATACGTTATCCTGTTTAACTTGAATTAAGGAGCAGGATGGCGGAAGCAAACCATTATGAGGATAGTCGACGAAAACTATTGGTTTAGAGTTAAACTCTTCTGCACGCTTTACGGTATCCGCTGCTTTCCAAGAACCGGCATGCGGTAAAAGCATTAGGCTGAAGTCTTGCCACCCTTGATCAATATATAAGTAGGTCTGGGCTGGATCTAGCTTGTAAGGCTGATGGTGGGCATAGGGTGGGCTTCTAAGAACTGTTATTCTTATTTCCGAGCCTTTAGCATCATAGCTATACTTGCAGTCGTTGCATATGCTAAGCCCATGGTTCTTGATCTCGCCGTCAACACTTACCGTAGTCCCAGTTATATCCACCCATTTATGCATCGGCTCCTCCTCCCCGTTGCAGGGACGCGTAACCCATCCATACGGAATTGAAGAAGTCAGCATCGGCTGGTCAACGTTAACTTTAAAACTCAGTTTAAGCATTTTATGCTGCTCGTTCCAGTTTAATGAAAACCTCAGCTCAACATAAGGCAGCCCCCTATAGATTGAAACTTGCATGCGCATGAACGACTTATTATAGTTGCTTTCAACCATTATAGTGGCACGTACCGGGCCTTTTTCAACAAGCCTAGCCTTCGCGTTTCCGAAAGCTCCTATATCGTTCCTAAACTCGTTAACCCCGTGGCTCCAAGTATCGCTCTGATCCTCGATTACAATTGGAACACAGGCGTCCCCCCTGAACACTTCAACCTTGTTCTTCTTATCGTAGAGGTGTTTGATATAGCCGTTCGACGGGTCGACCTCCAGACGGAACCATTCGTTCTCCAGAAAATTATCTGAAGCTATAAGCTCTCCGTGAGGAGACGATGCATTATCCTTCCTACCCGTATTGCGATAAACTCTGTAGCCAAAGGCAGGAATATCTGCGATGAAGAGTATTCTTTGTCTCCAGTCCCCCACGTTTGCGGAGGGTTTCACACGCTGTATAGGCACTGCCTGTCCCTTTTCATCCATAAGGCTGCCTTCCCCGTTAACGTCTTCAACCTCAACCGGGAAAACCATGTTCCACGAATGCGGGTTGAAAACTATTATAGGGATGCCTTCTCCCCCCGTGTTTATTTTGGAGGCTATGGCTTGGACAGCCTTGTTCAACACAGTGCTCCCTTTGCTTAAGACTTCGCCTTGAATGTTCCGCACATCGTCGTATGCTTCCGGAATGGATGTTCCGCACAGCACGTCGTGGAATTGTGTAAACAATAGTTTTTTCCAAGCCTCCGTGAGCTCTTCCTGCTGGTGCTCTTCTCCTAGGAGTAGATAGACCATGGAGGAAAATTTCTCAGCTGTACAAAGAAGTTCTTCAGCCCTACGATTATTTCTTTTAACCTCAGAGTGAACAGAGTAGCAGCCTCTTGCATGATGCTGCATTTCGCCACGAAATACGGGTAGCCCTAGTCTTCTTCTTGCCACGTTAAAAAACTCGTCGGGAGAACTGAAAACAATTTCAACATCCCCCTTTTCTTTTCTTCTAAGGATGCTCAACACGTTTTCCCTAGTTGCGCCGCCCCCATGGTCCCCCCTCCCATAGAGGCACATCGCCTCCCTAGAGGGAGGCCTAACCATACTAATTGTTTTATCAATATGATCTGTAATGTCCTCTCCACTTGTACAGTAGGCTAAGGGAATCCTGTAGCAAAGCACTCTTGACCCATCGTAACCCTCCCACCAGAAAACAGTCTCCGGAATATTTTTGTTTTCAAAGAACCCTGGGCGCATGAAAACATAATTCTTTAATCCGCATTTAATCAGGATCTGGGGCAGCATTCCGTTGTGTCCGAAGGAATCCACGTTGTAACCTGTGGCGGCGATGATTCCAAACTTCTTCTTGAAATATCTCTGCCCGTATAACGCGTGGCGCACGAAGCTTTCTCCAGCCGGTATGTTGCAATCCGGCTCCACTATCCATCCTCCTACGATTGCCCAACGCCCCTCCTTAATCCTCCTCCTTATCTCCCTGAACATTTCAGGCTCGCTGGCTTCAATCCACTCATAGAAAACTGCTGAGGAAGCTGCGAATACGAAACAGTTAAACTCGTTCATCAAGTCTAAAGCATTTCTAAAGGTAGATCTTACAACCCTGTAGCCTTCCTGCCAGCTCCACAGCCATATTGGGTCTATATGGGAGTTTCCAACCATATATATCCGGATCCTTTTTCCATCCATTTTTTCTCACGCCTTCCTCTCAGCCTGGTAAAAATAAGTTTCGCTATCGCAATGAATTAACTGGGCTTAATTCCCAACCATTCATAATGGTGATTTTGGAAAATAAATGGCTTTTCTATAAAAAGGATTATCTTACACTGCTTATTCACTTATAATCCTTCAAAATTTCTATGGAGTACTGAAATTCTCTCAAGATACCTCCGGCAGTATGACGCCGTCTGGAGCAGGAATGTATCCGTCTTGTTCGAAGAACAGCATTTTCCTGGAAACTTCATTATGTCCCTTTTACCCCTTCCCAATACCTTATGGTCAATATTTCCTATGACGGCAACCCCGCTGTCCAAAGTCTTCCTAATCTATTCGATATCTCCCCCGCTACTTGCCTCGAGAGATGTGAAGTTAATGCCGACTCTCGCCCATGTTTCAGTTAATTCGTACGCATGTCCTTGAGATTCAACTCCCACTAAATCGATGCCCATGTTTTTAATCCAGCTTACTATTGGACCATATGCCTTCTTACAAATGTCTGTTATCCAATCCATGTCTACTATACAAGTAAGCCTATATGCCCTTGGTTCAAGGAAGATGGCGAAATAGCGCGCGCTAGATCTCCAGAACCACTGAGGCATGAGAAAGACCCTGTCGGGTTTACCGAAAGTAAAAGTTTCTTTAAATCTTTCACGCGGACTTATTTCTTTCATCGCACTATGAATCATTGAAGTATAATGAAAAGTTTTTATCTAACGTAATACTTCTATGTAAAATAAAAATCACGGAAGTTTCAGTGGAGTATACTAGGCTTAGATTGTTGGTGTTGGAGGAATTCATATAAGGATCCCCTATTCATACTCGTCTGTTTAATGATTTATTCTGTGTTTTTCGAAGTGGAAAAACAATTCGTCCTAATCAGCCTGAAAAGCTCGCCGGGTTGTGAGCTATAGAGCCTAATCCTTTGAGGCCTTTTCTCGTCCTTGCTGACTATTTCGACGAATTTCCTTTTTGAGTCGAGCTTCAACTCATAGTTATCCATCGGAAAACTTATGACTACTCCTTGTGCAGCCAATCCTTTTTCGAAAATGGTATAGCTTCGAGGAATCTGAGCAAAGTTTTTCGACACCTTGTTCTGCCTGAAACTTATTAAAGTCATTATGGCGTAGGGAACCTCGTAACCGATCAAGAAGATCAGAAACCTGGATGAGTTTAAGGATGAATCGCTTGTCAAGCTGCTTGCGAAATTGAAATACATTGGGTACCAGACCAATAGTATGAATATGAAGACAAATATGCTTAAGATGGATAAAACTGCTAGGGGCTTCATTTCTTGAGTGAGCTGTGCATCAGACGCCATGAGCCTCGAAACCTCTATGCCTCCTTCCTCGTAGATTTTTTTGCTTTCTTTTATCTCCTTAAGCTGCCCGGAATACGACCCTTTCATCTGTGTTCTCATTCTTAAATATGTTGGGATTAATGAGATTGCTACGAACGCTATGAAAGTATAGGTAAGGTACTCAGGGTAATAGGTGTTTAAAACTGCAAGGGTCAATATCATGATCTGCCCGTATAGCTGGTATAGCGCGAAGCTTTTCCTGTCCTGATAAGCCATGCGAATAATATGGGTGGCTATTGAATACTTTTTATGCTTTTCTGTAGAAGCTTGCAATAACCTGTTTTTTAACGAGACTCGTGGTGAGGAGAGTTTTTCAAGGGTTTAGGCTGGCGTGCAGTAGGATTTTTCAACCTTAAAAAAA
>FMJZ01078282.1_pt1 | contig 35707 bp, 31 predicted proteins | sample 1987881 | NCBI WGS metagenome assembly FMJZ01 (sample SAMEA4378227, study PRJEB15110) | soil metagenome | biome: soil; feature: Field; material: Soil | place: India | collected 2015-03-11 | depth 0 m
AAAAACCATGACGCTATTCTCCTTTTGGTATAGTCCAAGAGGGAGGACGGACCTAAGCAAGGCCGTCCTCCCCACAGGAAACTACAGGTTACTGAAGAAGGTCAAGCACGTTGGTCTGGAACGTGTTCTGGGCATCTGCGAGTAGTTTCGCCACGTCCGCGTTCTTGTCGGTCACAATCGTGCTGACCACCGGCCCCAAGATGCCATAGTAGTCCTGACCTGCAATCAGCGGCTCGAGCATGAACTGAGTCTGGCCCGAGACAACACTCTGCTGGAACAGGTGATACTCGACCGGCAGGTTGCTGTATTGAGCCTCCAGCGCGGCTACCTGCGACTGGTAGGGATCCGTGTAGAGCGGAACGCTCGGTCCGCCAACGACCGTGGTCGGATCCTTCTTGCCAGCCTCGTAGCGCGCTAAGATCTCACGAGGATCGAGTTGCGTCCAGATGCGGAAGTAAAAGGCCGCCTCAACCTGGTCAGGAGTGGCGCTCGCGCTGATCATGGCGACATCGCCGCCGACCAGCGAAACGCTCTTCCCGCTCGGGCCGGCCGGCAGCGGCGCAAAGGCAAACTGGCTCATATCCACATCGGCGAACGTCTGGCGAATCCAGATGAATTGATCGCTTGCCATCAAAGCCATGGCAGCATGTCCGGTCGCAAGCGCTTCGCCGTTCTTGGCCCAGTCATTCGCCTCCAGCGGCAGGACATCATACTTCCAGCGCAAGTCGTAAGTAAATCATCTTGAGCGCATTCAACATGGCCTCATTGTTGAAGCCGGCCTTGTACTTATCGCCCTCTTTATAAGCGATTTCGGTGTTCTTCAGACCGAAATCGTAGGCGATAATGGTCGTATGCCAACCGGCCGCTTTCGGATCGCCGAAGATGAACGTGAAGCCAGCGATGCCTGCATCGCGATTGGTAAGCGCCTGCGCCATGGTAGCCAGTTCATCCCAGTTGCGCGGCGGATGATCGAAGCCAGCTGCTTCCAACATCTTTTTATTGTAGGCCAGGCCCATGGCATATGCCTTCATGGGGATACCATAGATTTTCCCGTCCACCGTGACAATGCTCATAACCTGGGGGTTGAAGAGCTTATCCAGACCATTTACCTGGAAGTAAGGCGTCAGGTCAGCTGCTACGCCCTGGCTTACCATCTTGGACGGATCGGTCATGTAGACTTGGAAGAGCGTGGGAACCTGATTCGCGGCCACCAGCGCGGCAAAGGAATCCGGGTCGTAACGATAATCAGATGGTATGATCTTGACATTCGGATAGAGCGCCATGAAGCGCGCGGCTTGCTCTTCCCAGGCAGCCCGTAACTCCGGTTGCGAGTCAGGCGGAGCACCGGCAACAACTATTTCCACTTGTCGTCCACCCGCAATTTGCACGGGCATCTGGATAACCGCTGGAATCGGCAACTCCTCGGTTGGCGCCGCCGGTGGCTCGGTCACCGCCTCCGTTGGGGCTTCGGTTGCCGTAGGCACGGGCGCGGGGGTTGGGGTGGCAGGAGCGCACGCGCTTAGCGCAAGAATGCCAAGCGCCAAGAGACTCATAAGCGAATATACACAATTTTTCTTCATAGCGTTGCTCTTCTCCTTTTCAACAAATAGAGGTCAAACTTCTTCACAAAAAGGTTGAGACTTGCAGTTGCGAACGACCGGGGGCGTTTTTGTTTCCGTTCACACACCTCCTTTCCTCGACACAGATTCCACGAAGAAGGCAAGAGACGACAAGCTGTTATCAGTATATAGAACAGACGGAGAGATAGAGTACAAATATAGTCCAGAATCCGTCTGAATACAGTTGAACGTTCAACAAAAACGTGGTAGAATAAGAACAAATTGGTCTGGCTATGGTTGCTCCGCATCGTCGTAAAACCGACATGGAGCCGTGGGACGAGGAGCATGTCAAAGCCTTGCTTCGCTTCCCGCGTTTTCCAATACGCCTCCTCCAGCAAGAACCCTGGCAAAGCTGGATAAGCCAACGCGGGGGATTGAAAGCCGTTTATGATTACCTAAAAGAATATCCTTTGCCCCCAAGCCATCGCCGAATTCTCGACGTAGTGCTCTCCAACCCGGAATCGGTATCCCATGTATACGCCGATCGTTTGCATATCAGTCGCGCCACCTATTTTTACCAGTTGCGTCAGTTGATTCCGGTGCTCGTTCAAGCGCTCAACGAATGGCAAAGCGAAAGTAAGTCCGCATCCCTGAACGCCAACGAGAGTATTTTTCCCCTTCGACCTGTCCTGCCTGTTCCTGTCACGTCGCTGGTTGGCGCAGAAAGATTGCTTCAAGCGCTCGAAGGGTGTTTACAACGAGAAGACGTACATCTACTTACTCTGCTAGGGCCCGGTGGAATTGGAAAAACCCGCCTGGCCATCGAGATAGCGCACCGTTTGCGCGAACACTTCAACGATCAGATTTGCTTTGTCGACCTATCGACGTTACGCGAGCCATCGGCGGTAGCCACGCTTATCGCGCAATCCCTGGGGTTGAAACAAACCAGCGTAGAAGCCCTCAAGCATTACCTGCGCCATCGCTCGTTCCTGTTAATCTTGGACAATTTTGAACATCTCTTGCCAGCGCGCACGTTGATCGCAGAATTGTTATCCACAGCGCCGCGGCTGAAGATTCTGGTCACCAGCCGCGCCTCTCTTCACCTTTACGGAGAGCATGAGCTTGTGGTTCCTCCCTTACCCTTGCCATCGGAAGGGCAAGATGCCGAATCGGCCGCCCGGTCGCCGGCAGTATTGCTCTTTGTTCAACGCGCGCAAGAGGTAAATCCCGCCTTTGCTCTCACGAAGGAGAATCTTTCCGCCATCATCGAGCTGTGCCGGCAAATGGAGGGGATCCCGCTGGCCATTGAATGGGTTGCTTTCCAAGCTAAGTACTTTTCGCCTCAGGCCTTGTTAGTGCGTCTGGCAAACACACCTCGCATCGAATTCCTGAGTCAAACTCCTAAACGTTTGCTGCCGTCGCACCAGCAAACGATGCGCCACCTTCTTGATTGGAGTTACAACCTGCTCAGCGATGAGTTGAAAACTCTCCTCAATCGGCTGGCCGTTTTTCCAGATAGCTTTACCCTGGAAGCGGCGGAGGCCGTTTGTAATCTGCCAGCGTCTTTTGACGTCGCAGGAGGATTGGTCACTCTAATCGATCAAAGCCTGCTCACCCAAGAGGCAACTGCCCCCTCGGAAGAAACCCGTTTCCACATGTCCGGTTTTTTACGAGAATACGCTCTCGAGAAATTGAGAAGCAAGAAAGAAGTGCGCTCATACTATCACGCTCATGCAAATTACTATCTCCATCTCGCCGAAATATTTGCTTCCTCTCCAGAGACAGGGGATCTCGAGGCAACGATAGCGCAATTAAATCGCGAGTATACGAATCTCAGGGCTGCCATTCAATGGGCAATTGAGGAGGAAAAAACCGAATTGGCATTGCGTTTTACAGTTGCCATCTGGGATTATTGGCGTAACTGGGGTAACCCCCAGGAGGGGCGTCTGTTCACCCAAAGGGCTTTGGAGCACAGCAACAATCTATCGTCCATCCGCGCACAAGCATTGCGCCAGATCGGTTGGCTGGCCTGCGATTGGGGAGACGCCACCACCATGCTCTGGGCTTTTCAAAACAGTCTGGAAATCGCAGAAGCCTTACAAGATCAGGCCGGAATCGGTTTGGCTTTGCAAGGACTAGGAGAATTGGCCCGCCTGCAGGGACATTGGAAGCTCGCTCGTGCTCATTTCCAGAAATGTCTTGCTATTTTCAATAAGTTAAAGGATCCAAGCCGGATGGCTCAATCCTTGACATTTCTTGGGCGGCTGGAGTTCAGCATGGGCAACTTAAGACAGGCAGAAGCCTATTTACAAGAAAGCCTGATGCTATCGCAGGACACCATGAACTGGCGCGAAACAACCTCTGCCCGTGTCTTCTTAGGACAGGTGTTGTTCCACCAAGAACGCCTCAAAGAGGCAACTGTGGTCCTAGAGCAAAGCTTGCGCTCGAATCGCGTGTGCAACATAGAACGAGATTTACATTGCGCGCTGGCGTTGCACTACCTTGGCGAGATTGCGCTCTTCCAAGATGACAACTATGTTCACGCGCGCGAGATGATTGAGCAAAGTCTGTATATCAGCAAATCCAATGGCTACAACAGTTGCCTGGAATTGAACTATGCCGCCCTGGCTTTGCTCGCTCTTCGGTGTAACGACCTAGAGAACGCGATATTATGGTTGCGTGAATGTTTACTCCTGCAGGAATCCCTCAAAGAGCCTTGGCGTTCCGCCGCCTTGTTAGAAATGACGGCCGCCTTACTGGCGCAGCGAAGCGAATCGCTGGGAGCAGCGCGTCTGTACGGCATTGCTGCATCCTTGCGCTCTTCGTGGAAACTCTCCCCTATGCCCGTGTACCGTTCCTTACACGCCGCCTGTATAAACAGACTCAAGGAAAGCCTCAGCGCCCAAACACTGGAGGATGTTTGGCATGCCGGACAAACATTATCACCGGATCAGGCCATTACCTACGCGTTGCGCTGCCTGGAATAATCGCTTGACAAACGACCTTTCGTGTGGGATAATTTAATTTGTTGAACGTTCAACAAAGGAAATCGTTTATGGGCGTCACGATCATTGATGTTGCAAAAGAAGCCGGCGTTTCGCGCACCACTGTTTCGAACGTTTTCAACAACCGCGCGAAATGCTCCGAGGAGACTCGTCTGGCTGTATTAGCGGCAGCCAGAAAACTGGGATATAAGCCCAATCTGGTAGCCAAGGCGCTCATCACCAATCGCACGCGGCTGATCGGTGTTATCCTTCCCTCCTACATAGATAAAAACACTCTGACCAGCAGCCCTTTCTATAACATCATCATCGACGGCATTTACGCCACCCTGCGTCAGGAAATCTATTACGACCTGATTATTTTCTCGGTTTCCGACCAGAGCGGCCTGGCGCAGGTCAGCGATTGGATTGACGCTCGCCGGGTGGATGGCCTTCTTGCCATTGGCGAATACGCGCCTGACTTCCTCAAAGACCTAGATTCAAAGGGAATCCCCGTTGTCTTTATTGATAATTACGCGCCCGCATCCTATGCTCATCTCTCCTACGTGAATTCGGATGATGGCACCGGAGGATACCTGGCCACACAGCGCCTGATCGCGGGAAATTACCGCAAGATCGCCTTGTGCTCCGTCGCCTTCCATAGTCCGCTCATGCAAAAACGTTATGATGGGTACAAGAAGGCAATTCGAGAGGCCGGCTACGAGGAATACCTCTTCGAGAAGAATGGCCTTCCGTTCGAAGTCGGCCTACAACTAGGAGAAACGCTACTGGCGCGCCGGTTGGATGCCGCCTTTTGTACCGAAGATATGTTAGCCATTGGTCTGTTGCACGCCCTGTTGCAACGAGGAATTCGGGTTGGCGCCGACTTTGGTTTGATCGGCTTCGACAATATTCTCTTCAGCCAACAAATCTACCCACCGTTGACCACAATAGATCAGAACATCTTCGAAAAAGGAGAGGCGGCAACCAGGATGCTGCTCGATATCCTCCATGAAAAAACATCGGCTGGTAGTCGCCTGATCTTGCCCGTGCACCTTATCGAGCGCGCAACTGTTCGCTAACTTTTTACGTCATCCCTGCCCAGTGTTTCTTCTTGTTTCTGGATTTATGTTGAACGTTCAACAAGACCTCGTGGGAGTGTTCATCATGGCCAAAACGGGTAGTCGTTACTTGTCTCCTCATCCCTGGAAAATCATCGAAGAAGGGTTTCACCCCGAAAAAAGCAAAACATCCGAATCGATTTTCTCTCTTGGAAACGAGTATCAAGGCGTGCGAGGGTTCTTCGAGGAGGGCTATTCTGGCGAAAGTTTGATCGGCTGCTACCTGAACGGCATTTACGAAGAACGCTATTTGCGGGAACCGAGCGCCTATAAGGGCATTTCCAACCGCCTTTGCTTCATGGTAAACACTGCCAATTGGCTCTACACGCGCTTAGAGGTGGATGGCGAACGCCTCGACCTAGCAAGTAGCAAGGTTTCCTCTTTTCGGCGGGAACTCGACCTTAAAACCGGCCAGTTGAGTCGCGAACTTATCTGGGAAACCGGTTCCGGCAAGCGGCTGCGAGTGGTGTTTTCTCGTTTGCTCAGCATGCAGGTCAAGGAATTGGCGCTACAGCGAATCAGCATCACCCCTTTGAACTTTTCCGGCCAGTTGACGCTTACACTCGGTGTGGATTTTTCAAAACTACATCGTTCCTTCCAAGAAAATTTCTGGATATGCCCACGTAAAAGCGAGAACGCGATTCTCGGAGTTAGTAGAAATCTCCGCCACAAATTGTTTGTCGGCTTCCACATTAGCCCACCCCTCCCTAAAGAAGCGCACTTGCTCGAAAACGAACAACTCGTAGGCTGGCAGTTCCCGCTCGCACTCCTTCAGGAACGCGAGGAAACCATCGAAAAACTAAATGTCCTTTACACGCCGCGCGCTTCCACCTCTTCGGAAGCCGCAACCTGGGAAGATGGGATGACTTTGCTCGAGACACATCAAGGTCTGAGGTATGCGACTGCCCTCCAGCAGAATACGGACGACTGGGAATATTTCTGGGAGCAGTTCGACATCATCATCAATGGCGACGCCGAAATTCAACAAGGGATTCGCTTTTGCATCTTTCAGTTGCGACAAACCTACCGCGGCCTGTCAAACGGTGCCAACATTGGCGCCAAAGGATTGACCGGGGAAGGATATAACGGCAATGTCTTCTGGGACACGGAAATCTATTGCCTGCCCTTCTATCTTTTTCACAACACAGCCGCCGCCAAATCGCTGCTGGATTTTCGCTACAACACCTTGCCCCAAGCCATCCAACGCGCCCAACAACTCGATTGCGAGGGCGCCTGCTACCCCGTAGCAACCATTGACGGTACAGAAAGCTGCACACTCTGGCAACATGCAAGTTTACAATTCCAACCCACAACCTCCGTCGCCTACGCTATCGGCCACTATGTTCGGGTCAGTGGCGATAACGAATACCTTTACTCCAAAGGCGCAGAAATTCTGATTCAGATTTGCCGTTTCCTGGCCAGCCGCGGTCAGTGGTCGCCGCGTCGAGGACAGTTCGGTTACTACGCCGTCATGGGACCGGACGAATTCCATATGATGGTCAACCATAATTGCTACACGAATTGGATGGCAAAGAAGACTTTTGAATACACCCTGACTGTTCTGGAGGAAATGAGCAGAGCCCACCCCGGACAGTACAACTCCCTGCTTCATGCATTGAACTGTTCCGCCGCCGAGCTGGAAAAATGGCGCGAGATGGCCGAAAAGATGATCTTGCCGCGCGACCCCGCCACCGGAATCTACGAGCAACACGAGGGCTTTTTCGACCTTCCCCATATTGATGTTGACTCCATCCCGCAAGAAGATTTTCCCCTCTATCATCACTGGTCCTACGATCGCATTTACCGCTACGACATGATCAAGCAACCCGACGTATTGATGTTTATGTTCCTGTACAGCCATTGTTTCTCCCTGGAGGAAAAGCGCGTCAATTACGAGTACTACGAACCACGTTGCATCCACGAATCCTCCCTATCCCCTGCTATACACTCTATTCTAGCCGCGGAATTGGGACGCATAGACGAGGCACTCGACTTGTTCCGCTTTGCCGCCCGCCTCGACCTGGATGACTATAACCACAATACCGACGAAGGTCTGCACACCACATCATTGGCCGCGGCCTGGATGAATATCGTCTACGGTTTCGGCGGGATGCGCTCCGACGGCGAAGTGCTCTCGTTCCGTCCCGTCATTCCGCCGACCTGGCAAAGCTATCGTTTCCAGGTGCTCTATCGTGGCTCGCTTATCCGAGTAGAAGTCTCCCAAAAATGGGCTCGCTTTCGCGTGGTAGAGGGCTCACCTGTGCTGCTAGATATCGCCGGCAGAATCGATACCGTCGGCAAGGATGGCGTGGAACGTCCCATGCCGCTCTAGCCCTGGGAGTCGCTATGGCAGATACACCAGGTTGGATCATTGCCGAAGCAGGTCAACCCGACGATCAAACAGCGATTCGTCTCGGGAACCAATTCCTCACCGGCAACGGCTATCTGGGGTATCGCGGAACGCTGGAGGAATACACCAAAGCACAGCAGACAGCCGTTATCGTCGCCGGTCTGTACGATCAGGTTGAAAAAAAATGGCGCGAGCCGGTTAACCTACCAAACGGCTGCTTCGTACAGGTGTACTATCAAGACGAACCACTCCACGCTCTTTATAGCAAAGTCCTCGAGCACACACAAACGCTCCATTTGCGCGAGGCCGTGCACGAGCGTCGCACGCGCTTCAAGACGAAAGACGGCGTACACATCCTCGTCCAGGCGCGACGTTTCGTCAGCCTGGCGCGCCTCCCTTTGATTTGTCTGGAATACACTGTGGTCGCGGATCGCGACTGCCTTCTCACCCTTTGCAGCGGCATTGACGGCGACGTTTGGGATTTGAATGGCCCACACCTGCGCCAGATTACAACCTCGGAAGACAAAGGAGTCCTGTCGCTTATTTCCTACACGCAAGAGAAGAATATCCCCATCGTCGTTTCGGAATGGCTGGGAATCAACACGGAGCAAAGCACAATCCAGCATTGCGAAAAGGCTATCTACCGCAAAGTGGAAATCGCCATTCACGCCCATAAACCACTTACCCTGTATAAATTCGTCTCCTGTTGCACCGGCCAGGATGACGACGATCCTCTGACCCGGAGCCGCCAGATCTGTTCACAAGCCGCCAAGACAGGATTCGACGGCCTGCTCCAAGAACATTGCGATCGCTGGGCCGAACGGTGGGCAAAGTGCGATATAAAGATCGAAGGCGATGCACAGGCGCAACTGGCGTTGCGTTTCAGTCTCTACCACCTGCTCTCTATCGCACCCGCCCACACCAACCGCATTTCCATCCCGGCGCGCGGACTTTCCGGTCAAATGTACAAGGGCGCGATCTTCTGGGATACGGAAATTTTCATGTTGCCCTTCTTTACCTACAATTTCCCAGCTATCGCCCGCAATCTGCTTCAATATCGCTACTACACCCTCGACGGCGCCCGCCGCAAGGCCCGCCAGTACGGTTACCGCGGCGCGTTCTACGCATGGGAAAGTCAGGAAAGCGGAGACGACGCATGTACTCTTTTCAACGTCAGCGACGTGCTCACCAATCGCCCCATCCGCACCTACTTCCGCGACAAACAAATCCACATCAGCGCGGATATTGTCTATGCCCTCTGGCAGTATTGGATGATTACCGGCGACGACTCGATTCTCCTCGACGGCGGAGCGGAAGTCGTCTTCGAATGCGCGCGCTTTTATCTCTCTGCCCTCTACTACCACCCGGAGAGGAACCGCTACGAGCTCCTCGATGTGACAGGGCCAGATGAATATCATGAACGCGTGCACAATAACGTGTACACAAACCGCATGGTTGCTCACACGTTCGCCGTCTGCCAGCATGTCGCCGACTACTTGAAAGCCTGCTATCCCGAGCGTTTCCGCGCTCTCATACGGACGTTAGATTTCGAGAGCGACCTGTCCTGCCTTCGGCGCTGCGCGCCGTCTATATATGTTGCCTCGCCCGATCCCCAAACGCGTCTCATCCAGCAATTCGACGGTTACTTCGCCCTGGAAGACGCTCCATTGACAGAAGTCCTGGCGCGCAAACTACACCCCAACGAGTACCTCGGCGGCGGCAACGGCATCGCTACCACCACCCAAATTATCAAACAGGCAGATGTGGTTCTGATGTTGTGCCTTTTTCCCAACGACTGTGCCATCGAAACCAAAGCCGCTAATTGGGAATACTACGAACCCCGCACGGAACACGGCTCCAGTCTGAGCGCCTGCGCCTATGCCCTGATAGCCGCCCAAATCGGTCGCACAGAACAGGCCTATCATTATTTCCTGCAAACAGCAACCGTAGACCTGAAAAGCGAAGGGAAACAATTCGTTGGCAACCTATATATTGGAGGAACACACCCGGCCGCAAATGGCGGAACGTGGTGGGCGTTGGTTGCCGGGTTCTGCGGTATCTCCTGCATAAACGAAACGATTACCATTGCGCCCCATCTGCCGGCGCACTGGGAAACAGTCCGCCTGCCCCTTGCCGCCCATGGATGGCGACTCCAGCTGACCATTACCCGGCAGGATATTTCCATTGAAATCCGCGAGGCATCCTCGCAAACGTTGCGTGTTTGTATCGCCGGCGCCGCATATTCTCTTCCCCCGCAAGGGCAATTGACCATCCCTCTTCCCCAGGAATGTCTGCGATGATTCGCGTTATGCGCGCTGCCATTTTCGACTTGGATGGGGTTATCGTCAACACGGCCCGATACCACTACCTAGCCTGGAAGCGCTTAGCCCATGAGCTTGGCTTTGATTTTACGGAACAAGACAACGAGCGGTTGAAGGGAGTAAGCCGCGCGCGCTCCCTTGAAATTCTCCTGGAAATCGGCGGGTTGTCTTTCGATGAGGCAAGCAAACAAGCCTTGGCAGCCAAAAAGAATGCCTGGTATGTAGAATACATTCGCCGCATGGATGCCTCGGAAATCTTGCCAGGCGCAGCAGAATATCTTTCCTTGCTCCATGAACGCCGCATCAAGATCGCCCTAGGTTCCGCCAGCCAGAACGCGTCGCTGATTCTAGAACGCCTGGGATTGACGCCGTTGTTCGACGCCGTCGTGGACGGTCGTCTTGTCCGGCGCGCCAAACCGGATCCCGAAGTATTCCTGCGTGCCGCCGAGGCATTGGGAATCCCACCTGTCGACTGCGTGGTCTTCGAGGATGCAGAGGCAGGGATTGAGGCAGCCCGCCGCGCCGGCATGGGGTGTGTGGGAGTCGGCGATTCGCTCGTGCTAAAAAACGCCGATGTTATCATCCGGGGGTTAGACCAACTTGTCGTGTTAGCCGGCGATAAAATGCCCTTGTCCTAAGAATACCCCGCGCCTCGTTCAAACACACCGGCCGCTTTTCTCGTCAGCAAGAATAACTATTCAGCCTGACGATCGTTTCCGGTCGTTCGCAACGCCTGATATAATTCCCTTGTTCTACCATCTCGAACCGTGGAGATTGGGCATGGCTTCTAAAATCGTCTTTGGCACCGATGGCTGGCGAGGAACGATCGCCGAAGATTATACCTTCGATAATGTACGCCGCTGCGCGCAAGGGTTCGCGAGGTACTTGCTCGAACAGGGTAAAAAAGGCGAGTGGGTGATCGTCGGTCATGACAAACGCTTCGCTTCGGAGCACTTTGCCGCCGCAGCGGCAGAAGTCCTGGCCGGCAACGGTTTTCACGTCTATCTAACCGACGGCGCCGCTCCGACGCCGGTCATTTCATTCTCGGTTACCGCCAAGAAGGCCTGCGGCGCGGTTAACATCACGGCCTCGCATAACCCGGCAAGCGACAACGGCTTCAAGGTACGCAACGAATTCGGCGGCGCCATTGACCCGCAAGGATTGAAACAAATTGAATCGCTCATCCCCGATGAACCGCAAGCGATCAAGCGCGTACCGTATGCCGAGGCAGAAGCTAGCGGTCGCATCGTGCGCTTCGACCCCGCGCCGGCTTACCTGCAACACATCGAAACCTTGCTTGACCTGCAACCTATCAAGGAGGCCGGGCTGACAGTGATCGTGGATTGTATGTGGGGCAACGGCGCCGGTTATTTTCCCCGCCTTTTGGCAGGAGGTCAGACGCGTGTCATCGAAATCCACAACGAACGCAATCCCATCTTCCCCGAAATGCTGCGTCCGGAACCGATCCCGCCCAATGTGGACGCAGGTCTGCGCGCCGTGCGCAAGGAAAACGCGGATATTCTCCTGATCACCGACGGCGACGCCGACCGCTGCGGTGTGGGCGATGAAAACGGCGAGTTCGTCAACCAATTGCGCGTCTATGGCCTGCTTGCCTACTACCTGCTCGAAGTGCGTGGCCTGCGCGGCCCCCTTGTTAAGACCATTTCCACCACGACCATGCTCAACAAACTTGGCAAAATCTACAATGTGCCAGTGTATGAGACCGGCGTAGGCTTCAAGTACGTTGCACCCAAGATGCTGGAAACCGACGCGCTCATCGGCGGTGAGGAAAGCGGCGGGTACGCCTTTCGCGGCCATGTACCTGAACGCGATGGAATCCTGGCTGGCCTGTACCTGCTCGATTTCATGGTACGCACCGGACGCACACCAACGCAGTTACTCGATCTCCTCTTCGAGAAAGTCGGCGGCCCTCACTACTACGGCCGCGTGGATCGCGCCTTTCGCGGCGATCGCGCCGAGCACGAAGCACACATCCTTTCCGCCCACCCCCAAACTATCGGCGGCCTAAAAGTGACCGAATTGGTGACCCTGGATGGCTACCTCTTCCGTCTAGAAGACGGCGGCTGGATGCTCATCCGCTTCTCCGGCACCGAGCCAATCCTGCGCATCTACTGCGAAACCATGCATAGGGAACGCATCCAGGCCATTTTGCAGGATGGCTTGCGAATTGCCGGCTTATCATGAATCCGGACACACAAGCGTTCACATTACCGTCTCTTTTCCTGCCGGCGGGGGAGAGGCTCTTGGCCCATGCTGATTGACAGTCACTGCCATCTAGATTCGGAAGAGTTTGACGCCGACCGCGCCGAAGTCCTCGCCCGCGCCCGCGCCGCCAGAGTGAGTCGAATCCTGATTCCCGGCGTAAACCTTGCTTCGAGTCGCCAAGCCGTGACGCTGGCCGCCGGCGAGGAAGCGATCTATGCAGCCGTCGGCATCCACCCGAACGAGGCCCTCGATGTGCAGAAAACAGACTGGGAGGCCCTCGAATCCCTGGCGCGCCGGCCAAAGGTGGTCGCCATCGGTGAAATCGGGCTGGATTACGCATGGAACGCTGTACCGCCGGCCATTCAGAAAGAGGCGCTGTGGCGACAGCTCCATCTCGCCGCCCAAGTTGGCCTGCCGGTGATTCTCCATATGCGCGAGGCGCGTTCGAGTCAACAGGCGTCATGCGCCAACGATTTGCTCGACATCGTGCGACGTTGGACGGACGAACTACAACAACGCGTGGCTCTGCATGCAAACGAGCGACTCGCTCACCTGGCGCAGTACCCAGGCGTGTTCCATGCTTTCTCTGGATCGCTGGAGGTCGCGCAGGCAGTTATCGAACTCGGCTTCTTCATCGGCGTCGGCGGCCCAGTAACGTTCAAGAACGCCCGTACACGTCAGGAGATCACCGCTGCCCTGCCGCTCGAACGTCTGCTTCTAGAAACAGACGCTCCCGTCCTCGCGCCGCAACCGCACCGCGGGCAGCGTAACGAGCCTGCCTATTTGCCCTATATTGCTGATAAAATTGCTCTACTTCATCGCCGTTCGATTGCAGAAATCGCCGCCATTACCACAGAAAACGCCCGGCGGCTGTTCGCTCTGGAGTGATATCTTTGGATAACCTTTCGTTTCTGGAACCCATCAAAGAGCAATTGGCGCATGTCGAGGAACGTATGTACGCCCAGGCGCAGAAAGCCCACTCCGGCGTACAGGCGGCCCTCCAGCACCTGATGTCTGCCGGCGGCAAGCGAATCCGGCCTGCACTGGGATTGCTGGTCGGCAACCTTCTCGGCGGCAAAACCAAAGATTTAATTACGCTCGGCGCAGCAGTGGAACTGTTGCACACCGCCACGCTCGTCCACGACGATTTAATTGACGGCGCCTTGCTGCGGCGCGGCATTCCCACCCTGAACGCTCGCTGGTCGCCAGCAGCCACCGTCCTGAGCGGCGACTTCCTCTTCGCACGCGCCGCCGAACTTGCCACCGAAAGCGGTCACATCCCGCTCATGCGCCTCTTCGCGGAAACATTGACCATTATCGTCAACGGCGAGCTAACCCAACTTTTCTCCGAACGCGGGGCGATTGACCGCCAAAACTACTACCGCCGCATCTACGCCAAAACCGCCGCATTGTTCGAGATGACCAGCCACGCTGCCGCGATGCTCAGCAACGCTGACAGCCGCGTAACCGAATCCATGCGCGCCTTCGGCCACGACCTAGGAATGGCCTTCCAGATCGTTGACGACATCCTCGATTTTAGCGGCGATCAACGCGCCCTAGGCAAACCGGTTGGCTCCGACCTGCTGCAAGGCATCGTCACCCTGCCGGCCATTTACTACGCAGAATCTCACCCCGACGATCCCAATGTGCTTTGTCTCACCGGCAACCATTTCTACAGCGAACACGAACGTATGGAACGGCTGGTAGAATCCATTCGTCGCAGCAACGCCATCCAGAACGCCTTTGGCGAAGCGCTCGCCTACACCGAGCAGGCTCTCTCCTACCTAGTACAATTGCCGCAAAGCCCCTATCGCGCCGCGCTCGAAAGCCTGGCGAAGTACATCATCCAAAGAAAACTCTAAGCGTCTGTCTGGAGCATAACGCACTCCACGCTTCCATCGAAGGGATGGTTTCCTCGCGCTCCACTGCCACTATAATATTTTCCAGCGAACGCTGTCATGCCTATTCGCCATTTGCTCGCTTCCCGGCACGCCAACCCTGAAACTGCCTCGAACTTTGTCGTTTGGCAGGAAAGACCGCCGCGCTCTCCCGAAACATGCGCGTAAAAGAGACGATAGCACTCCTGAAAGCACTAAGCGGCAATAACCTTGCCAATCCATGCTAAAATATCCCCTCGCATGAAAACCTCGGACTTCGATTACTACCTTCCGCCCGAATTCATTGCCCAGACGCCGTGTGAGCCGCGCGACGCCGCACGCTTGATGGTGCTGCACCGCGCGAGCGGACGAATTGAACACCGCATCTTTCGCGAGATTGGTGACTATTTGCAGCCTGGCGACCTGTTGGCGCTCAACCAAACACGCGTGTTGCCCGCGCGCCTGCTTGCGCGAAAGCCCAGCGGAGGGCGCGTAGAGATCCTGCTCCTGCGCCGGCGCGACGCCCTGACCTGGGAAACACTCGTCGGCGGAAAACATATCCGCCCAGGAGTTTCGCTGCGCTTGGAATTCAACGAGGAGAACCGCGATCGGGAAACGGCAATCCGCGCAGACGTGCTCGACACCCTCAACGGCGCGGAACGCTTAATCCGTTTCTCGCAACCTATCGAACCACACTTGCCGCGTCTGGGACATATTCCCCTGCCACCATACATCCACCAACCTCTGCATGACCCAGAACGCTACCAAACCGTATATGCCACCGACCCCGGCTCCGCTGCCGCGCCAACAGCCGGCTTACATTTCACGCCGCACCTGCTGGATGCATTGCAAGCCAAGGGCGTACGAATAGCCTACCTCACACTGCACATCGGGCTGGACACCTTTGCTCCGATCACCACCCAAAATCCGGCGGAGCACAAGATACACACCGAGTGGTGCTGCCTGCCCGAGGAGACTGCCCACGCCATCAATCAGGCGCGTTCAGAAGGTAAGCGTATCATTGCCGTTGGCACCACTTCCGTTCGCACATTAGAGAGCGCAGCCTTGCACGCGCAATCCAGTGGACAAGGTTTTCCCATCCTCCCATACACTGGCGATACCAACCTCTATATTCTTCCAGGGTATCGGTTCCAAATTGTGGATGCCATGATTACCAACTTCCACCTGCCACGTTCCACACTGCTTATGCTGGTCAGCGCGTTCGCCGGCCGCGAAACGATCCTAAATGCCTATCGCGTTGCTGTGCAAGAAGGATACCGCTTCTACTCCCTCGGCGACGCCATGTTCATTTGCTAACAAAATCTTGGATTTTTACGCGGACAACTTATGGAGTCGAAAACAATCTGTCTTCTCCCTGGCGATGGCATCGGTCAGGAAGTCATCCCGGCCGCGGTAGAGGCCTTGCAGGCCTTGCATCTCAATCTGATGTTCGTAGAAAGCGAGGCTGGCTTTGCCTGCTTCCAACGCCGCGGCGAAGCACTGCCAGAAGAGACCTTGGCCCTGGCGCGTCAGGCCGACGCCGTCCTCTTCGGCGCGACCTCCTCACCCTCCACGCCGACGCCAGGCTACCGAAGCCCTATCCTAGCACTACGCCACGAGCTCGACCTATACGCCAACCTGCGCCCCATCTTTTCTCTGCCAGGGGAATTCTCGCGAGCGGGCATTGACTTGCTCATTGTTCGCGAGAACACGGAGGACCTCTATAGCGGGCGCGAACGTCGCGAGGGAGATACGGCCATCGCCGAACGCGTCATTACCCGTCGCGGCAGCGAGCGCATCGTACGCGTGGCTTGCGAGCAGGCGCGCCGACGTGCAGCCGCGCGCGGCCGACCTGCAACCGTAACGATCGTGCACAAAGCCAACGTGCTGAAAGTCAGCGACGGCCTATTCCGCGAATGCGCCTTACAAGTTGCCGCCGAGTACCCTGACATTACTTTCAACGAACTCCTGGTAGACGCGGCGGCGATGAAATTGGTCAGATCGCCGCAATCGTTCGACGTGATCGTGACAACCAACCTATTCGGCGATATCCTCTCCGACGAGGCCAGCGCGCTAGTAGGCGGTCTGGGAGTCGCTCCAGCCGCGAACGTCGGCGTGGGCACGCCGGTTTTCGAGCCGGTGCATGGTTCTGCGCCGGATATCGCCGGTCGGGGTATTGCCAACCCCATCGGCGCGATGCTCTCCGCCGTCCTCATGTTGGAGATGCTAGGCGAACCCGAGGCCGGGAATCGCCTGCGGCAAGCAGTTCTCGCCACGCTCGAAGACGGTATCCGCACACCCGATCTGGGTGGTTCGGCTACAACAGCAGAATTCACACGGCAAGTCTGCGCGCGCTTGCAGTAACCCACGGCGCAACACGAACGTATTTCCCGTCCCCCTATGGGAGAAATAACCGTGGACGACTTAGAAACCCTGGTGAATTTGGTCAAAATCTACAGCCCATCCGGCCAAGAACAGCAAGCGGTGGAATACCTTGTTGCGCGGATGGCTTATCTCGGCTACACGCAAACCTTCGTGGACGAGGCCGGCAACGCCGTCGGCGTGATGGGAAACGGCTCACGTCAGGTGATTCTTCTCGGTCACATTGACACCGTGCCCGGCCTAATCCCCGTCCGCGTCGAAGGAGACACTCTCTACGGGCGTGGCGCGGTGGATGCGAAAGGACCTCTCGCGTGCTTCACGGATGCCGTCGCTCATCTCGGCACACGCGACGGTTGGCAATTCCTCGTCATCGGAGCGGTGGAAGAGGAGCGCGATTCCGACGGCGCGCGTTACCTTGCTACTCGTTACCATCCAGAGTACGTCATCATTGGCGAACCGAATCGCTGGGAGCGAATCGCCCTTGGTTATAAAGGCAGCGCCTGGGCCGAACTCACCTTCCGCCGCGCCCAAGCACATACAGCCGGCGGCGACGAGAACGCCTGCGAAGCTGCCGTCAACGCCTGGCAGGCCATTCGCGCCTGGGCTGAAACCTTCAACGCAGGGCGAAAACGCGCCTTCGACCGTCTCCTGATCAGCCTGCGCGGCATGGCTTCCGGCAATGAAGACTATCAACAATGGGCGCGATTGAACATCAACGCTCGCCTCCCGCTCGATCTTTCGCCAGAAGCCTTCTACGAAACACTACAGGCCCTTCTGACGGCTTTCCAGGAATCGAACGCCACCCTGACGCCGCAAGGATACGCCCTGCCGGCCTGGGAATGTGCAAAGAATTCCCCCCTGGTGCGCGCTTTCCTGAGCGCCATTCGCTCCGCCGGCGGTCAGCCGACCTTCGTCTATAAAACCGGCACTGCCGACTTGAATGTCGTCGCACCAGTCTGGAAGTGTCCGGCGCTTGTGTATGGGCCAGGCGATTCGACGCTCGACCACACCCCTGACGAGCATCTCTCGTTGACCGAATACCGCAAGGCCGTTGCTGTGTTGAAAGAGGCGTTGCAGCGGCTCTAAACACATCACCTCCAAAATCGTCGCCTGTCCAGGCGATGTAAACCGGCTTCGTGGGCCAATTGCACCGCTTGGCGGTATTCGTCCGCCGTAATCGAACGCGCTAATTCCGGGTAGAGATTGGCTCGATACGCCGGTCGGTACTGATCCATCAGATTGAGATAGGTGTTGGGAGAAATCTCCTGCGCGAGAAAGCGCACAATCTCCGCCGTTCCGGCCAACTTATTGGGTAAAACGAGATGGCGCACCAAAAGGCCGCGCAAGGCCACACCCCGATCATCCACTTGTAAATCGCCCACCTGACGGTGCATCTCCTTGACCGCCGCCTGATTGACCCGGGGATAATCCTTTGCCTTCGAATAATGCATAGCAATTGCCGCGTCCGCATATTTCATATCCGGCATGTAAATATCCACCACGCCATCCAGCAAACGCAGAGCGGTCAGCGAATCATAACCGCCAGTATTGTAAACAAGCGGAATCCTCAGCCCGGCCTGAGCCGCAATCGCTACCGCCGCCAAAATCGGCGCCACCACATGACTCGGTGAAACCAAGTTGATATTGTGACACCCCATGCTCTGTAATTGAAGCATCATGGTCGCCAGCTCTTCCGGCTCAACCTCTTCCCCCAGGTCTGTTTGGCTGATGTCATCATTTTGACAGTATTGACAATGCAAATTGCAACGCGTAAAGAAGATCGTCCCCGACCCGCGCCAGCCACGCAGAGGGTCTTCTTCACCGAAATGTGGACCGAAACTACGGACTCGGGCGCGTTCGCCCGTGCGGCAAACGCCCAATTCGCCGCGGCGTCGATTCTTACGACACTGCCAGGCGCACAAATCGCAGTCCATCAGGCGCGTGTAGGCTTCTGCCACGCGCCGCGCCAATTCGCCGGAGTGCAACAACACCAAATAAGCAGGTGCAAAGGCAGCCATACCCGCACCTCGCGCGTGGAAATTCACCCTTTTTCATTGTACCCGATTGTATCCGTTTTTTTTTGCCTCTTTCCCTCGGCTATAATTAGCTCATGTCTGTTCGCCAAACGCTTCAACAAGGTCTTATCCTCCTCATCCTTACTCTGTTCATTGGTTCTCCATCCTGGCTTGTTGGGAAAAGCGAGATTCGCCATGCCCAGCGCCTGGCAGAGGCAAGACAAGAACGCGCAGCCGCGTTAAGGTACGCGGCCGCCGCGCGACGAATCTTCTGGCAACCTGCATTGTGGGAACAGGCCGGTCTGCTGGCTCTGGCCGGCAATGATCCTGCACTGGCCTTCCAATACTTCGAGGTCGCGCAGACGCGCAACAGCCTATCGCCTACGGGCTGGATCGCCTGGGGCGATTCCTGTCATCGCCTGGGCAAGGTGGAACAAGCACAGTTCGCCTGGGAACAGGGGTTGCCCAGTCCGGAGGCCCACCGCCGTCTAGCACGACTAGCGCGTCACCAGAGAAATCTCCCGAAGGCAATTGCTCATTGGGAAAAGGTGCTGGAACAACAAGCAGACGATGTGGAGGCGAACTACACGCTGGGCTTGTTGCTCGCCGCCGTCTCCCCGCGCCAGGCGCTGCCATATCTGGTGCGCGCGGCGCAACTCGACTCGAATCTGAACGAGGCCGTCCACTCCATGCGCATCAGTCTAAATCGCGCCGCCAACGAACAAGCCTCCTGGTTCTTTCAGAGCGGTTTGGGGTTAACCGCCATGCAAGAATGGGACCTAGCCGAAGAGGCTTTCCGCCGAACAACAACCCTGCAGCCCAACTACGCCGAAGCCTGGGCCTGGTTAGGGGAAACCCTACAACAGCAAGGTCGAGAAGGCAAGGCGGAACTACAGGAAGCGCTGCGCCTCGAACCCGATTCGGCCGCTGTGCAAGCACTGTACGGCCTATACTTACAACGACAAGGCCAACTACAACAGGCTATTTCCGCATTCCAAAATGCCGTCGCCTTGCAACCCTCCGAAGCCGCCTGGTGGGCGGCGTTAGGCAGCGCCTATGAGCAGAGCGGCGATCTGGTAGCCGCCTTGTCCTGCTATCGCCAGGCCGTCCAACAATCATCCCAGGACGCCTTGTACTGGCGCGCGTTGATTACGTTCTGCGCGCGCAACCGAATCCACCTCGAAGACGTTGCTCTGCCCGCCCTGCGGACCCTTTTCGACCTCGCGCCGGAGGCATGGTATGCGCACGACCTGCTTGGCCAGGTCTTACTTGCTATGGGCGACTTACCGGGCGCGTATGCCGCCTTCCAAAAGGCCCTGACGATCGCTCCGCAACAAACCGAAATTTACCTTCACTTAGGAAAATTTTATTTCCAAAAAGGCGATACCCTCGCTGCTTGCAACGCGTTCCGGCAAGGACGCAAGAAGGGCCAGACGAATCTGTCTTGGCAAGCGCAACGTCTTTGGGAACAATACTGCCTGCCATGGTTCTTGCCATGAAATCCTTAAGCCTCTTCCTCGTGTCTTGTTTGCTGGTCATCGCTTGCAAAGTCACCGCTTTGCCAGATGTGCTCGCGCAACCAGGAGGAGTTCTGTTCTTTGAAGATTTTTCCAATCCGGCCAGCGGCTGGCCGCGCCAGACAAATGAAGCCGGAACGATGGAGTATTTTGCCGGCGCATACCGCATTGTAGTGCAGCGCGCAAACTACAACCTGTGGGCGTTGGCTTCCGGCCACGACTACGCGGACGTTCGCCTGGAAGTAAACGCCGGCCCCCTGAGCGGTCCCATGGAAAACCGCTTCGGTCTTCTCTGCCGCCATCGCGACGAACAACATTTCTACTTCTTCGTCATCAGCGCAGACGGTTACTACGCCCTGGGCAAAGTTCACGGGGGAGATATTTCCCTTCTGGGACAGGAAATGATGGCCTTGCACCCGGCGATTCGTAGCGGCTTTGCCTCCAACCACCTGCGCCTGGACTGCGTTGGAGATACCCTGACGGCCTATGTCAACGAACAGCCGGTCGCGTTTGCGCGCGACTCTGACCTGACCAGCGGCAATGTCGGCTTGCTGGCCGGAGCGTTCGACACAGCCAATGTGGACATTGTCTTCGATAACTTTCGGATTATCAAGCCATGAAAGTTTTTCTCGACACCGTTGGCTGTCGCTTAAACCAAGCCGAAATCGAACAGATGGCGCGTCAACTACGCGCCGTTGGTCATAAGATTGTCGGTTGCGCGGCGGATGCCGATCTGGTCATCGTCAATACGTGCACAGTAACAGCAGAAGCGGCATCGGATTCGCGCGCGGCCGTTCGCCGCGCAGCACGCGCCGGCGCAAAGACGATCGCCGTCACCGGCTGCTGGGCGACGTTAGAACCTGACGCCGCCGCTTCCTTGCCCGCTGTAACGCGCGTCATCCCCAATGCCCACAAGGAGCGCCTGGTCGCCAACCTTCTCGGCCTTCCCCAGAAAGCCTTTGACCTCGAACCATCGGCGCGCGAACCGTTACCGGGTCTGCGCGCCCGCACGCGCGCATTTCTCAAAGTCCAAGATGGTTGTGATAACGCTTGCACGTACTGCGTCACCCGCTTGGCGCGGGGAGCGGCGCGCTCTCGTCCTCTAGCCGACGTGCTCGCCGAAGCGCGCTTCGCCATCCAGGGCGGAACAAAGGAAATCGTCTTGACCGGCGTACATCTTGGGGCCTGGGGGAAGGATTTGCCTCCTCAACCCAACGGACGCAAGCCCAATCTCATGAATCTCATCCTCGCGCTGCTCCACGAATTACCCATCCCACGCCTTCGACTCTCTTCCCTAGAACCCTGGGATATTCCTCCGGATTTCTTCTCCCTCTGGTCTGATTCCCGCCTTTGCCGCCATCTGCACCTTCCTTTGCAATCCGGCAGCGCAAGCGTCCTGCAACGCATGGCGCGCCGGACAAACCCCGAAGCCTTCGCCTTACTGGTCGAGGCAGCGCGTCAGGCCATTCCCGATCTCGCTATCACCACCGATGTCATCGTCGGCTTTCCGGGCGAAAGCGAAGCGGAATTTGCCGAAACAGTCGAATTCGTGAAAAGCATAGACTTCGCCGGCGGTCACGTCTTTGCTTACTCACCGCGTCCGGGCACGATCGCTGCGAGCATGAGCAATCAAATCCAAGCCGATGTCAAAAAGGAGCGCAGTGCCTTGTTACGTCAGATCTTCGCCGAGTCCGCCGCGCGCTTCCGCTGTCAATTCCTTGGGCGGCGTATGTCCGTGCTCTGGGAATCGGTTTCGCGGCTGTCCGATTCGGGCTGGACGCTGGAGGGACTGACCGATAATTACCTGCGCGTCACGGCCAGCGCGTCGCAACCCCGCTGGAATCAAATAGACGAGGTGGAGATTACCGACAAGACGCCTTTCTCTCTCCTAGGCCGTCTGGTGGACAGGTAAACAAGCAAAGGCAGAGGCTACGGCTTCGATCCCCTTTGATGGAAGTCAAGCAACGTTCGGACGATTCGGGAGGCGGCATGGCCGTCGCCAAATGGGCTGACCGTCCGCGACATAGCCGCATAGGCTTGCGCGTCGTCCAGCAACCGACTCGCGGCGCGAACAATGGCTGTCTGCTCTGTCCCGACCAATTGCAGCACACCAGCCTCCACCCCCTCTGGCCGTTCGGTTACCGCGCGCAACACCAACACCGGCGTCCCGAAAGTCGGCGCTTCCTCCTGTAAGCCGCCGGAATCGGTCAGCACGAGCGTCGCGTGTGGCATGAGATGAACAAGGGGTAAGTAATCCAGAGGCGGCAATAAAGTAACATGGGGTGTATTCCCCAGGATGCGATAGACAGTATCCTGGACGTTCGGATTGAGATGAACCGGATAGACGATCTCTACGTCGCCGCGTGTTGCCAATTCCCGCAAAGCATAGCAGATATTCTCTAGCGGGCGGCCAAAATTCTCGCGTCGGTGGGCAGTGACCAGAATCAATTTACGGCGAGGGTCGCCGCCGCTAACTCTGCCTTCTATCCCCATTTGTTCCAGCAGGCGCCGCGTCTGCTCCGGCATCGGTTGACGCGCCACAATGTGTAAGGCGTCAATGACAGGGTTGCCCGTAACAATGACGGTCTCCGGCGGTACGCCCTCGCGCAATAGGTTTTGACGCGCACATTCGGTAGGCGCAAAGTGCAGATCGGCAACCACGCCGGCCACACGGCGGTTGATTTCCTCCGGGAACGGCTGCCACTTATCCTGCGTGCGTAGCCCAGCCTCCACATGGCCCACGCGAATCCGGCGATAATACGCCAGCAAGGCGGTAATGGCTACCGTCGTGGTATCCCCCTGAATTAGCACCCAATCCGGCTGCAAGCGGGTCAATATCGGGTCCAGTTCCTGAAAGATGCGCGCGCTGAGTTCCGCTAGCGGTTGGTCGGGGCGCATCAAGTCGAGATCTACCTCGGGCGTAATCTCGAATAGATTCAAGATCTGATCGAGCATTTCACGGTGTTGCGCTGTAACGCAGACAAGTGTTTCCACACCCTCGGTTTGTTTCAGCGCCTGTATAACCGGCGCCATCTTGACGGCTTCCGGCCGAGTACCGAACACGCACAGGACGCGCAAAGGCTTCGTTGTCATATCCATTCCAGCCCGGTAAGGGTTATCCAACGGCCGCTCATTTGTTCCATCCTAGCCGGCAACCAGCCAGACAACGATGCACCCAGCAAGGAATCGCAAGGGAACAGCCACCCTCGTGAACTCCTTACCGCAGAAACCTATCTTGCACCATCTCCCCTGCTTTCTGGACTGCCTACGCCAAGGCGATACAGGCGAAATCCGGCTGCCTGCCAGTCTTCGGCCTTCCAAGCGTTGACCATGTCCACAACAAGGCGCGCCGCTGTTATCGCCGCCACTTCTGCAGGCTGCAATGCCACAAACTGACCGTGCCGCACCAACAACACGATGCACTCGGTCTCGCGCAACGCATCTTCGAGCGCGGCGACGGTAGTCAAGCCCGGCAAGTCCGCCTGCGGTTTGAACGGCTCAAAAGCGCGAACCAGCGCGCCTTCTTGCTGCAACAAGCGCACCACTTCGACCGCCGGCGACTCGCGCAAGTCGTCCACATCGGGTTTGTAGGCCAGGCCTAGCGCGGCGATTCGCTTGCCGGCCAGCGAACCAAGCGCCCTCTTGATCAGAGCGACGGCGTAATGGGGTTGTCCATCATTGACACGTCGCGCCATCGCAATCAAGGGCGTCAAATCGGGAGCCGCTTCGACCAGGAACCAAGGGTCAACACTAATGCAGTGCCCACCCACGCCTGGACCTGGAGAAAGGATACGCACGCGCGGGTGCAGATTGGCAATTCGAATCGCCTCCCAAATATCCACCCCGAATCGTTCTGCCAAGCGCGCAAACTCGTTCGCGATCGCAATGTTGACATCGCGATAGGTGTTTTCCATCAATTTGACCATTTCGGCGGTCGTCGCATCGGTTTGCACAATCTCACCCTTGACGAAGATCGCATATAGGTCGCGCCCGGCTCGCGCCGATTCCGGGGTCACGCCGCCGATAACACGCGCGTTCTCGATCAACTCGCGCAAGATTTGCCCAGGTAAAACGCGTTCTGGCGAGTAGGCCAAATGGAAATCCACGCCGGCGCGGAGGCCGGATTTCTCCAGAATCGGAGCGACAAGATCAACGGTCGTGCGCGGAGGCGATGTAGATTCCAAGATCACCAGGTTGCCGCGTTGCAACACCGGCACAATGGATTCAGTAGCAGAGGCCACCGCGCGCATATCGGCCCGTTTGTACCACCGCTCATCGTGTTCGCCAAAGCAATCTTCATAAAAAGGTGTAGGAACCGCGATAATGAACGCGTCGGCTTCCTCCGGCTTTTCGCGAATCGTCAGGCGGCCCGACCTTAACGCCGCTTCTACCAGCGTGCGTAACCCCGGTTCATGGATATGGACGCCGCCGTTGCGCAACGTCTCCAGCACCGAGGGATTGACATCCACGCCGACCACTTGTAACCCCTGCGCGGCAAAGGTGGATGCCGTAGGCAGACCAATATACCCAAGCCCAATCACACATAGTTTCTGGAACTTCACCGGAAAACTCCTTTGCTCCTGGCAAGTGAATTGTACCCTACACCGCAAAGATACAAAAGAGTCAGCAACCGCTTTTCCCCTAACATGTTCGAAACCACTGCAACGAATGTATCCTGTATCGCAGGGAACGCGAGTATAATTTCAAGTGTAGCAGGTTGGTCGCCTTGGCGAAAAACACGATTCTCCATAACCAATACATCCTTGACCCAACGCATTCCCAACGAGGTCACGTATGAGTCAGGCCCATCAAATGAAGATTTACGGCGGCATTAAGCTTTATGCCGGCACTTCGCACCAAGCGCTGGCGCAGAAAGTAGCAGAATATTTGGGCGAATCGCTCTGCGAGCGAGACATCATTGAATTTCCAAACGAAAATTTGTTCGTCAAATTGCGCACCAGCGTGCGTGGACAAGACGTCTATGTCATTCAGCACACGGCTTCACCGGTACACCGTAATCTGATGGAACTGCTTATCCTGCTTCAGACCCTGCGTCTGGACTCTGCCGCGCGCATTACGGCGGTCATTCCTTACCTGTGCTATGGACGTTCGGACAAGAAAGATCAGCCGCGCGTCCCGATCACTTCGCGGCTAATCGCCGACATGATCGAGGTCGCCGGCGCGGACCGTTACATGACTATCGAGCCCCACGCCTATCAGGTACAGGGGTTTTTCTCCATTCCCGGCGACATGCTTAGCGCGCAATACCTGTTGGTAAATTACGTAAAAGAGAAAATCAAGCCGAACCTTAAGAAACCCGTCGTGGTAGCCGTTGACCTAGGACACGCCAAGAAGAGTCGCAATTTCGCCATGGGCATTGATGCTCCGGTCGCTTTTATCGAAAAACGACGCGTGGCGAACGATGCCAAGGCAAAAGCATGGACCATTATCGGATCGGTGAAAGGGCGAGATGTGATTCTCGTGGACGATGAAGTAGATACCGGTGGTTCGATTGTCCAGGCTGCTAATCTGGTATTGGAAGAGGGGGCGCATAGTATCTACGTTGCTTTCATTCATCCAGTTCTCTCCCCCGGCGCCGTGGAACGGCTTGCCGCCTTGCCGGTCGTGGAATTCATCACTACCGACACCATTCCCATTTCCCCGGCCAAAGCTGCGGTGCTCGGCAACCGCCTGACGGTGATTTCCGTTGCCCCTCTTCTGGGCGAGGTCATCCGCCGCGCCCACGAAGGCCGTAGTGTAGGCGAGTTGTTCAACGAGTAGAAGCCGTTCCCACTCACAGGAGGCACCGGTTGGTTTTATGGCCGGTTTTTGGCAACTTTTCTTGAGAAACGCCATCCTAATAAACTGGCAAATCTCTTAACATTTTCATAAATTAAGGAGCAAACCATGAAGAGCAATGAACAGATCCTCAAGACTCTCAACGACCTGTTGGCAGACGAGTTGACCGCCATCAACCAATACATGGTACATGCGGAAATGTGCGACGATTGGGGATATGCTACTCTTGCCGCGGCGGTCGAGAAACGCGCTATCCAGGAAATGAAACACGCCGAAACACTGATCGGTCGCATCCTTTTCTTGGAAGGCCGCCCTGTTGTGAGCAACCTCCACCCCATGCACCTCGGCGAGGATGTGATGGCTCAATTGAAGAACGACCACAAGGCGGAGCAGGATGCCATCCAGGCATACAACAATGCCATCCAGCAAATTATCTCGTTGGGCGATCACGGTACAGCAGAGGTCTTGAAGTCTATCTTGCAGGATGAAGAAGCGCATATCGATTGGCTCGAGACACAACTCGGACAAATCGAACAGTTGGGCATTCAGGCCTACCTGACCCAGCAATTGCGTTGACTCGTCGCCAAACTTATGGGCGTGCAGTCATGGCAGCTTGCTCTCACGCACGCTTTTCTTTCAGGCACGGAGTGCGTCGTAGGACATTACCTGCTATCTCCCTGGAACCATGCCGGAGCTCCCCGAAGTTGAGACGATTGTACGTGGGTTACAGATACTCCTGGTCGGCCAAACGATACTGTCAGCCGACGTGCTATGGGAACGTACCTTAGCCACGCCGTCGCCGCCGGTTTTCGCCCGTGCAATTCGCGGTCGTAGCATTGTGTCGATTTCCCGCCGTGCAAAGTTCATCCATGCTCTGCTCTCTCCACCCCCTGTCACCTCGCTGATCATTCACCTGCGTATGAGCGGCGATCTCCGTCTGGAAGCAGGAAACTACCAAACAGAAACCCACGATCGCCTGTTGTTTCGCCTTTCGGATGGAAAAGCGCTGGTTTTCCGCGACCCACGTAAGTTTGGGCGCGTTTGGTTGACCGACGATCCCACGGTTGTTTTTGGGCGTCTTGGAGTGGAGCCGTTTTCGGATGGATTTACCTGTTCGTGGCTACACGAAATGCTGCGGCGTTACCACCGCCCCTTAAAGTCCTTGCTCCTCGATCAAACCTTTCTGGCCGGCCTCGGTAATATCTACACGGATGAGGCCCTGCATCGCAGTCGCTTGCACCCTCTTCGCCTTTCGGATACAATTTCCCAAGAGGAGGCGCAACGCCTTTATTCCGCTATTCTGCAAGTCCTACAGGAAGGAATCGCGAACAACGGCGCCAGCATAGACTGGGTCTATCGCGGCGGCGGTTTTCAAAATCATTTTCGCGTCTACAGAAGGACCGGGCTGCCTTGTCCGAACTGCGGGACGCCTATCGAACGCTTGATCGTCCATCAACGCAGCGCCCATTTTTGTCCCTCTTGTCAGCCGAGGAATTGAGCATCATGCAATGGAATCTAACCTCCATACTCTTGACAATCGGTATCTTCTTGTTAGGCTACGGACTAGGAATGGGGGAAATGTACCTGCGTCAGACAAAAAAAGTCAAGCGACTAGAGGAGGAATGGCGACGCAAAGGAGCTGCCTCGTCAACGGACATTTCGCCCGTTCTACCGCAACCGACCAGCGCCTTGCGTCTCTGGTTCGATGACAGACACAACGCCATGCTAGAACTGGATGGCGTTTCCCTTTCCTCTCCACAACAGATCACGCCCGCGCAACGACGTCGCCTGATTGTGCTGGTAAACGCGCTACGCCCCTGGTTGGAACAACAGGCTGTTCGCGAAGCGCCATCCCCCATTCCATCATCGTCCCCTGCGTCCACCTCCCCCATGCCCAAACCTTCCACAATCCCAGCTGAGCGCCAAGCAGCGCGACCGCCATCGCCCCCGCCATCTTCGCCGGCGCCTCTTGAACCGAAAGTTGCGACCCTCAGCATCGTGGAACAAATCGATCAAATCCTGCAACGGCTGCTAGCCGGCACCTCGTTCGCAGGTCAGGTGCGTTTGCGCGAACGAATCGGCGGCGGCATTGAGATTTGGGTAGGCGCCAAACACTATACCGCGGTAGATGAGATCATAGAGGCCGAAGTGAAAACCGCTATTCGCGCGGCCATAGCCGAGTGGGAGCGCCGCGCCTGAGATTTCGTCAGACAGATTTTTCCATTTCAGATACAATTGCCCTTGTGGCTTCGCGCCTGCGTTACCTCTTCGTCGTGTTGCTATCGCTCCTCGCCGGTATTCTGTTCGCGTGGGGGCTATGGCCAGCCGGTCACAATGAACAGACGTTAATCCTAACGCCAGAAACGGTACGGACTATCCGTCTTTCTTCTCCCCTCCTCCTACGCCTGAGAACACCGCGCCTCGCCCGCGCCGGCGACACGCTCACCGTGCAGGTGCAATGTATTCCAAAGGGAGAACCAGGGATCGCCAACAATACTTTGCCACCTACCTTGGCGCGTGCACGCTTGGAAATAAGCGATATGGAAGTGCGACCGGCTTCTGCGGTAAGTCAACCTTTATTGGGCGACTCTCTCCTCTTTTACTGGCGCCTATCGAGCCGCCGAGCAGGAGAATACCATGGCCGCCTCTGGTTCCATCTAGAAATCATCCCGGCGAACGAGGAGGATCTCAACCAAGAACAAGCGCTAGCGGCGATGCCGGTGGAAGTACAAGTCCGTGCGCTCCTAGGATTGACCGGCGCGGCCGCGCGTGGAACGGCCACGATTGTAGCCCTTATCGCCATCTTGTTGGGTTCCCTTCCCAACCCATCCGCCAGACCTCAGCATCTCGTGAACAGCACACGTATAAAAAGCCCATAACTACTTACAAGCGTTGCGTTGATGTTCCTCGTAAGTTTCCGCGAAAAGATGGCGTCCTGAACCATCACAGCGCGCTCTGAAGTAAAAGTAAGAAGTAGTCGCCGGTGAAGCAACTGCCCGTAAAGCCGCCAGGGAAGGACTGCAAATAGGACCGGGGGGCAGACCATGGTGCTGATACGTATTATAGGGAGAGTCTATTTCTAAATCCAGCGCCGAGAGTGGATTCGTCCACCAGGCACCTCGGTTAGGATTGTAACCCAGAGCATACTGAACGCTGGCATCGCTTCCCAATGTCATACCAGCCTTCAAACGATTGTAGAACACGGAAGCCAGGAGCGGCATTTCCTCATCTACCATTGCCTCGCGTTCAATGAGAGAAGCCAGAGTAACCGCTTGATAGACATCCAGGCCTTGTTGGGCGAAACCCTGACGCAATTCAGGGGTCAGATGAAGTGCAAAGTTTTGAACCAGCAGAACGACCAACGACTCGGCATCGGTTTGACGCGGCAAGATATATCGGTCGGGGAAAAGAAAACCTTCCGCGCTCGCTCCGGCGGGCAATAGCCCACCAAAATTCGGAGGGACAGAGGCGGCCCTCACAAATTCCTGAGGACTAACCTCCAACCCAGAGGAAGGCAAGGCCAGGGCCACCTCTTCCATCCTCCAACCCGCAAGGACAACCAGTACGGCCTGGCCCGGTGTTGGATTTAGCAATGCCTGCGCAATCTCCTGCGCAGGCATCGCGGCACTCAAGCGATACGTTCCTGCTTGTACGTTTGTATCCTGGCCGGTCCAGAGTAAATAGACACGGAAGGCGTCGGCATCCCGCAAGATACCCGCTTCCTCCAGGCGGTTCGCGATAGAAACTACCGACTCGCCAATCTCGACGACAAATTCCTGTTCCGGTGCGCCTGCCATCCGGGGCGCGATCAAATCCTCGGAATCCCACAACAAATGCCAACCATAAAGGGTGCGCGCCCAGGCACTCAGCCTGGGCGTCGGTGGACCAAACGAGCGAGCCGCCACCCTGGGCGTATAGACCACAACCGCAATCAAGCCAAAGGCAAATAGCAACAAGAAGACCGGCCAAGAAAAGCAAGAAGAGAGAGAACGGCGAGGAGACATAGTCAGCGTAAAATCAAGAGCGAGAAGCAAGGTAGGATTGCAGAAGGACGGTTGCGGCTAGGTCATCGAGATGACCGGCCCGTTTGCGCCGTTTCACGCTTGATGCCCGGCGCGCCGCACAAGCATCTTGTGTAGTAAACGCCTCGTCCCACAGCACCACCGGAATCTCGGTCAAAGAGCGTATTGCCGATGCCAGGCGCGCCGCACGGCGACCTTCTAAGGTGGGGCGTCCTGTGTCATCTAGCGATTGACCGACTACGATCAACGCCACCTGCATCTCTACTGCTTTGCGAACAATGGCCGCCGCGTCCGCCGACCGGGCAACATGTTCGATTACCCCTAGCGGACTGGCGATCGTGCCCGTCGGATCGCTGATTGCCAGCCCAAGGCGTTTCGCGCCGGGATCCACAGCGAGGATTCTCAAAAAACGCCTCCGCTATGACGTGAGATGTACACCTGAACCAGCCGCGCAATCAACGTCGAAACATCCGCCGCATACAAAAGCGATAGAACCCACGCGTTGACTTCAAATAGATAGGGGAGCCAAGCTCTAGAGAATCGAGCACCAACATACTCTAGCCAGCGCAAGAACATGTAAGGAAAACTCAACATGGCCGGATAAATAAAAATCGATTTTATTACCGTAATGCTCCGATACTCTAGCGCGTAGAGCATTTCAAAAAGGACGTAACCCCAAAAGGCGAACGCAAACAAGCCAAACGCTTTTGCCCTCAGCAGAGAGCCATTGCGCTGCCATACCCCTTTCATGAACATCATCATCTCCAGAATGGCGCCAAAGAAGAGGGCAAGAGTCGGCAAGAGAGCCAAAACGAACATGGAACGAGTGAGAGCAAAAAGGGTCGTGTCAGAAGTTGACCAGGATGGTAAGGCATTATCGAAATTGACAGAATGCGCCCTCCCATAAAGAATCGTCCAAAAAGAAGTCTGATGTGGCAGATATTCTGGTGAATCTATATCTAAGCGAGGGTGGCGCAGCAGGGAAAGGAATTTGAACGTAAAAAAGCCATCCCCTATATACCAGATGCCGTTGGCTGGACCGGAGGGCTTACCCCAAAAAGGAGGCAAGGGCTCAGGCTCAATATTCAGTAGAACCGGCGAGCCGTACATCTGCCAATTCACCACATACTGGTTCAATGGGTTTACCACGCTCAGCAACGCCACAGCGATCAAAAAAATCACCGGCAACAGAATATTTCGCCTGCCCTCTTCCTTCATCTGCGCCCATTGCTGAATCGCAAGCGCTATCGCTATCGCGCAGACTGTAACCCAACCATTTGTCTTCGATGATACGCTCAAAAGCGAGAAAAGCCCGGCAAAAACAAGCTTTGAGGATCTTCGTTGTTGAAAAAACCGATACGTGTAGAATAACGCCAGGGTAGAAAACAAAATCACAAAGGTATCATTGGTCGCTTGAGAGTTAATTCCTATCAGGGCTGGGTTTAAGGCAAGTAATGCAAAAGCAGGAATCTTGAGGCGCATCGAACCAAAAGGCAATTCCTTAATGAAGATCCAGATAACAATGAGATGAACCCCCGCGAGAAGAAAATTAATTGTTTGACCTATGATGTTTTGTCGGTAAGCCGCTTGATGCTCCCAACCTATTGCCTTAATTCCGGCGGCAAAAACCACGTGAAACAATTTCGGCTGAAAACATTCCCAGCAATCTTCTCGAGTGGGGAGGCTTTGGGAATCCAAAATAATATTGGCTACCGCCTCATGGGGGTCATTTGCTTCGCGATTGACAGCCAGCAGCATCAGCCTTAGGACAACGGCTATAACGAATACGGCACGGAAAAGTACTTTCAGGGAGCGCTCTTGATGCATATCACCCTCGCCGGGACAAGGACGTGAGTTCCTCGCCCTTAGAAATTTACCAACCCACCTCGATGCGAAACTCAGTAAACGGCAGCCATGGCCACCAAGAGGGCTTTATCTGAATCTGCGGGGCAGCGTTCCGAGGAAAGTGGGTTGAGAGCAAAACCGACGCATCCGCAACATTCTTCCCACGCACCAAACGAGCCAAACGAACCTCGTCCACTTGTCGCGCAATGGTACGACTCACAAGAAAACGACAGGTCAGCGTGTTATCCTCTTCCAATGTCGATTCTATCGGAACAATCGATAGCGTCCCAGTCACCGGCGTAAAGCCAGCCGGCAATATCGCATCTAGCGCCGCTTTAACCCGCGGTCGCAAATCCTCAACCGTAAGATATCGAATCGAGAACTCGGCTTTCAGACTCAACATGAGCACATCGCCTGGCTGTCCCTCGGCCGGCAGGGACAATTCCTCAACTATCTTCGTAACGACCAACGTATCTGGGAGCAGGATGCTATTTGCTTTGGCTTCCTCCTGAAGTAATGTTAACGCCCGGTGATGCAACTCCGTCAACAGAGCATCTCGCGCCTGCCGACGGTCTTCCCTCGACGGAGCGCGTGTAAGTTGTTCGCTCCCGCCATAGGTTGGAGCAGGATTGGTCACTTTCAGACCGCCACCCAAGGGGCTAGCTATGACCTTCAAGGAATCTGCCGGCAAATTTCCCAATGTTCCTGGTGATTCCGCTCGCGCCGGCACGTCCACCCAGCGATCCACGCCGGCCTCCACAACCGCATCCTGCAAGGTGACGAAGCGCACAGGCGGCGAATCCACAGTCTGCACCACTGTACCTGCCGGGATACCTATCGCCGTATTTGTTAAATTCCAGAAGCGAACATTCCCTCGCGCATAAGAAACCGCCACGGGAACCTGCCCACCAGCAGGCCAGGTTCTGCTACCTTCCACGACCACCGAGGCCAGGTACAACGGCAAAGTGCCGCTAGAAGCCCCTTGTTCCCCTGCTGGCATCACACGCACAGAGAAAAGTAACGATTGGGTAAGCGGCGCAGGCGAAAGGCGAATTTCGGCGGCAGGCCAAAGAAACAAAAGCAATGCCAACAATGCCAGAACCGCCAGAGAAAAAAACGCCAAACGCGCGCCAGGCCGGGATAATCGCGTCTTCTCCACGCGATGCAATTCAGTACGCAAGGCCTCCAAATCCGGAGGAGCGCCGCGCCGTCGCACGCGACAACGCGGCACTGTAGGCCACTCTGCTTGCTGCGCTTCAAGGATGCCGGCAAAAACAAGGACGCCCGCCTCTTGCGCCAGGCGACGCGTCCGTTCCGTATGGGCAACCAGGCCTAGCAAAGCACCCATTGCCATTGCCTTGCGCCTTAAAAGCAACCAGGCTAGCCGAGTATCCACCATTGCGCCGCGGCGCGGGTACACAAACACAACGCGCCGCGCTTTCACCCAAGAAAGCTTATCGCACAACGAAACGACATCGTCGTGCATCTCCACCTGGATAATCTGCGTTTTCATTACGCCCCTTTATATCGAAGCGGCAGCGCAATCACAACCAGCGAAGAGAAACTCGATCCAAAACTCGATCTTTCCATGTTGCCGTACCCGTGACAGCTTGCACAAGCGAACGCGCGGCAATCAAAATGAAAACAGACAGAATTATAGGATAGAACAACACCAAATAAAGTGGAAATCGGAAACGACGGAAAGCCAACGTCCAGAGCGAGAGAGACAGCGCCACTGCCGCGTACGCATAAAGCAGTGGGAAAGGAGGCTGCGCCCAGCCTAGCCGCCGCGCCAGCAGCACAAACAGAGGTTCAAGAAAGGCCATCCCTACAATCAGGAATGTCAGCGCATAGGGAAGGATGCGATAGCCAAACACAGCAAACAAATTTTTACAGAAACCATCTACAGCATCCCAAAAGCCGCGATACATACGACAGGAAACCTGGCAGGTGCCATCCATCAAGCGCCATTCAAAACCAGCCCGAAGGATACGCTGACCTAGTCGTACATCATCCAACACCTCGCCTCGCACTGCTTCATAGCCGCCGACCGCTTCATAGGCCGAGCGCCGGAACAACATAAACTGCCCAATCGTAACCGCCAGCGTCGTCCAACGCAAGCGTTGGATCAGGCGAATGGGCAAAAAGGTGAAAATCCCGAAGCCGATAAAGGGAACGACTAGGCGTTCCCCCCATGTCACCACCTCCTCGCGGGGGAAAGCAGTCAACAGGTCAGCATCTTCGGCCATTAACGCCGACACGCTCGCTTGCAACATGGACGGCGCATGGCGCGTATCCGCGTCGGTGAAAAGGAGCAATTCACCGCCAGCCGCCTGTGCCAGTTGATGGCATGCCCAGTGTTTACCGAACCAACCCGACGGCAATGGTTTTCCGGTTAACACGCGCAATCTCGGAAATTGTTTTGCCAGACGCGCGAGTATCACTCCCGTCTCGTCCGTGGAATGATCGTTGAGAACAAGGACCTCAAAATCCGGGTATTCCTGAGCCAACAAAGACTGAACACACGGTTCAATATTTACCGCCTCATTACGCGCCGGGACCAAGATAGAAATACGCGGCCAGCGTGGAGCAGACGGGTAATCGCCTAGACGAGGCACAGTCAACGTGTTATAGATAACCGTGAATAAACCCAACGCAAGGAAGACAACAATGAACAACCAGTGTTGATGCCAAAGATTCATCATACGCCCCTCCCGGAAAACAACCGGACTACCCAGGGGCGGAAGTGAGAGGCGCGGAACAATTCGCGACGATGTGTATACGCAATAAGGATCGTATTCAGGATGGCAAGGACCTTCAGCCAGGGTTCTCCAAACAGTAGAGCATAAATCAGCAAGGCTACCATACCGGCGTTGGCAGACCAGGCATCCTCCTCCTGAATCAGCGTAAAAGGCAGAGCAAGGCTTGCATACGCGAAGAGCGCCCCGATTCCTTTTACGGCCAGCCAGGCGCCGCCCGTCGCGGCCAACGCCTTACCGCCGCGAAACTTCAGAAAGGGCGAGAATGCATGTCCCAAGGCCGGCGCCAAGCATACCGGCACCAGGCCCCACGCTTCAATGCCGGCCCGCCGCGCCAAGTAAACCGGCAAGTACCCCTTGGCGAGATCGAGCACGATTGCCGGCAACCCAGTCTTGATCCCGCCCACCCGCAACGCATTCATGCTGCCGGGGTTGCCGTCCGCCACCGAACGCACATCCCGTCCAGCGATCCATTTCCCCATAAGCACAGCAAACGGAACAGAACCGAGCACAAAACCAAATAAAGTCCAGAACAGAATGTCCATTCATCCTCCTCCGCGAAAAAACACTTTTCTACGTTAAAACACCTGACTTCGGCGCACGTGTCTTTATTTTACCCTAACCACGCCTCTTCTGCAGAACATCCTGGGAGCCGCGTTTGTAAGACACACGGTTGGCGAGTTTTGATTCCCACCGAGGGATGATGGGTTCGGTAGCATAGACGATGACGACAGTCGCGGAACCTGCTCCAAACGGTGTCGCAGGCTCGTCAAAGTGAGCGTTGAAGTACCACTACTCGAACGCGCCGCAACCGGTCTCGGCGCGCTGAGCATCCTCCCAGGGCTGAATAGTTTCGGTCGGGCCGTCGTGGGCCAGGAATTCGGGGCCGACAGCAAAGATAATCGGCTTCGCCATGTTTTCTCCGAAATCCCG
>FMJZ01008852.1_pt1 | contig 35695 bp, 36 predicted proteins | sample 1987881 | NCBI WGS metagenome assembly FMJZ01 (sample SAMEA4378227, study PRJEB15110) | soil metagenome | biome: soil; feature: Field; material: Soil | place: India | collected 2015-03-11 | depth 0 m
CCGACTTACACCCAGTACGGCATAATAGTCCTTCGCCATAACACCAGCCTCACAACCACATTATAAAGGTTTTCACGGACCGCTGTCAATAATCTACTAATTTTATTATAACATTATTATAAACTATCTTGACAAAATATTGTTAACATTTTATAATTGTAATCGGTGGGTGGGACCCGGTCAATCAAAAAAGAAAGGAGGTGAGATTATGACAGCTCTGGTAAGATGGGAACCATTCCGTGACATCGTCAGCCTACGGGATGCCATAGATAGGCTGTTTGAGGACAGCTTTGTCCGGCTCTCCCGCTTCTGGCCTGTGCTCGGGGAGTGGCAGCTTCCTATTGACATGTACCAGACCGATAACGAGGTCGTGGTAAAGGCGGCTGTCCCCGGCCTAAAGCCAGAAGAGATCGACATTTCCATAACCGGTGACACCCTTACCATAAAGGGTGAACATAAGGAGGACAAGCAGGTAAAGGACGAGGACTATCTGTACAGAGAATGCCGTTTCGGTGCCTTCAGCCGCACTCTGACCATACCGGCCAAGGTCAAGAGCGATAAAGCTGAGGCAGTCTTTGAAAACGGCATACTCACCTTGACTTTGCCTAAAGCTGAGGAGGTCAAACCCAAGCAGATCAAGGTCAAAGTCAAGGCTGAGAAAGAGGCTAAAAATTAACCATGACCGCTACCGGGTCCCACTCGCCTGCTGCCAGACCTGAAGGAATTGCTGCACAATGCGAGCAGTGGCACCCCAGATGATCCGGCCTTCATACTCGTAGACATAACCCACAACAACCTCATCGCCGAACACATAACTCTCTTCTTTCCGTCCCACCCCGGACAACAGAAAAGATATAGGCACTCCAAATACTTCATCTATCTCCGCCCTATTGATGGTAAACTCATAAGGATACGGAATAAAACCCACAAACGGCGAGATGCTGAAGTTGGAGGTCGCCGTCAGCGTATCGTCCAGCTCACCCACAACCTCTACATCCCGAGATCTTAGCCCAATCTCCTCCCAGCTCTCTCTTAACGCTGTGTCCATAAGACTGACATCAGCCTCGCTCCGTGCCCCTCCAGGAAAGGAGACTTGACCTTTGTGGTAGGCAACAAGCTGACTGCGCCTGGTGAATAGTAGATGGTACCCACCCATCCTTTCGAAAACAGGCACCAGCACGGCAGCTTCAGTTAGCCCACCTCCACTGAGACGTTTTTTGCGACGCAGCGACAGCACTTGCCTGACTCTGTCCTTCATCTGCAAGCAATAATATATCCTAACCCCGTCTGAAAGACAAAGACATTCCCGACTGCACCTACGTTCGAAATTTGCTCCATGGCGAGCAAATTGTTTATACTTAAAGATTAAGGCATAAATGTCTGGGTACAGAGACTACTATGAAATACTGGGGGTGCCGAGGAATGCCAGTGATGAGGAAATAAAGAAGGCATTCCGCAAGCTAGCCTTCAAGTATCACCCTGACCATAATAAGGAACCAAACGCCGCGGAAAAGTTCAAAGAGATAAACGAAGCCTACGAGGTGCTCTCGGATGCCAGGAAAAGGGCGAACTACGACCGATATGGACGAGCCGCTACTTTAGACTGGTCTGGCTTCGATGAGTTTAACTTTGGCGGCCTTGGAGACATCTTCGATGCCTTCTTCGGCGCTGCTACCGCAACCCAGCAGCGCGCGCCACGGAAAGGCAACAACCTCAAAGCCGATCTGACCATCTCCTTCGAGGAAGCCGTCTTCGGAGCAGACAAACAGATAGAACTCTGGAGGATCGAATCCTGCACCATGTGCCACGGGCTCGGCAGTAAGCCAGGGACAAACCCGGAGAAATGCCCGAACTGCGATGGTAGAGGTGAAGTGCGCCGCGTCCAGCAAGGTGTTTTCGGCCGTTTCACCTATGCCACCACCTGCCCCCGCTGCCATGGTGAGGGCTCAGTTATCATCAACCCCTGCCCCCAGTGCAAGGGCACCGGCAAAGTGAAAGTCAAAAGGATGCTCACCGTAACCATACCACCTGGAGTATATGAGACCTACCAGCTCCTTCTCCCCAACCAAGGTGATGCAGGTGAGTACGGCGGACCCCCGGGTGACGTACTTATTGCTCTATCCATAAAGCCCCACCACCTCTTCACCCGTAAGGGCTATGACATCGTCTACGAGCTGCCGATAAACTTCGCTCAGGCTGCACTGGGAGATAGCATCACCATTCCTACCATCGATGGCGATGTGATACTGAAGATACCGGCCGGCACTCAGAACGGTACCGTCTTCCGCATCAAAGGGAAGGGCGTGCCACACCTCAACAAAAAGGGAAGGGGAGACCAAGTGGTTATAGTCAAGGTGGTCACACCGCAATCGATAACGGCTAGACAAAGGCAGCTTTTCGAAGAGCTGGCAAAACTCCTGCCGACACCTGAGGTACCCAGGGAGAAAGCCCCCGGTTCCACGCCCAGGACCGAGGCTGACGGCACTGCGTACCCGGGATAGGGCTAAAGCACCGTGTCTGGTTTCAGCCCATCGGTAAACCGCTTAGCTATCTCGGCAGGCGGCAGTGACTCAAACAGCACACCATAAACAAGGTCGATAATCGGTGCCGTAAGCCTCAATTTTCCCACTAGGCGGTAGGCAGCTATGGTGGTATCAATGCCTTCAGCAACCTGTGTCATCGAAGTCCTTACCTCACCAAGCGACTTACCCTTCGCCAGCTCGTAGCCAACATGGTAATTGCGGCTCAGTGGACTGCTACCAGTAGCAATGAGGTCACCAAGACCAGCCAGCCCGTAAAAAGTACTTGATCTCGCCCCCAGAGCCAGCCCTAACCTGACGACTTCGTTCCATCCCAGTGTGATGAACGCCGCCTTGGCGTTGTTCCCCAACCCCAAGCCATCAAGCACGCCGGCGCCGATCGCGATAACATTTTTCAACGCGCCACAAAGCTCCACACCGACGATATCATCGCTGACATAGACAGAAAAACCAGGGGAGTTCAGCAACTCCTGCACCTGCTTCGCCACCTCCAGATTGCGGCATGCCACCACCGAGACGGCCGGTAGACCAGAGTTTATCTCCTTGGAAAGGTTGGGCCCCGAGAGCGCACATATCCGCTCCGACAAAGACTTAGGAATTTCTTCAGTCATCACCTCTGACATCCTCTTACCGGACTCAGCCTCAAGCCCTTTGGCTGCGCTGACCAGGGTCACAGAACTGCCGAGAAAAGTAGAGGTCAAACGCACGTTCTGCCTCAAACGCTGGGATGGCACAGCATATATAATAGCCTCCGCTGAATCCAGCACTTTTTCCAGGCTGGAGGAAATAGAAGGCTGAGCAGTAGATTGCATACCCGCCTCCCTGCTCTTCAGCGCCCCAGCTTCTGCTTCAGTCCTTGCCCACAGTACAACCTCTATACCTTTCCGGGCAAGCATCTGCCCCAGCGTATTCCCCCATGTGGTCGCGCCGATGATAGCTACCTTTTTCACCTAAAACGAATCCCTCCCATCATTGAGAATCTATATCGATCCGCTGGTCAACTCTGAGCTCCGTGCCTGCCTGCAGCCGGGCGATGTTCTTCCGGTGTTGGTATACGATCAGCCCGGCAGCCACAAGGCTGTAGACCAGATACACCGGGGGAATATTATACACCACCGTCAATACCATGAATAGACACAGAATTCCCAGGCAGCTCAGAATGGAACCCAGAGACATATACTTGCTGCGCAATACCGTGAGTATCAGTATCAAGCCGCCGAAAATCGCTGCCAGCGGCCAGATAGCCATCCAGCTTCCGTAATAGGCTGCCACCCCTTTACCGCCACGGAACTTGACATACACCGACCAGTTATGCCCCACCATCACCATTAGGGCAGCAATGACCTGTGCATACTGCCAGTTCAAGGGGAAACCAGCAACCACCAGCACACCATCACCAACAATAGCCCGCGCCACAAGCACTGCCGCTGCTCCTTTAATAACATCCAGCGCCATGGCAATCGCTCCTGCCCTCTTGCCCAGCACCCGCAGGACATTCGTACCGCCGATGTTGCCGCTCCCGTATTTGGAAATATCGATCCCAGCCATCGTCTTGCTCACAATCAGCGCAAATGGGATAGCCCCGATCAGGTAACTGGCTAAGGCACTGATGATAAATTTAGCGACTATCATATTCACACCCTCGTCCTTTCCGGTCTCTTGTCCGTTGCCTGCTTGAACGAGAACCGCAATGCGGTGCCACGGAATCCAAAAGTCTGCCGCAGTCTGTTCTCCAGATAGCGCTGATAAGAGAAATGCATCAACTCCGGATCGTTGACAACAATAGTGAAACTCGGCGGATTCACATCGGTCTGATAGGCACGTAGAATGCGCAGCCGTCTTAGCCCCTTCCGGGGAGGGGACTGCGCCAGCACAGCATCTTTAATCAGTTTGTCCACCACTTTATCAGGTAGCCTCTTCTGTCTTTCCCGCCATACCTCAAGTGCCTCAGGTATTACCTTCTCCACATTATGCCCTGTCTTTGCCGAGACATACAATACCGGCACGTGGGACATAAACTTAAGACGCTCGTTAACACGGTCAGCATACTCCTCTATACTACCTAACACCAAGTCCCACTTGTTCGTCACCAGCACCATGCCCTTGCAAGCCTCCTTCACATAGCCTGCAATATGGAGGTCCTGGGCAGTAAGAAATTCTGTAGCATCGATAACCAGCAGAGCAACATCGCACCTGTTAATGGCGTTCAGTGTCCTGAGCAAGCTATAATACTCGATGCCCTCTTCAACGCGCCCTCGCCTTCTGATACCTGCCGTATCTATTAGCAATACTTTCTGCCCCTGACAATGGAACACCGTGTCCAGCGCATCCCGTGTTGTCCCCGGCGTCTCGTCCACTATAGCCCGCTCCTCCCCAACAATAGCGTTGAGCAACATAGACTTTCCCACATTGGGGCGGCCCACAATAGCCAGCTTTGGCAAGTCCAATTCAGAGGGCGCTGCTTCGGGTTCTGCCGGCAGATGCCTCAGCACAACTTCCACCAGACGGCTCACGCCTCTGCCGTGCTGACCACTGACGATCACTGGCTCGCCAAGTCCCAAACTATAGAGTTCGGCTGCCTGGCTGTCCAGCCCAGCATGGTCCGCTTTATTAGCCACTATCACCACCGGCTTGCCACAACCGCGTAGTAAATCGGCTATTTCATAGTCCACCGGCAGCACTCCCTCACGGATGTTGGTCAAAAAAATTATCACATCGGCACCAGCTATAGCTGCCTGTACCTGGCCCTTGACTTTCTGAGTTAGCGAGGATCTGGGGTTAGGATCGAGCCCGCCAGTATCAACCAGGGTCACCTTCCGCCCCGACCAGTCCACATCAGCAAAAATGCGGTCGCGCGTCGTCCCAGGCAGGTCCTCAACAATAGCTATCCTGCGGCCTGCCAGGCGGTTGAACAGCGTGGACTTCCCCACATTCGCCCTACCCACAATGGCAACGACTGGCTTCATCTACCGGGAAACTCCTGCAAGAAACGTCCTGCTAGTTGCTGCTTAAAACATATCATTCACCAGCTCCCTGCCTAACCCCTGCGGAACAGGTGGATAAGCAACGCCTTTTGAATATGCAACCTGTTCTCAGCTTGGTCGAAGACCACCGAGCTCGGGCTTTCCAACAGACCGATCGCTACTTCTTCCCCATGATGGGCTGGCATGGGGTGCATCAAAATTGCATCCGGCTTTGCCATCGTAAGCAATTTGTCGTTCACTTGATAACGGGCAAAATCCTTTCTGCGCTTATCAGCCTCAGCCTCTTGACCCATGCTTGTCCAGACATCCGTGTATACTACATCGGCTTCCCGCGCAGCTTCCGCTGGCTCCCTAGTAAGCAAAATCTCCGCGCCGTTAACAGTAGCAAACTCCTTCGCTTTGCTGAGGACCTCTTCTTTAACCTCGTAGCCCGTAGGTGACGCAATCCGGAAATTCACCCCCGTCATAGCACAAGCCAGCAGTAGGCTATGCGCCACATTATTGCCATCACCTATAAAAGCGAGAGTCAATCCACTGAGCTTGCCCTTCTTTTCCTGAATGGTCAACAGGTCACCAAGTGCCTGGCACGGATGCTCATGGTCGGAAAGTGCATTGATGACCGGAACACTGGCATACTCTGCCAGAACCTCTAGGGTCTGGTGGGAGAAAGTGCGGGCTATTATGCCATGGACATACCGGCTGAGCACACGGGCAACGTCAGATACTGGCTCACGCTTGCCTAAGTTTACCTCCTCAGGAGAAAGATAAAAGCACTGCCCGCCCAATTGCCGTATCGCCACTTCAAAGCTGGCCCTAGTACGCAATGAGGGCTTTTCAAAAATGAGGGCGAAAATTTTGTCCTTAAGCACAGGCGGTTTCTCCCGGCGCTTTAGTTTCAAAGCATTACCGATCAGCTTCTCCACTTCACTGGAGGTCAGGTCTGCAACAGAAAGGACATCCTTTGCTACCTTCATCGCGCACCGCTTCCAGCGAAATCTAGTATACCACACGCTGTCGCTCATGGTATATAATGCGGGCGTGCGGTAGCCACTGGCATCGGGGGCGAGACCATGGAGAAGACCAAACCTTTACTACTGCTGTTCGATGGCAATGCGCTGGTGCACCGTGCCTTCCATGCGCTTCCTCCGTTAACTGTAACCAGGACGGGAGAAATGGTAAATGCGGTCCAGGGCTTTGCCAGCACCCTGCTTAAAGTGCTCGGCGAAATCAAGCCGACCCATTGGGCAATCGCTTTCGACCGACCGACACCTACCTTCCGTCATGAAAAATTCGAAGAGTACAAAGCCCAACGCCCCAGAACACCCGACGAGCTTGTCACCCAAATAGAACGGGTACACCAACTGGCAGAAGCCTTTCACATCCCCATCTTTGAAATCGATGGCTTCGAAGCTGATGACATCCTCGGCACTTTGAGCCGTCAGGCAAACGAACGCGGCATAGAAACCATTATAGTAACCGGTGACAACGACGTCCTCCAAGTAGTCTCCCCGAAGACGAAAGTGCTCGCCCCCAGAAGGACCTTCAGTGACACGGTGCTCTACGATGAATCACTGGTCGAAGAAAAGTACGGAATTCCCCCCAGGCAGCTTGCCGATTTCAAGGCGCTTACTGGTGACCCTTCAGACAATATACCTAGCATCCCGGGCATCGGTGAAAAGACCGCTGCTAGACTGCTCCAGCAGTTCGGCAGCCTTGACGAAATCTATGCCCATATCGATGAGGTAAGCCCCGATAAGGTGAGGGCACTGCTCCAGCAGTACAGAGAACAAGTCTTCCGAAATCAGGAACTTGCCCGCATAGTCACCTCGGTGCCTGTGACTCTTGACCTGGATAGTTGCCGCGTCACCATATATGACCGACAGAAAGTGGTGGAACTCTTCCGCGAGCTCGGCTTCGCGCAGTTACTTTCCAGACTGCCGCAGGAAATCGGAGTTATGGAGCGGGCCCCTGTCCAGGCCAAAGTACCGGTAAAAGGGGATTACCATATAGTTGCAACACAAGATGCCCTTGAAAGACTTCTGGCACAGCTCACCGCGGTTGAAGAGTTCGCCATCGATTTGGAGACCTCTAGCAAAGAGGTAATGACCGCCGACCTGGTCGGTATCTCCATATCGCTGCGACCGGCTGAAGCCTATTACATACCGGTTGGGCATCGTGGCTTGAGCCAGGTCAGCCAGCTATCGCTATCCATGGTCATCGACCACCTCAAGACCGTCATCGAAGATCCAACGAAAGCCAAAATAGCCCATAATGGCAAATTCGACATGATAGCTCTTGCCGAGCATGGCATCGCGCTCCACAACCTTGCCTTTGACACCATGCTAGCCGCCCATCTACTTGGGGAGAAGGCGCTAAGCCTCAAAGCGCTGGCATTCAACAGGCTTGGTGTAGAGATGACACCCATCGATGACCTCATCGGCAAAGGGACAAAGCAGGTCTCCATGGCAATGGTACCCATAGAGCAGGTTGCCCAGTATGCCTGTGCCGATGCCGATATAACCCTGAGGCTTAAAGAACAGCTTGAACCTGAACTCCGCAACCATGGCTTGTGGCAGCTTTTCTCAGAAGTGGAAATGCCGCTGGTCCCAGTCCTTGTAGCCATGGAAAGGAACGGGGTGGCTTTAGACCTGGACATGCTTCGCGAGATGTCACACAGCCTGGGTAGAGAAATGATGAGGATAGAGGCTGAGATTTACAACTGCCTGGGGCATAAATTCAACTTAAACTCCTCCCAGCAGCTCTCCCAGGTGCTCTACGAAGAGCTGAAGCTCCCAAAGCCACGGAAAACAAAAAGCGGCTACTCCACCGAGGCATCAGCGCTGGAGGAACTCAAAGGAACTCACCCCATAATCGAGCTGGTGCTACAATACCGCCAGCTCGCCAAACTGAAGTCAACCTATACAGACGCCTTCCTAGAACTCATCAACCGCAGAACCGGCAGGCTCCACACTAGCTTCAACCAGACGGGTACTGTCACCGGGCGTCTGTCCTCCAGCGAGCCCAACCTGCAGAATATACCGGTGCGCGGTGAACTGGGCAACAAAATAAGGCAGGCAATAATTGCCCAGCCCGGATGGCTGCTGGTATCAGCCGACTATTCTCAGATAGACCTCAGGGTTCTAGCACATGTTTCCCAGGACCCAGAACTCATAGCCACCTTTTTAAGAGACGAAGACGTCCATACCGCCACAGCATCGCGGGTGTTCAATGTTCCGCCAGAGAAAGTGACTCCAGAGATGCGCCGCGTTGCCAAAACAGTCAATTTCGGCGTCATCTACGGCATGAGCGATTACGGCTTGGAACAGGCAACCAGCTTCACCCGCGAGGAGGCCGCCCGGTTTATCGCCTCCTACTTCGAAAAATATCCTGGGATCAAGAAATACATTGAGGACACCACGAGACAGGCAAGAGAACTCGGTTATGTACAGACGGTGATGGGGAGAAGAAGGTACATTCCGGAGATAAACTCCCCAAACCGCCAGGTCAGAGAAGCTGCTGAGCGCATGGCAATCAACATGCCCGTGCAGGGGACATCGGCTGATATCATCAAAATCGCTATGGTCAACCTCTACCGCGAGATGGTGAAAAGATGCCTCAAAAGCAAAATGCTTCTCCAAGTACACGATGAACTTGTTTTCGAGGTCCCACCTGATGAACTCGATACCATGAGACAGCTCATCGCCGAGCTCATGCCCAATGCCCTGAAGCTCATCGTGCCCTTGAAAATAGACATCAAAGTGGGCAAAAATTGGGCAGAAATGAGATAAAGTGCCAGAGCTACCTGAAGTCGAGACCATAAGAAGAGAACTTGAACCATACCTAGTAGGAGGAAAATTCGCTGCGGTCTCCACGCATGACCCAAAGATAGTCTCTCCTCTCACTGTTGAGCAGTTCCAGACTGAGCTCGTAGGGCAAGGGATTAAAGGTTTGAAGCGCCGCGGCAAGTACCTATTCTTCCACCTATCTAATGGCAAGTGTTTGATAATACACTTGAGGGTGTCAGGCGCCCTGCTGCTCAACCCCACCCAACCCCAAAACCATGTTAGACTTGTTTTTTCCATGGACAATGGCTCAAAATTAGTCTTTGTTGACCGCAGGCGCCTGGGCGTGGTAACAATTCTGGATAGCGAAAAGCCAATAGATAAGAGCCTTGGTCCCGAGCCACTGGAAACCGGCTTCACTGCCAGAGAACTCGCCCGCAGGTTGCAGGGGCGTACGGCATCCATAAAAGCAGTCCTGCTGGATCAGAAAGTAGTCGCCGGCATCGGCAACATGTATGCCGATGAGGCGCTTTTCAAAGCCAGAATCCACCCTCTGCGCCCTGCAGGTGACCTTTCACCGCAGGAAATTCGGAGGCTCTTCTCCGCCATCAGAAGTACCTTGCGTTCCGCCATTGAAAACAAAGGGGCAAGCGTAGAGACCTACCTACGCCCCGGCGGTGAAAAAGGAATAGCCCACTTCAACTTCAAAGTGGCACATTGCGGCGGCAAACCCTGTCCCAAGTGTGGTACCCCTATCCAGCGCCTTCCCCTAAGGAACCGCGGTACTTACTTCTGCCCCTACTGCCAGAAGTATTGACAGCGGTGTTATGGTGGCTTTATTGCTCTGCCAATGAATATATCGGCGGAAACGACGATTGTACCACCCGTAATGCAGGCATTGCCAGCAGCGTTGACTGCTGACGAGAAGGCCTGCCACACAGGCTGCGTCTGCCTGACAAAAGAGCAGGCAATCAAAAGGTACGGAGAAAAGGTGGTGCTATGTCAGGATAAGCCATGTGGCTATGAGGGAAACATCGAGAAGTGCTGCTGGAGGGTTGCTACCGAAGAATTGGTAGCCCGGGCGGATGCGTCCGCATACCGAAAGAAGAGGGGTACAAGATGGCCTACGAGCTCTATATTAGGAACAGCCCTGTAGCTAACATGAGAAGCTCGGTATGGCAAAGCTTTGCCTCCGTCAGGCCGGCGCTACAGTCCTGTCCTTCAGGGTGCGCCTGTCTGGCGGAGGCTGAAGCAAAAAGACTGGGCTATACCAGCCTGTGTCAGGGACAGAAAACTGTCTGCGGCTATGATGCCCGGAAAAACCCACAGTACTGCTTCGCCAAACCAGCGGAGACCGCTCAGCGCAAGCCCGGTAAAATTGTAATCGACCCAGCGAGCGACCGGTTATTATTACTCTCCCCAAGTGCCCGCGCAACGCGCCAGGACAGAGGCACACGGTAACCGCCACAAATACTGGAAAGTGCTGAGACAGGCATTTCTGACACTCTCTCACCTAGCGGCAGATACTCTGTTTAAAGCGTCCTGAAGACGTTTCAAACAGTTTTTCTTACCCAACACTTCCATCGTCTGAAAAAGCGGCGGTGCTGCCGTCCTCCCGGTCACTGATACCCTTAGCAAAGCGAAATATACACCAGTCTTCAGTCCCAGCTCTTCAGCTAGGGGACGAAGCAGGTTTTCCAGCGACTGCGCATCCCAGATAGCTAACTCCTCCAAGCGCGCCAGTGTAGCTCTCAGAGAATCGGCAGCTTGAGCCGGTGTGAGCTTTTCCAGTAGTAGCTTTGTATCGTACTCCAGTTCTTCAACAAAAAAGAACTCGGTGAGCTGCGACACTTCTCCCAGTGTCCTTGCCCTGTCCTGTATTAAAGGCAGGACACATGACACGTAGCCCTTGTCCAGCGGTCTTGCCACCACCGAAGGTAACCCCTTCTCCAGAAATGGCAACGCCCGTCGGGTAAATTCCTCAAGGCTCAAACTCCGAATATAGACACCATTCATCCAGTCCAGTTTTTCCCTATTGAACACCGCCGGGTTCCTGCTTATCCGTTCCAGAGAAAAGTACTTGACGATCGTGTCCCTGTCCATCAGCTCGGTCTTGTCGTCCAGTGACCAGCCAAGCAAAGCCAAGAAATTGAACATTGCCTCCGGCAGATAGCCAGCCTCCATATAATCGGTAACGGCAGTGGCACCATGACGCTTGCTCAGTTTCGACCTGTCGGTACCCAAAATCATGGGCAAATGGGCAAACTTAGGCGGTTCCCACCCCAGAGCATGGTAAAGCAGTACATGCCTTGGCGTGCTCGATAGCCATTCGTCAGCCCTGAGTACATGGGAGATTTCCATAAAATGGTCGTCCACTATATTGGCGAGGTGATAAGTGGGATAACCGTCTGACTTGAGCAGCACGAAATCGTCCAGAGTGCTATTTTGAAAAACTATGTCACCACGGAGCAGGTCATGAAATGCGGTCTGCCCCTCGAGAGGCGTCTTAAGGCGGACCACTGGTACGATGCCCCGTGACTCAAATTCAGCCCTTTGCGACCGTGTTAGGTTGCGGCAGTGGCGGTCATATCCCGGGGGCTGTTTTTTCTTCATCTGCTCTTCCCTTACCGACTGCAGCCGCTCGGGCGAGCAGTAGCAAAAATAAGCAGCGTCTAGCCTAATCAGTTGCCGAGCTACCTCTTGGTAGAGCGCCAGTCTCTGTGACTGAAAATAAGGTCCTTCGTCCCAGTCCAGTCCCAGCCAGCGCAAGCTATCAAGGATGGCTTCAACCGCACCCTCCTCCATCCGCTCCCGGTCTGTATCCTCAATGCGCAAAATAAAGACACCGCTGTTATGCCGGGCAAAAAGCCAGTTGAACAGCGCTGTCCTGATGTTACCCACGTGGGGATAGCCCGTAGGACTCGGGGCAAAGCGGACCCTTACTTTTACTTCAGACATATCCAGCCTGACTCCGAAAATATGTTCTGCTGAATGAGGGCTGCCTTATCGAAAGCTTGACCACATATGTATCTGCTATTTTGTCATGTAATGCCTGCTTCTTGGCATCGAACGCCACCAGAATGAAACCGGTCAGCAAAGTAAGTCCGGTCACCAGATAGCCCCAGCCTCGCCGCACAGCCGTTTGCAAGCTTACAGGCGAACCGCCTTCTTCAACTACTTTTATACCCATCGCCATCTTGCCAGGTGTCTGCCCACACCACCACCAGAAGGAGACATAATAAGCAAAAGATACCGCAAGTCCACACGGCAGCCAGACCACGGGTGCCTTGAAAAAATAGTACAATGCGCCGACAGCAATTCCCAGCAGCAAAAAATCTAAAAATCCAGCCCCCAACCTCAACCAGAGCCCAGCATACTCGAGAGACACCTCCCTCAGGTCATGCTTCAAATTACACCCCAGGGAACCGTAATTAGAAAAATGCCCATCAGTCTTTTACAAACATACCAGCCGCTACACAATATGATAGCAAACCTAATAGCAGGAGCACTTCCAAGAAAAGATGGAGGTAGCGTAGACACAAACTATTTCTTGGTCAGAATGCGGTACATCCCTTCCAGCTCGCTCAGGCGTTTCCGCAGCCTCTCGGTCAGTTGCTCCGCCTGTTTCAGGGCGTTCCTAGTGTCCTCCATGTCAGCCTGAATCTTAAACAGTATCTCGTTCCTACGCACGCTGAGATCAGCCTCGAAGGACTCGAGATCGCCGAATTCACTCTTGCCCAGGAGCTGCGAATAGAGCTCGCTTTCACGCTGCATCTGACCCTTCTTAATTTGTTCAAAAGACCTGTTTGCGTCCTTCATAACCTGCCAAAGCCTCTTTCAAAATACAATTTAACACATTACCTGACTATTGGCAACCAGTCACGGCGATTTTGCGAGGAAGTTTGTCCTCTCAATTCATCGATGACACGCTGTAAATCGGCCGGCAGCTCGCTGACAAACTCTCTATAGCCGCCATCTCCAGGCAGACAGAAACCAAGACGGTGGGCATGAACGAACTGCCGCTTGAGTAGAGGGGACCTGACGCCATAAACGGCATCGCCCAGCACCGGAAAACCTATAGCTGTCAGGTGAACGCGTATCTGATGAGTCCTGCCGGTCTGCAGAACAACCTCAAGGAAAGTATAGTCACCCAGATATTCCCTGACTTTGTAACTCGTAGTGGCTGACCTCCCATCCCTGACCACAGCCATACGCTTCCGGTTGGCAGGGTCTCTACCCAGGGGTGCCTCTATCGCGCCCTGCGACGGTGATAACCTGCCCTTCACCAGCACCAGGTACACTTTCAGGACAGACCGGGCCTTGAACTGGTCTATCAGGAACTGCTGGACCTTCGGGTTTTTGGCAATGACCATTACCCCCGAGGTATCCCTGTCCAAGCGATGGACTATCCCGGGCCTAATACCATCAAAACCTTTGATGTCCGGACATCTCGCCAGTACAGCATTGACCAGCGTATGGGAGGTGTGCCCCGGTGAGGGATAGACCACCAGCCCCGCTGGTTTATCTATCACCACCAAGTTGCTATCCTCATAGAGCACCGCCACCGGAATCTCCTCGGGGGTGAGCGACGGCACTTCAGGTGGCGGTAGCTGGATATAGACTTCGTCCCCGGGTTCAAGCTTTTGCGCTGCTCTGGCTTTCCTCTGGTTGACCACCACATTCCCTTGCCTGATCAATTTTTGCAGGCGGGAACGGGAAAGCTCAGGAAGCACGACTGTCAGATATCTGTCCAGACGTCCCGCCTTCTCTGTGACCGTCAATCTGAGCCGGTGTCCTTCAAGGGCTGTCATCAACCTTTCTCAGCTCCCTGAACATAAAAGCCAGTAAGGCTATTATCCCCACGGTTATGGCTGAATCTGCCACATTGAAAGCTGGCCAGTGAAAGTCTCCCCATAACCTCACATCAATAAAGTCGGTGACACAGCCAAAGCGGAACCTGTCTATCAGGTTGCCCACAGCACCGCCGAAAACCAGCGCCAGAGCCACGCTGCCCAGCTTGTCAGACCGACGAAAATAGCGGAAAAGTAACAAAATCGCTGCCAGCCCAGCAATCGCAGCCAGCGTTATCAAAACAGACTGCCGTGCCAGTATCCCAAAGGCTGAACCGGGATTGCACACATGACACAGACTTACAAAACCAAAAAGTGGGATAACCTCCAAAGGAAGTATATTGGCTCTCACCCAGTGCTTGGTAACCTGATCCAATACCACCACAAAGACCACAAGGGCAGCAAAGAGCACCCTCGGTCCCCAGCTACCTAACAGGTTTACCTCTGATGTTCTTCGACTGACGTGCTTTGCATTCAAGACACAGATTTGCCTGCGGCAAAGCTTCTAGCCTTGCCGCTTCTATCGGCCTGCCACACATATCACAAAGGCCGTAGGTACCAGCCTCATACTTTTTCAACGCATGCTCAACTTCAGCAAGCGCGCTAGCCAGGCGCTTCTCCAGGGTCAGCCTCTTCTCCCGCTCAAACACCTCAGTGGCACTCTCTTCCCTCTTGCCGAAGGGACTCCCCTCCCGCTGCTCATCAGCAGACTTCTCTTCAGTCTTTAACTGCCGAAGCTCATTCCTGAGCCGCTCCTGTTCCTGTTTAAGGCGCTCATAAAGTTGAATGTGGTCGACCATTTTACACCCTGGTGCAAACAGATTTGGTAAGCTTTATTCTAGCTAACCTTAGTTGATTACGCAAGCTTGTCCGGTACAAAACCTTAATCGAACATGAGCCGGAGCTGGCGGATTGTATTGACCGCCTGACCCCGCCAGTGGTTGTTGGCAAAAACAAAAGTTATCCTGGCACAGCTGTCTATCTCGTTTATCTTCGGCACCCATTCCCGCAACTCTCCCACAGAATAAGTATAGTCGTATCTCTCATAGGCATGTTCATGCTGCCACCATTTGGCGGCATTGCGCCCGTGAAACCGTACATAGCCTATTTCGCTGGTCACTGCCACTAGCGGTGGTATCAGCCCCGGCAACCTCGGCTCGTCAACACAGCAGAAACCGAGGTTATGGAGGCGCAGCCATTCAAAAACCTCTCCTCGCAACCAGCCGGCATTTCGGAACTCGACAACCAAAGGTAAGTTCCCTAGACGTTCTCGGAACACTGCTAGGTAGTCACGGTTAACCCGGTTGCAGGCAAAGCTGTAAGGGAACTGAGCCAGTACACAACCAAGCTTCTCCGACTCCATAAGAGGACGCAACACATCAACGAAAACAGCGAAATCCCCCCTCTCGGGCTGCCGCTCATGTGTCAATTTCTGAGGTGCTTTGACCGAAAACAGAAAACCTTCTCCAGTCTTATGTACCAAAGACTCAATAACTGAGATACGGGGCAGCGCATAGAAAGTTGAGTTCAACTCCAGGGCATTAAACTCACGGGCATAGTACAGCAGCCAGTCCTGCCTTCTCAGACCGTTCGGATAGAAAGGACCTACCCAGTCGGTATAACTGAAACCAGAAGTGCCAAAGTAGAGCACTCCCACACCCTCACCCCTCAACCGATCGACGTTTCCTTATAAAGCCTGAACGATAGCCCACACCCCGATCACTATCAGATATATGCCCACAAGGTAGTTAAGTATTTTGGGAAAAATCATCACTATGATGCCGAAGATAAGTGTCAGTATACCCATCAAGAGTCCGCTCACATGCAATACGTTCAACATTCCCTGTCCCTCCTTGCTTCAATTCCAATCTAGCCACCAAGGCTTACTTTGGCGCTATTAGTCCTGACGGCGCTTATCACACCACGCACTCCCTGTATCCGGGAAAGCAAATGCGTAAGCTCAGCCATATTGGCTATCTCCAGTGTAGCAAAGACCGAGATAATGTCGTCATGGTACTCAGTGCTGATGCCGGCTATATTTACTTTAGCATCAGCCACAATTGTGGTTATGTCCCTCAACAGCCCGACCCGGTCCCAGGCATCGATCTGGATATCCACAGGATAGACTTTCTGGACCTTGCCCCAGCTTACTTCTATTAAGCGTCTTTTATCCTCAACCCTTTGAATATTTATGCAGTCCTGACGGTGTACAGATACGCCACGATTTCGGGTGATGTAGCCGATGATGGTGTCACCGGGTACTGGATGACAGCAATTCGCTAAATGGCTGAGCAGGTCACCAACCCCCAGCACCTGTATACCGCTATGGCTGACCGCCTTAACGCTGGAAGGTTTGACCACTGGAGATGTCTCTACCGGTTCGGCCACCAGCTTGAGTGCCAGCTGATGAGGTGTGATACCACCATAGCCTATGGCAGCCAGAAAATCGTCTGGGTTCGAGTAATTGAACTGTCGGGCAATCTCCTCTAAGCTGCTGATAGTCACTCCCAGCCGCTTGAGTTCCCTTTCCAGTATTTCCCGCCCGCGCTCAATATTCTGCGCCCTCTCCTGCTTCTTGAACCACTGCCTTATCTTTTCCCTAGCATGAGGAGTCTTTACAAAGCCGAGGTCAGGGTTAAGCCAGTCCATGCTGGGGCCCCTGTCAGCCTTGGTAGTCATTATCCCCACTATCTCTCCGCTCTTCAGCTCGTAATTCAGGGGGACCAGCTTGCCATTTACCTTGGCACCTATGCAGCGATGTCCTAGCTCAGTATGTATGCGGTAAGCAAAATCGAGCGGTGTGGCACCTTTAGGTAAGGATATTATCTCGCCCTTGGGCGTAAAAACGAAGACTTGGTCCAGCAGCAGTTCCGTCCGCAACGACTCCATAAATTCTTCGCTGCTAAGCTCACTCTGCCACTCAATGAGCTGGCGCAGCCAGGCTATCTTGTCCTCAAAACCTTTCTCCTTTTTGCCGCCCTCCTTGTAGCGCCAGTGGGCAGCCAACCCGAATTCAGCGGTTTCGTGCATCTTATAAGTGCGTATCTGGATCTCCAGTGGCGTCGTCCCCTTGCACATCACAGTGGTGTGCAACGACTTGTAGCCATTGTCCTTGGGGTTGGCGATGAAATCGTTGAACTCCTCAGGGATCGGGTGCCACAGGTTGTGGACAACCCCGAGCGCCTTATAACAGTCGGACTCTTCTTCTGTGTGCACCAGGATACGGACCGCAAAAAGATCATGTATATCGTTGAAATCGCGGCCCTGCACTGCATAGCGCTTCATTTTGTCATAGATGCTGTATATGTGCTTGGGACGACCAAAAACGTCCGCCTTGATCTCAGCCCTCTCCAGTTCCTGTCTCAATATTTGCACCACCTCGTTTATAAAGCTCTCCCGCTGGGCACGCTTTGTTGCCACCATACGAGCAATCCGGTGGTACTCCCTAGGTTCAAGGTAACGAAAAGCCAAGTCCTCAAGCTGCCATTTTAGCTGCCAGATACCGAGCCGGTGAGCCAGCGGCGCATATACTTCCAGCGTTTCCTGTGCGACCTGTTTTCGCTTTTCCGGCGCGAGGACACCGAGAGTACGCATATTGTGCAGCCTGTCCGCCAGCTTTATGAACACCACCCTGAGGTCCTGTGCCATTGCCAGCAGCATCTTCCTCAAGTTCTGGGCCTGCGATTCCTGTCTGCTTTCACCATCGCCCCTCCAGGACAGCTTGCCCAGCTTGGTGGTACCATCAACCAGCCTGCTCACCTCAGGACCAAATTTTGCCTCCACTTCGGACAGCGGCACACCGCAGTCCTCCAGCACATCATGGAGCAGGGCTGCAGCCAGCGTGGTGGCGTCGAGCTGCAGCCCAGCCAGTATCATAGCTGTCTGCACCGGATGTTCTAAAAACGGCTCGCCAGTTTTACGCACCTGCCCCTCATGGGCACGACTGGCGAACTCATACGCTGCCTTCACCAGAGCTAGCTTGTCCGCGGGTAAATACTCTTTCGCTTTTTCCAGCAGGGTTTCGCCGTCCATCCTGACCCCAGCCTCTGTCCTTTGTAGTATAATAGTCCAAAAAAGGTAGCTGTGCAAACAGAAACCTGCATTTCTTGTAAAAATACACAGTGCTCCAGGGGGTGAAGAAATGAAAACCAAAGCGGGGGAATTTGTCGGTGGGAAAAGGCTAAACCTCTACTATCAGTGCTGGCTACCGGAAGAGAAGCCCAGAGCGGTACTGCTCATCGCTCACGGGCTGGCGGAGCACAGCGGCCGCTACGCCGGCTTGGCTGACTACTTCACATCCAGAGGGTACGCAGTCTATGCTCTCGACCACAGAGGGCACGGGAAGTCAGAGGGTGCCCGCATCTACGTTAACCGCTTTGACGACTATATAGCTGACCTGAGGATCTTCCACGAGCTTGTGCGCAAGGAATGTCCCGGCGAGCGGATGTGTCTCATTGGACACAGCATGGGCGGGACGATAGCCGTGGCTTACGCCATAAAGTACCAGCAGGATCTGACCGGGTTGATACTGTCCGGTGCCAGTCTGGCGCCTGCGGGAGCCACACCTCTGTCACTCCTCATCATCGCCGGTATAATATCGGCATTTTCCCCCAAGACAGGCCTCGCTGCGCTCGATGCTTCGGCTATCAGCCGCGATAAGAGTGTTGTGGAAGCATACGAAAAAGACCCGCTTGTCTACAGGGGCAAAATCCCAGCCCGCACCGCAACCGAGCTGGCGCGGATGTGGAGAGAGCTTCCCCGAAAAATGTCGGAATTAAAGCTGCCTTTACTGATTCTGCATGGCAGCGCCGACCGCCTGGCACCCTCACAGGGCAGCAAACTGCTCTATGAATGCGCCGGTTCTGCAGATAAAACGCTGAAAATATACGAAGGGCTTTACCACGAGGTCTTCAACGAGCCGGAGCGCCTGCAGGTAATGGGGGACGTAGAACGGTGGCTTGCCAGCCACATCTAGGTGCAGGCATACCAGAGGGAGGAAAGCAATGTCCGAAAAAAGTTATATCTTGGTCATTGACCAGGGTACCACAGGCAGTGGTGCCCTTCTTTTTAACAGCGAGGGCAAGGTAGTATCCATGGCAGACAGCGAGATCCGCCAGATATACCCGCAACCAGGCTGGGTGGAACACGACCCCGAAGAGATCTTTCGCACCTCTCTGGCAGTGGCTAAGGAAGCCCTCAGCAAAGCGAAGGCGAAGGCTTCGCAGATCAGAGGCATAGGTATCACCAACCAGCGCGAGACCACGGTTGTCTGGGAACGCCACAGCGGAAAGCCGGTCAGAAACGCCGTTGTCTGGCAATGCCGTCGCACCGCACCGATATGCGAGCTATTGAAGCAAAAGGGGCTGAGCCAGCAGGTCCGGCAGAAAACAGGACTGGTGGTCGATGCCTATTTTTCGGCTACCAAGTTGCGCTGGATACTTGATAACACACCCAATGGACAGCGCAAGGCTGAAAACGGGGACTTACTCTTCGGCACAGTGGATAGCTGGCTCGTGTGGAACCTCACCGGCGGCAGAGTGCACGCTACCGACTACAGCAATGCGTCACGCACCATGCTGTTCAACATAAACACCCTGAAGTGGGACAGCGACCTGCTTGCCAGTTTGAATATCCCAGAGGCAATGCTCCCAGACGTGATGCCATGCAGCTACATCTATGACCACACCGTACCCGGGCTTCTCGGAGATGCCAGCATACCTATAGGGGGTATAGCCGGTGACCAGCAGGCTGCCTTATTCGGGCAGGCGTGCTACCAGACCGGCATGGCTAAGAACACTTACGGTACAGGCTCCTTCATCTTGCTCAACACAGGCAGGAAGCCGGTGCTATCGCAAAAGGGGCTGCTCACCACCATAGCTTGGGGGCTGGGCGGAGAGGTGACTTATGCCATGGAGGGCAGCATCTTTATAACCGGAGCGGCTGTGCAGTGGCTCAGAGATGGACTGAAGATTATCTCCAGTGCGGCCGAAAGCGAGATGCTGGCACGCTCTGTTACCAACAATGGCGGCGTATATTTCGTCCCTGCCTTCGTCGGCCTTGGTGCCCCCTACTGGGACATGTATGCCCGCGGCACCATCGTGGGACTCACCCGCGGCACTACCGCAGGACATATCGCCAGAGCCACTCTGGAAGCAATCGCCTATCAGGTCAGGGACGTCATCGACACCATGACTGCCGAGACCGGGCTCAGCATACCGGTACTCCGTGTCGATGGTGGTGGCACCGCTAACAGTCTGCTCATGCAGTTCCAGGCAGACATCCTCGGCATACCTATCCAGCAGGCTACGGTCGCTGAGACCACAGCCCTAGGTGCTGCCTACCTAGCTGGGCTGGCAGTGGGTTTCTGGAAAAGCACTGATGAACTGGGCAAATTGTGGCAGGCAGCCAGGACATACGAACCAAAGATGTCCCCCGACCAGAGAGAGAGCCTCTATGCCGGCTGGAAACGGGCTGTAGCCCGTGCCATGGGCTGGGCAGAAAACTGAAAGAAAAGGCAAAACACAAATGAGAAGAGACTTTTCTAGCTTGGACTCCGAGGAATTCGACCTCATTGTGATAGGAGGAGGCATCATCGGCTGTGGCATCGCCCGCGATGCTGCCATGCGCGGCATCAATACGCTGCTCCTGGAAAAAGAGGACTTCTCTTATGGCACCACCTCCCGTTCCTCACGCTTGATCCATGGTGGCTTACGCTACTTGAGGCAGCTGGAGTTCAAACTGGTCCGGCAGGACATGAGAGAAAGGGAGGTTCTGCTCAGAATAGCCCCTCACCTCGTCCACCCGCTGCCATTTATCATACCCATAGCCCGCCATGTTGACAGGATAACGCTGCCCATCGGCATGCTCTCCTATGACCTTCTTTCCTTTGATAAGAGTTTGCCCTGGCACCGCCGCTTGTCAAAGCGGGAGACGCTAGAACTTGAGCCAGGCTTAGATATCAAGGGGCTGAATGGCTCTTATCTCTATTACGATTGTCTGGCGCCATTCACCGAGCGGCTCTGCTTCGAGACCGCCCTTTCAGCAGCGGAAAACGGCGCCCGTGTTCTCAACCATGCCAGGGTCACCGGTATCCTGAAAAAGGGCGATACAGTAAACGGAGTAGAAGTACAGGATACCCTCACCGGTGACAAATATCAGGTAAAAGGAAGACTGGTGGTGAACGCCGCTGGTCCTTGGGTCGACACCATCACTCAAATGTTGAATAAAGGCTTCAAGCCAATGATACGACGCACCAAGGGGATACACCTGCTCGTCCCCCAGCTTTCCCGGCATGCAGTGGTCTGCTTCGCCCACAGCGATGGCCGCCTTTTCTTCGTCATCCCCTGGCAGGGCTACTCCCTTATCGGAACAACTGATACGGACTACTCCGGAGACTGTGACACCGTGCACGCCGAAGCAGCCGACGTAGCCTACCTTGTCTCTGAAACACAGCGGACATTCCCCTCCGTTAAAAAGGATCACATCTGGTACACCACCGCCGGAATCAGGGCACTCGCTGGAGACCAGTCCAAAAAGGCTTCCGATGTCACCCGGGCGCACAAAATTGTCGACCACGAGCAGAGACATGGCATCAATGGCTTTGTCTCTGTGCTCGGCGGCAAGATCACTGGCTACCGGGCTATCGCTGAAGAGGTCGTGGACTTACTATGCCGCAAACTAAGGGTAAAAGCTATCTCCCGCACAGCAGAAACGCCATTGCCCGGGGCACCAAAGGTAGCAGAGGGAAGCATAGAACAGGTTGCCCGGGAAAGCGGTCTAACCATCGAAACGGTGGCTCACCTCGCCGCTCTTTACGGCTCCCGGTTTTTCAATATCGTCTCCATTGCCACCGGTAACGAAGGGGCACGCCAGCGTCTCTGTCCCCATTGTCCCGACATCCTAGCACAGGTGGAGTACAGCGTGAAGGAGGAGGCTGCCCTAACCCTTAGCGACTTCCTCCTGCGCCGCAGCGATGTGGGCCTTGCGCCGTGTCAGGGGTTGGATGCCGTGGAAAAAATAGCCGAAGAGATGGCGGGTCTCCTCGGTTGGAACCGCGAGGAGAAACAAAAGCAGATAGAAGCTTACCACCAGCAGATGGCCCTGAACCTGCTATTCAAAGCCGCTTAACTCAACTCCGGTATTTATCACACCACCACACCGGGCTCCATATAGAATGCAGAGGGGGGCTCTCTAGAGAGCCCCCCTCTTTCCACTACAAAAACTCCCTATGACTTCAAAATCGCCATCGCTTCTTCGCGATAGGCATTCATAAGGTACGGGATGCCAGTGACCTTGGCGCATTCCTCGGTCAGCGACATGAGTTCACGGCGGGTAATCGCCGGCACGCTAAAACACCTGGCACCAGCCATGAGCTGCTGCAAGCCGACCTTTATCTTGTCGACATAGCTGAATATGCCGATGGCACCCCATGGAATGTTCTTCATCTCATCCGCGCCCACTATCTTCTTCACTACCTCCCAGCAGACAAATATCTCCTCAGGGGTCGAGCCGAACTGCCCTACCGTGTTGGGTAACTTTCCTTCTCGCAGCCACTGTTGAATGTTCTTGCCCACCATCCCTGGGATCATCAACGCCCTCCCCATGCACACCGCCTTGGTGAACGGGGAGCCCAGAGCCAGCGCCTTAAACACCCCGTCCTCGCTGCTGAAACCTCCGGCGAAAGCCATATCCGGTGGCCTTTCGCCACGGTCTGCCAGCATCTTGGCAAACTCGTAAGCCGCAGAATGCAGATAGAGGGTGGGCATACCCCACTCTTCCATCATCCGCCACGGGCTCATGCCGGTGCCACCGGGAGAGCCGTCTATGGTGAGCAAGTCTATCTTCGCCCTTGAACCCCACTTGATCGCCATCGCCAGCTCCCGCAGGCTGTAAGCCCCGGTCTTCAGGGTAATGCGCTTGAAGCCCAGTTTCCTCAGTCGCTCCACCTCGGCGAAGAAGCTCTCCTCGCTGATAAAGCCCAGCCTGCTGTGCCGCTCAAACTCTTTGAGGGCACCGGCTTTGAATGCAGACTGGTTCACCGGGTCTGATGGGTCTGGGGTGATGATGTAACCTCGCCGCTGCAACTCCAGAGCCCTCTCAAGGGTACCTACCTTTATTTCACCACCGATGCTCTTGGCACCTTGCCCCCACTTGAGCTCGATCGTGGTGATACCATGCTTGTTCAGTATATACTCAGCAACCCCGAGCCGTGTGTCCTCCACATTCAGCTGCACCAGGATCTCACCATAGCCCTGATGATAGCGCCGGTAGGTCTCAATACGTCTGTCCATATCCGGCGCCGATTTCACCTTACCCTTTGAATCCAGCTCAAGTCGCGGGTCGATGCCGCAGACGTTCTCGCCGCAGACTATGGTTATCCCGCTGATGGCAGCGCCAACGGCAAAATGCTCCCAGTTCTTCCGCGCGATTTCTGTTGAGCCCAGAGCACCGGTGAAAATGGGCACCTTCATCTTCACCTTGATGTCCCAGCCGTACTCGGTCTCCGTGCTTACTTTGGGGAAAATAGCTGTATCGGGGTTAGCCTCTACCCCCGGTGGCAGCCCTCTGGCGCCCATAGCATAGCCCTGAATGTTGAGGTGAGAATAATCGACCGGGTAGTCTTTGTCACCGCCAGCCGTAATCTCACCGAAGGGACCGGGATAGATCAGCTCCCTGCCACGGAAACTGGCTTTAAAGACCTCGCAATTCCCGGTACAGCCATCAAGGCACCTGGTGCACAGCCCGCTCATCGGCACCACACTCCGCGAACGGTTGGCTGTCCTCGTTGCGTCATTGGCATTCGGTCTCTGCAAGTTCATCTCTTCACTCTCCTTTCACAAAAATATTTCTTTCTAAAGTCCGCGCCTTTACCGCTAACGGACTTCATATCCGTACCGGTACCCCCCTCTCTCTCAGGTACTTCTTCGCCTCCCGTATGGAAATCTCACCGAAGTGGAACACGGATGCTGCCAGCACAGCGGCCGCCTTACCCACCACCACCGCCTCATATAGATGCTCCAGCTTACCGGCGCCACCAGAGGCCACCACAGGTATACCAACCGCCTCAGCAACTGCGCTGGTCATCTCAAGGTCATAGCCCTCCCTGGTACCATCGGCGTCCTTACTGGTAAGCAGTATCTCCCCGGCACCAAGCTTCTCCACCTGCCTTGCCCACTCCACAATGTCCAGACCCGTCGCTTCCATACCGCTCTTCACCACCACCTCAAGTCTCGGCCTTCCACTGCCAGGCGGGTTTTTGATGCCGTCGATCGCCACCACCAGCCTCGCCTTGCCAAACTGCTTCGCCGCCTCCTTTACCAAATCGGGGTTCCTCACCGCCGCCGTATTTATAGACACCTTGCTCACACCGATATCGAACAGCCCCTTCATATCTCCTATGTCCCTGATACCACCTCCTACGGCAAAAGGCACGGTCACCTTCTCCACCACCCTCCTCACCCACTCCAGCCTGGTGCCCCTCCCCTCAGCGCTCGCCATAATGTCAAGGAATACCAGCTCATCAGCTCCTTCCCGGCAATAAGCCTCCGCTGCCTCCACAGGGTCGCGCGCATCCCTTAAATTCACAAACTTTACCCCCTTAACCACCTTACCGTCTTTCATATCCAGACAAGGTATCACTCTCACATATTCCATTTCAGTACATCTCCTTTCCTCACAAGTCCCAGAAACTAACCAGTTGTCGGTACTCCATAACGGTGCTCATAGCATGGTTCTCTGCTGCCACCCCGGCTTCTTCAGCAGCGGCAACAGGGTTCAGCCCGCCCAGTAACACCATACCGGTCTTATTCACCTCGACGGGTATCTCGCACACCGGCTCGCTCACCCTGCCCATAACTAGCAGCCCGCCCAGCCCCGCCACCTTGAGCTTGTCTATCACTTCCTCGACGAGGGGACGGCACACAGCCGGCACTTCGCGGAAATTAGCCAGTATCTTCCCGTTGCCAGTCCTGGCAACATTCCTCACAGAAGTCATCCTCGCCCTAATGAATACTTCGGACGGGTCCATGGAGGAGCCGGCATAATGTATCAGCTCCACGAAACGCACCGGCAAATTGTTACGCATTTCCACAATACCACCAAACCGCGAATCTATGGGCACACCGGCTTTAAGTAGCGTGCCGTTTATCACTATACTGCATACGGTCGCCAACCCTACTTTCCCCGGCGGCACCACCAGTCCACCAAGGCGCTCACCTTCCCCGGCTACTGCCACCTTGTCGCTGACACAGAGACCTGAGGCAAAGGCCGGTTTCATTGCCTGAAGCGCCTTCCCAAACCTACTTTTAGAGAAAAACGAGACGTTCACCGGCACCGCACCGCTCCTGCTGTCAGGGTCGAAATTCGTGCGGAAGGCGAGTAGCTCGATTTTGGTAATCGCATAGCCCACCTTGTCCCTGACCAGCGCGGTGTTCAGCTCCTCCCGCCCCTTCTCGGTTATCACCCGCCCATCCCGGCTGACCAGCCGCGTGAGTCCCCGTTCGTCCATTAGCTTAAGATGGTACCTCACCGCCCTCTCTCCCAGAGAAATGCCATAGTCCAGCAGTCTCCGACTTATCACCCTCGCCCCCAGCGGCTCCCGGGCATCATCCAGTACCTTCAGTATTAAAAGCTCTTTTCTCTCCACCGTCTGCGTCTCAAATCCGACCATCATAACTCAACTTCATTGCCGCTCAAGGCAGTAGGAAACCGTTTTCCTATTATATCACCAAATTGATTTCTGTCAAGCCTTGGTGACCGCTTGCTTCCTGTGCGACTCGTAGCATGCCTTTCCCCATCTCCGTGGCGCGCCCTCCTCTGGCACAAAAAAGAATGTGTCAAAAAACAGGGCAGGCTTTAGAAAGCCTGTCCTTTTTTGTCCCACGGCGTCTCGGCATGGCGTGGCAGTGAACTTCCCCTCGAACTGCCCCATCGTGGGCGAGTTGTCTTTAAGATTATTTTCCCGCCCCCCAGCCGTAGATAGTGCCCTTAATGGACTTGACGGTGTCCAGCTTCTTGTCCCACTCTATTTTGGCGTTCAGCACATAGGTGACAAAGGGATCAGCGGGATAGCAGCAGCGATCATCCGCTTCGAAGAGCAGAGAGACCCCGGTGTGTCCTTCACCGCACCGTCCACGCGGTAGAAGGAGCCGACATAGCCCTTAACCGGGATAAGCTGAGGCCGGCCTGCGGGAATAACGTCCGGCACACAGTACCTGACCTTGTGTCTCATCTGGTAGGTGATATAGAGCGTGCCACCGGTGATCGGCTCGTACTTGTTGCACTGCCAGTCGTAGAGCTTTATGGAGCAACTGGTTGAGTATTTACCCGTCACCCAAGGCACATCGAGCCGCTGCCTTTCGCTGATCCCGGCAACGAAGGCATCCCAGTTGCCACTTCCGGAATGGTTATGCACCGGAGGGCTTGTTCCCTGCCAGGTGGCATCGCTATAGCCAGCGCCGTGGACACAGGTGCCGTCGGTGGCAATGGCAAGACCTTCGTCATACCAGTTGCTGCCGAGGAAGGTGTTCCAGACCAACGTGAGGCCGATAATCACCAAGATGCCCGGGATATGGTCGCCCAGTGAGAAGCCCACCTCACTTTTACCTTTAAGCGTAAAAGCCACCGGCACCGTCCCCCTCCACCTCCTGCCAGGCTATGGGTGCACTCTCCACCAAGGTACCGGTCTCAGAGGAGATGACCGGGTCGCCGCCCTCATCGATGGAGATGGGGCGGTTGCACTTGAGGCATATTTTGTCCACAGGTATGAAGATGATATTTGGGGATAGATTCATAGACCACTGTCTCACCCCGTCCCAAAGGTTGCGGTATTTAACCCTGGTTAGCTGGGCGGAAACGCCACCTTTTCCGCAGTGGTATCCACCTCCGGCCTTATCTTCTTTGTGCCTGTAAGCTTCACCTTGAGCATGTGGTCTCTGCCGGCGATGATGATGCCGTGGCTATCGGAGCTGAGCACATGTCCTGCCGAGGTGAACTGAAGTAGCTGCTCTATAGTGGCGGCATGGCTGCCTTCCCCCGATACGGGCAATGGGGCTATAAGCAACAGCGCTAAGATGAGGGGGCAACATACAGACAGCGGTTCTCACACCTCCTTGCATCCGGCCTTTTATCCGGGGATAACACTCACGGGGAATGCGGAGGACTTAAAGGGGCATTCACACAGTGGTTGTTATCGCCAAATATAAGCCCGAGTAAATAAATTCTGGCTCTGCCAGTTTTTACCTATCAATAGGTTCCACCCGTCCAGTAGTCAGTGAGCCCTCACACTCTGAGCTCCAAGTACAGGAAAGACAAAGCAAAAAGGAGAACAGCGTCTACTTGACTCAAGCTGGCTGGCAAAAGTATTATGGTCGGGGATTCTTTGTAGCAGAGGTCACACAAATATGCTAGCGCTGCAGAACATAAGAGTCCTCGACCTCACCCACCTGCCACCGGGTGCGCTGGGCACCATGATGCTGGCTGACCTTGGAGCTGATGTCATCAAAATCACCGCGCCAACGGAAGCAAGCGAGCGCGGCGCTGGCGTCGAAGCCCTGCTGGCTAAAGATGATAGCTATAAAATGGCTGTTTTCGATGTCCTGAACCGCAATAAGCGCAGCATACAGCTAGACCTGAAACGCGAAGAGGGACAGAAGGTTTTCCACGAGCTTGCTAGGACAGCAGATGTCATCGTGGAAGGCTTTAGACCGGGCGTGGTAAAGCGCCTCAAGGCAGACTATGAGACAATACGCGCTATTAACAGCCGGATAGTCTACTGCTCGCTGAGCGGATACGGGCAGGACGGTCCCTACCGCACCTTTTCCGGGCACGATATAAACTACATATCCATAGCTGGCGCCCTGGGTATTATCAGCAGTCCCGAAAAGCCAAGCATCCCGCTGAACCTGCTGGCTGACTTCGCCGGCGCCTCCCTGCACGGCGTCATCGGCATTCTCGCTGCCCTGTTAGCAAGGGAGAAGACAGGCAGGGGGCAATATGTGGACATATCCTATACCGACGGCGTCATCAACCTGCTATCCTGGTTCTTCAGCCTCCACTTCGCCTCCGGCATCAGCCCCAGCCCAGGTAGGTCATGGCTCCACGGCGCCTACCCCTATTATGCCGTCTACCAGACAAAAGACGATAAGTACATCAGCATTGGTTGTGTTGAGCCCTGGCTGTGGGAAAACTTATGCCGTGCCCTGGGTAAGGAGGAGTACATCCCCTGCCATATCGCAGTGGAACATTTCTACCAGCCTCCACAAGATGAGAAATGGCAGGAAATCTTTTCATACCTGCAGGAGACATTCAGCACTCGGACACGGGACGAATGGTTCGAGTTCCTCTCCGGCAAGAACGTGCCTGTGGCAAAGGTCTACACTCTGGAAGAAGTGGTCCATGACCCGCAGATAGTCCACCGCGAGATGGTGGTGGAAGTCGACCACCCCTCACTGGGTAAAATCAGACAGCCAGGCATCGCCATCAAGCTCTCGGAGACACCGGGCAGCATAAGGAGGCTGGCGCCCCGTCCCGGCGAGCACACCGATGAAATACTTAAAGAGCTCGGCTATACAGACCGCCATATCAAGCAGTTGCACAAACGCAAGGTGGTGGGCTAGAATTTAAACAAAGGGGGTGAAAGATGCCAGCCAAAGCATTCGTCCTCATCGAGACCGAGGTCGGCCGCACCAAAGACGTCGTAGCCGCATTGAATAACATCAAGATTAAAGAAATAAAGTCGGTAGATTTGGTAACCGGTCCTTACGATGTCATCGCAGTGGTTGAGCATCAGGACTTTAATGCCGTTGGCAACCTGGTCACCGAAAAAATACACCCCATCCCTGGCATCAAGAGAACGGTTACCTGTCTCTCCATCAAGGTGTCCTGAAAGGCTACAGACACAGACCCATGGAATGCGTTTTCTGTCGCATAGTGGGCGGGGAGATACCCGCGAGCGTGGTGTTTCAGGACGATGAGCTCATGGCATTCCGTGATATCCACCCCCAAGCACCGGTGCACATCCTGGTGATACCGAAAGCCCACATCGCCTCGTTGAACGACCTCAAATCCGAGAACGCAGGACTTATCGGCCGCCTGATACTCCTTGCCGCTGAACTTGCCCGTAAGGAGAACATCTCAGACAGTGGATATCGGCTAGCTATCAGCTGCGGTCGCGATGGGGGGCAGGTAGTACCACACCTCCACCTGCACCTCATCGGCGGAAAAAAGCTGGCTGATGAGCTCGGCTAGAAAAACTAGCCGTTACCTGTCATCTCCTGCAACCTCGTCACTACCTCATCCACCGTGCTCTCCGGTGTGGAAGCACCGGCGGTAATGCCGATGTGCCTCTTGCCTTCAAGCCAGTTGCCCTCCAGTTCGCCGGCTGTCTCGATTAGATGTGTCTCCACCACCGGAGAACACACCTCAGCAAGGCGCCTGGTATTGGCACTATTTCTGCCGCCGACCACTATCATCAAATCGCTCCTATTAGCCAGCTCTAAGGCAGCATCCTGACGCTGCCGTGTCTTATGACACAGCGTATTTATGATTCGTGCTTCTCTGACTCGAGGACCGGCAACGCTCAGCAGGAGGGCAACAAACTCGCTAAACTTCACCAGACTCTGCGTGGTCTGGGCGGCGATACCCAGCCGGCTGCCTAGACCAGCTTCAGCCGCCATCCTCGCATCCATAGTAGCCACTGCCCTGTCCCCCGCCCAACCCAACAACCCCTTCACCTCCGGATGACCGGCATCACCAAAAATAACCACACCGAAACCTGAGCCAGCTAGCCTTCTAGCAGCCTTCTGTGCACGGCGCACAGTAGGACACGTGGCATCGATCACCTCCAAGCCGCGCAACTGCAGCTCCATAAGCACCCCCGGTGGCACACCATGGGAAGGAATGGCAACAACCGCACCATCAGGTACATCAATGCCGTCCACCACCTCAATGCCCAAGCTGGCAAGCCTGTCCACCACCGCCCGGTTATGAACAATCGGACCTATGCTGAGTATATGCCCGTGCTTTCTGGCTGCGTCCTCGATGATCTTTACCGCCCGCCTGACGCCAAAACAAAAACCAAGCTCGCGGGCTTTTTCAATGGTGACCTTCGCCATCTTTCAGATGGAGATAATTGTCAGCAGGGCTGGTACCTGCCTCGGTACTCAGGCGGCAGCGCACCTGCCAGCTTGCGCATTATGTACTCGGTAAGCTCCTGCAACTTTCCTTCGGAGACCTCACCCTCGACAGGCGGCAGGGTGAAGGGCTTACCGAAGTTCACCACCACTTTTGGCCTCTTCAACCAGCCGAGCCCCTTTAGTTTTTCCGTGCCCCAGATGCCTACCGGTATCAACGGCGCGCCGGTGCGCAGGGCGATCAGGGCACAGCCATGGTAAGCCTCCTTGAGCTGGCACGTCCTGCTCCGTGTCCCCTCGGGATAGATACCAAAAACCATCCCCGCCTGTAGCACCTTTATGGAATATTCTATCGCCTGCTGCCTCTCTTCAAGCGTTCCTTTCCGACGAACCGGAAAAGCCTCGGCTATGTCCATCAAAATCCGGAACAATGGCACCGGAAAATACCGGAAAAGCTCCTCCTTAGCCATAAATATGCTGTCGCGTGGCAAGATGCTCAGTATATGCAGCACCGGGTCGAGGAGATGCAGGTGGTTGCACACCGCAATTATGGCGCCGTCGGGCGGCAGATTCTCTTTGCCCCTGACTTCATAGCGGATGAGGACTTTGAACAGTGCCCTGAAAAAAGCCTCGGCTATCTTCAGCGATAACTTGACTGTGGGGCGCGAAATCCGGCGCTTGACCACACCGCCTTTGATGGGAAAATAGTAGACCTCCCCTTCCGGCAGCTTTTGCCTTTCCCTGGTAGCAACCTTCTGACCTCTAAACCATTCCGCTATCATAATGGCCCGCCTCCCTCTGTCTGTGCTGTAATTATACCCCCTTAGTCAAGAACTCTGCCAGTAAAGTTCAACTAGGCAAAAGTAAATTCTGTAGCCCACCCACCACCAGAGCAGCCACCAGCATCACACCAGTAGCTTTAAGCATGTCCCTGACACCCAGCTCGCGCAGTAAAATGACGAAAGTAGCCATGCAGGGGAAGAACATGGCTAGAACAGTGTTGGCAACCACTAGTTGTTTGGCTGTCAGCGCCAGCGGCACCAGCATGCCCACAGCTACATCCTTACGCAAAAAACCCACCGCCAGAGCAACCACCGACTCTCTGGGCAGTCCCAGAACCCCGCTGACGACAGGCGCAGCAAAGCTGGCTATGTAGTCGAACACTCCAAAGGTGTAGAGAAGGTTGACCACCAGCACCCCCCCCAGCACTACCGGCAAAGCCTCCTTGATAAAGACAAACACCCTGAACCACAGCTTCTGCCCGATGACCCGCCAGGGCGGAAAACGATAGGGAGGGATCTCCACTAAAAGCTCGGGGCTGAACCCTCTAACAGCACGGTTAAGAATGAGCCCGATGATAACCCAGGACAAAAACAGACTGGCGTAGACCAGCACCACATACTGCAACCCCTCTCTGCCCACCAGCCCCATTACCATAGCCTGCAGGGCAGCACAGGGGACACCGATGGAAATCAAAGTGGCGGCAATAAACCTTTCCCTGCGGCTCTCCAGAATTCTGGTAGCCATGATCGCCGGCACATTGCAGCCCAGGCCAAGGATTGTGGGAATGATGGCATAGCCGTGCAGCCCCAGCCTGTGTAGCAATGTGTCCATTAAAACTGCCAGGCGAGGCAGGTAGCCGACGTCCTCAAGCAGCCCGAGCACGAAATAGAAGGCAAGTATGTAAGGTATAACCACGCCGAACTCAATGTAGAGCCCGGTGCTCAGCAGCCCCATGGACTGCATGAAGTCGATTTCGCCACCTATCAACCTGCCCACGATGATGTCATGCCACATGCCACCACTGCCAAGAAGATGGCTCAGCTGCATCAGCAGCGGTGCCCATGCCATCTCAAAGAAGGGATCGGTAACATACCTGATTATCCCCTCACCTACCAGCCTGATGCCTCCGAAGGCTGCTGCCAGCACCACCGCTGCCAGGATAAACCCCCAAACTGGATGGCTACCGATATCGCCCACAGCCTCACCCAGCGTATGGTGTCGGTGGCTCAGTGACTGCACCTGCCCCACTATCTCGCCCACCTTCGCCCACCGCTCGTCGCTACTGGAAAACGCCACCTCGGGGGCTCTGGCTTCGCCCAGCCTGCTCACCAGCTCCTTCACCCCCTCGCCAGTCACCGCCACCGTAGGCACCACAGGGATGCCGAGCAACTCCTCAAGCCTGCTGACATCTATGCTCATGCCCCGGTGACGAGCATCGTCCCACATGTTAAGCGCCACCACCAGCGGCTTGCGCCTTTCCATCAATTCCATGGTAAGTCCTAGGTTCCTCTCCAAGTTGGTGGCATCGACCACATTTAGCACCACATCGCCCTGTTCCAGCATCTGCACAGCCACCTCCTCCGCCTTGGAAGTGGGCTCCAGCGTGTAAATGCCGGGTACGTCGATAACCTCCACCTGCTCACCACCAACTCTGAGAAAGCCACAGGTGAACTCGACCGTTGTTCCTGGATAGTTGGAAGTGGTGATATACGTGCCGGTAAGCCGGGAAAAAAGGGCGCTCTTCCCCACGTTCGGGTTGCCCACAAGGAAGATGCGCCTCAGCTTGCCTGAAGACTTAGCTGGCTGCATCTACTTCTACTATCACCCTGCTCGCCATGCCAAAACCGATAGCCACCTGTGAGCTGTCCACCTTGACCATAACAGGTCCGCGAAACAGCATTGAGCTTATCTTGGTGACCTTCTTACCAGTCCTTATGCCCAGGGCTTCAAGCCGCCGCACCAAGCCATGTCCGCCGGTTATCTCGACCACCGTGCCACTCTGTCCAGCCTCCATCCTGGACAGGGGCAATATCAGCTTTTCAGACATCGGATTTCCCGCTCCTACCCCTTCCCTTCCGCCTGCAGTCAGGACACAACCCCACTATACGGACCTCGACATCAAAGATATCGAAGTCGTACTTTTTCGCCGTATCTTCCTTCAGTTTCTGGCTTGCCGAACAGACGAACTCCACAACCTTACCACAGCTCGCACACAAAAGATGCTGGTGCTCCGCCTCCGACTTCACCTCATAATGGTGGTGCTCCTCAATAAAATGATGCTCCTGCACCAAGCCCAACTCCTTAAAAAGCTGGAGGTTTCGGTACACCGTAGACAGACTCATCCCGGAGTTCTGATCCTGCGCCCTGCGATACAACTCCTCCGCCCCCACATGCTCCGGACTCTGCCGCAAAAGCTCCAGCAGCAGCATCCTCTGCGCCGTCATCCTCCGGCTGGTGCCACCCAGTACCCTCCGTATGCTCAGTTCTCGCTCAGCACCCCTCGACATCTTAAAGACCCGACGTTTCGTAGAGTAGTAATGCTAATGCAATCCATTTGCAAAAATTATAGCACAAATATTACCTTCTAGCAAAAGGGCACGCTATGTTAGCCTGTCCATCCTCACAGCTTGCGCAGCGGTGGGGAAAGCAGTGCTGCTGCGAGGACAGAAAACAGAAAAATAAGACCGCCTGCTGCGATTGCGGGCTGCACCCCTGCCCGGTCAGCGGCAGCCCCGATGATCAGGCTGCCCGGGAAATACCAGATGATGACATACAGCCCCATCACCCGCCCGCGAAAGCCATCAGGGATAATAGACTGGATGAGCGTGTTCGCCACGGCAAAGAAAATGGCGGCTGCAGCGGCTACCATAACCGCCAGAATCAAAGACAGCAAAAAGGACTCCGAAAGCGCAAATAGGATCAGTGTGACGCCGAAAATAAGTCCGCCGATGATGAGCAGCCATCCCTTATGCTGGAACTTGCCCATAGCGGCTACAGTCAGTGCGCCGGCTATAGCGCCAGCCCCGGTCGCCATCATCAACTGGCTATAGCCTTCCGCACCCAGACCAAGTACTTCCCGGGCAAACACGGGCATCATCCATGCGTAAGGCAGGGCGAAAAGACAGGCGACCATCACCAGGAACATGACCACCATGACCAATTTGTTATTCAGAATATAGCTTGCCCCTTCGCCCAGGTTGTCGACCACGCTAGATTGACGCGCGGCGGAGTACGGCGGCAATGGCTGCATCATCAATACCAGCAGCCATCCCACACCATAACACAGCCCTGCCACGTAAAAACAACCGCCGGTATTTATAACGCCGATAAGGGCGCCAGCCACGGCAGGTCCAATAAAACGGCTCACCTGCCATGCGGTAGAACCCAAAGCCACCGCATTCATCAGGTCTTCCAGTGGCACCACTCTGGGCACAATCGCCATGATGGTCGGGTCGCCAACCGACCATACCACACCTGCAAGAACGGATATAGCGACGATATGCCATACCGTGACCATGCCGGTGATCGTAAACGTTGCCAGTGCCACAATGAGCGAAAGTGCACCCAAGCGACAGAAAAGCAGCAGCCGGCGCTGGTCAAACCTATCGGCAAACACGCCTCCTAGCGGTGCCAGAAACAGTGGCGGAATGCTGGCGCAGAAAACAACCATGCCCACCCAGAACGCAGAATCGGTTAGCTCCAGGACCAACCACCCCTGGGCAGTTATCATAATCCAGTAGCCCGAACCTCCGGCAAGTAGGCTTGCCCAAAGGAGAGCATAGTCACGGTGACGGAAGGCACGGAAGATACTTATAACCGCCGAGACAGAGGGCATTTTCAGATACACTCTAAGTCTTCCTTCAGTCCTGCCCTGCTGTTTGAGAGAGGTTCGGTCGTCGGGTTTGACAAGAAGGGCGGACAACTCCTACCATTTTAGCAGAGCTTGACCTCTCCGATAAGCCGACGAACGACACGCCTGATAGCTCCGACTTTTAGCTTAAGGAGGTAACGATGGCAAGAAAAGCAAGATTAACTGTAAAATCTGTTGCCGGCTATTGCAGCGCTGGACACAAGGTCGGCGACTCCTTCATCACCGATGGCGTTACTATCAAAAGCGAGCAAGGACAGGGCATCTGCATTTTCGCCCTCCCCTCGTTGGCACCATACCTCACCGCCTATTGCCGCGAGACCCCGGAGTCAGACTGGATCAACAAGCTGAGCGAGCTGCAATGCCCGGACAGCAGGAACACGGTGAAGTTCTCCGTAGAGCGGGTAGAGTAGCTCCACAACTGCTTATTGCTTTAATGCCGGGCTAACAGTAGCCAGTCTGCTTTAGGCAATTGCACCTTTAGACTGAGCCTGGAGGTGCCCCGATGAATCGCACGCAAACCCTCCAGTTGCTCAGGTCATACCGGGAAAAAGGACTTAACCTTATCCCGCTCAAGCCCCGGTCCAAGACGCCCTTGGTGAAGTGGAAGACTTACCAGCTTACCGACGAGGACTTCCTGAAATATCTTTCCCAGGGCGTCAACTGGGCCGTCCGCTGTGATGAGCACTTCCATGCCCTGGACTTTGACAACCCCGACTGACCTGCCCCCCGAAAACCAGTCCAGCAATAATGTTAGA
>FMJZ01007095.1_pt1 | contig 35638 bp, 22 predicted proteins | sample 1987881 | NCBI WGS metagenome assembly FMJZ01 (sample SAMEA4378227, study PRJEB15110) | soil metagenome | biome: soil; feature: Field; material: Soil | place: India | collected 2015-03-11 | depth 0 m
AAAAAACCATCAAATGCAAAGCAAAACAATGAAACCCAACAAAGCTGTATTCGTAAGTTTGGCGTCGGTATTGTTACTGGCCGTCGCAGCGAACACAAACGCACAAGCCGAACCGAAGAAAACGGATCCAACCGGCACTTGGAAATGGAGCTTAACAACTCCTGCAGGCGACACGCGTGAAACAACACTGGTTCTGAAGCTTGATGGCGACAAGCTCACAGGCACAATCTCGGGTAGGCGTGGTGAAACGCCAATCAGCAACGCAACACTGAAGGGTGACGAGATTAGCTTTCTGGTCGTACGTGAGTTTGGCGAAAACAAGTTCACCAATAAATACAGCGGCAAGATCAGCGGTGACACGATAAAGGGCAAAATGGAGTTTGTTGACCGGGAGGGCCAACAGCAAACGCGCGATTGGGAAGCCAAAAAAGAAGCTGCCAAACCAAAAGAGCAACCCACACCATAATAGGCCGCCCATCGGGTGCCATTAAAGTTACGGCCGTTACTGCGGTAGCAGTTGTCACAAACCACGGTTGCTCCAAAACCGTGGGGTGATGAGATTTTTAATAAAGACCTGCTGCAGCCGCTTAACCGGGGCTGGGAACCGTAAACGGATCGGTTTACTCGGTGTTTGGGTATGAACCGAGTACTTTAACGAAATTACAATGCCGCTCAAGTAACCGCACTGCATTGGCCACGCGCCTGTCGTTTATGTGCCCGTCGCAGTCAACGAAGAAGTAATATTCCCAAGCCTTTCTTTTACTCGGGCGCGACTCGATTTTTGTGAGATTGATGTTGTAGCGCCTGAAACACGCCAGTGCAGAGTGCAGCGCACCCACCCGGTCCGTTATGCCAAACAGCAGACTCGTCCGATCCCGTCCGGTTGCCTCGCTACATTGATGCCCCAGCACAAGAAACCGCGTTGCATTTTCGACGTTGTCCTGGATATCAGCTTCCAAAATACGCAGCTTGTATTTTTGTGCGGCGAGCGCACTTGCGATTGCAGCCGAGTTTGGTTCATTTGCGGCTAGTTCGGCTGCGCGTGTAGTTGATGAAGTCTCCACTACCTCAGCTTGGGCCAAGTTGTTTTGTACCCAAAGTCGGCACTGAGCAAGCGCCTGCGGATGCGAAAAAAGTTTCTTGATCTGGTTGCGTCGGCAGTTGCCAACCAAACAATGCTGGATGCGCATGACGAGCTGCGACACGATTTTTAGGTCACTGTCAACAAGCATGTCCAACGTGTGCGTTACGACGCCCTCGGTCGAGTTTTCAACCGGCACAACGCCGTAGTCTGCTCGGCCTTTGCTGACTTCAGCAAAAACGTCTGCAATGGTTTTTTGGGGCGAATATCGCAGGCTTGAACCGAATTTCTGGATTGCAGCCTGGTGCGTAAACGTAGCCTCGGGACCGAAGTATGCAATCGTAAGCGGTTTTTCCAACGCAAGCGCAGCCGACATTATTTCGCGGTAAATCGCGCGCAGCGCTTCGTTCTTCATTGGACCAGTATTAAGCTTGCAAACGCGGTCCAAAACCGCTTGTTCACGGTGCGGCGAGTAAATTTCTTCACCGGCCTTTCGTTTCAACTCGCCAATTGCAAGCACATGCCGGGTGCGCCTGTTAAGCAGTTCCACAATCTGCGCATCGAGCTTGTCAATTGCCTTGCGATGCTTGGAAATGTTCATAGCCAACCCCAAAATGCATGATCTAGCCAGTTGAATCAAACCAGTTTATGCCGCAACGCACAGCACGCTCGAGCCCACCCGTTTAGACGTTTCCAAGACTAGGCTGCACAACCAGACTGGCTCGGCTCGGCAGATTGAGCTTGTTCTGGTTGGGTTTCTTGACATGGCTGGGATTGAACCTGCTGAGGTTGATTCAACTGCTCAGGCGGTGTTGTTGCAAGGCCGACCGGCGCAGTGGTGTTTTCAACCGTCTTCTGTGCCAGTGACCGACGTAACTCATCCGCCGCAGGCAGGTCTTCAATGCTGCGCAACCCAAAATATTCCAGAAACAATTCAGTTGTCCCGTATAAAACCGGGCGGCCAACCACGTCAGCACGGCCAACGGCCGCTATTAGCCCGCGTTCGAGCAACGTTTGCATTACACCGTCCACATTCACGCCGCGAATCTGTTCGATCTCGGCTCGCGTGATTGGCTGGCGATATGCCACTATGGCAAGCGTCTCGAGTGCAGGCATCGTGAGCCGCGGTGGACGCGGTTTTGCACCAACCAAAACCTTCAGCCAGGGCGCATACTCGGGTTGTGTAACGAACTGCCATGCGCCTGCCACACACACAAGTCGGTAACTACGTTGTGCAAGCTCGTGCTCTCGCGCAAGTTCTTCAAGGGCGACACTGATGTCGTGCTCGGTTACATTGCCAAAGAGCCGCGCGTTTTCGTCGGCACAATCCTGCTGGGCCGCTGCAACCAATACGTCCCGAAGCTCATTTGCGGCTAGCGGTTTCTGTGCACTAAACAAAAGCGATTCAAGAACAAACTTCAATTGCATGTTACTGAGCAAATGAATTTGAGTTGCCAGTGATTGACTGTGATGTTTGCCCTGACCCAGTTTGCGTAGGCTCAGTACCGAACGTTGCGCCCGGCTGTTTTTGGTCACTCAACGGTTGCATAACCGCTTGTACCGGGGCACGCGTGATCTGGATTTCGCCGAACTGCACTGACTGCGCAGCAACAAGCTGTTTGAGCCGCACAAGCTCAAGCAGCGCAAGAAACGTCACGATAACTTCGGCACGGCTGGTGATAGGTTCGAACAGGTCTGAAAATCTCAAAATCCCACGCTCCGCAACAAGTCTGAGCAACAACTCCATCTTTTCGTTAACTGTCCATTTCTCATCAGTTACATCTAGTGCATCCGTGCGTGCCTCAAGCCTTTTTAAAACTCTGTTTAGCGCGCCCAACAGATCGAACAGCGAGACATCAAGCTTGGGTAGTGGCGTTTCCACTTCGACGTCCGGCTTCGGTGCCACCCGACGAAATACGTTTTCTTGCGCCAACTCAAGCTCATGAAGCTTCACCGCAGCATCCTTGAACTTTTTGTACTCGACGAGTTTTCGGATGAGTTCCCAACGCGGGTCAGGTTCCTGGTCTTCACCTTCGATTGTGGCCTGTTGGTCCGTAGGCAGCAACTCGCGGCTCTTGATGTACATCAACGTGGCAGCCATTACCATGAATTCGCCGGCGATCTCAAGGTCGAGCATCCGCATCAGCTCGACGTACTCAATGAACTGATTTGCCAACTCAGTAAGATTGACCTGGTAAATGTCAACCTCCTGCTTTTTGATCAGGTAAAGCAGCAGGTCCAACGGCCCTTCAAACACCTCGAACTTGACCTTGTAGTCAATCATCACTGGCAGCGTAAGCTGCACGGCTTGGCATCTTGAACATAAGCACTACAGACTGCAACGCTTTTAAGGAGGCCTGTTCTATACCACGATCGAAGAACCGTGTTCGCATGGGCAGCAACTTCACTGCTGCCCGCACCCCCGGATAAGCAGTCGGCCGCAAGCAAGCTTATGATCGGCCAAAGTAAGCCTGCCCTTTTAGCGCCGTGATTTCTTTGCCCTCTGTCCAGTCGCAATTACAGCGTAATAAGCCGGTTTAGCCTCGTAGTTGCGGTCAAACAACAACGGATGATTCGTCCGGCCCGGCATTGGCCAATAGTTTAACCACGACTGGCCATCCGTCACACCCCAAAATGTTACGCGGGTTATGGCGTGCCTGTGTTGAACAAAAACTTCGAAAATATCTGCGTACCGTTTCGCAAGCGCCTTCTGCATACGCTCAGGTAAACCCGATGTGTAGGGGTTCAGCTTGGGATCGACTTGGTACCGCACCATCAGGTCTGCACCACGATGCCTATCGGGACGCGGCAAAACGTCTATGTCAAGCTCGGTTATCATCACCTTGACGCCAAGCTCGGTGAAGGCGCGGATTGTGTCAGCGAGTTGTTTTTTGCTCGGCCAATCCATTGTGTAATGCCCCTGCAGCCCAACGCCAGTTATAGGCACCCCCTGCGCCTTAAGCTTTTTGACAAGCGCGACCGCACCGTCGCGTTTGGGTTTGTTTTCAAGCGAAAAATCGTTGTAATAAAGTTCACAATCAGGGTCCGCCTCATGCGCAAACTCGAATGCTTTGGCAATGTAATCCTCACCAATTATTCTGAGCCAAGGCGATTGCCTGAGCCGGCCATCTTCTTCCAACGCCTCGTTTACGACGTCCCAACCTTTGATCCTGCCCTTGTACCTGCCCACAACAGTGTGGATATGCTCACGCATCCGAGCCAGCAACGTTTCACGATCTACAGGTTCCCCGTTTTCATTACGAAACACCCACCTTGGCGTCTGGTGATGCCACACAAGTGTGTGCCCAATAATTACCATGCCGTTTTGCTCCCCAAATTCGACGAATTTGTCCGCCAGCTCGAACTCGTACTCACCGGGCTGCGGATGTATCCGCTGCCATTTAAGGGCGTTCTCAGCCGTGATGCTGTTAAAGTGTGTCTTGATCAACAAAACGCTGTTTGTATCTTGTCCGCTAAACTGCCTTTCGCTTAATGCCGCTCCAATTAAGAAAATTCCATCAAATGCGCCCTTAAGCGTAGTTTGCGCGCTCGTCCTGAATACAGCGCAGATAATTACTATCGTAACCGCTGCGCACCGACAAAACACCGGCATCGCGTTTATTGTCCACCGAGACGATGCCCCATGACGTTGTTTGATCCTATGTAGTCTTAGCATACTGTTTACGCCGTTCAGCCAGCTCCGCGGCCATTTGCATGTTCACGCTCTTTGTGATCGGATACAATAACAGAATGCACGCTGCAGCTATGCCAACCGGAATTGCCGAGAACACGCTTGCCATAAGCCGAATGCCGTTCAGCACCGCATCTGTAAGCGTTTCGCCGGCCACGTATCCATAGGCTGCCAGGCCCCAGCCGACGAACGCGCCCCCAAATGCAAGCCCAGCTTTCAGAGCAAATACAATCCCTGCGAAAGCGAATCCGGTGGCACGCCGCCCAAACTTCCACTCCCCATAATCAATCGAGTCCGCACCCATAGCCCATAATAGCGGAATTGTCGGCCCATAACACAAACCAGTTAACACCGTCAGCAGGAACATTGTGCCCACATCCTGCGGTTTCAGCACCAAATAAACCAGTTGCACCAATGTCGTGCCTAGCAGGCCCGCTGTGAAAACGAGTTTCTTTCCGAAACGGTCTGCGAGTGGCTTAGCCAGAAGCACCCCGATGATGTTCATCAAGTTGCCAAGCATGAGGAACAGGCTAAAGCCTACCCGCGACGGGTCAGCCCCCTCCTTAACGATCAGGCCAAACGCATCAAGGACCTTGAACCCGAGCGATTGCGCAGCCGGCTCACCCGCAACGGCCACCAAGCCGAGTTTACCCACAAACTCTCTCAAAGCACTCGAATCCACAAAATAGGTGAAGTAATAGTAAAACGAGCTGCCCCTGAACGAGAGCATGATGAAAAGGAAAAGCGTCATGAAAAACATCGCCACCCAGGCTGGATTACGCCGCATGTTTGCAAGGTCCTGCCTCAAGTCCGGCTTTTGGGCCGGTGGAGGCTGGATTCGTTCCTTGACGCTGAAGAAGGTTATGACAAAAAATGCAACGGCAATCAACGCGTAGATTCCCACGGTAAGCGACCAACCTTTTGCGTCATTACCTCCACCAAGTTTTGTCACCAATGGAAGCGTCAGGCCCTGCACAACAAACGCTGCTCCCATCGCAGCAAAGAACCGATATGCCGACAGACTTGTCCGCTCGCTCACATCCCCGGTCATGACGGCATTCAGTGAATAATACGGCACGTTATTCATCGTATAAGCCATCATTAGCAATGTGTATGTAGTGATGGCGTACACCAACCTAAACTTGTCGCTTCCACCTGGCACTGTAAACGCAAGCCAATACAGTAGCGCAAATGGAATTGCAGACCATAACAACCACGGCCTGAACTTACCCCAACGCGTATTCGTGCGGTCTGCTATTATGCCCATTAGCGGATCTGTTATAGCGTCGCTAAACCGCACCAAGAGAAGCATGGTGCCAAGCGCCGCCGCCTCAATTCGCATTACGTCGGTGTAAAAGCCCACCTGAAATACCATGAGCATCTGGAAGACAAAGTTCGCAGATGCGTCGCTAAGGCTGTAACCGGCTTTCTCCCAGAAACTTAATTTGCCGTTTGTTGTGTTCATGATTTGAGCCATTTACTACGCGCAGCCCGGCACTGCGGCGGCCCGCACGTGGATTTGTTATTCGTGTTGACCGACCAGTCCGGCCACAAACGATTGCAACCTGTCCGGTTCAACCCGTTGGTTGCCGGTCTGTTCTTGAACCTGTTTCACATGCTGAATTGCAAGCTGGGTGAAGATTGCACCAGGACGCGGGTATCCGGCCACAATATAGTGTGGGCCCTTTTTAGTTTCGCCCTTTTCCTTTTCAAGAGTTGGCCGCACGCTTTCCGGACTGATCAACGAATGGCCGTGGTCAAGAATGATCTTGTCCATTTGCTTGTACACTTCTTTGCTTTCCTTTGTCATGCCGTAGTAATCGAGCAACTGTGCAAGAACGTAATTCGACGCAATCCAAACGTCTTTGCCCTGGTCGGACTCGACCGGTTTAGCATCCTTGGTTTGTGCAGTTGACCATCCCATCAAGGTCCGGTTGTTAAGGTAGATTGTTCGAAGTACTTTTCTGACCCGCTCTGCCGGCATAAACGGCTCTTCCCCCATCGCTATTAAGTACCACAACCCATCGAGCTGGTTTGTCCAGACATCGGTGTTTCTCTTGCCAGATACAGTGTCGTAGCACGTTACATAGTACTCGAGTTTGTGTCCGCGCCGGTTTTTTGTTTCTGTCCAAAGCTTTTCGTAAACGCTGAGCGCCTTTTGAAAGATTTGTTCGTAGCTTTTCTGCGCTGCTGCATCACCAACCATCTGCGCCATTCTGATCATAGCGTGACATCCGGCCAAGAACACGTTTGCAGAATACGCATCTACGCCAAAAAGGTTGATATTGTCGAATGTGTTCTTGACCTCATTGGGGTGGCCCTCTGGTAAGCCGTCGTCGTCAAGGTCAAGCCTCATCAAGTAATCAAACCCGAACTTAAGCGTATCCCAGTTCCGTTTCAAAAACTTTGTGTCGCCGGTGTACTTGACATTACGCAGCACGCGCAAGGCAAGCTTCGGGAACAGGTCCGTCCAATAATTTGTGTTGTACCACGTGTACTCGCTTTTGTTCCGCAACGGACAGCCGAACGGCATTGCGCCGAGGTCGTGCGCGACACTACCCTTAATTTTTGTGGGCGCCCGAATGTGTGTCAGTGATACGCCCTCGTATTCTTCCGGGTGTTCTTCGAAATGTTTGCGTGCCTCGATAAACGAAGCATGTATGTGGTAATACCGCTCGGTAAGGTCCTCTTGCAGGATCGAGTCAATGGTACGTTGGCACAATTCCTGTTCAACATCAGGGAACAGCCACAGCAATATCATCGAGTACCAGTCAACATCCGATGAATTGTTGTATGGATAATCAAAGCACTCGACAAAACGCGCAACGTTTTTGCCGTTTTTGTCCTCGATCCAAACCGATGCATTTGACACAGGTGCGCTTAACTCGTTGAGAATCAGCCGTGTGAGTCTGAGCGCGCCTTCGAGGTCATTCTGGTAAGTGGGACTTTGGCGCACACGCTCGAAGATGCGCTGCTGGAATGCGCGCGCGCACTGGCGCCACTGTTTGTAATTGTCCAGCGCAAGCTTCGCCATGTCGAACGCGCGCGTAACTGGATTTTTGAAATGTCTGACGTACTTGCGCTCGACGACTGTACCATCTGCAAACCATTGCTCGGGAAAATCAAACACAACAATCAGCGGCACAACCCGCGTTTCTTTTGGTTGCAAAATGAATGTGACACTTATTGCAGCGCCGTAGTCGTGATGCGGTTTGCCCTGAACTTTTTCATAAAAACTGCCGTCGGCCCGCAAAAGCAGGTCTTGCTTCAGACTGTTCAGCCTGAAGTACGGCTGCGTGTCTATGCTAACGCCAGATGTTTCTGGCACTGCAATTACCATTCGCTCCGGGCTTTTTGTGCTGCCCATTACTACCCCACATAATCCAGCTTGTTCAAACTGTTCGTGCTTATGCCCATCTACAGCAGGTGTACACAGATACGCACTATCTTGATCAATTGGCCTGTACTTCTTCTCCTGCAGGTTTGCCAAAGACGGCCGCGGCAAAAGAACTGTTACTTGCTGGGGTTTACCCGAAGTGTTTGTTACCTCGAATTCTTCCACCCCCACAGGCATCAGAGCGTGCGTTGTCCCGGCCAGCAACTGTGAGATAAACCGTCTGCACACCCTGACTTTGCCAAGCTTGTACGTCAACTCAGCAAGCGGCGGTGCGATTGAGAGCGTGACCTGATCCAGTTGCACAGGCGGGTGGTAATACCGTTCTGCTACCGGAATGTCGTCCGGGCTTTCCGTTATTTCAGGCTGTTTTGTCGTCAGCATCAGCGACTCATCGCCAAGCCGGATTACCGGCGCCGAGGCCAGTTGAATTGCCTTCTGATTCAAGAAAACGAGTCTGCCAGCATCATTAAGTCGGTTGTACAATCCGTCGGGCGAAACACCGACCGAGCACGTGGGCGCACCCTGCAAAAAGATTGTTTGGGGGAACTGCATCGTTTTCGACATCCCCTGAAAGTGCACCGTCATCTTGTTTTTGACGTAGATAGTGTGGATCTGGCGGCCTGAAATTGTAAATAAGGCCCCTGGGTCGAATTCGTATTTCTTCGACATCGCTTCTTGTCCCTTTCTACGGATAGAATTCATGCCTTTCCTGGTGTAAAAGTTAAATCTGCAAAGTGTTTGCTGTTTCTTGTGGACGAAATGTGTTTAGCTGCCGTGTTTTCCAAGCGCGCTCTCCCATTTGCGCCGTATTGGTGAAACAATACCATGCTGCCGCTCTGCCCTTTTACAGTTAACCTGGCCAAAACAAAACACCGGCGCCGGTAAAAAACCAGCGCCGGCACAGCTACCGCTTAACAATACGCCATCCCAAATGGCTGTTTCTTGGCTGGTGCAGGCGCTTTTACGGGTGTTTCCTTTTCACCATCGAGTTTGATCGGCAGTTTGGTTGATTTAGGCGCTTTGATTTTGCCAAACAACAATGCTGCAGCAGCCCGAATAGAGTCTGGCGTAGCACTAAAGTTGCACACAACCGCATCGGCTTCTTTGGTGGTGCCTTCGATGTAGGGGTAGTTTGTCATAACCACGACCTTGTGGCCCGCCTCTTTCAGTTTCTTTACAAGGAGCCGGTTGTTTCCCGCTTTGACAATCCGGGCATAGTAATTGGTCATGACAACCAAATCAGCCTGTTTGGCAAGTTCAAGCGCTTCAGCTATGTCATCAGCTGTAGCCGCAAATGCCGTGTCATCTAAGATCACATTCGTCGAATGGGACGCCATCGCCTCGCAAAACATGTACGAGTGGTGGTACGGGTCTTTTCCAACAAACTCGTATGGGATGCGTTGCTCGATAACAAGTATCTTTTGTTTGGGTGACAGTGGAAGAAGCTTTTTGTCGTCGCGCATTACAACAAGCGCGCGTGTGGCTACATCCCAACTAAAGTCAACCACAGCCTTGCTGCTGGCATAGGCCTGCGCTTTTTTCGGGTCACATTTACCCGCTGTTTCAAACAACCCTTGCTCGTATTTCATCCGCAGAACGCGTCTGACTGCCTCGTTGAGCCGTTCCTCGGAGATTTCACCTTTCTCCACTGCGTATTTGAGGCCAAAGTAGCATTGTGTACGCGAGTCGTCGTCCGCCTTGAGCAGAATGTTGTCACACCCGGCTTTGATTGCCATGACGCACGCACGCGGCAACGGCCAGTTCTTTAAAATCGCTGCCATGCCGATGGCGTCCGACACGATCACTCCCTCAAAGCCAAGTTCATCACGCAGCAATCCTTTAAGGATTTTCTCGGATAATGTCGCCGGGTATTTGTCGTCATATGCAGGATAAACCGAGTGCGCTGTCATAATCCCCTTCACACCGGCATCAATGGCGGCCTTGAATGGCACAAGCTCAACCTCGTGCATGCGTTTTTTGTCGGCTTTGATGACATCGAGTACATCATGCGCATCTGTGGCTGAATCACCCCTACCGGGGAAGTGCTTGGCCGTGGCGGCTATCCCGCCGTCTTGCAAACCTTTAACCAGTGCAACTGCATGTTTCGCACATGTTTGCGGATCGTCACTGAAAGAGCGCACTCCAATTTCAGGATTCTTCGGGTTTATATTCACGTCGCAAACCGGCGAGTATATTTGGGTCACGCCAATCGCACGTAGTTGTTTGCCAATGGTTAAGCCAATCTTGTATGTGATGTTCACGTCGCCAATCGCAGCCATGCCCATCGGTGGTGGGAACTGGCGAATGCCGCCTGACATGTAGTCATTTTTAAAGTCACCCTCAAAGTCAATTGTCATGTGCAATGGGACCCGCGACGGCCTGCCTAGGGCGACCTTTTGAAGTTTGTTGAGGTCTTTCGTGTAATCCTCGGGCGTGATACTTATCCCGAATGCGCCCCCTGCAAAATACGTTTTTGCGATTGTGAAATACCCGGGCGGTTCCTCGAAATTCGGATCGAGTTGTGTGTTACCCCAGTAAAGATTTTTGCATGTCTCGACTGCGTAAGGTTCAAGGCATAAGCCGCCGCAGTACAATCTCGTGATCGCCTCATAAATACTTGGCGTAAACATCGCACCGCGCCGAGTGTAGGTCAGTAGTTGACCAACCTTCTCCTCGAGCGTCATTTGGCTGAGCTTCTTTTCTACAAGCTTGTCAATGTTGGTTTTTGGCATCGTTAATGTCTCCTTTCTTATTCAGTTTCCCATTTGCCACGATTGTTCGGGCCGACCCAAAACTCCCGTTCTTTCTGCCAGCCCGGTTCGGTTATTCGCATTGGCTTGGTTTTCCAACCGGCTTTGATCCGCCTGGTCAGATCGTCAAAACCTTTATTCCAGGACAATCCGTCAGGCACAGTTACGTTCATGCTGCCTGCTGCATTTGCATAACGCAAACACGATTCGATCGTGTGTCCGCGCACAAATGCAGCCAGAAAACCAGCTATCGCACTGTCACCTGAGCCAAGTGCACCCACAAATTTCTCCTCTTGATAAACTGGAAACCACAACTCGCGCTCGGCCCAGTTGTCCGGATCGGCGCACTTTGCGGCGCCCAACTTTGCCAAGCGGTCTTTGCGAGCCGTCCTGATATACAAACCGCGGTGACCGCATTTGACCATTGCTATGGCCGCACCCATTCGAATCAGTTCTTCCCCCACACGCGCAATCTCACCTACACTCAGGTGTTCTAGCACACTGTCGCGCGGGCCAAGTCGAGCACGCTTCTCAAGAAAGCTCTTCTTATAAAGGAAATAGAAAATCTCCTCCGCGCTCGGCACCATGATGTCAGAAAGCGGCACCCAGTCTTCCAAAATCGCTCGCCAATTAACTTGTCCAGCTTCACTGTCGGCATCCGGTAACGACAGGTCAAGCGCTGTCGTAGTACCCAATTGCTTTGTCCTTTTCAGAATTCTTGTCAGTTCCCGCCCGCCGTTTTGGTAAAGCTTCTTCATCCAAGGCGGATACCCGAAAAGCATCAACTTCGCCCGACCTACTAGGCCGAAATCCATGTCATCGTACCCAAACGTGTCGTTAGCCCCGCAATGATGCAGATAAAACCTGTCAATACCAGGAATGCAAATTGCAATCGTGTACGATGTGGACTCGCCTTTAACCATCCGGATGCCCTTGAAATGGCCTTCGTGGCGCTCGTACCAGTCCAAAATCATCCGGCCGAAATCGTCATCGCCAACCTTGCCAATTAATTCGGTCTTTATACCGAGCCGGCGAATTGACACACCCGCATTTGTGACCGGGCCACCCCCAGCCACAACGCACTCGCCCATGTTGATCATTTTGCCCGGCACAAGCACATCGGTCATTTTCTCGACCTTGCGCTTGATCGTGAACGCCGGAATCAGGTCCAAACACGTATGTCCCGCTGCAACAATTTCGATATCCTTGGTTTTTGTCATTTGTTGTGCTCTGCAACTTTTCTAATCAACTTTTCGGTCTTCGCACTTTCTACCACCACAAACTCCGAATTTTGCGTTAGCCACCATCACAAGTTTTCCGTTCCTTTTATGATCCCAACTTTTGGCCATACGCATTCTACCTTGGGTCACCCATTGACCCGTTGCGCGGCGCAAAAAATGCATGGCGAAAATTGTGTTGTCAACTGTTTGTTTCAACGAAGCAAACTCATGGTTTGGCTGTTTTCCCAAACGGTGTATGTAGGTTTTTCCGCTGCGTCGTGCGTTGTCACGAAAATTAATTCTCCGACCCGCAAAGCAACCTGCTATTCTTTAGCGAAGCTTGCAGCCCTTCATACAAAGGCGTATTCGACAGGTATAAACCGTTGAACTAGCCTTTAATCTCTGAGAAGCTTTTTAGTTTTCGGCCTAAAAACTTTTTGCTTGATTATATCCGGCTTTCCGGCTGAAATACGCATACAAAACAATCCGGGTATAATGAAAATGAAATTTCTTAAATTTGCATTGGTATGCGCTTTGGTCGGCGTAATTCTAACTGCCAAAACACTCGAGGTTCGGGCCGCTCCGTTTGTCCCAGGGAATCTCGTCGTGGTTAGAGTAGGCGACGGCAGCGCTACGCTCAGTAGCGCCGCAACACCCGTTTTTTTGCTCGAATACACCTTAAGTGGGACTCTTGTTCAGACTATTCCGCTGCCGACGACCATCTCTGGAAACCACCGCAGGCTGACACTCTCTGGCACTGCCACGTCAGAAGGCCATTTGACTCTGTCCGCCAATGGGCAGTATTTGACCATGGTTGGCTACGACGCGCCGATTGGCCAAGCTGCCATCGTAAGCACGTTTGCCACAACAAATAACCGCGTCGTCGCGCGCATTGACATGAACGGCAACATTGACACTACAACTGCGCTTAGCGATGCGTACAACGGCAACAACGCGCGTAGCGCAGTATCAACTGATGGCATAAATATCTGGCTAGCCGGCAACGGAGGTGCCGGACAAGGTGCAAGTGCAGCCGTCCGGTACACAACTCTTGGCAGCACGACTTCTGTTCAACTGCACAGCACCAACACGAATACGCGCGTTGTAAACATTTACAACGGCCAACTTTATGTGTCACAGTCAACTGGCGCATTCCTAGGCGTTTCCACAGTTGGAGCTGGTCTGCCTACAACGGGCAACCAAGCACTAGTACAATTGCCCGGCACTTGGACAAGTGGCACACACTCTGTCTATGATTTCTGGTTCAAGGACCCGACCACACTTTATATGGCCGACGATGGTACAGCAGCCAACCTTGGCGGAATACAAAAGTGGACTTTTGATGGTGCCAACTGGTCGCTTCAATACACGTTGCTTAACAATGGCTCGACCACCACTCCGTGCCGGGGTTTAGCGGGCTACGTTAATGACGAAGGTTACGCTGTGCTTTTTGCAACCACAGGTGGTAGCTTGATTACAATCACGGACACGGGTGCTAATGCAACTTCAACTGTAATTGCCAGTGCACCGGCTAACACAGCGTTCCGTGGGGTTGAATATTTAGTGCCTGAACCAAGCGTTTACGGGTTAGTGGGGCTAGGCTTGCTTGTTTTTGCAGTCTTCCGTCGGTCACGTAAGTAAGAAGCCCTCGACCAGTTTCCAGTTTAAGATGCGCAGCTTACAAAAGCTGCGCATCTTCGTTTTAATAAAAGGCGTACCGAAGCACCGACCATACAACATCCCAATTGTTTTACCGTGGATCAGTAAATGATACGCTTGGGTTGTGCAATTGGCCAAAATTTCACCAATTACTTTTCATTTACCTAGCCTGCTCAAGTACCGTTCCGCCTCGATAGCAGCGGCACACCCCATGCCGGCTGCAGTTATCGCCTGTCGGTAAACCCGGTCAGCACAATCCCCAGCCACAAACACGCCAGGCACGTTCGTACAAACTCCATTTCGGGGGATAATGTACCCAGCGTCGTCCATGTCGAGTTGGCCACGGAAAATCTGCGTGTTTGGGACGTGCCCAACCGCGATAAAAACACCGGTGCAACTGAGCATAGATTCTTCAGTAGTTTTTACATTCTTGAGTCTGACACCCGTTACTCTGTTCTGCCCCGCATCAAGTATTTCTGTCACGATCGAATTCCAAACCGGCTTGATCTTCGAATTCGACAGCGCACGGTCGGCCATGATCTTAGAAGCGCGCAACTGATCGCGTCTGTGGACCAGATAAACAACTGAGGCGAACCGCGTCAAATAAAGTGCCTCTTCACAAGCCGAGTCGCCGCCACCAACCACTACGACCGGTTTGTCCCTAAATATTGGCAATGCACCGTCGCATGTTGCACAGTAACTGACGCCTTTGTTTTCAAGCGCTGCTTCGCTTTCCAAGCCTAGCCGGCGGTGACTTGCGCCGCTTGCAACAATGATTGTCTCGGCCTCGATCCTCTCGCCCTCCACAACAAGCACGAAAGGTCGCTTCGAAACGTCTGCTGATTCAACCGAGCCAAATTTGGTCCGGGCTCCGAATCGCTCCGCCTGCTTTTGCATCCGGTCCACTAGCTCGTACCCGCCGATGCCGTCTGGGAACCCCGGATAATTCTCGACTATGCTTGTTGTAGTGAGCAACCCACCTGGCTGCGGCCCGGTTACAACCAACGGCTGTAAGCCAGCCCGCGCAGTGTAAATTGCGGCAGTCAACCCTGCACAACCGGCGCCAACAATCACGACTCTTTCCATAACGCCGCGCAAGGTAGTTTCTGGGTGTGTCATTGGCAAGTACGAGTCCTTCCGTATTCACATACCGCAGTCTCGTTTAGCAATTTGAGTGCGGCCGCGACGCCGCCACCTACCTAATCTGCACACAGATGCGTTTGCATGTCGCCCGCTCCGTGACCATGCATCAGACGCATCTCTCGATCAACAGCTGTAATGTTGAACAAGAACTATGGCAGCACCCGACCCAGTCTCTCTTAATAAATGCGCGCGCCATGTATCACTAGCAGAACAAATCTATGCAACCTGGCAGCACCGGCTCTGAGGATCTCTATCCAAGGCGGCAGAACGGCCAGCACCGGACTGCTTACCGGCTCGGCGATGAAGCGGCGCTCGCCATTATATGAAACTTCACGGCACTGGGATTGGTGGGCAACTGCGCGGATGCACTGGACCTGTCACAGGTGGTGCTTGCCGATACGAATCGTACCATACCGCGGTACGGTTTCGCAGGAACGTTTTTTCACGTTCCATTACCGGATTCTCCGCAATTTGTGTCTGAACCATTTCCCGGTAAAGCGCGCGGTTTCGAGCCGCTCCATATAACTGCAAAAACGCTGGACCACGGAGCCGTTCAACCGAGGGTGTTGTATGACCAAGCGGCCCCGGCCGTGCTGACAAAACGCAACAACCTGCTTAAGCACGTGTGGTGGGCCGTCCAGCAACTCAAGCCAGAGGAGTGCCAGATTTTTGTTCTCTGCGAGTCGAAAGCTGCTCGCATACCGAAATGGCCGAGCGGCTGGTTGCGCTTAAACAACTGTTTGCCCAGCCGTCGGCTTGAAAGCACTGGTGGAAAGCCAGAGCCAAATTTTGGATCCAACCCAATCCGCCTTGAACTTCTCCAATTGACAATTTCCGAACACTACCTTCTATGACAAACGTCACATATCCAAACTGTTGGTTTGCGGGCTAAGTTACCTAATGGAAAATCCCGCGTGCCGGTAATTGAAAAGGTATGAAAATCGCGAATCAAAAGTGTGTAGCGGACAGCAAAGCTTCGGGTGCGTTTACCCTCATAGAGCTTTTGGTTGTTATTGCCATAATAGCGATCTTGGCGGCGATGCTGTTGCCCGTGCTTGGGCGCGCTAAATTGAAAGCAACGCAATCTGCCTGCCTAAGCAACCAAAAGCAGCTTATCCTTGCAGCCGAAATGTACAGCTCAGAAAACGAGAATTCCCTTGTGCCATGGCCACGGCAAGCAACCACGGGCCTTCAAGTCATGGACGGCTACATTTACGTGGCTTCAATAACTTGGAATCAGCCAAACCAGTCGGCTTCTGTGTCTGAACAACGGTGGTTGGATTGTGTAATGTCGCCGGCTAATAATCCGCTAGCTGCTTACCAGAAAAGCCCGAAAGTAATACATTGTCCGGGCGACGTGCGTTACAAAAACAGGCCTGGATTCGGCTGGGCACTGGATAGTTACTCCAAACCGGATATAATTGCCGGGGAGGCCATTTGGGGGGCAACACCATTCAGAAAGACTCAGCAAGTATTAAGTCCGGCGCAAACATTCGCATTTGTTGAAGACTGTGATTCGCGCGGCATGAATGTTGGTACATGGGTGGTTCAGTGGAGAAATACGCCCAGAGGCGGGCACCAACAATCCTTTGACTGGGTGGACCCGCTGCCAATGTACCATGGGAATGTAAGCACTTTCGCTTTTCTGGACGGCCATGTTGAACACCGCAAATGGTTAAGTGGCGCGCTAGTCAGTTACGGCAAAAGGGTCGCCAGCGGAACCTGGGACGGTTCGGCGCCTGGCAACTTGCCCACATCGGGGTCCGACTACGATTATATCTACAACGGGTACAGGCATCCGAACTGGAAGCCGTAACAATTATTTGGTTTTGACACTTGTGTGGGCCAACTCATCGGGTTTACAGAAGGGGCTCCTTCATAACAAAAAGTTTTATGCCGCCAGCAAATAGCAACGCCGCTTTTTGGCGGCGCGCTTGGGCGAAAGAAAACACCCGTAATTATCCAAATTATCCAGACTTAGCATGTTTTGATTCGTACGCGAATTCTCGCGGCGCAAGAAAAAGCAAAAACAAAACTGCAAATTATGAAATCATTAGCTGACTTCACCCGTGTTGTAGTCGTCAGCGGCATGATTTACATGATTGACAGCAGGTCGTTCCTAGCCGCTGTGACTATCGGCAGCAGCCTCGGCCCGCCAGCTGAACCGCTGAGTACTTGGTACACAAGGCCTGCTTCCGTATGGACTGAAGCCGTCCCGATCGGCAACGGGCGGCTCGGCGCAATGGTTTGGGGTGGTGTGGATTCTGAAAAAATCCAGATCAATGAAGACACATTCTGGTCGGGCAGTCCTTACACACCCACAAACAGCAGAGCACTCGCAGCACTAGCTCAGGCGCGCGCTTATGTTTTTAGCGGTCAATACTCCACGGCCGAACGCTACATTAATGCGAACATGCTCGGCGTTCCGTCCGGCCAGGCCAAATTTCAGCCGATCGGCAATCTGAACCTCTCGTTTCCTGTGTCGGGCACAGTGACCAATTACCGCCGGGATTTGAATCTTGACACGGCCATTGCGTCGGTCACTTACCAGTTCGGCGGTGTAACTTATCTGCGCGAAATCTTCTCAAGTCCGGTCGACAACGTGATAGTGATGCGGATTTCGGCCGATCAACCTGGCAAGATTAACTTCACAGCGTCGTTCAGTACACCGCAGAGCCAGGGGACAAACATCGTTGCGGTCGGCAGCGACACCCTTGTGATGTCGGGCACGGGCGGCGGCACCGGTCCAAGCGGCGTGCCTGGCAGCCTGCCATGGCAAGCGCGCCTGCGCATCCTGCCGCAGGGCGGCACGGTATCCGTAGCTGGAAAGACCCTGGTCGTGACAAATGCGAATTCCACAATACTGTTACTAGATGCTGCGACCGCCTACCTGCGATACAACAACACAAACGGGAACCCTGCAATACTGACCTCGAATCGAATTGCCACCGCCGCCCTCAAAACCTATAACCAGCTTAAGACCGATCACATAGCCGAACATCAGCGCTTATTCCGCCGCGTCTGCTTTGACCTCGGGCGAACCGCTGCTGCAGACGCACCCACGGATTTGCGCCTTACGAACCATATGAACGGCGTCAGCGATCCCCATCTATATGTGCTTTACTTTCAATTTGGGCGATACCTCTTGATTTCCTGCTCCCGACCAGGAACGCAACCTGCGAATCTTCAAGGCGTGTGGAATGACTCGATTTCACCCCCTTGGGACAGCAAATACACCATCAATATCAATGCCCAAATGAACTATTGGCCGGCCGAGCCGGCTAACCTATCAGAGCTAACCGAGCCTCTAACACGGTTGGTCAAGGAAATTGCCGAGACAGGGACAAACATTGCCAAAGTTCACTACGGCGCAAATGGCTGGGTAGCTCACCACAATACTGATCTGTGGCGTGCGACTGCGCCCATTGACGGTGCGTTTTGGGGTATGTGGCCTTTAGGTGGGGCATGGCTTGCCACACACTTGTTTGAGCACTTCCAATTTACGCTAGACACGAATTATCTGGCCGAGCTCTATCCGGTTCTTAAAGGCGCTTGCCAATTCTTCCTTGATTTTCTTGTGCCTGACCCAGCTAATACAAACAGGCTGGTAACCTGTCCCTCGGTTTCGCCCGAGAACGCGCATCCGTTCGGTTCGAGCATCTGCGCTGGACCAACCTGTGACATGCAGATTCTCCGTGATTTGTTCGACCAGACATCCCGCGCTGCCGCTACTCTAGGACTGGACGCAGCGTTCCGCGCGCAGTTGGCCAACGCACAAGCGCGGCTTGTGCCAAATCAAATCGGCGCCCAAGGCCAGTTGCAGGAATGGAAGGATGATTGGGATGCAGACGCGCCTGAGCAACAGCACCGGCACATTTCACACCTCTACGGCCTGTTTCCCAGTTCACAAATTGACGTGCGGAAAACGCCTGAGCTGGCTGCTGCCGCTGCGGTGTCGCTCGACAGGCGCGGCGACATCTCAACTGGCTGGGCAATTGCGTGGCGGCTTAATTGCTGGGCACGCCTACACAACGGCGACCGCGCTTATAATATCCTCAAGGCTTTGCTGCACCCAACGCGCACGTATCCAAACCTGTTCGACGCGCATCCCCCGTTCCAAATTGACGGCAACTTCGGTGGCGTCTCGGGTATGATCGAAATGCTCCTGCAAAGCCACAGGCGCGTTAACGAGGCCGATCCCACAAGCCCGGAGTTCGAGCTTGAGTTTTTACCTGCGCTGCCATCGGCTTGGCCCACGGGCTCAATCAAAGGCTTGCGTGCGCGTGGTGGCTTCGAAGTTGACCTTTATTGGCACAACCGAAAACTGACCAACGCAACCATTCGCAGTGTCGGCGGGACTGCCTGCCACGTGCGTTACGGCTCGCAGACCAATTCGTTCACGTTTACCAACGGACAGTCCGTGGTATTCATTCCGGCGCTAACCGACGACGGACTCGCCCTGCGCAGCATTGGTGGTACCGCATCTGCCAGCAGTGAAGATACGGGCGCAGGGGCAAACAAAGCGTTTGATCGGATTGAGACCACCGCCTGGTCTGCTAGCGGTGTGTCGTCGGCCTGGCTGCAATATCAATTCCAAGCCGACGGGCCGTGGTGGGCAATCACGCAGTACAAGCTCGTAAGCTCGACCAATAGCGCCAGCACCGATCCGCGCGACTGGCAGTTGCTTGGTTCGATTAACGGTAGCACTTGGACCGTGCTCGATTCGCGCACGAACGAAACCTTTACCGCACGCACCCAAGCGAAGCGCTATGCGCTGGCGAACACAACGCCATATCGCTTTTATCGGTTGAACGTTACGGCGACGGCTGGTGGCGCAGCTAGCGGTGTGAGCCTGGCAGAGTTTCAGTTGTGGTCGGAAGACACCCGCGACCATGCGTCAGCAAATGCGGAAAACAGCGCGTACAACGAGGGTGCAAACAAAGCATTTGACGGTTTGCCAAGCACGAAATGGTTCAACGCCGACGCCGGGACCAACGGCTGGCTTCAACTCCAATACGGCGGCGGCGCAGCCTGGGCGCTCACGCAGTACTCACTGACCAGCGCCAACGACATGCAAGGCCGCGATCCCAAGGATTGGCAGCTCCAGGCGTCGAACGACGGCTCCACGTGGACAACCCTCGACACGCGCTCTGGTGAGACGTTCGCAGCGAGGTTCCAAACAAAGACCTACATCCCGCAGAGCGGCCCAACCACCACCGCTTACCGTTATTACCGGCTCAACGTCACGGCCAATGCCGGGAACCCGACTGGACTTCAACTGGCTGAGTTTACACTTGGCTCTTCCGGTGTGTTGACAAACGCGCCAACCGGCCTGTCCGCGCTTGTCGGCCCACTCAACAACAGCATCAGCCTTAATTGGAATTCACTACCGGGGGCAATGGTCTATTACATCAGACGCGGTCCCACCAGTGGCGGGCCATTTATCACCGTGGCTAGCGGCGTGACGAACACAAACTTCACAGATTATGGTATTACGTCGAACACGCTCTGCTACTACGTTGTGGCGGGCGCGAATGCGTCCGGTGTGGGGCCTGATTCCAGCGCCGTAGCCTTTATACTGGCGTCCGAGCCGCCCGCGGCGCCCACGACCCTAACCGCAACTCAAAGTACGGGTGGGTTGCCGGTGTCACTCACCTGGAATCCATCGGCATTGGCGTCAGGTTACAACGTGAAGCGGTCCACTGTCAGCGGCGGACCGTATGCGATCATCGCCACGAACCTGCTTGCCCCCTCATACACCGACACGAATGTGTCGCTGCAAACCTACTTCTACGTCGTTTCTGCTGTGAACAATGTGGGCGAAAGCCCACATTCGTCCGAGGCCAGTGTGACGGTTGTCACACCGCCGACACGCATCGAGGCGGAAAACTACAGCAGCATGGCGGGAATCCAGACTGAGCCATGCGCCGAGGGCGGGTTAGATGTGGGATATATTGAAAACGGCGACTGGTGCAGCTACACGAACGTGAACTTCGGCTTGCGCACGTTGAGCCTCAAAGCGCGCGTGGCGAGTGCAACTTCGGGCGGCACCATCGAAGTTCGCCTGGGCACCACGAACGGTTCACTGGTTGGATTGATCACGGTACCCAACACCGGGGGCTGGCAAACATGGATCACGCAAAGCACGCCTTTGACGAACGTCAGCGGCATCCAAACCATGGTGCTGCGGTTTGTGGGTGGAAGCGGCTATTTGTTCAACGTCAACTGGTTGGAGTTCACACCCGTCTCCACGGTGCCGCCGCATGTTGGCTGGCAGCGCAGCGGCGAGCAACTTCAGTTTAACTGGCCCGTATCTCATATCGGATGGAAGTTGCAGGCGCAAACCAATCCGCCCGGGGCGGGCCTGGGCGCGAACTGGTTTTTCATGCCTGGTACGGAGCTTACAAACCTGCAGATTGTGCCATTTAACACAGCACTCGGCAGCGCTTTTTTCCGATTGACTCTTCCCACTGACTGATTCCGCCCGAATTGCTTCGGGTTACGCTGGGCAAGTTCACCCGCAGGTCAGCCTGACAATGATGACCCGACTTACGCCCCTGTGGATATGAAATTGTGTAGTCACGAAGCAGCCGGGACTCACGTTTCCGCGTCCAGTCAATGATCTGGCCACAGACCAACCTGCTATTGGCGCTGCGGCCTCGGCCCAAGCAGCTCTAATAGCCGTTGTTGTTTGGCATATGGACTTCTCACAACCCCCCGCAATACCACATTGCCAAGCACTACATCTTGTATCCAGACGACCTAGAGCTTTTCTAACACATGCGCCGAAATGCGCTGTATGCAAGACCTATCTGCGTTGCGGGTGCGCACAGCCAGGCGCCTTCAGCCACACTACCCCAGCAGCGTGAGCGAGTGTGCGTCCCAATCCAGTTTTTCGGGTTCGGCGCGGCGCAAGCAGTCCACTGCCTACTGCGCACGCAAAAGCGCACACAGAGTTTGCGCGTTGCATATTGGCGATGATGCAATTCCAAACCGCAACTGGTATCAATCCTACTCAAACATCACTGCTACCAACCGTAAGCTGAGATGAAAAATGCTCTGACAAAACCGAAGCTACAAGACGCGGTGGCGCGCGGTCCTAAACCAACCCGGTCGGTTCAACATAATCCTCGGTACACACTCGATGCAGCAGGCGCGGTTTGAGTTCGTGTTCGGTATCAGCGAATTCGAGCGGGCCATTCTGGATGCCAAGTTCGTTTTCAACACCGCCGCCCAGCTCACCGGCCTTTGTGGTTTGCGCCTGCTGAATCCTGAACAAACATGGGGCTCGTTTAGAGGGATTATCTGGCACCGAGGGCGGCAGCCAAACTATCATCCGCCTATTCGTCTCCATTACAATCAAGCAGATGCGCCTCTATAAACTTGACCCAAGTGGGTGCGACCTTTTTCGGACCGGCAGTCTGGCGGCCTGCGCAATCACACGCACAAATGCCAAACATCACGTTACCCTCGGGCGGTTTACACTGGGCGTGTAACCAAACTGCAGCTCATATTTCTATCGCTGCCAATTTGCGCTCGAGTTCGTGGCCCATGAGCTGCTCGATAATCGGGTCAAGCTCGCCGTCAAGCACGGCCTGCAAATTGTACAATGTGAGGTCAATTCGGTGGTCTGTCACACGATTTTGGGGGAAATTGTAAGTGCGGATGCGTTCGTTGCGTTCGCCTGTGCCCACCTGTGCTCGCCGTTGTGCAGCCAGCCTGGCATTTTCCTCAGCTCGTTTGGCATCCAGCAGACGCGCCCGCAACACTTTGAGTGCTTTGGTTTTATTTTTCTGTTGTGACCTTTCGTCGGCACACCGCACGATCATGCCTGTTGGTTTGTGCAGAATTTGCACGGCTGAATCAGTTGTGTTAACGCCTTGTCCGCCGGGACCAGATGCGCGGCAAACCGTTATTTCCAGGTCTTCCGGCTTGATTTCGACATCTACTTCCTCAGCTTCGGGCAGAACCGCGACCGTGCACGTGCTTGTGTGAATCCGACCTTGGGCTTCGGTAATTGGTACGCGCTGCACACGATGTACCCCACTTTCGAACTTGAGTCGCCTATAAACATCTACACCGCCAACCTCGAAAACGACCTCTTTGAACCCACCGAGGTCAGATGGGCTGGAGCCTAGGTTTTCCACTTTCCAGCCACGAGCCTCGGCGTAGCGCGTGTACATTCGGTAAAGGTCCGCCGCAAACAACGCAGCTTCCTGACCACCTGTGCCAGCGCGGATTTCGACTATAGTGTCACGTGAATCTGACGGGTCCGGCGGCAATATCCCGAGCTGGATCTGTACGAACAAACGCTTTTCTTCCTGTTCGAGCCGCGCGATTTCGTCCCTGGCAAGCCGCGCAAGTTCAGAGTCCGCCCGCTCGGATTCGATCAATGCGCGGTTCGACGCTATCTCGTCGAGGATCCTGGTATATTGTCGTCCGGCGGCAACAAGCTCCTTGAGTCGAGCGTACTCTTTAGCCAGTTCCTGTGCACGCGCTGGGTTGAGAAACAGTTTGGGGTCAGCCAGCGCAGCCTCAACTTCAGTGAACCTGCGTGCCAATTTCTCGATATGATGGCGCAAGTCCATTTTGAGTAACAGCCAAGAGGAACACGTTTAGTCGGGTACACACGTTGACCCGAGTATTTACATAAGCCGGCTCGACTTGCCGGACTGAGTTACCGTTTTTTCTTTTTGGTTGCAGCCAGTGCGGCCTGTACAGCCTGTGTTTTTGCGATGCGTTGCTGGAACTTGTCAACACGCCCGGCTGTGTCAACGAACTTTTGCTGCCCCGTATAGAACGGGTGGCACTTGTTGCATATGCCGATCAGGATCACCGGTTTGGTGGAACGTGTTTTGATCACGTTACCGCACGCGCACCTGATCTCGGCGTCTACATACTTCGGATGAATATCAGGCTTCATAAAAAGGCCAGTTACACTAGCACCTAAGCTCAATTTGACAAGCCGAATTTTGCGTCATTTCGTACGCGGTCGCATCTTTGTTCTGGAGGACCCCGTTAAAAACTTACGGAGCGGCACCAGATTTCGAAATCTGAATCGTTGGGCACACGACCAAAATGGCGCTTTGCTCGTAAAATGAAGCGCCGGCGCGCCGATCGCTGTATGCCAGCTCCGGGGCGGGGCGTTCAGTGCTGATACAGAGCACAATTATCCGACATCACTAAACATTCAGCAATTACATAGCATTGGGGGCAAACTGTAGGCTACCACAAGTTCGGAAAGGCAACCCTACGTGCTGATAAGTTCAGCCCCAAAAACATAACCCGCGGGAGTTTCAAGGTCGAAAATCCCGCGGGGCAGAGCCAATCCGAAGCGGTTTTCCACTACTCGACCATTAACGCTGGATTCGGAAGAATCGTTGCGGTACCGCTGTGTCTATGTCGTGGGTATAGTTGTACCCATATGAATCCGGCACAACTGTCCACGGACCGTTAATTGCCGGTGCCCACATTAACGCGCCAGCACTCCATTCAAAGTAGATCTGGCCTACGTAACTGGTCGTGTTCACCGTGAAAACTGGCCGCGCCAGGGGTGGTGGGGTCGGGCTAGACCACGACACTGGCACGGTCGGGTTGTAACCGGATGCGCTGATATAAATGTCGTCAACGTAAGCCCTTCCACTCGACACCCGGTTAGCCACGAACAGTTTGTCCAATATTGGCAATGTCGGGCCGTAAAAGTCCGGTACCAGGTCGCGGTCGGTTGTGTAATTCGAAATTACTAAAGTGCGGCTCGATTCACCCACCCGCTGGATCCAAATCGAGAAGAAATCACCCGCATTTGTGGTTGTTTCGCCGTAATAATAGACGCCATTGGTAATATCAATCCACACGTTGTACACTTGGTACTGCTCGAGTTTGCGCGGGACCAGTGTGATAGTGCCGCCTACACCGTCTATCGCACCTATTGCAATGTCACCGAACGAATCATCGTTTATGCGTGCTGCCGGGCCTACATCGCCAGTTGTGTCGTTTGCCGTGCGCATAATCTTGTCTGTTACACCCAAGACAGTGCCCATGCTTGTATTGGTTGGGTCATCAACAACGTAAACGCGGGCGAAGATGGTTCGCGCCTCGCCTTCTCTGATTGTATAAGTTGCTAACGGCAGTTGAGCCAATTGTCCCTCGCTACCGGCATCAGGAGGAACATTCAACATCTTATTACCGCCAACGTTTTCAATAGCAGACCCACCGCGTGCGTCTGTCCAATACGGGTTCGCCAACGCGCCAGGGGTGTATGCCTCAAAATCGTCTAATATAATCCACCCCGAGGCAACACCATCCACAACCGAGACACTGGTTTGTGCTGTAACCACATTGGTATCGCGCTGAATCCTCAGCGTGAACGTTTTCGACGTAGTGATGTTTGAGACCACTATGCTGCCAATCCCGTTTGTAGTGCGATTCAAAACACTGCCTATGCCCTGGTCTATTTCAATAATTGCGGCCGAACTGCTCACAACCCAAGACAGCCGCATATTCCCGCCGCTCACAACACGCGGGAAATCTGCTTTGAAGCTTGTGATCGCCAACGGCGGCAATACGGGTGCTGCAGCAGGCACTGCATTGGTCGAGAGCATTTTGATCTCCTCTTCAGTTAGGGCCCGGTTCCACACCGCTACGTCATCAATTAGGCCTATAAACTGGAAACCGTAGCTACCTGCACGGTATTGTCCGCCAATAGAAGTGTTTTGTGGTGAGAGTGGTAAGCGCGGGCTGATCGGGTTATTATTGGCCGCGCTCGGATCGTCTTTGACGCCGTCAATAAACCAATTGGCTTGAAGAACGGGAATAGCACCACCAACCCAACGTTGCCGGTAAACCACGTGGTGCCAGGTGTCGTCGTATGCGTCCACCCCTGATGCGCCCGCATCTGCATTGTTCTGGTTATTATCATTTCGTATAAACGCGCGCAATTTTTGCACCGGCCCGCGTGGTGTGCTGTTGTTATCACCGTTTGCTAAACTAAATGTTGGTTGTGTAGCGTCGTTTCTGCATTCGGTATAGAACCGCCTGCCGCTGCCTGTAGCGGTCACCGTACCGTTTGCATTATTGACACCCGGTGCCTTGAGCCAGACTGAAATTGTAAACTCCGGATACTGATAAATCGGCAAAGCATCACCCGGCGCATGCGTCCGCGTTAACATACCGACTGCATTTGTGTAAAACTTCATCGCATTACCCCATTTGCCAGGCACAAGATTGGTTTCGCTCATGTTGTATAGCATCATGTCGTAACCACGCACCACATCCGGCGTGGTTATCCCCTGGACAATGTCCATGGGCCAATAAGATACCTGTCCATTAGTCAAACTTGGCGCCTGAGGCGAGCTAACGCTGACAAGCAGGTAAACCGGGCTGCTGGTTATCATCCCGTAAGCGTTGGACACTATAACGCTGTAGGCACCTGAATCCGTGGTTTGGAGGTTTGTGAAAGCGATGATGTTGCTTGTTGCACCGACAATTGGCGCGTTGGTGATTTCACCCCATTCGTTTGTTTCGATCAAGTCCTCCATTGGCACCCCATTCTTGCACCAACGGTACGTGCGCGGGTGCGTGCCACCCGCCAACGCTTGCAGCGAGAAAAACTCGCCTACCAACAGATTCGTGTTACCCGCCGGCGGATAAACAAGGGCAAACGTCGGGCGTTGCGGCGAGATTGGCGTTGGAATGCCGTTGGTCCTGACACGCTCAATCTCTTCCAGCGACAATGCACGTTCCCAAATCGCAACATCATCAATCAAGCCATTAAGATAGTTACTGATTCCAGCAGGTTGCATCGTTGCCCCGAGCGTGAGTGTATCCAGAGTCAAGCCACGGTTTGCTGCTGCTATGTCACCCGGCTCGGGCAACCAAATGTTTTTAAACTCACGCGGGTCAAGCTGGCCGTCCACATACAATCGCGCTGTTGTGTCGTACGCAACCCACACAATATGATGCCAGTTGCCGTCCAAAGGCATCATGGTTGACCTACCCTGGTCGGCAAAAGCAAAAGCGGTATTACCAATGAATGTGTTGTTGTTGTTGTTTCGAATGCGCACAGACAAAACGTTTGTGCGCGCTGAAGCAGTGATTGCGTTGTCGGTTGACAACCTGAAAAGGGGGTTGTTGCCCCCACTCCAAGTTTCGGCAAACAACGTTCGCTCGGCCGGCTGGGTAGCCCCGGTTGATTTGACCCACATTGAAATTGTGAAATACCGTGCTCTGTAAATGGGAAACCCTTTCCCTTGGTCTGCGGTGTATTGGAGGTAAAGATACTGGTCGGTACCGTTCAGCGACACCGCTTTTCCACGCACACCGGTCACAAGGCTCAGAGAGCCAACTGCAAAAAGGTCGTTCCCGTTGGCTGTTGCATCTGGCGTTGTTCCACTTCCGGTAATTTGGTCCAGCGGCCAGTATGCTACCAGCCCATCGGTGATTTCGGTTTGCCCCCAAACAATGCCGTTGATCAGGATGCTTAATGCTAAGACTAGCTTGGTTGTTCGTTTCATGATCTATTCGCTGGTCTGAGTTGTTTATTAGAGTCTTGACTATGCGATTTTCGCGCGAACCTAGAACTACCACCTAATCTTCAATGCTACTCGGCAACGGCAGTTTGTCTTGTGGCCAATTTTGGCTACATCAACTATCTAACCATAATTCCTATGTTGCTAAATTAGGCCCATTGGCTTATGGTTTTACTGCTTTCAAGCTCTGCCATGACAATACGCGGACTGACTTTTCAGAGCTTGCGCGTGGCCAACGTTGCCTTCGGGTTATTATTGGTTTTGCCATCCATTGCCCAGCCCAACCAGGTTTTACTAGAGAAAGAGTTCGTTATTCAAAACTGGGATACCGAGGAAGGCTTGCCCGTTAGCAGCGTTACTTCCGTGGCCAAAACACCCGACGGCTATTTGTGGATCGGCACTCCGAATGGCTTGGTTAGATACGACGGGTGCCGGTTCCGGACTTTTTACCCGGGCAACACACCCGCACTTTCCGACGCGTACATTACGGCTCTTTTGACCGATCGCACCGGTGCTTTATGGGTGGGAACAAAAAATGGTTCTCTCATAACCGTTATTCGGGGGATATTTAGCAACCTCACCCATCATGCTAGTTTTAGTCCAGCCCAGATTAACGGCCTTGCCGAAGACACGACAGGCGCAATTTGGGGGACACTGGACCGTGCAGGCGTGTTCAGATATAACAATGGCCGGTTCTCCTTTTACGGCACAAACGAGGGATTACCGTGGCAAATCGTTTGGGGGATTACAGTTGACACTGCTGGCACCCCATGGGTTGTCTCACGGGGCCAGTTAATGTGTTTCAGGGCTGAACGCTGGCAGAAAGCTCCGGGTTTACCTGCAGATTTTCCGAGGGTGTCGGCCATTGCGCCTGCGCATGATGGCAGCCTATGGTTAGCGTGTGTGGCAAAAACCGGGTCTCCTGCAGGCGACAGGGGTACCCGCATCTACAAGCTAAATGGCGAGTCAGTAGCCGAAGATAGCTTGCCGGTTCCGTGGAGCCAGGATTCACGCCGTTCATTGGCGCGGTTACTGATCGAAGACCGGCGCGGTCGGCTCTGGTGCGCAACACGTGGTGCCGGAACTTTTGTGCGCGATAAAACAGGCTGGCGGCTCCTGAGCCAACCAGCAACACTCTCTCAGGTTCACACACTCGCAATTGCCGAGGATGAGCAAGGTAGCATTTGGCTCGGAATGGACGGTGCCGGGCTGTTTAGGATTCGACCCAAGCTTGTGGTTGGGTTGGAACCGCTTACAGGCTCGCCGGCTGGGTGTTTTTGGACCGTCCACGTCGGGCGCGATGGAAGCATTTGGGGTGGTACAGATGGCAACGGGATTTACCTGTGGAAAAGCGGGCAGTTGGCGCGGTTCGATCGAACAAACGGCCTTACAAACGAACACATCAACGCCATAATCGAGGACACCACGGGCCGCATATGGGTTGGCACTATGGGTGGCCTTTTCGTGTCCAAGGGCAATCGGTTTGAGTCTGTCAGAGGCGTGCCGGCACTGGAATTACCAGCATTTTCGTTAAAAGAAGACCGCTATGGTAACATTTGGGTCGGTACTCGGAACGGCCTTGTGAAGATCGGTCCCGCGGCCACCAATTTCTTCAGCGAAGACCGGGGGATTCCATTTGGCGCAATCAATGCCGTCGAAGAAGATCGCAATGGCCGGATCTGGGTTTCAGTTCCGCCGGCTCGTGACACGCGCGCCCCCGGTCCAGTCGGCATGCATGGTCTTTTTGTAAATGTCGGCGATAAATTCGAGCATGTCGGTGAGGGACAATGGGCAGGTGAAAGCAGCATCCGCTGTTTGCATGCTGACGCATTGGGTAATTTGTGGATAGGAACAGTTGGCTCCGGGGTATACTTGTATCGGGACGGTAGGTTTATGGGGATATCATCCGAAGACGGGTTGCCACATAATCGAATACAGGCAATCGTCTCCGATGACACAGGTAATCTTTGGTTCTGCTCTGAATTTGGTGTTTTCGGCGCGCCTATTGACCGGCTTTTACAGTACAAACCTGCGCAGCGTGCTCCATTAAACTGGTGGCGCATACGGCGTTCGGATGGCCTCCCGAATAATGCAGCCACTGGTAATGGGTGTCCTTCAGCAGTTCGCGCGCCAGACGGCTGGATCTGGTTTGCCAACGGAAATGCCGTCACAGGTTTTGATCCAAAGTCCGTGATTCAGGCAACCCGAATTTGGCCGCCCTTAGTTGATGAGTTGGTGGTGAACGGCTTACCGCTTTTGCCCGACCCGAGCATACCACTGCGAATCGGACCCGGCTCGCGCAGACTCGAAATTCACTATACTTCCCCCAACGTAATCGCGCCCGACCTTGCGTCCTTCTGGATTCGCCTTAAGGGTTTCGATCAGGACTGGGTCTATGCGGGCAGGCAGCGTGTTGCCAGTTACAATTTACGGCCCGGCTCCTACGAGTTCCACGTTGCGGTTGTCGGGCCGGACGGCTCGCGGCTTGAGGCGGCCGGACCGGTGGCATTTGAAGTCATGCCAAGATTCTTGGAAAAGACGTTGGTTCGTGTCGTGGGCGGTTTGGTGCTGATCGGTAGTGTGGCGATTTCCGTCTGGCGCTGGGAACGCATAAGGTCACACCGCCGCATGCGTAAACTTGAGATACAACGCGCAATGGAGAGTGTGCGACACCGTATTGCGCGGGACATCCACGACGATCTCGGCTCGGGCCTGACTGAGATTTCGTTGCTTTGCGACAACTTGCGCCTTGACGGGGACGATCCTGCAACCGTCCAAACCACGGTTCAACGCATCGCCGAGCGCGCGCGCGTCCTGACACACCAAATTGATGAGGTCGTCTGGGCAATTAACCCGCACACGGACACTTTGGAAGGGCTTGTGACTTATCTTAACGAATACGCACAGGGCGCACTTACAATGGCAGGTATCCGGTGCCGACTTAACACCGCCCCCGAGTTACCACATCTGGAACTCCCAACACATGTACGTCACAGCTTGTTCCGTGCCGCAAAAGAAGCTCTAAACAACTCCGTGAAACATGCGCGGCCTACCGAAGTCACAATCACAATTGAACCACGTAATAATGAACTGGTTTTCCTGATTCAGGACAACGGTTGCGGCTTCGATACCAACGACACCCTTAAGCATGGAAACGGATTAAAAAACATCAGACAACGACTCGAGGAAATAGGTGGTAGGTGCAAAATCGAAAGCGCGATTGGGCAAGGTACATCCGTGTGTTTGACAATCCCAATCTCCCATAACAGCACTAACGGTTCATCCTTTAATCACATATGACAGTTGCTACAGCAAACGAATCAGACCCGAACAAACAATTCGCACAGACAATCCGGGTTGCAATTGTTGACGATGACGACCGTGTCCGGACCACGTTTGCGGAGGTGCTTGACCGGTTGCCCGGATGCAAATGTACAGGTTCTTTTGCCTCAGGCGAAGCAGCCCTTGCCAGCCTACCTCTGGCGCCGCCCGAAGTTGTGCTGGTGGACATTAACATGCCCGGCATGAACGGCATCGAGTTCGTCAGTAAGCTGAAAGCAATTCTGCCACAGGTTGAGGTCATCATGCTTACGGTGTATCAAGACACTGACAGCATTTTGAGTTCGTTGGCTGCGGGCGCAAACGGTTACCTGCTCAAACGGGCCGGCAGAGAAGAACTACTGCAGGCAATCCGACAAGTACTTTTGGGAGGCTCGCCCATGAGCAGTCAAATCGCGCGCAAGGTTGTCCAGGCATTCCGGCAACCTGCCCCGTCCGAAAACGACACTGCGAAGCTTTCAGCACGCGAGCAGGAAGTACTTGCGCTTCTTGCCAAAGGGTTTCTTTACAAGGAAATTGCTGCGCAGCTAAACATCAGCTACGACACCGTCCACAACTACATCCGCCGGATCTATCAAAAGCTGCGCGTTCGCTCTCGTGGCCAGGCGGCCGCAAAGTACTTCGAACGGACGGCCCCACATGAATTAAGCCGCGCTCACAATTTGCCACAGTATCTTTCCGAGGCCGCACCGCAGCAAAAACGGCATAACTCTCAATAGTTTAGCCGCAATGCCGGCCCTGAATAAGATAGATGTTTTCTATGTATGTTTGGCTATAAAATTGACCCGAGGTTGCAACGGTCGAAATAGTATGCTGGGTACAAACCGCCCCACCAGCGCTCCCCGACGACGCAAAAATCTCAATCAGCAGTTTCAGCACACCTGCTTAAGAATCACTTAGATACGATTCAATGAACTCGTCCCGGCGCTCGCAGCGGATCCTATGTTTGTGTAGGGCTGATTTTAATTTGGTATCGGTTGTCACAATCGCAACAGCGCCGCCTGTTAAACATGCCTGAACCACATATTTGTCGTCAGGAGTAATTTCTTTCACAAGTGCACCTGGTAATTCACGTAAAGCCGAGCATTCTAGCGATATAGACTTCTCCGGGTTATACAAGAAGCATTGCATGTGCAACCTAATGACCCGGCCGCGGCTCAACGTCCGTTTTGCGGCAGAACGCAAACGTTTTCTGCGCGAACGCGCTGCCTTTGACTGCAATTACGCGATCACACTTGTCAAAAATTGCCTGTATCAGACAAAAGGCCTCCTGCCGACGGCATTCAAAGTTTTTCCGCCTAGATCCGCCCATAGCCACTCGTCTATCACAAAGTCGGCCATCTCACGCTTTCACTTGATCCCAAGAAACTTTCTCAGGTCTTCAAGTTCTGCCTCCACAAACGATGTTAGACCGCCCTCTATTTGGCCGGCCCTGTCAGCTTTTTGGCCTTTGCAAACGGTGGCGCGTTTCTCCTTAGTGGTTAAGTAACAACATAGATCGTCCGGCTCGATCAAGCCCTCTGCCACTGCAGTTTAGAGCTACGCCAAAAACTGTTCACTATGCGTCGTCAGTAATAGCTGTTTGCGTCCATCCTTTACTAAAGTGCACATTGCCCGGGCAAGATTCCGCAAGACACTCGGGTGCAGGTGTACTTCGGGTTCCTTGAAAACTAAGCGCATACATCACATCTTTAGCTCTGGTGCCGAGCTTTACGCCGATTTTTATATCGCGCGTGGGTTCATGATTAAAGACGCACGCATTTGAACCCACCAAAGTCAAGGCACCCTATGTGTAAGAAAAGGTTCGCAGGCTGATTTGGATTCACCACAAAATTACGCAGTACAATTGCCGCATAAAGCACACTTGTCTTGCCAGAGCTACCGGGCACATACAATACGATTATTCGCCCAAGTGAATTTCTGCTGACTCGACCGAGCGGAAATTCCGTACGCTAAAGCTTTTAATCATGGCTAGAAGCCCGATATGAGCTGTTCATCCTATAGCGCAAGACACCATAGGATTTGGCACAGAACAGGTCTCGGTTCCCTGGCCGCACAAATGAGAGGCGCCTGTTTCCGAGCCGCTGAAGAAACTTTAACTCAACACAACCCCTCAGCCTGCATGAAGCTCCGCTGTTGAGTGTGGTGTCGCTCCGCAAGTTATTCGAAGTCAAGCACGTAGCTATACACGCGGCCATCGAACCGTGTACTGAGCTTGCAGTTGCTCTTGGCAAATACGGCCTGCATACCTTTGTTTTCGGCTAACACTTCCGCAGTGAACCCCCTTATGCCGTTGCGACGTGCGATTCGGATGAGCTGCTGCAGCATGAACGTGCCGATGCCTTTGCGCTGCCATTTGTCGTGCACGACAAATGCGACTTCAGCCCGATTCGTCTTTGGGTCAAGATAGTAATTGCCTAGCGCGATTATATCCTCGCCATGCGCAGCCGGTATGGTGCCAACCAGTGCAACCTCGTTGCGGTGGTCAATGTACACGAAGTCCTGAATCTGGCGGCGTGGCACGACACGGAAGTTGCTCATGAACCGGTAGTAAATTGTCTGTTGCGACAGTGCATAAAAAAGCTCGCGCATGAGTGGTTCATCTGTCGGGTGGATCGGCCGGAACACAATCTGTGTGCCATCGGGCATAAGATAGGTTGCACGGAATTCTTTCGGGCCGACCATGATCCGGCCTTCTTTGTCTGCCATTGTGGCCGAGAGATACTTCGCCTCGATCGCTTCCTTGAGCAGTTGTGCCCGGAACTTTGGATGCGCAATCGTAATCAGCGCAAGCGCACGTTCCTGAATGCTTTTGCCGTGAAGATACGCAACGCCGTATTCTGTGACAACATAGTGCACACCCGCGCGGGTCAGTACAACGCCGGCTCCCGGGCTGAGTCGTGCTACAATGCGCGAGACCGTGCCATTTTTGGCTGTTGATGGTAGCGCAATAATGGCTTTGCCCCCGGGCGCTTTTGCCGCGCCGCGGTTGAAGTCAACCTGGCCGCCAACACCCGAAAAAAACTTGGGCCCAATCGAGTCAGAACACACTTGCCCACTGAGATCTATCTCCAGCGCCGTGTTAATTGCCACCATCTTATATTGCTTTGTGATTACCGAAGGATCGTTCACATACTCCGTCGGATGAAAAGCAAATAACGGATTGTTGTTGATGAAATCGTACAGCCGCTTTGTCCCAAGGCAAAAACTGGTCACAATCTTGCCGCGGTCAACTGTCTTACGTGCACCCGTAACTACACCGGCCTCTACCAACTCAATAATCCCGTCTGAAATCATCTCCGTATGGATCCCAAGGTCTTTCTTGTCTCGTAAGAAACTCATCAACGCTTGCGGGATTCGGCCGATACCAAATTCAAGTGTCGAACCGTCCTCGATCAACGCGGCAACGTGCTCGGCGATCTGACGTGTGGTTTCATCTGCTTCAGGCGGTGTTATCTCGATGATTGGCTGATTGCTCGGCACAAGGACGTCAATGTCGTACACGTGCACAAGTGAATCACCCAACGTGCGCGGCATGTTCGGGTTGACCTGCGCGATCACAAGGCCCGCATTTGCAGTTGCGCTTTTGACAATATCCACAGACACCCCGAGGCTACACATGCCACGCGTATCCGGGGGTGTAACTTGAATAAGAGCCACATCTAGCGGCAACCTACCCGAGTCAAACAAACGCGGAATATCAGATAGATGAATCGGGGTGTAATCACCAAGGCCTTCCTGGATTATGCCACGGACATTTTCAGCAATGAAAAAACTGTTTACACGAAAGTATTGCGTCATTTCCTTGTACGCATACGGTGCCTCGCCGAATGTGAGCAAATGCACTATCTCTGTGTCAGGCAGTTCGGCTGCGCGGCGTGTCAATGCTTCTACAAGCTCCAGCGGTTCAGCCGCGCCCGTGCCGATAAAAATGCGTTGACCAGGCCGGATTTGTTTCACAGCTTCATCTGCTGTGGCGATCATCGAACTGTATTTTTCCTGCCAGTTTTGGTCGTAGGTGCGAGATTTGGTTTCAGCGCTCATTGTCCAAAGGTGAGTTTTAACGAGTTTGAAAGTGTCATGCGCGCATCGGCCACGTACGGTTCCGTCCCAACCGGGCCAACTATGAACGGATTAATGTCAAGTTCTCTGATCTGCGGGTATTCGGTGGCAAGCTGACTGATTCGTTGCAGTGCATCTGCAATCGCATTCAAATCAACCGGCGCTTGGCCGCGCGCACCCATCAACAGAGCGTAAGAGCGTGTACCTTTTAACATTTGCATTGCTTCTTCTTGTGTAATGGGCGCGAGGTGGAAGGTAACATCTTTCATTACCTCGACGAATATGCCGCCCAAGCCAAACATTAGCAGCGGACCAAACTGCGGATCGCGTGTCATGCCAAGAATTACCTCGCGGCCGCGCGAACCCATCTTTTCAACGTATGCACCGCGGATGTTTGCCTGTGGGCTACGGCGTTGCACACGCAACATCATAAGGTCAAATGCATCCCGCACCTGCTCCGCATTGGCAAGATTCAGTCGCACGCCGCCAAAATCGGATTTGTGAATAATGTCGGGCGACGAAATCTTCAGCACGACCGGGTACCCGATCCTTTCGGCAATCTCAACAGCTTCGTCCGCAGTTGTTGCAAGTGCTCCGTCCAGGATTTTGAACCCGTACGCGCGCAAAATTTCCTTGGCCTCCACCTCGCCAACCTGATGTATGCCGCTCCGGATGTGCCAAAGAATTACGCGGTCAACCCGCCTCAGATTCACCGGGAACCGCGCAACAACTCGTGGCGGGCGGCGCCGCCACGCCGCATAATCGCACA
>FMJZ01003834.1_pt1 | contig 35608 bp, 33 predicted proteins | sample 1987881 | NCBI WGS metagenome assembly FMJZ01 (sample SAMEA4378227, study PRJEB15110) | soil metagenome | biome: soil; feature: Field; material: Soil | place: India | collected 2015-03-11 | depth 0 m
GTTCCAACCTGACGGTAAGGTCATCCACCCGTGCGGTGAGCGCATCCACTCGTTCGGTAAGCTGTTCCAGCCGACGGTCGGTCGCCTCCTGTCGCACTGCCATCTCCTGAAATCGCTTGTTTGTCTCCTCAGCCAGTTCACGCAGACGCCGATCGGTTTCTGTGCTCTGTTCCGCGAGGCGTATCAGCGCTTCTTCCAGACGGTCTGTACGTTCAGGAAGTCGCTTATAACGTTCAGGCAGGAGTGCTTCCAGCAGAGGCTCTCGCCACTCGGGATGCTCCTGTAAGGCGCGAATGATATCCTCGAGAGTTTCTAAAGCCATCACTTATCACCTTCTTGTATTATACCACGTGGCAGCTATCTGGCAGATGCCGGCTGGTCAGGCGTCTTTGGGCGGAAGGCGGGGTAGCCTCGGCTCTCCATCATCTCGCCGATGCGGCGCATCAGCTCATGGCTGAACGCTTCCCGCGCCTGACGGTCGCTTTCGTATTGCTGGGCGAACTGTTCGTAGTGCATCGGCTCCCCGAAGACGACCTGCAAACGGTGCCATCGCGGCAGGCGAGAGTCTGCGGGCATAATCTCGCGCGTGCCAATAATCGCCGTGGGCACAACGGGCGCACCGCTCATCTTTGCCAGCAGGGCCACGCCGGTCTGCGGCTCCAGCAGATAGCCGTCTCCACTGCGCGTGCCTTCGGGAAACATGATCAGCAGTTCACCCTGCCTCAGCACATCCAGCGCGGTGCGCAACGCCTGGCGGTCGGCGGTGTTCTGGTGGACGGGGAAGCACCCCACGCGGCAGATGTACCAGCCTAAAAGGGGTATCTTGAAGAGCGGCGCCTTGCCCATGAAACAGCATCGCCGGGGCCAGGCGGCGCACCCCACCACGGGCGGGTCCATGTAACTCGTGTGGTTGGGAGCCAGAATCGCCGCGCCGGGCGGGATGTTCTCGCGCCCCTCTACCTTCATCCAGAAGAAGATGCGCAGGATGGGGCATATCACCCAGCGCGAAATCAGGTAGAGGGTGGCGCTTCGTTCGTGAACCGGGCACGGCATATCTTGAGCACCTCCTCCACCACCTCGTCCAGGCTCAGGTGTTCGGTGTCGATAATCACCGCGTCGGGCGCAGGGCGAAGAGGGGCAATATGGCGGGTACTGTCGCGCTGGTCTCGCGCTTCCATGTCCAGCTTCACCTGCTGAAGGGAGATGTTGATGCCTCGCTCCAGAAGTTCCCTGTGTCGCCTGCGGGCGCGCTCGTCCAGCGACGCGGTGAGAAATATCTTCACTCCCGCATTGGGGAAGACCACCGTGCCCGTATCGCGCCCCTCGGCAACGGTGCCGCCCTGCCGGGCGAAATCTCTCTGCCAGTCCAGCAGAATCTCGCGCACCTCGGGGATGGCGGAAATGGGCGAGGCAAGGTTGGCAACCTCGGGCGCGCGAATCGCCTCGGTGACGTCCTCGCCGTCCACCAGCACGCGCTGTTCCCCGTTGTGCTGTTGCAGTTCCACCTTCGTCTCGCGGGTCATGTCCACGATATAGCTGGCGTCCTGCGGGCGCAATCCGCTCTTAATAGCCTTCCACGCTAGCGCACGGTACAGCGCGCCCGTGTCCAGATACCGGTAGCCCAGCGCCTGCGCCACGCGCTTTGCCACACTGCTCTTGCCAGCCCCAGCGGGACCGTCAATGGCGACCACTCTCTGCTTCACCGCGCACCTCCTTGCAGTTCCTGCAACTTCTCGAAGAAGTTCGGAAAGGTTTTGTGCACGCACTCCGGGTCGGCGATGGCGATGCCGGGCACGCGAAGCCCAATCAGCGCGAACGCCATCGCGATACGATGGTCGTTGTACGTTTGCACAATGCCTCCCGTCGGCTTGCCCGGATAGATTGTTAACCCATCAGTATGTTCTTCCACAGAGACGCCTAACCTTCTCAACTCGGTGGCGACCGCGCTGACCCGGTTGCTCTCCTGATAGCGGGCGTGCTCCACACCCCGGATGCGAGTTGGGCCGTCGGCAAACGGCGCCACCACCGCCAGCGTGATAAAGGTATCCGAGATGTCCGACATGTTCACATCCACACCGTGCAGGGTGGCCGTGCCCTGAACTTCCACCGCGTCGGGGAGCCAGCACACGGCACATCCCATCTGTTCGAGAATATCCACGAAGCGAATATCACCCTGCAGGGATTCACGGCTCAGCCCCGGCACACGCACTCGCCCCCCGGTGATAGCTGCGGCGGCGAAGAAGTAGGAGGCAGCGGTAGCGTCAGGCTCTACAGCATAGGTGGCATCACCTGTCAGGTGATATTGCTGGGGAGCGGGCACGACGATGCGCGCGTTTCTTTCCTCCCAGCAGGCGTCCACCCCGAACTGCTTCATCATGCGCAGGGTCATCTGCACAAAGGGCGCAGATACCAGATTGCCCTCAATGTGTATGGTAACCGAGCCCGACGCACAGGGAGCCACCATCATCAGCGCGGACAGGAACTGACTGCTGATGTCGCCGCGCACGGAAACCTCTCCCCCTTTTAACCCGCGGGCGCGAACGGTCACCGGTGGACAGCCTGTCCCCGCTTCCGAAACCGCTTCGGCTCCCAGCGCGTTCAGGGCATCCAGCAGGGGCTGAATGGGTCGCTGGCGCATGCGCGGTGTGCCGTCTAACCGATAGGTTCCATCGCCCAGTGCGACCATCGCGGTGAGAAAGCGCGCGGCGGTTCCGGCGTTCGCCACCCACAGGTCAGCCTGCGCGGCGGGTATTTTGCCCCCTTCCCCTCGGATGATGATAGTGTCGGGGCAGGGCTTCGTTATCTGGAACCCCAGCCGCGTCAGGCTCTCCTGCATCACCTGGGTATCTTCCGAGTCCAGGGCGTGGGTGATGGTTACCTGCTGAGGACAGAGGGCGGCGAGCAGTAAAGCGCGGTTGGTGATGCTTTTGGAACCCGGCAGGTCTACCACAGCCTCCGGTACCGAGCGCAGAGGAACGATTTCGCGAATAGAGGTCATAGTCCAAACGCCTGCCGAAGGATATGCGCCTCGGTAAACAGACGCTGAATGGTCTCGGCGTCTTCCTCGGCGATGGCAGAGCGCACCTCCTGCAGTTTGCCGATAAACTCGTCGATTGCCCAGAGAACATGCTCGCGGTTAAACAGGAAAATATCGCGCCACAGCTCGGGCGAGCTGCCCGCAACGCGCGTGCCATCCCGAAAACTGCCGCCGATTAACTGGGGGTACGGAGTGTTCTCGGCGACGTGTACCAGTGCCAGCGCCAGCGCATGGGGCAGGTGGCTGGTCAGCGCAACGGCGCGGTCATGCTCGTCGGGGTCGGCGGTGATGACCTGCGCTCCCAGCGCCTGCGCCAGGGCAGAGACCTTCTGTAGAGCCTCTGGCGACGTCTGCTCGGTGGGGGTGAGCGCCCAGGTGGTGTTCTCGAACAGGTCGGCGCGTGCGTTGTGCACCCCCGTTTGTTCCGACCCCGCCATGGGATGCCCTCCAACGAAACGCACCCCTAGCAGGTCGGTGGCTTGCCGAACGATACTGCTTTTCACCGAGCCCACGTCCGTCACCACGCACTGGGGGGAAATCCATTGCTGGAACAGCCGCATGGTGGGCACGATTAACCCCACGGGTGTACATACCACCACCATATCCGCCCCAGTGACCCCTTCCTGCAGAGAGGTGGTTGCCGAGTCGATCGCGCCCGCCTGCAACGCCACCTGAAGCCGTTCAGCGCTGCGTCCGACACCCACCACCTGTTTTGCCAGCGCTCGCCGGCGTGCCCCCATGCCAATGGAGCCTCCGATAAGCCCCACGCCAACGATACACAGCCTTTCGCAAATCGTCTCTGCCATTACGACCTCCTACAGACTGCGCCCCACTGCCGGCGCCAGCCGACGCAGTTTCTGCATCATCTCCTCAAAGGCTTCGAACCGCAGGGACTGCGGCCCGTCCTTCAGGGCACGCTCGGGCTGGGGGTGCACTTCCACGATGATGCCATCCGCGCCCGCTGCGATGGCTGCGGCGGCAATGGCTGGCACCAGACTGGCCTTGCCCGTGCCATGTGAAGGGTCGGCGATAATGGGTAGATGCGACAGCTCTTTCACGACAGGGATGGCATTGATGTCAAAGGTGTTTCGGGTATAGGTTTCAAAGGTACGGATACCGCGTTCGCACAGGATGATGTTGTAGTTACCGCGCGAAGCGATGTATTCCGCCGCCTGCATCCACTCCTCAATCAGCGACGCCCAGCCTCGCTTGAGCAGTACGGGCACTCGCGTGTTGCCGATTTCCTTCAACAGAGAAAAGTTCGTCATGTTGCGCGTGCCGACCTGCAGGATGTCGGCGTACTGCGCCACGAGCTCCACGTCGCGCGTGTCCATTACCTCGGTCACGATGGGCAGACCGGTCTCTTCGCGTGCCTGCGCCAGCAGTTTCAGCCCCTCCTCGCCCATTCCGTGGAACGAATACGGTGAGGTACTGGGTTTGTACGCGCCGCCACGCAGGATGTGTGCGCCCATCTGCTTGACGAACCGGGCGGTCTGCATCAACTGCTCTTCGGACTCGATGGTGCAGGGTCCCGCCATGATGGTCAGCTGCTCTCCGCCGATTTTCACGCCCCGAACGTCGATGACAGTGCCCTCGGGTCGGAAGGGACGCCCAACCAGCTTGTACGGCTTGGAGATGATAATCACCTGGTCCACGTAGGGCAGGGCGCGCAGCTGTTCAGAAAGCGCCGCCTTTTCGCTGTCCAGCACGCCGATACAGCCGACGATGGTGCGCTCGACGCCGCGAGAGATATGCACGCCGAACCCGCGTGCCTTCAGATTGTCGGTCAGCTCCTCGATATCTTTGTCTGTCGCTTGAGGCGTTAGCACGATAACCAAGGTAGCAGTGCTCCTCCTTCAATCGGTGTGGGGATGGTGAACGAATTATACATGAAAGGGCGGTCGGTCGTCAACCGATGGTGCAGATGGTTTTCTCACCGCTGGCGATGGCGCCGACAACCGACCTTCCGGGTTTGGCAGGTTTGCAGGAAAACACGAAAGCGTCACGAAGACCGAAAAAGAGCAGGGTTTCAGGAGTCGAGCTATGACCGCTAACCGAAAAGTGCAACAACCTGTTGCACTGTTACCCACCTGCTATTCAGAACTGCTGGAAAGCCTCAAGGCGCGTATTCGCCAGGCGCAGATTCGGGCTGCTCTGTCGGTCAATCGGGAGCTGGTTCTGCTCTACTGGCACATCGGCAGAGAGATTCTCCAAAGGCAAGAACAGGAAGGCTGGGGCGCGAAGGTGATTGAACGCCTGGCTCAAGACCTCAGGCGCGAATTTCCCGAGATGAAGGGACTATCCAGAGCCAACCTTTTCTATATGCGGGCATTCGCTGAGGCATGGCACGACGAGCAAATTGTCCAGCAGCTTGTTGGACAAATTCCGTGGGGGCACCATTGCGTGTTGCTGGACAGGGTGAAAAACCCCAACGAGCGCCTCTGGTATGTCCAGCAAACCCTTTCGCACGGCTGGAGTCGCAACGTCCTGGTGCACCAGATAGAAGTCGAGCTTTACCGTCGTCAGGGCAAGGCGGTCACGAATTTCGAACGCACGTTGCCGGCGCCGCAATCGGATCTGGCTCGTTCGCTCCTGAAGGTTTCCTCTGCAACGACACGGGGATAACCCCAATCCCGACCATCTCGCATGGGTGAGCAAACTCCACCGATACCCCACTGCAGGAATCCCCTCCCCGTAGCTGGAACAGGGTACACACAACTATCTGGTAGAGGGATGGGAGATGATGAAACAGGTAACCCTTCAGCAGGGATACAACTCGCTCGTCCGCGAGGGCGAGATGGAATATATCCAGTTCGGCGTCTACAGGGGCAGTGCCGGCGATACCTTCACGCTGGATACCGGCGAGCACGAGGCGGTGCTGGTCATCCTGTCGGGCAGATGCCACCTGCACGTAAACGAACAGACCTACCCCCAAGTAGGCGGGCGACGCAGTGTCTTTGAGGGCAACGCCTGGAGCCTGTACGCCCCCAACCATACCAGCATCACCGTTGAGGTGGTGGACGAGGCGGAGGTGGCAATCAGCCAGACGCGCGTACCCGCCGCGGGCGAGCCCCGATTGATTGCGCCTCAAGAGGTGAACGTGCGCGATGTGGGCGTGTGGAACTGGCGGCGCGACGTGAAAGACATCGTGGACAAACGCATCCCCGCCTCGCGTCTGGTGGTGGGCGAGACGATTAACCCGCCCGGCAACTGGTCCAGCTGGCCCCCGCACAAGCACGACGTGCACCACCCGCCCTTCGAGAGCAAGCAGGAAGAGGTGTACTTCTTCAAGGTTCAGCCCGCGAACAGCTTCGGTGTGGCAAGGCTGTACACCGCCGAGGGCGACGTAGACGAGCTGTATCCCATCCGCGATAACTCGGTGCTGTTAATCCGAAAGGGCTACCACCCCATCGCCGCAGCGCCCGGTACGCGCGTGTACTACCTGTGGACGCTGGCTGGGGAGAGCCGAGACCTTATCCCCAATGACGCCCCCGATTATCGCTGGATGAAGGACACAGAGGCGGTCCTGCGTGAGTGGCAGCGTAACCTGTAGGAGGTCGTGATGATCGAGCACTGGCAACGAGTTCTGGTGTTTGCCGCCCACCCCGACGATGAGATTATCGGTTGCGGGGGCACGATTGCCCGCCTCACCGCGGCGGGCAGGCAGGTGTTCGTGGTCACCTTCTGCGCGGGCGAAACAGGTTACAGCAGCCCCGAAGAGAGGGACACCATTGCCCAGAGACGCCTCGAGGAGGCGCGAGAGTGCGACCGGGTACTGAACATCACCGAGCGGGTAATCCTGGGCAAGCCCACACAGGGCGTCGTGAACGACCGCGAGACCTATCAGCAGTGCGTGCAGTTGATACGCAAATATCGCCCCGATGTCATCCTTACTCACTGGAACGAGGATAAGCACCGCGACCATCGCGCCATCTCAGCCCTTACTGACGAAGCCCGCTGGAAGGCGTATGAAAACGTGCTGGCGGACCTTGGCGAGCCGTGGTACACGCCTGAGCTGTACTACTACGAGGTGCTGGAGCTGTTCCCGCATCCCTCCCTGCTGATAGACATCAGCGAGTTTATGACCAAAAAGCTTCGGGCGATGGAAACCCAGCAGAGTCAGTTCGCGGTTCTGCCGGGCATCATGAGCTACATCGAGGCGCTGGGGATGGTGCGCGGCTACGCCCGCGGCACGCGCTACGCCGAGGCATTCCTGCGCTCAAACCTTCTGCCTACTTTTGGATAATAGATGGAGAGGAGGTACATCCGGTGAAAATCAGCTGCTGTTGGCTGTATGCCATCAGTAAATACGGCTATCCGCCCTCGCTGGAGGACACCTTCAGGGTGTTGACCGAGATGAAGCAGATGGGCTTCGACAGCATCGAACTGGAAGGCGTGCGCGAGGAGAATCTGAAAGAGGTTTACCAGCACCGTGCCGAGCTGAAGGCGCACTGCGAGGAGCTGGGCTTGAAGGTGATTAACTTCTGCCCTGTCCTGCCCGACATCGTTTCGCTGGATGAGGCAAAACGCCAGAAAGCGAAAGACCTCTATCTGCTCGGCGTTGAGCTGGCAAACTACTTCGGCTGTGAGACGGTTCAGACCGACAGCTTCATCCCGCCGCTGGAGTTCGTGGGCGACGTTCCCTACAAAGAAGCCATCAAGTTCGGTAGGCAGTTCAAGGTGAAGATAGACCCTGCCTTCCGCTGGGAGGGGCTGTGGTCGGCGATGGTGGATAGCTTCCGCTTCTGCGCCGAGCGAGCCAGAGATGCGGGGCTGAAGTTCTGCTTAGAGCCGCGCGTGGGCGAACTCATTAGCAATACCGACGCCTTCCTGCGCCTGTGGGAGCACGTCGGCAGTGAGAACTTCGGTATGGTGCTGGACACCGGCCACCAGAACGCCCAGAAGGAGATACTGCCCCTGTCGGTGGAGAAGCTGGGCAAACGCATCTTCTACGTGCACGTCTCGGATAACGACGGTAGAACGAACGAACACCTCGCCCTGGGCGAAGGCACTATCGACTGGGAAGGCGTGTTCACCGCCCTGCGCAAACACGGCTACGACGGTTATGTGGCTATTGATATCGGCAACGTGCCGGATATTGAGAGGGCGTACATCCGCTCGCGCGAGTTTTTGGAGAGGATAGGGCAGCAGTTAGGAGTGTAATACATACAGGGCATGCGGGAAGCATGCCCTGTGCAAACCAGCCAGATAACTACCTGCCAGGAGTTGCCTGCTGGCTCTGGAGTTCCTTCGCAGCCTCGGGGTGATATTGCAGGAGCTGGTTGATGGCAATTGCCTTTGCCTGCGGAGGCATGTTCGGGTTGTTCTGGATGCGCTGAATCTCCGCTTTGATGTCCTCGACGGTCATTCGCTTGGGTGGTGGCTCCTTCGTGCGCTGATACTGGAAGGCGAATATCACCGCCGCGAGGATAATCAGCACCACCGCGACAAGCACCTTCTTGTTGTTATCCATCCTGCATCTCTCCTCCAGCGAATTGGGGGCAGGTTACCCTGCCCCCGTGTTGACGGAATGGATTAGTATGGATACCAGCCTTCGGATACCCACTGAGCAGGCAGTCCCACTGGCACGAAGATGTTCCTGTACCAGAGGATTTGCCCGCGTCCCATCGCCTTGGCGTGACCGTCGAAGAAGACCACGTTGGCGGTTCCGGTGTGGCGATAGCGAGGCATCATACCACAGCCTGCCCAGGTGGCGTTGCCGTCGCCATCGTTGACCAAGTCGCAGTCACGCTGGAGAGCGATGTTCGCACCATCTCTCTGTGGCGGGCGACCAATCCAGTCCACCCAGTCCCACTCCCAGGTGCCGAAGTACACCCAGCCCCAGAAGGCATCGTTCACACCCTTCTCGGTAATCATCACCTTCTCGGCAGGGGTCTCCAGCGCGGAGATGGGCGTCACGCGATGGCGGGCATCGTTGCCTCCAACGGGCCAGTTCCAGAAATCAGCAAACACGTCGTAGTGGCAGCCGTACTTGCCGCTCTGGTTCCTGTCGGGGAAGGACGGACAGGCATAAATGCCATGGGTACCCCAGCTGTACTCTACTCCCTGTGCATCGCGATAGCGGTCGCCGTTCTTAATATAGGGCCAGATGACGCTGTACCACGCTTGCTGGGGCACACCGGTGCTACCGCCACCATACTGGGACATGGGGAAGGTCTCGTCGTAGTCCTGCACGTACATCATCACGCCGAGACCAATCTGCTTGAGGTTGCTCAGACAGGTCGCCCCGCGTGCCTTCTCACGTGCCTGCGAGAAGACGGGGAAGAGGATGGCTGCGAGGATGGCGATAATTGCTATCACCACCAGCAGCTCGATGAGCGTAAACGCTTTACGGTTCATGCTAGATGCACCCTCCTGTAAGTTTAAGATTGTGTATATGGCGCCGTACGGATGGTAAACAGCGCGTTGTATAAGGCAACATCGTGCCTTGATACCTTGTTCAGTGGCTTCTTGGGTCGTTCTCTTAATCGTTTAAGAGTTTACACTATGATTGTATACCCTTTTTTGGGATTTGTCAAGCGATTCGGCGTGATTTTTGGGAACCTGTACACAAAATCCCGCAACACAACGGGTATAAAGGGGTCGCACGACCGGCAGGAAGGGGCTGTGCGCGCGAGAATCTGTATGTAGCAATCCATCTGACACACGGAGGGCGAAGGTGAAAGCAGGTCTTGGAATCTATCCCGCGCTGATTCTGTTGTGTGCAGCGTCCGCTCACGCGCAGGTGACGCTGGCGACAGGAGGCAGGGCGCGATTACCCATCCTCATCCAGTACGGCGCAACGCAGACCGAGCGCTACGCCGCTGAGGAGCTGGCAAGCCATCTCCAGCAAATCACGGGCGCCCGTTTTGAACTGCGAGAGGTGCACCCGGGCGAAGTGCCCCAGAGCGGAATCATCATTGGACCGGGACACCTTGCCGAGGCGGTTTTCCCCGAAGTGAAACTCGCCGAGTTCGGCGGCGAACAGCTCACCATCCGCACGAAGGGCAACCACCTCCTGCTGGCAGGCGGACGTCCGCGTGGAACGCTTTATGCGGTATATCGTTTCCTGAGCGGACAGCTGGGCGTGCGCTGGTGGACGCCCTGGGCAACGCATATCCCGAAGAAAAGCACCCTGCGCGTGTCCGCTCTGTCCATCGAAGAGAAACCTGCCTTCGAGTATCGCGAGCCGTTCTGGTATCCTGCGTTTGACGGCGACTGGGCGGCGCGAAACTACTATAACGGCCACTCTGCCCGTCTTACCGAAAAGCACGGTGGCAAAATCATCTACAAGGGCTTCGTACACACCTTCTACCCGCTGGTTCCGCCCGAACAGTACTTCGAAAAACATCCCGAATGGTACAGCCTGATCGGCGGCAAGCGCACCTACCAGCACGCCCAGCTGTGTACCACCAACCCCGAACTGCGCGAGTTTCTGGTGGAGCGCGTGCGCCAGTGGCTGAAGGAGTCGCCCGAAGCGAGCATCATCTCCATCTCCCAGAACGACTGGGGCGGCGCGTGCGAGTGCGACAACTGCAAGGCGATTGACGAGCGCGAAGGCACTCATGCCGGCTCGGTGCTGGACCTGCTGAACTACATCGCCGAGCGGCTGGAGAGCGAGTTCCCCAACGTGGCGTTTGATACGCTGGCATACCAGTACACCCGTAAACCCACTAAAACGCTCAAGCCACGCCACAATGTGATTGTGCGTTTGTGCTCTATTGAATGCAACTTCGCCCAGCCGTTAGAGCACCCGAGCAACAAAGCGTTCGCCGACGACATCCGCGGCTGGTCGCAGATGAGCAATCGCCTGTACGTGTGGGACTACACCACCAACTTTGCACACTATGTTCAGCCCCATCCCAACTATTTCGTGCTGGGACCGAACGTGCGCTTCTTCCACCAGCATGGCGTGCGCGGGCTGTTTGAACAGGGCGCATACCAGTCGCACGGCTCGGAGTTTTCGGAACTGCGGGCGTGGGTGCTGGCGCAACTGCTGTGGAACCCCTATCAGGACGACCGCAAGCTGATTGACGAGTTCCTGAAGGGCTACTACGGCAAAGCGGCGCCTTACATCAAGCAGTATATGGAGATGATGGCGGACGCCGCAAAGGACTTCTACATGACCTGTTTCACCGGCACCAATGCTCCCTTCTTGAACTACGAGACCCTGAGCAAAGCGGAGAAGCTGTGGCAGAAGGCGGAACAGGCGGTGAAGGACAACCCCGACCTGCTGTGGCGCGTCAGGATAGGACACCTGCCGGTGCGCTACGCTTTCCTGACCAACTGGACACGCCTGCGCCGCGAGTGCCTGCTGAAGGGCGGCGAATGGCCCCTGCCCCTGTCGCGCAAGGCGGTAGCGGATGAGTGGCTGCAGGTAGCGACAGGCCCCGGTCCCAAAGGCTGGTCGCCCATGACCCATGTAAACGAGGGCGGATTGACCCCGCAGAAGTTTATCGAGCGGTTCGCGGTGGATGAGCCTGACCCCGTGATTCCCGAAAGCGTGCGCCGGACCGGCGTCATCCCGCCGCCATCGGACATCGCTGGGGTAGACCCGCGCCAGTGTGTGGACGCTCAGGAATCGGTGGCACGCATCACCAACGAAGGCAACTGGGGCGTCTACGCAGGCGACCCGCTGGCATCGGATGGATTGGCGGTGAAGATGCCCGGCAATCACCACGAGTGGGCGTATCATGTGCCCATCTCTGCCCTGCCGGAGCGTGCGCACAAAGGGCGGTGGAAGGTGTACGTGGTGCTGCGAGTGGACAAAAAGGCGAACGTAGACCCCCAGAAAGATGCCTTCTGGGCAGGCGTCTGGGACACAGCGGCGTGGAAATCGGCAGGCGAGATACGCGGCAAAATCGCCGACACGGATGAGAAGAGCTACCGCTCGTTCCTCATCGGCACGGTGGAACTGAAACTTAGCATGTATATCTGGGTGGCGCCGCCGGCATCGGGTATCGACGGTCCCGTGCACGTCAGCGAAGGCGAGGCGAACGTGAAAGCGGTGTGGGTGGACCGGGTGTATCTTGTGCCGGCGGATTAATACTCAGGGGAGGAACCCATGCGCGGAAGGTGGTTGCTCATCGTGACACTGCTTGCGCTGATGGTGGGGGCGACTGCGCAACCGATCAGGATTTATGTGGCACCGGACGGCAACGACCGCTGGTCGGGCAGGCTGGCACGTCCCAACGCCAGGAGAACGGATGGACCGCTCGCGACGCTGAAGGGGGCGCGGGATGCGGTCAGGCGGTTGAGGTCGGCTGGAGGTCTGCGTGCGCCCGTGCAGGTGCTGTTCGCCACCGGCACATACCCGATGAGCGAACCCGTTATCTTCACCCCCGAAGACAGCGGAACCGCCAGCACGCCCATCACCTACGAGGCGATGCCCGGCGCGAAACCCGTGTTCGAAGGGGGCAGGCGCATCGCTGGTTTTCGCAAGGGGACGGATGGTATCTGGACAGCCACCGTTCAACAGGTGCGCGAGGGCAAATGGTACTTTGAACAGTTATGGGTGAACGGCAGACGCGCGACCCGCGCCCGCTCACCCAACCGCTTCTACCACTACATGCTCAGCCGCGTGGACGAGGGCATAGACCCCCTGACCGGTCAGCGCACCAAACTGTCCAACCGAGCCTTCGTGGCGCGACGGGAGGATATCCGCCCCCTGCTTTCCCTTTCGCCCGAACAGCTGCGCGATGTCACGGTGGTGGTGTACCACTCGTGGGAGATTTCGCGCCATCGCATCGCCTCGGTGGATGCGGAGACCGGCGCGGTCATCACCACAGGGGGACACACCTGGGACTTCCTGTACTGGGGACCCAATCAGCGATACCACCTTGAAAACTTCCGCGACGCGCTGGACCAGCCGGGCGAATGGTTCCTCTCTCGCGATGGCACGCTGTACTACAAGCCCCTGCCGGGTGAAGACATGCGCACCGCTCAGGTGTTTGCTCCTGTCACCGAAGCTTTCATTCGCTTCGAAGGTAAGCCCGACGAGGGCAAATGGGTGGAGCATCTCGCCTTCAGGGGGCTGACCTTCCGCCACGCGCAGTACGTTCTGCCTCCCCAGGGACACGGCGACTGGCAGGCGGCTTATACCGTTCCGGCGGTGGTGATGGCAGATGGAGCAAGGCACATCACCCTGCGGGAATGCGAAATCGCCCATATCGGCACGTACGCCATCTGGTTCCGACGCGCCTGCACCGACTGCCGCGTGGAGAAATGCCATCTGCACGATATGGGCGCAGGTGGAGTGCGCATCGGCGAGGGCAATATCCCTCCTGCCAGCCAGGAGACCGGGCGCATTACCGTGCACAACTGCATCATTCAGGAAGGCGGGCGCATCCACCACGGCGCGGTAGGAGTGTGGATCGGACAGAGCGGCGATAACCAGATTACCCACAACGACCTCGGCGACTTCTTCTATACCGGCGTTTCGGTGGGCTGGACGTGGGGATACGGTGAAAGCCGCGCTCAGCGCAACCGTATTGAGTTCAACCACATCCACCATCTGGGCTGGGGAGTGCTCAGCGATATGGGCGGTGTGTATACGCTGGGCGTCTCCGACGGCACTACCGTCAGCAACAACGTCATCCACGACGTGTACTCCTATGACCGCTACGGACGCGGCGGCTGGGGACTGTATAACGATGAGGGAAGCACGCACATCGTGATGGAAAACAACCTGGTGTATAACGTGAAGACCGGCACCTACCACCAGCACTACGGGCGCGAGAACGTGGTGCGCAACAATATTCTCGCCTTCAGCATGGATGGGCAGCTCCAGCGCTCGCGCGTGGAACCGCATCTCTCCTTCACCTTCGAGCGCAATATCGTCTACTGGAAAGAGGGACCGCTGTTCTTCGGTTCATGGAAGGATGCGAACGTCATCCTGAGGCAAAACCTTTACTACAAAGCGGGCGCACAACCGTTCACCTTTGAAGACCTTTCGTGGGAGCAATGGCGCCAGCTGGGCAAAGATGAAGGCTCCCTGATTGCCGACCCGCTGTTTTACGACGCCGACCGCTACGACTTCCGCCTGCGCCCGGGTTCCCCCGCTCAGCGCATCGGCTTCAAACCGTTTGACTACACGCGAGCGGGCGTGACCGGCGACGCGCAGTGGATCAAGCGGGCACGCTCCCGCCGGTATCCGCCGGTGCAGTTCGCCCCCGAACCGCCGCCGCTCAGCCTGAAGGACGGCTTCGAGAGCACGCCAGTCGGAATGCCGCCTGTCGGAGCACAGGTGTATGTGGAAGGGAAAGGCGATAGCATCGCCGTGACGGAGGAGGCCGCCTTCACCGGCAGAAGATGCCTGAAAGTAACCGACGCGCCCGGCTTGCAGTTTGCCTTCAATCCGCATTTTGCCTACATGCCGAACCACCGCAAGGGCACAACACGCCTCCGGTTTGCTCTGCGCGTGGAGCCGGGCGCAGTGATGCACCACGAGTGGCGCGACTGGCGCAGATCTCCCTACCGCGTGGGACCCAGTTTCAGCATAGAGGGAGGCACTGTGCGGGTGCGGGGTGCGGAGCCGGTCGCCATTCCGGTCAGCCAGTGGGTCGTTGTGGAGGTCTGGGCGCAGATAGGCAATCCCAGCGGGGGCAGATGGGGTGTGCGTTTTACCCTGCCCGACGGCACGGAACACCGCTTTGACGGACTGCCCGCCGACGAGGGATTTGAAACGCTGACATGGGTCGGCTTTGTGAGCAACGCCACCGATACCAGCGTCTTCTATCTGGATGATATCGAACTGACCAGCGCCGCAAGATAGCGGTTAGCCGAAAACCACCGTGGCGGGAAACCCGGCGTCGTCCAGACGCTGCAGGATTTGCTCTATGCTCACCTGAGCCTCGTCAAACTGGACATCCACCAGCTTGCCGGCGATGTCCACCGTGACCTGCTGGACGCCGCTCAGCCGGTTCAGGGCGTTCGTGATGGCGTTCGCGCAGCTTTTGCAGGCGATATCCGGTGCGCTCAATCGTACGTGCATCCCAACACCTCCTCACTCAAAACAGGACACAGTGTACCGTGCAGGTAGAAGCGGCTCCCACCTTCGACACCAGGTACAGCACTCCACCGACACATACCGCTATCAGCACCCACGTTACCCGGGCAGAGGATTTCAGAGGCTGGGAGGCGAGCAGACTCTGCAGCCGCTCCTCCAGCAGTATGCCCTCCGAGGCGAAGCCGAGCACCATGCCCTGTGCCTCCGCCTGACGGTTCAGCAGGGCGCGAGCCAATTCCGTGCGTGCCACGCCCGACTGCGCCGCTCTGGCGTCTGCCAGCAGTTCCGCCGCCCTGCTCCAGTAGCGGTAAGCCATGTTCCATATCCCCAGCGCGGTGCTGTTCACCAGCAGTCCCACCCACAGCGCGAACCAGCCATCTCCTGCCCGCAGGTGCTGATACTCGTGAGCCACAACCGCTTTCAACTGCGCCTCGTTCAGACTGCCGACCGTTTCGCGCGACAGCAAACAGGTTCCCCCATACACGCCATCTGCCTCGGAGGGCATGTCCACCTCGCGAAAGCGCGAGTGCCAGTCCTGCGGAACCACCTGACGAAGCACCGTCAGCAACTTCGGCGAGGGCGGATGTGAATGGGCATACAGTTCGCACATGGTGCGAATCAGCGATGCTCCCCTGTATACCAGCCGGGCTATCCATACCACCAGGATACCCCCGACGAAAACAGCAATGGGACGCATCCACAGGGAGAAGCCCGCACCGAAGAGATGCTGTAGCCAGCCCGCATAGCAACCGCTCTGATAGACGCAGGAGGGCAATGAGAACGAGAAGGCTACCAGCACCGCTACCTGCAGGGGTAACAACGTCACCAGCGCCAGGGCGACTTTCAAGTCGGCAAGGTTTATCCGGCGGCGGAGCCGCCACACCAGCGTGCTCAGCGGAGCAGTTACCCCACAAATGAGCAGAAAGACCGCCACCGCCAGCACTCCACCGGCAATCGCGTGCTGCCAGTCGTGCACGGAGCTAGCCCTCCTCCTCTTCCATCTGACGGATCTCCTGCGCCCAGCGCTGAAGCATCTCCGGGGAGACCTCTTCGGGGGCACGATGGAAATAGACCGCCAGCGCCTCCGGGAAACGCTGCGCCAGGTGTGCCAGCGCCTCGCCGACGATGCGCCGCTCCAGCTGTTCCCTGCTGAGGGTCGCGCGGTACTGGTAGCTCCTGCGCTCGCCGCTGCGCTCCACCAGCCCCTTCTTGCACAGCCGCTCCAGAGTGGTGGCAATGGTGGTCAGTGCGACCTGATGAGTGCGTGAGACCAGCTGATGCACCTCCGACGCCGTGCACACACCGTGCTCCCACAGTGTCTCCATCACGGTGCGCTCGAGGTCGCCCAGCTCCGTGCGTACGCCCGTCGGTTCAGGTTTGAAGCGAAATCGTCTCATGCCTTTAGTATACCGCAATTCGACAGCTGATAGAAAGATGTCTTGACAGCCCTTTCGCCCTGCGGTAAGATGTCGCTAATCCCAATCTGCCGGAGGGCGAAAGCATGATTCAGGGGCGTGAACCGTTTCCCTTGCCTCGTTACGAGTGCTACCGAACGATAGACCGCATCCGCATCGATGGCGTGCTGAACGAAGCCACATGGAAACGCGCGCCAGCGATACGCCTGACCTCGTGGAAAGACGGCACTACGCCGGAACGCGAAACGCGGGTCAGAATGGCGTGGGACACCAAGAACCTGTACATTGCCTACTGGGTAGAGGACGACGATTTCCGCTGTAAGATGCGCCGGCGCGATGACCTGTTGTGGCTGGAAGAGGTGGTAGAGTTCTTTGCGGATGCCGGTCAGGACCTGCGCGACTACTGCGAGTTCGAGTGGAACGCGCTGGGGGCTTGTGTTGACCTCGTGGTAGTGTGGTTCGAAGAGGGCAAGTTTCACATGTTCATCGAGTGGGATGCCAAAGGCATGAAATGGGCGGTGAAAACAGGCAAAACGGTAATAGACGGCAGGGAGGTTGCGGGCTGGCAGTGCGAAGTGTCTATCCCGTTTGCGGTGTTTCGTGATGCTCCCAACCTTCCCCCTCAGGATGGCGACGTGTGGCGGGTGAACCTCTATCGGATTGAGATGAGTGGGAAGGAAACGGAATACACCTGCTGGTCACCGGTGCTGGGAGAGAATGTGGCTTTCCACCGCCCCCATCGCTTCGGGTATCTGGTGTTCAGAGACAAACCGATACCCCTCTCTTCTCGCGAATCGGAGTGACTCGCGGTCGACACGCGGGGCGTCAACGCACCGCTAATGCCGGATGGTCACTTCGTTGACCACTTCGCGGATACCCGGCTTCTGGCGGAAGATGCGGCACAGCTTCTCAATCTCCTGTGCCGGGTCGGCATCGTAGCCGCGCAACTTCCGCACTGTGCCTCGCAGGTACACCACGCCGTGCACCACGTGCAGGTCCAGCAATGAGTAGTCAATAGGGCGTTTTGCCACCTCGTGCATCAGCTGCCGACGCAGGGCGACATCCTCTATGGGCACCTCCTGTCACCTCCTTTCCCTCATGGGTCAGGTGACGCACAACCAGAGATGCAAGCGGTTTTAGCGATAAATGCTTTACCGATTGATTAGACGGCTGACAGGGGATTGAAGTTTCACCCGTGCTGGAGACAAGAATAGTTATCGTGGTATAATTCCTTCAGTATGGTTAAAAGCTTACATTTTGCATAGCCAAGATTGTGTGACTCGCACCGAATGCGGTATAATTGAAATAACGAGGTGCGATGTCGCATCTTCTGACGACACAAAGGAGTGGTCCGATGGAAGGCTCACGAACCGATTTTGTGGTGCGTCTGGCGGGAGAGTCGGGCGAAGGAGTGCTGAGCCTCGGCGAGATGCTGACGACGGCGCTGGCGCGCCTGGGGTATGAAGTATATACCTTCCGCACCTATCCCGCAGAAATCAAAGGAGGCACCGTCCTGTATCAGGTGCGCGTAGCAGACCACCTGCTTCTTTCCTACGGTAGTCAGGTAGATATTTTCGTGGCGCTGAACGAAGAGGGATACCGTGATAACATCAGTGCTCTGCGCCCCGGAGGCACGCTGATTTACGACAGCGACAACGTTCCCGTGCACGACCTGCCCAACAATTGCGTTGTTCCCGTACCCATAGGCACCATTGCCAAAAAGGAGATTGGCTCCGTGCTCACCAAGAACGTGGTGGCGCTGGGGGCAATCCTGCGCTACATCGGCGCTCCCGTGCAAGCAGGTGAGCAGATTGCCGAACAGACCTTCAAGCGCAAGGGCGAAGAGGTTGTACAGAAGAACTTTCAGGCACTGCATGCTGGTTATAACTATATAGAGCAGTATGCGGATTGCTCCAGACCTCTCCTGCAGGGTGTGGCAGAGGTCAACCCCAATCGCCTCATCATCAACGGTAATGAAGCGCTGGCGCTGGGAGCAGTGCACGGCGGGCTGGAATTCTATGCAGGCTATCCCATCACCCCCGCTACTGACATTATGGAGGTGCTGGCTCCCATTCTACCCCGCTTTGGTGGAGTGGTAATGCAGGCAGAGGACGAAATCGCAGCGCTGGGCATGGTGCTGGGAGCCTCTTTCGCCGGCAAGCGCGCCATGACCGCCACCTCTGGTCCCGGACTCTCGCTGATGGTGGAGCAGATTAACCTGGCGGGGCAGGCGGAAATCCCGGCGGTGATTGTGGACGTTCAGCGCGGCGGCGCCAGTACCGGCTTGCCCACCAAAACCTCACAGGGCGACCTGAACATTGCCGTGTATGGCGTGCACAACGAATCCCCGCGCGTAGTGCTGGCGCCTACCAGTGTGGAAGACTGTTTCTACCTGGTCCAGCACGCACTGAACATCGCCGAGCGATACCAGGTGCCGGTGATTGTGCTCTCGGACCAGTCGCTGGGACACCGTCGCTGTACCATCCCGAAACCCGACCTGATGCGCGTGCCGCGATGGGAGCGAATCGTCCCTGAACCCGGCACCAACGGCGAATACGCCCGCTACGCGATTACCGAAACGGGCATCTCACCGATGGCGATACCCGGTATGCCCGGACTGGCATACACGGCGACCGGCATCGAGCACAACGAATATAGTGACCCAACCTACACCCCCGAAAATCTGCAGGCGATGAAGTCCAAGCGCTTCCGCAAACTGCAAACACTTGGCGAGGAGTATGCCGAGCAGTTCGTGCGCATCTGGGGCGACCCCGAAGGCGCCGATGTGGGCATTATCGGCTGGGGATCCACCGAGGGGGTTATCCGTGAGGCGATGCAGCTGGCGCAGGCGGAAGGCGTGAAGGCGGCTGCGCTCTATCCCAAGATGCTGATGCCCCTTCCGGTGCATATCATCGAGGAGTTCGCCAGCAAGGTGAAGAGGGTGCTGGTTCCCGAAAAGAACTTCACCGGCGAGTTTGCGGCTTACCTGCGTGCGCAGACTAACGTCCGTCCTATCTCGTATGCGAAGGACACGGGTCTGCCCTTCGACCCCGAAGAGATTAAAGAGGAAATCATCCACGTTGCCCGGATGTGAGGCAGGAGGTACAGATGGAAAACACTCAGACCATTCACGTGGAAACGCAACAGGTCCAGCGCCAGCCAAAAGACTATAAGAGCGACCTGGAACCGATATGGTGCCCCGGCTGTGGTGACTACGGCGTGCTCAATGCGCTTTTCAAGGCGCTGAGCCAGCTGAACCTGGACCCCGACAAGACCGTGCTCGTATCGGGCATCGGATGCTCCAGCCGACTGCCGGGCTTTGTGGTCACGTACGGCTTTCATGGCGTGCATGGGCGCGTTTTACCCGTCGCCACTGGCATCAAGCTGGCGAACCCCGAGCTGACGGTCATTGGTGTCGGGGGCGATGGCGATGGCTACTCCATCGGTCTCGGGCACTTCCCGCACGCCGCGCGACGCAATATCGACATCACCTATATCGTCATGAACAACCAGATTTACGGCTTGACCAAAGGGCAGACCTCGCCGACCAGCTCACTGCAGTTCGTGACGAAGACCACGCCCTTCGGCAATGTGGAAGGTGCGCTGAACCCGTTGCAGATTGCTATCGTGTCGGGAGCCACCTTTGTGGCGCGTGGATACTCCAGCATGCCCAATCATCTGGCACGTATCTTCGCCGAAGCCATCAAGCATCCCGGATTCGCGCTGGTGGACGTCTTCAGCCCCTGTGTGACCTTTAACAAGGTCCAGACCTACGACTACTACAAAGGCAAAGTATACGAGATACCCGACACGCACGACCCGACAGACAAGTTAGCCGCCCTGCGCCTGGCAGAAGAAGACGGGATGTTTCCCATCGGCATCTTCTACCGGGTGGACCGCCCCACGCTGGACGAACAGGTCGCCATGATTAAACGACAGGCGTATACCGAAAACCCCAGCGTGGAGCAGTTGTTCCGAAGGTATCAATAGGGCAGTAAAAAGGCTCTCAAGCCCCTTCATCCTGCTCAGCGTGACGCTCAAACATCATGCGGAATAGGGGAAGGGGCTTTTTGTCATACCAGTCGTCAGCGCAGAACGTCTTTCGGCAGGATGGTGGTAACTTCAGTGTAGCGGGCGAAATCTTGTGGATTGAGCGTCAGTATCTGCGAGATGCCATGCGCCTACGCGAAAGCCACCAGACGGGCATCATGCACCTGTTTACCCCGCACCTCATAGCGGTGAACGAGGTCCAGCCATCGGTCAAAAATATCCTCTGGTTCAGGCAGGAAGAGGGCGAAGTTCAGGATGTCAAGGCAAGACTGGTATGTGTCATCCATGGTACGATTCAACCCGTTGACATCAAGAGGACGAGTGGAAACGCTCCAGAACTCTATCAGTATCTGGGTGCAGACTGTCAGGGGAATGCCTTTACGGATACACTCAAGCATTGCTTGACGACAGATGGGATGCTGGGGACTGCTCAAATCACTCAGGCGAAGAAGCACGTTGCTGTCCACCAGCAGCTTTTCAATCCTCATAGATGCTCTCCCGTCGCAACGCCTCATCGGGAAGATTAACGCCCGAAACTCCCCGCGACACAAAACGCTCCAGGGCGGTCATGCGAAGTTCCGCAAGTACTGCCTCTACTTCCTCCGGCGTTACTGCCTTGCCTGCAAAAGGCACCGGCGACAGTACTTGTATCAGCACCCTCTCCCCCTCTGCCAGGTCCACCGGCTCTTCGGGCACGAATACTTCGCCATCAAAACGGGCACGAATGGCGACCTTCACCGCCCTCACCTCCAGCTCTATTCTACCACCTTTGGGGCTACAGGCGTGCCACCGTCAGCCCGCCGTCCACCATGATGACCGCCCCCGTAGAGTAAGGCAGGTCGCCCCGCGCCAGCATCGCCACTGCCCTGCCCACGTCATCGGGCGTGCCCCATCGCCGTTGAAGCGTCAGCCCCTCGGCAATCAGACGGTTGTAGCGTTCCTGCACGGGCGCGGTCATGTCGGTCTGGATGATGCCCGGGCGCACCTCGTACACGGGAATATCATATTCCGCCAGCCGGACCGCCCACAATTGCGCCGCCATCGCCAGCCCCGCTTTGGAGATGCAGTATTCGCCGCGATTGGTAGAAGCAATGGTGGCGGAGATGGAGGTGATGAACACGATACACCCGCGGTATTCGGGGTCCGCCTGCTTCTGCTCTATCATCCAGCGTGCCACCGCCTGCGTGAGAAAGTAGGGAGCGCGCAGGTTGACCGCCATCACGGTATCAAAGCTATCCTCCGTCGCCTCCAGGATGTCGGCGCGAACGGGCGGAGCGATTCCGGCGTTGTTCACCAGCACGTTCAGCCGCCTGAAACGCTCCCGCACCCCCTGCACGAGCGAATCCCTTCCCGCAGGCTGGCTGATGTCCGCCTGAAAGTATTCCACGGGCACGCCCTGCGCACGCAGTTCTTCCAGCACCGGCTGTACCGATTCGGGAGCACGCACGCCGTTCAGCGCCAGGGCATAGCCTTCCCGCGCCAGCGCACGGGCGACACCCAGTCCGATGCCCCGCGTGCCCCCGGTAACCAGCGCGACAGGATGCTCGCGCTCCGCGACTATATCAGCGCCGCGATCATCCACAAGCCTGCCCCCTTGACCTCAAACACGATGTGCTCGCCCAGCCGTTTCACCGGCACGCGCCTCGCTTTCTGACCGGGCGCGAAAAGATCCGCCTCGCGCGGATTGAAACCGGCAGGCAGCAGATCGCGCAGGATGCCGACCGAAACATCCGCGGGGTTTATGGCGTCTCTCTCCCTGTCGTAATCGCGATTGAGGAGGTGGCATACCACCGGATAGCGACCTCGCGTCAACCGGCGGCGCGGGGAAACGACAAAAACCCCCTCCGACTCTACCCGCACCTGCTTCGCGGACCGTTCCGAAAGGTCGGCAATTCCTCGCCATCGCCGGGAGTCATCCCTCATGTTCCAGTAAGCGGGGACTGGAATGCTGTCTCGTGAAACACTTTTCGCCACATGTTCTATCAGCCGCTCCCGATATTTCACCGCGAAAGGCACATTGGCGACGATCATCTCTATCGCGATACGCTTCGCCTCTTCGAACTCGCTCTCGTCAAAATCCAGCACGGTGTTGGTGAGCGGATAGTAGTCGTCCAGCAGGTAATGATGCTCCCGCACGAAACGGTACAGGAAGGCGAAGTCCTCCGGCTTGCCTTTCCACCAGTGCGTGCCCTTCTCGGGGGTGTAGCACCACTGGTTATGCGGGACCATGAAGGCGGAACCGAAGGCGTAAGCCTGCGCAATCCACGCCTGCACCATGCCCGGCTTGTTGTTGGCAGCTATCCATGCCCAGTCCCAGCCGGTAGCGGTGGCGGTCTGTCGCTTGCCAAACGCCTCGACCACCCGGTACACGAAGATTGGCTCCTGCGAGAGCGTGCCAGACGAAGCGTGGTGGTCCACCTCGCCGCAGAAGTAGTCCACCAGCGGCTCGACGATTACTGCCTCGGCGGAGGATGCGCTGGAGTTGACACTGCGCAACAGCAGTTTACCGCGTGTCCGCTCCGCCTGCTCGAACACCTGCCGAATCAGCTCCATCATCTGCTCGCGCTGAAAGTTCAGAAATTGCTCGCCGAGGGGCGCTTCTCGTGGGTTGGCGCGGAACTTCTGGGCGGTCACTCCAAACCGGCGCAGGTACTCCCGATAGTCAAACCGCTCCGCCGCCTCCGTATTGGGGAAAGACATTCCCCCCGTTCGCCGCAGGTAGTCGCGGAAGCCCTTCATACAGTGCTCACAAAAGCACCCACCGTTCCATGAAGCGCACGCAAACGTGCCCCGATAGTCGTCGATGTGCAGCCCGTCTATCGGCGCCACACAGGCGCGCTTGACCTGATCCATCAGATAGGCGCGATAGTCCGGGTTGTTTGTGCAGAACCAGTAGGCGGGATGCCCCTTGTGGCTGTGGTCATGGAGCCAGGGCACGCGAAGGGGATTGCCGTCCAGATCGCGGCAGACGGCTTCCATGAAGTTGTCCGGGCGGAAGTCGATGAACCCGCCAAAGTCCACCAGGAAGTCCACGCTGGCGCAGTAGCGCATCTTGCGTTTTTTGGCTTCGTTCACCCGCGCCCGAAAGGCTTCCACATCACGGGATTGCAGTGAGCGTGCTCGCCCGCCCCATGCAGTAACCGTGCCAGAGTAAATATCGTACTGCGCAGGCTCCGGCGCATACATGAAGACCACATCGCTCGCCTGAATGGATGGACGCACAGACATCTCTAACCTCCCTCCGTCGGTGCAAAAAACGCATGGTATCGTTCGTCCCGTGCGATACGCTGAACGTACAGGCACACCTCGCGCAGGTGGTAGTCACCCCACATGGTGGCTTCGCCGCCGGGCACGCGCTGACCTTCGGGCACATGGTCCCAGCCGTTTGGGCGGTGATACACGCTGTGCAGTAACAGCCCCTGATGGTGGGGGTCGGTGCACAGGTACGGCTCCTCTAACAGGCGTTTCAGCACCGTCAATCCAGCTTGCCAGTAGCGTGTGCCCTCCTCATCTCTTCCCTGTCCGCTCAGCCAGTGCCCCAGTCTCAGCAGTCCCTGCGCGGCAATGGCAGCGGCGGAGCTGTCCACCGGCTCGTATGGATTGAAGGGGTCTGCTGGTCGGTTCAGATAGTCGCCCAGATGCACCAACCCCGGCGCGCCGGTATCCCAGTAAGGGATGCCGTCGGTGGGCGTGTTCTGCAGGTAGAAATCTGCCGTTGCCAGCGCGGGGCGAAGGAGCAGTTCCTGTACGGCGGTGCACCCCCCAAACGGCTCCAGCTGGGCATCCTGCAGGACGTCGGTAAACTCCAGCTGCTCCGCAAAGCCCAGCAGAACCCATGCCAGTCCGCGCGTCCACGTGCTGAATGGCGAGTAACCCTGCTGGGTGCTGGGGGCGCGGTAACTGCCGTTGTTCGGGTTGAACAGGCTCTCATGTGCCACTCTGCCGCGCACGTCATAGATGTCGCGCCCTTCGCCATAGTACACGGTGTAGCGGGCGGTGGTTTGCGCGTGCTGAAGAAGACGCTCAAGCAGAGAGATGGGCTGGTCACCTTCGCCTTTCAGCACATGCCCCAGCAGATGTGCCAGCGCCAGCACACGCAGGGTGCGCATGGTATCGGCAAACAGCGAGTGTGGTCCGTTGAACGAGTAGATGTAGCCTCCACCGTCTGCCGTCCGTGCCCATCGCATCGCCTGCACCGCACCGCTACAGCAGATGGCAAGTTCGCACAGGCGCAGTTCGGCGGGGTCATGGGGAAGGCGCCCCTCGCGAAACAGTCGCCACAGGTTGCCATAGGTGCTGATGGTATTGAACCCGTGGTCATGCACGCCGGTGTGCGTGATGTGTACGGGCATATAGCGATAGATGTTCTCACGCCCGAGATGCAGGAACCGCTCCTCGCCGGTTGCATCATATTGCAGGAGCGCAGAGCCGAACTGAAAGCCCTGTGTCCAGTCGGTCCACGCGCGGCTGGTGTAGCGCCCACCTACCGTGAACACCGGCGCACCAGCCCCGGGCGACCAGGTCTGCTCGATTGCCAGCAGTTTCTGCGCCGACAGTTCCCACATCCTGCCGATGGCGGCGGTCAAATCGTCGGGAGTCAGACTGTTATCGATATGGAGCATTGCCGGGTCCTTCTGCCCTCCGCGTGCGTGTACGGGATGATTCTACGTCGGCACAGTATCCGTTTCCTGTCGCGTCACGCTGAACAGGCATCGCTCCGCCGTGTAGTATCCGAACACTCTCTTGCGATGGCGAGACAGCAGATTGCGCGGATGCTCGTCGCCGACGCGAACGCGTCTGGCGAGACCTGATAACGCAGGCATATGGATTGCTGAAGCCATGCTTCAGCAGTTCAAAAACTCCTCTTTTACTCTGCCCTTGCGACTGGAAGTCGCAGGCAACACAGGACGAAACCTGCTCATGCAGGTTAAAGCCTCCGCCGGTGCAGGTCGCTGAAGCAAGCTTCAGCACTCCAAATTTGCCCCCAACCTTCATCTGCAGGGCTGTCTCTTAAGCACTTCCCGTTGCCGGCTTCAATTCTCGTGTTATCCTGCCGATACTAAGCGTAGGGGTTGATGATGCGAGAGCCACAGGAAGAGCACATATCGCGGCGTGAGGTGCGGCGACAGGTTTTCCGCTGGACGCGCATCTATCAGGTATACCTGCTCCCCAACGGACATCGCTGGCGCACGAAAACGCTGTACCGGCGACGCACCTCTAAGGAGCAGGAACCTGTGAAGGTGTGCTACTTCTGCGCTCTTCATCCCCATATTGAGATGGTGGTGCTTCAGCCCCCCGTAGACCACACCCTGCCCGGCGTGGTGCGCACACCACACCCTGAGAGACCCGGACGGTTCCTCCTGCTGTTTTGCCCGGAATGCTGTGGGGCTGGTTACTCCTTCCTGAACTTCCCCATGCCCGATGTGGAAGACTCCGCTGCAGGATAGCAAAAGGAAACCGGCACGCGAAGAGGGAAAATATATACGGCATCGTCGTGAAAAAGGAGGTTAAACATGCCATCACCCATTCGCGACGTGGCGAATCGGTTGGGCTTGCTCGACGAGGAGCTGATACCCTATGGAGAATACAAAGCGAAAGTCCGCCTGAGCGCCATTGAACGCCTTGCGTCCCGTCCACAGGGCAAACTGATTGTGGTTACCGCCATCACCCCCACACCGGCAGGAGAAGGCAAAACCGTTACCACCATCGGGCTTGGAGATGCTCTGCGACGCATCGGGGAGAACGTCTCGGTATGTATCCGCGAGCCGTCACTGGGACCCGTGTTCGGTGTGAAGGGAGGCGGCACCGGCGGCGGACGCGCTCAGGCATATCCCGCCGATGACATCAATCTGCACTTCACCGGCGATTTTCATGCGGTCACTGCGGCGCATAACCTGCTTGCCGCTCTCATTGAAGCTCATATCCATCACGGTAATGCCCTTCGCTTTGACACTCATGGCGTCTGGTGGAACCGTGTGCTGGACGTGCCCGACCGCTCCCTGCGCAGGGTGATCGTCGGCATCGGAGGCAAGTCTAACGGTGTGCCCCGTGAAACAGGTTTTGAGATTACCGCCGCATCCGAAATCATGGCAGTGCTCTCGTTAAGCAGGGACCTCAACGACCTGCGCAGGCGTCTGGGACAAATCGTGGTGGGCGCGACCGTTGATGAGAATCCCATTACAGTGGAAGACCTCGGGGCGGCGGGAGCGTTAACGGTGCTGTTGCGCGATGCGCTGATGCCCAACCTGGTGCAGACGCTGGAGGGAACACCGCTGTTTGTGCACACGGGACCGTTTGGAAATATTGCAACAGGATGTAATTCAATTATCGCAGACCGAATCGCCATGCAAACCAGCGATTTTGTGGTCACCGAAGCAGGCTTCGGCTCCGACCTGGGGTTCGAGAAGTTCTGTCATATTGTATCTCCCGTTCTCGGCAAGTCGCCCGATGCGGCGGTGCTGGTCACTACTATACGTGCGTTGAAGGTACACAGCGGAAAGTTCAAAGTAGTGTCGGGCAAGCCGCTGCCTGCAGAGCTGGATCAGGAGAACCTGCCTGCGCTCGAACAGGGCGCGGTTAACCTAAAGGCACACATCGACATCGTCCATCGCTTGGGAGTGCCGGTGGTGGTGGCAATCAACCGATTTCCCTCCGATACCGAAGCGGAGATCGAATTTCTGTACAGGCTGGCGAGGCAGGCGGGGGCAGAAGGGGTCGCCGTTTTGGAAAGCTTCGCACGCGGTGCGGAGGGGGGCATAGACCTCGCAGAAGCCGTGCGAGCGGTTTCCGATGCAAACAAAACCGATTTCAAGCCTTTATACTGTCCCGATGCTTCGCTTCAGGAGAAAATAACGGCAGTTGCCACACAGATATATGGAGCGAGTGAGGTGCGCTACGAGGCGGGCGTGCGGTCCAAGCTGAAGCAGTTTGAGCGGTGGGGCTTCGGCAAACTGCCCATCTGTTTTGCAAAAACACAGTTTTCGCTGTCGCACGACCCGAATCTGAAAGGTGCCCCCAGAGGTTTTACGCTGTCGGTCACAGACGCGCAGCTGGCATCGGGAGCGGGTTTCGTGCGCGTGTTATGTGGAGACATGATGACCATGCCCGGTCTGCCCGCCGCGCCTGCTGCCCTGAAGATGGACGTGGACGGAAGCGGGCAGATTACCGGTGCATCCTGGTAACACGGAGGCGAGGTACTCCGTCGCTATAGTATCCAGCTGAGCACCTTCAGCATTATCTGAGCAACGAGGATTTTGAATATCAGCGCTACCGGGTAAACGCTGGCGTAGGCGAGGGTGGCTAGGTCTGTATCCGTCTGCGAGGCAGCAGCTCCCAGCGCAGGGGGGTTGGTCATGCAGGAGGCAAGTGCTCCCATTGTCGCCAGTGTGCTCATTCGGTAGAGGTACAGTGCCAGCAGGAGGGTGAGCAAAGCTGTACAGACGGTAATTATCGCCCCGGCAGCAAAAAGGCTGGGTCCCTGGCTCTGAAGAACACGTACGAAATCTGCCCCTGCGCTGGTACCAGCACCTGCCAGAAAAAGCATCAGCCCCAATTCACGAGACAGATTTCTGGCAGCGGGAGGCACATACAGCGATAATTTCCCGATTCTTCCGAAATGTCCGATGAGCAAACTGGCAAGGAATGCTCCGCCTGCCGCGCCCATCTTGACCTGGATTCCCCCCGAGAGCTGAAAGGGGATAGAGCCAACAGCAATGCCCACCACCAGCCCGGCCAGAAAGGTGACCATACTGGTTTCGTCTTTATGCGTGCCTGTTCCCACTAATTTAGCGAAACGTTCTACAGATTCTCGCTCACCCACGATACGCAACGTATCGCCAAGTTCCAGAGTGACATCGCCCACTGGTGTTATCTCTGCTCCCTGTCGTCGGACGCGCGTGATAACCACGCCGTACTGTTCCCACACGCGCAGTTCCTGTATCTTCTTACCAGCCACTGTACCTTCCGTAACGTCCACATCGGCGGCGATGACGTTCGGGTTAATATCCATCGGCACCTGCGTCTCTTCTCCCAGCAGCAGTCGCAGTTTTTCCAGTTCCTGCTCTGTTCCAACCGCCATTACCACGTCCCCGCAATGCAGGACAAAGTCGGGGGTGGCAGGATAGACAGTATCGCCATGACGCACCCGTGAGATATTTGCCATACTCATGCGGTGCGGATTAATCTCACGGATAGATTTGCCATCGCAGTTCGGGTTGGTGATAACGAACCGTTTTGCCAGCAGTTTAGGCGATTCCCGCTCCTGTTGTTTTCTCCATGCCTGTTCCTCTTCCCAAATATTGCGGCGAAGCAACCGGGGCAAGAACTGGACAAGCAGTACCGTGCCTATCATGCTGAACGGATAGGCAACACCGTAGCCCACACTTACCTCCCCCACTTTCTGCGACGCGATGCGTTCCACTGCGTCTATTGCCGAAGCGAGTGCCGGGGTGTTTGTCACGGCGCCAGTATACAACCCTGTTGCCAGCTCCGGAGAAAGGTGCCACAGGCTTGCTACCACTGCCGTACTGACTGAAGCAGCAAGAACGCTAACCACCCCGATTATCACGAACGGCAGTCCCTGTTTCTTAAATGCCCGGAAGAAGCGCGGACCCGCCTGCAGACCGACGGCATACACAAACAGTAGTAAGCCGAGGTCACGCACCTCCTTGGGTACCTTATATCCAAAGTGCCCGAAAGCCAGTGCCACAAACAGAACGCCAGCAGCACCCAGCGACACGCCTCGCACGGATAGCTGTCCCAGCCAGCATCCAATGGCGAGGATGACAAACAGCACAAACATCTGTTCCGCCAGCAGTTCGTTCATTCCTCACCCCCAGAGAAGACAGTAACGGAAAAACCTGGATACGCCGCTTGCCACGCCGTTAAGATAGCGTTTACCGGGCGATGATGTCCACGATACGGGTCAGGTCGTCTATGTCATAGAAGTGAATTTCTATCGCGCCTCTTCCATCTACACAGCGTATCTGCACCCGCGTTGCGAGTACGCTGCGCAGTCTGTCCTCCAGCGCAAGCACATGAGGGTCAGGAGCAGGTGTTTCACGTGAAACAATCTCGGAAGGTTCCGAAGTCTCCTTGCTCGCCGCCCGCGCCGCTCGTTCTACCTCACGCACGCTCCACCCTGCTCGCACCGCCCGGCGATACAACTCCAACCGTGCTCCTTCAGGAGCCATCAGCAGCGCACGCGCATGACCCTCCGTAATCTTGCCCTGCCTCAAGCCGTCCAGAATCTCCGTGTCCAGGGTTAAAAGCCGAAGCGTGTTTGCCACCGCTGTTCGGCTCTTCCCAACCTTACGCGCAACCTCCTCCTGCGTCATGCCGAACCGCTCCATCAACGCACGATACGCAATCGCCTCGTCTACCGCGTTGATATCCTCCCTCTGCACGTTCTCTACCAAAGCCAGCTCCAGACGCTCCTCGTCACTCACTCTCCTGATAATCGCTGGCACGGCAGATAAACCGGCAACCCGCGCCGCCCGCCACCTGCGCTCACCCGCTACCAGCTGATACCTGCCGTCCGGTAAGGGCTGAACGATTACGGGTTGAAGCACTCCGTGCTCCCGAATCGACGCCGCCAGTTCCTCTATGCTGTCACGGTCAATATCCCGGCGCGGCTGGTCCGGATTTGGCACAATCGACGACAACGGGATTTCGGTAATCGACTCTTCTACCTCTTCCGAACCTCCAATCAACGCGGAAAGCCCCCTACCCAGTGCCTTGCGAGTCATCGCTCATCACCTCCAGCGCAAATTGCCGATATGCCTCCGCGCCCCGTGACTTCGGATCGTATAACACCACAGGCATCCCGAAACTGGGCGCCTCACTCAAACGCACGTTGCGCGGTATCACCACGGGGGAGACCACATCTCCGAAAAACGCTCGCACCTCTTCTTCTACCTGCTGGGCAAGACGTAGCCGCGGGTCCTTCATGGTGAGCAGAACATGCGCGATGCGCAACGTCGGATTCAGCCGGCGACGGACCAGGTCCACCGTGCGCATTAACTGCGTAATCCCCTCCAGCGCGTAATATTCGCACTGAATGGGCACTATCGCCCTATCGCACGCCGTCAGGCAGTTCACCGTAAGTAAGCCGAGCGAGGGAGGAGTGTCAAGGAAAATGTAGTCGTAACGCTGTCTGATCGGCTCGATGGCGTGTTTCAACACCTGTTCTCGGCTGATTCTGGTCATCAACTCAATCTCAGCACCCGCCAGGTCCAGCGTAGATGGTACGACATCCAGCCCTTCAACCGATGTACGAAGAATAACCTCCTCCATCGGAAGGTCATCTACCAGCACATGGTAAACGCTGTTTGCCAGTTTGCTCTTCTCGATTCCCACACCACTGGTGGCATTACCCTGGGGGTCAACGTCTACCAAGAGCACCCGCCTGCCCGCCAGCGCGACCGACGCCGCCACGTTCACCGCCGTGGTGGTCTTGCCTACCCCGCCTTTCTGGTTCACAACCGCGTACACCAGTCCCATCCAAGCATCGCCTCCCTTGTGGTTCGGCTTCAACATACGGTCGGACGATTCCTGCTGTGATTGACTTTTGTTCGGTGGGCTGATACACTGGAAGACGAAGGGCAGGAGGTTGCATCGCCACGTGTCTCGCGAACGTACAGTGCTATCACAGGTAGTGGATGCTCTTCAGCGGCGACGGGCATATGCTCTTTCGTGTTTTGTGCTCGTGGTGCTGGGCACTGCACTGGTCACGTTTACCACACGCCCGGTCTATCGGGCGAAGGCAGTGGTGCAAATTGAACAGCCCTCTGGCTTTGTCCTGCGTACCGATGTATTTGGTGCTGGCTTTACGCGCACCGTTCCCCAAGAGCAGGCTGAGCTGACCGACACATACCCCTATAAACTGCTGGTTGACGCAATGGTGAGCATTGCAGAAAATCAGGGCATTTCTTTAGCGCAATACTATCATGTAGACAGAATTAGAGATTTATTTGAAAACAAACTATGTGATACTGGCGGCGCCGACGTAGAGCAATGCGTGCTGACACGTGCCGCGCAGATAGAGGGGCGCAACCCTGCTAAACCGAAAGACGAGGATGACTTCGAGCAGGATGTCCGGGCAAGGCTGGTAGAGGACACCGGCTTGATTGAGCTCTTTGCCGAAGCGCGCTCACCCCGCCGAGCGCAGGATGCAGCCAACGCCGCCGCTATCGTCATCGCCTGGCAGAATGAGCGACTGCGCAAAGAAGAGGCACGGAACACCGTTCGATTCATCCGGGAGCAGTTGGACGGTCCCAATGGAGTGAAGACGCAACTTGCCCGCGCGGACGAACAGCTGGCATCTTTTAAACGCCAGAAGATGTTTCTGGACGCGAACGAAGAGATGCGCGTTCTGATGCTGCAAATGGTGGAGCTGAGCAACCGCCGCTGGCAGGGGAATCTGCGCTTGACCGACCTGCGAACCCGCCTTGCCGAAACGCGCCGCAGGCTCGGTCAGGAACCTTCTACCCTTGTCTCGCCCACCATCTACGAGAATCCGACGGTGCAGGAAATTAAAAAACAGCTGGTCACGGCGGAAGCGGAACTGCTCGCCCTGCAGGCACAGTTCACCGAAGAGCACCCGCGCGTTCAATCTGCGCAGGCACGAGTGGACGCCCTGCGAGAGCGCCTAAAGCAGGAATCGCTTCGTATTGAAAGCGTTCAACGTCTGCCTAACCCTGTGTATCAAGAGTTATACAAAAGCGTCGCCCTGCTTTCTGCCGATATTGTGGGGCAGGAGGCACAGATGAGCGCACTGGAAAATACCATGAACAGCATTCGCCAGCAGATGCTGACCGTTCCTCAGCTGGAAAAGGAGCTCACCCAGCTTCTGCGTCAGCGGCAGGCTCTGGAGAAACGGTACCTGTTCCTGATGGAGCGTCTGCAGGAGGCGGAACTGACCCAGGCGGTGAAGCTGGGGGGTGCGCGTGTGGTGGAACTGGCGCAGATTCCGGGCAAGCGCGTCAAACCGCGACGCATCCTCAATATGCTGATGGGCACGGTTCTGGGCACTCTTCTGGCTATCGGATTCGTCCTTCTGCTGGACCGCCTGGACCGCCGTCTGCCCTCGGCGCAACACGCCACCGAATGGCTGGACCTGCCCCTGCTGGGCACAATCCCCCCGCTTCGCGACAGCACCGACTCATCCATTCTGTGGGAGCCTTCAGTGATAGAGGCGTTTCGTAACCTGCGCACCGCCATCCGTCTCGCCTCGTTAGAGCATTCTGTGCGGCTATTGATGGTCACTTCACCTGCAAACAGAGAGGGCAAAACGCTTGTGAGCAGGCATCTTGCTGTCAGCATAGCGCAATCTGGGCAGAAGGTGATACTGATAGACGCCGACCTGCGTGAGCCAACGCATCATCATTTTGACGGCGTGTCCCCCTCGCCCGGACTGGCGGAGCTGCTTCGGGGTGAGGGCGAACTCGAAGCGTGCATCCGTCCGACGCCTGTTGATAACCTGTGGCTCTTGCCTGCAGGTGCCGTGTCGCCCAACTCCACTGAACTACTGGAAAGTACCAGAATGCGCGAACTTCTTACACATTTGCGAGACAGGTATGACGTGGTGCTAATGGATACGCCGCCGGTAGAGCCGTTCGCCGATGCGCGGGTGCTTGCACTACAATGCGACGCCGTTGTGCTCGTTGTGCAGCCGGGGGTAACCTCCCGCGACCTCGCGCTGAGTGCCGTGGAATCCCTTCGCGCTCTGCCAGACACCAGACTACTGGGTATAGTGGCGAACGGCGACGCAAACTACGGACGTATAACAAGGAGGTATCGCTCGTGAAAGGGCTTATCCTGAGCGGGGGTAAGGGCACTCGCCTGCGCCCCATCACCTACACCGGCGCGAAACAGCTCATCCCCATCGCCAACAAGCCGGTGCTCTTCTACGGCATTGAAGCCATACGCGACGCCGGAATCACCGACGTGGGCATCATCGTGGGCGATACGCGCGAGGAGATTATGCAGGCGGTGGGCGACGGCAGTCGGTGGGGCGTTCGCGTCACCTACATTCACCAGCCGGAGCCTCTCGGGCTGGCGCATGCGGTCAAGGTCGCGCAGGACTTTCTGGGGGACGAGCCGTTCGTGATGTATCTGGGCGATAATCTGGTGAAGGAGGGCATCACTCCCTTCGTGCGCGAGTTCGAGCAGATACGTCCCAACGCGCAGATACTGCTGGCGCGAGTGCCCAATCCCCAGGAGTTTGGCGTCGCCGTGCTGGAGGGAGACCGCGTGGTGCGCCTGATAGAGAAGCCCAAACAGCCCCCGTCTGACCTCGCGCTGGTGGGCGTGTATATGTTTGACGAGCATATCTTCGAGGCGGTCAATGCCATCCGCCCTTCTGCACGGGGCGAGCTGGAAATCACCGACGCCATCCAGTATCTGATTGACCACGGTTATCAGGTGCGCTCGCACATCATCAGCGGATGGTGGAAGGATACGGGCAACCTCGAAGCCATTCTGGAGGCGAACCGCATCCTGCTGGAGGACATCGAACGCGACATCCGCGCAGAGGTGGATGAACGTTCGCGCTTGCACGGGCGGGTGTGCATCGGCGAAGGCACGCGCGTGGTCAACAGCGTGATTCGAGGACCCGTCATCATCGGCACGAACTGCCTGATAGAGAACGCCTACATCGGTCCGTTCACCTCCATTGCCGACCAGGTGCACATTGTCGCCAGCGAGATCGAGCACAGCGTGATATTAGAGGGCTGTCGCATTCTGCACATCGGCTCGCGCATGGAAGATAGCCTGCTGGGGCGCAATGTCACCGTCTGTCGCGATGAGGGCAAGCCGCGCGCCGTCAGGCTGATGCTGGGAGATAACAGTCAGGTCAACCTGCTGTGAAAGCGTGGCAGTTCACCACACGCTGGTTGCTCGGCTCGCAGGTCGCGGCGCGTCTGCTGGGGCTGGTGAACAACATCCTGCTGGCGCGGTTGCTCGCCCCTGCCTCCTATGGCGACTTCGCGCAGGCGATGGCGTTTGCGGGGTCGCTGGTTCCCCTTGCGGACATGGGGCTTTCTGCGGTAATCACCCGGCATATCGCGCGGCGCCCCCGTTCTCGTGCAGTGCTGAGCGCGAGTCTGGGCTTACGGTTAGCGCAGAGCCTCCTCCTTCTATCTGCGGTCACGCTGAGCGCATGGCTCCTTTACGGTTCCCCCCGCCTGCGGGTAGCGGTGGTGCTGGCGGGGACCTACTGGTCGCTGGCGTGCATCGGGCAGCTGCTGGCTGGAGTAGCACGGGCGCGTTTGCAGGCGCATGTGGAGGCGCGGGCGGTCATTCTGGAACGCACCTCAGCCGTCCTGCTGGCTGTGGCAGGGGCAGTGTGGTTCGGTTCTGCGGGTGCGCTGGCAGGCGTGATAGCCGGAGGGGTGCTGGCGGTGGCGTATCTTCTGCGTCGGCTGGCTCTTCCACCGATGCGCGTGCACCGACTACTATCCCTGCGCCTGATGGCGATTGGCGCGCCGCTGATGGTTGCCGACCTCTGTCACGGTCTCATCATGCGGTTAGACCTGCTTGCAGTGGGAATGCATTACGGGGCGCAACATGCGGGTTGGTACGGCAGCGCCAGCACGCTGTTGTGGGCGGCGGTTCTGGTGCCCGGCTCCATGGCGCTGGCGATTGTGCCCGCCTTTGCCTCTAGGCGAAGCGAACATGCTGGACAGAGCAGTCGCGTGCTGGGCTGGATGCTCGCGGTCTCCCTGCTGATGGCGTTAACGTTCAGTGCGGGAGCAAAGGTCTGGGTTGGCTTGCTTTACGGAGGCGAGTATGCCCCTGCGGAGGCAGTCCTGCGTGTGCTGGCGTGGTGTCTGGTTCCCGCTTCGGTGGTTGCCTGGGGAAACGCCACCCTGCTGGTTCGCCACCGCACGGCGTGGGTGGGCGCAGTGGCGACAGGCGGGCTGGCGTGCCTTGCCATTTGTCTGTGGTGGTGGCTTCCCGGTCACGGCTTGCTGGGCGCGGCGTGGGCGCAGTTGGTGACGCAGTGCCTGATGGCGTTCGCGCTGTGGTGGCTGGTCGGCGTGTCGGCGTCAACCCGCTACCAGATTGAGACACGAACCTAACGCCCCATCTTCAGCACCT
>FMJZ01004956.1_pt1 | contig 35489 bp, 31 predicted proteins | sample 1987881 | NCBI WGS metagenome assembly FMJZ01 (sample SAMEA4378227, study PRJEB15110) | soil metagenome | biome: soil; feature: Field; material: Soil | place: India | collected 2015-03-11 | depth 0 m
TTTTCACCTTTCCCTCACGGTACTGGTTCACTATCGGTCGCTAGCAGTATTTAGCCTTGGAAGGTGGTCCCCCCTACTTCCCACGGGATTTCACGTGTCCCATGGTACTTAAGATCACTGGCAGGAGCCTAGCCCTTTCGCCTACGGGACTGTCACCCTCTATGGTTAGCCGTTCCAGGCATCTTCGGCTAGGGTTCGGTTTGTAACTCCTTTGAAGGTGCTCGGGACCTTCAGCCAGGTCTTGTAACACCGCAACAGCATAGGTCCCGAGACCACTGAGCTGCTGCGGTTTAGGCTGTTCCCCTTTCGTTCGCCACTACTCAGGGAATCTCTGTCGATTTCTTTTCCTCAGGGTACTTAGATGTTTCAGTTCCCCTGGTACCCTCTCGCTTGCGACGAGTGCCCGGGTTTAGCCCGGGCGGGTTGCCCCATTCGGGAATCTCCGGCTAAGCTTGCTCGACAGCTCCCCGGAGCTTATCGCAGTCTTGCCACGCCCGTCTTCGGCTGCTAGCGCCAAGGCATCCACCCTGCGCCCTTAATATCTTCGACCTACATCAGCCTGAACACAAAACCTATTCACTTGTTAAAGTGCAGGACAGCTTGGTGTACACCAAGCTGTCCCAGTATACAGCAATCGAAATTCCTGGTCAATTGCTACAGGTGTACACCAGCCATGTAGTAATTAGTATAGACCACTCCCTCCGTGTTGTCAACACGCTGTATAGTTCTGTGTTGATACGGAAATTTTATCACCATGTCAGAGCGAAGCTCTGCATTAACAGATTACACCCCCACGATGGCCACACTGACGACATTCATTGCCGGGAAGCCACCCATGTTATGAGTAAGGCCTAGTTTGGGGTTCTTTATCTGGCGTTCTGGGAGCTGGGCTTTGCCCTGTAGCTGTTTGTACATTTCGTACAGCATCCTCAATCCCGAGGCACCAATGGGGTGCCCGAAGCATTTCAAGCCGCCATCGGGCTGGACAGGTTGCTCGCCATTAAGGTTGAAACGGCCGCCTTCAATGTCCTCCTTGACTTTTCCTCTGGGGCTGAATTGCAGGTCCTCCATGGTCACAGCTTCGGTGATGGCAAAACAATCGTGTACCTCAGCCATACTTATTTCTTGGCGTGGGTTCTTAATACCGGCCTCTTTGTAGGCAAGTACACCAGCCCGGTAAGCAGTCTCAACATGAGCACCGTCCCACCTGGTGTACATCAATTCCTCGCCTGAGCTTAAGGCGATCTGTAGCGCTTTGACATATACCGGGTCGGACCTGAATTCCTTAGCCATATCAGCCCGAGTAACGATGGCTGCTGCAGCACCATCACTGACTCCGCAGCAATCGAAAAGTCCCAGGGGCCAGGCAATAATTGGAGCATTGATTACCTGCTCCTCGGTTATTTCACGGCGGAGATGTGCCTTTGGATGCCTGGCACCGTTATAATGGCTTTTGACCGATACCTTTGCCAGCATTCTTTTACCTTCTTCCGGGCTGAGTCCGTACACGGCAAAATATCTGGTAGCCATCATGGCAAAAGCTCCAGGGGCAGTCAGTTTGGGCATGATCAGCGCATTTCTTGTCCCCATAAGACTCGGACCGCCAGGGAGGCCACCATATCCAGTATCCTTGAGCTTCTCTACGCCTAATGCCAGCACAATGTCGTAAGCCCCTGAAGCGACAGCATAGCAGGCGCCCCTGAAGGCTTCGGTTCCGGTGGCGCAAAAGTTTTCTGTGCGTGTGACCGGAATAAAGGGCAATTTCAACGCCAGCGCCAGAGACGTTGCTCCTTTGCCGACGCTTTGCTCTTCAAAGTGTACGCCAAACCATGCTGCCTGAATGTCTTTCTTATCTATCCCGGCATCCTCAATGCATTCCTTAAACGCATCGACTATCAAATCTTCAGCACTTTTGTCCCATAGCTCTCCAAATTTCGTACAGCCCATCCCTATAATAGCTACCTTATCCTTGATACCTTCTGCCATACCTATATCTCCTGCGTTTTTTCCTCCCGGTGGACAACTCTAGGCACGTATCGGTGTTGCCTTCCAGGCATATCCGTAAACACCGGTGGGCTCATCTGCGTACCTTCTACGGAAAGTCATTTCCACCGGCATGCCTACTTTGATTGAGTCGAGATCGCAATCTGTAAAGTCGAACCAGTATCTTCCACCTCCGTCAAAATCTACCAGACCGTAGATTGACGGCGGGTCAATGCTTGCAGCCAGATTGTCTCCGGTGTAGGTGAACACAATGCCTTTCTTGTCAGAAAAGCGATAATCTTCCATCTCATCTATCGCTCCACAATCAGGATTGACACATATTCTCTGGGGTGGGTATTGAGGGGTGCCACACTTTTTGCATTTGGAACCACAGAGCGCCAGGATTGTTTTTCGCTCTCTGTACAGTGTGGACATCGGAGTGCGGATACCCACTTCGCCCCGCAAACCGATATCCATGGGAGCAAGGTTACGGAATGCCAGATACTTTTCATAGCTGGTAAGTTCCTTTTTTGAAGCCAGATGTTTGTTCACCCCGCGTCTCTCCCGAAGATTCTTTATGTTTTCGGTTACCTGGACAAACAGGGCATCGCTGCCGTTGCCAAAGCTGGCGACTAGAATCTTATCTCCGGGCCTGGCGTCCTCTAGAGCGGCTGCCAGCATCATTAAGGGCGAAGCTGCCCCAGTATCACCAATGCTGTTGATTAACGTGTCCTGGATCTGCTCAGGCTCAGCCCCCAATCGTTTGAGAATGGCGGCGTGCTCTCTGGCATAAATACCGGGGAATGCAATCTTGGCAAAATCGTTGACCTTCAGATCATATTTTTTCAGCAACCCAGAAATGGCCTCAGGTAACATTTTGATGTAGCCTTCGTCCCGAATAAATCTGTCTTCCCAGGCGTGTTCAAACTCTTCGGTGCTTATTTTCCAGCGGTCAGGGAAATCATAAGACACAGAATAATAACCCTGGAAAGTGGCAATCACCCCGTCATTCGCTACCCATAGGGCTGCAGCACCATCACCGTAAAGATGTTCCTGAGGACTACCTGGCTTGCTCAACCGGCAGTCGGAAGCACAGACCATAACGTTACTTGAAGTGCCACCTTTAACAGCATCAAAGGCGGAGAGGAGAGCAGTGGTCCCCGCTTTGTTGGAGGCGATGAAGTCTGCAGTCCTTATATCAGGCTTCAGATCAAGCGCAGCAGCGACTATTGCCGAGTTTTGCCTCAGCAGGTATGGCTGACTGGTGGTGGCAAGATACAGACAGTCTATCGCCTCTCGCTTTAGCTCGCCTACGCAGTCAATTGCAGCGGCAACTGCCATAGTGATGGCATCCTCATCGTGATTGGCAACTGCTTTCTCTCCGGGTGTAGGAAATGCACCCAGGAACCCAACCGCTCCGAAGATAGTATTGTGGTTCATCCGATACCTGGGGATGTAGGCTCCGTATGACTTAATACCAACCATTTAAGTTAAACCTCCTGGTATCAGCTTTGTGGAACCAAGCACTAATGTATCTCAGACTTTGAGCTGTGTCAAACCCTTACGGAGGCAGGTTTTACTATAATCAATTAGCGGGATGTTTGAGCTTCTAGGACTCTCTCCTGTGGGGCAGAATTAGACATTTATATACTCGGTGACCAACGCCTTAAAACAGATTGCCCCTTCCACTGCTCGATGTCTTCGATTTCTAAAGTCTTTTTAAACCTCGTTCTCCAAACAGGGTCCTTCCTCCTTCGGTTATACTCCGCCCCTGCCACACCTTCCTGATCATCCTAACCGAAAGTGTCCAGCCCCGGGGTTCACTCCAAGAATTTTTTACCTGTAGTACTTTTCTGGTGTGGTGCTGATAGCTAATTGTCATTAGTGTTGGCTGCCGGTGCTAGAAGGTCAAGCCATTAGCTTTGACTAGGAAGGCAGTGGATAGCAGGATCACCATGGCAAAAATCAAGCCAGGCCAGATGGTATCACGGGGCCTGAGAGCTCTGATCAGCCAGAGCGCGGGCAAGCTCAGCAATGCCAGGGGGCTGTGTATCCCGACTCGTTTGGCACTCCGGTACAGACTTTCTAAATCTTGAGTGCTGGGAAAGGAATGCATGGCTGACGAAATGCCAAACCAGCACAGAGCCAGGGAGAAGCTGGTATACGGGGATACTTTGAAGGCAAGGGCAAAGATTACTATGGAGACACTGGCATTGAGGAGCAGAGGTGCAATTGCTACGACAAGTGCCTTACCAAGGTGATTTATGGGAGCGTGTATGACATATCCCGAAGGATTCCCCAGTCTGAAGTAGCACACTTTCTGTACAGAAACCCCGAGTCTTTCACAGAAGAACTTGTGGGACCATTCGTGCAATATGATTCCCGGGAAAGTAGCCAGCGCGATCAACTGATAGAGTGCAGCAATTATCATTCCCACTCTATTGTGGATGGGGGCTTGCTGGTGATGTCGTAGACAACGCGGTTAACCTCGGGCACCTCGTTGACGATACGGCTGGATATGCGAGCCAGAAGGTCATAGGGCAGCCTTGCCCAGTCTGCTGTCATGGCATCCTGACTGGTCACGGCGCGGACAGCCACAAGATACCCGTATGTGCGGTAGTCGCCCATTACACCGACACTTTTCAGATCTGTAAGGACGGCAAATGACTGCCATAGCTGCCGGTAAAGGTTCGCCTTTTTAATTTCATTCATAACTATCCAATCGGCGGCACGGAGTATTTCCAGCTTCTCCGGAGTTATCTCTCCGATGATGCGGATGGCAAGTCCCGGACCGGGGAAAGGCTGGCGCCAGACTATGTCTTCAGGAAGGCCAAGGGCTAAGCCCACCTCGCGCACCTCGTCCTTGAACAGGTAGCGCAGCGGCTCAATGAGCCTCAGAGACATTTTTGCCGGCAAGCCACCCACATTGTGGTGGGTCTTTATCCTGGCTGCTGCCTTGGTCTCCTTGGTGGTGCTTTCGATAACATCCGGGTATAGCGTGCCCTGAGCCAGAAAGTCGACCTTGCCCAGCTGGGCAGCCTTATATTCGAAGACCTTTATGAACTCTTCGCCTACGCGGCGGCGTTTAAGCTCAGGGTCGGTTACGCCTTTTAGCCGTCTCAGAAATCTGCGGGAGGCATCCACATAGACCACATTCATTTTCAGTTTATCACGAAAGGTTTTGAGCGCTCGCTCTGGTTCTTCGCGGCGGAGGAGACCATTGTTGACAAAGATGCAGGTTAGTTGGTTGCCCACAGCGCGGTGGACAAGAGTGGCAGTCACTGCTGAATCCACACCACCGGACAGGGCGCAGATGACCCTTCCTCCTTTTACTTGCTCCCTTATGTTTTCTATAGTCTCGTTTATAAAGTTTGAAGGTGTCCAGGTGCCTTCGCAGCCACATATTCGGTAGAGGAAGTTTTGAATTATCGTTTTCCCCTGGGGGGTATGAGCTACCTCGGGGTGGAACTGCAGCCCAAAGATGCTCCGCTCATTTCCGATTACCGCTGCTGGCGAATTCTCCGTGTAAGCTAGCGATTTGAAGCCGTGCGGGAGTTCCACTATCTGGTCACCGTGGCTCATCCAGACAGGCACGGAGGACGGCAGTCCAGCTAGCAGCGGGCAATTTTTGTCGCTTATGTGCAGGATTGCCTGCCCGTACTCGTGTTTGGTTGCTGGGGCTACCTTACCGCCCAATTGATGCGTAATTACCTGCATTCCGTAGCAGATCCCGAGTATTGGCAGGTGGCTTTCGTAGATCTCCAGGGGCGCTAGTGGTGCCCCCTGCTGGTATACACTTGCTGGTCCACCGGAGAGGATGATACCTTTTGGCTTAAGCGAGGCGATTTTCTGCCATGGCTCATCGTGGGCAATGAGCTCGCAATACACATGACACTCACGAACCCTGCGAGCAATCAGATGACTGTACTGGGAGCCGAAGTCGATGATGGCTATGGTCTCGCGAGCAGTTGGCGTCGTTATCTCTGGCTGGGGCGCCGGTTGCTCCCCATGGAGCTCCTTGGCGATTTCCAGATAGGTTGAGACCTCAATGTCGTCGCTGGTGGCTATACGGTGACTGGTGTTCTGGCTGTCCATTTGTTTTAGTATAGCATAGAAGCGGACTGTGTGCAGTACCCGGTGTCGCTTTAAACACGAGGCGAGTAAAGTGTTGTAAAATATGTCCTAAAAAGGCTTAAGGCGGCTTTTGCGTGACGCAGTTGCGAGACTTACGGGATATGGCAGAAGCTTAGTAGAGTGAAATGTTTCGGATTGGTGAGAGATGCGAGTTGTGCTAGGTTGTGACCATCGTGGTCTGAGATTAAAACAGACAATTATGGATGTTCTGGAGAGCTCGGGGCATGAATTCCGGGACTTTGGCTGCTATACCGAGGAGCCGGTAGACTATCCTGACATTGCCATGCGGGTAGCTATAGAAGTTGCTGAGGGGAACTTCGAACACGGGATATTAATCTGTGCCACCGGTATAGGCATGAGCATAGCTGCTAACAAGGTAAAAGGGATAAGGGCTGCACTTTGCTGCAGTGTGTTGAGCGCTGAAAGGGCACGGCGGCACAACGATGCCAACGTCCTATGTCTGGGTGCCGAAACTACTGAGCCAGGACTAGCTTGTGAGATAGTCAGGACCTATCTTTCCGTAAAATTTGATGGTGGCAGGCATTTGCGCCGGGTGGAAAAGATACGCAATTTAGAGGAAAATCAGCTTGACAACAAATAGGCGCTGTGATAGTTTACTTCCATTAGCCATTTTTAGGGCGGTTTCGTATGAGTATGCCTAGCGATAGTGTGAAGAAGGGGGTGGAACGAGCACCCCACCGCGCCCTATTTCGGGCACTTGGGTTATGCGAGGAGGACTTTGCAAAGCCATTCATCGGGGTGGTCAACAGTTTCAGTGAGGTGGTGCCGGGACATATCCATTTGAGGACGATTGCCCAGGCTGTCAAGGAAGGGGTGAGGAGCTGCGGCGGCGTTCCATTCGAAGTCAATACCATCGCTGTTTGTGATGGTATTGCCATGAACCATCCCGGGATGAAGTACAGTCTGCCCAGCAGGGAGTTAATCGCCGACTCTGTGGAGACCTTGGCTGTAGCGCATGCGTTTGATGGGCTGGTGTTCATACCGAATTGTGACAAAGTAGTCCCGGGCATGCTTATGGCGGCGGTGCGGTTAAATCTACCGTCCATTTTTGTTAGCGGCGGACCTATGCTCGCTGGGCGGCGGTTAAGAAACGGGCAGGTACAGTTTCTGGACGTCAACTCGGTGTTTATGGGTGTGGGCAAAGTGGTCAGGGGGGAAATGGCTGAATCCGAGCTGACTGAACTGGAAATGCTTGCCTGTCCTGGATGTGGCAGTTGTGCTGGCATGTTTACTGCGAATACTATGAACTGCCTTACGGAGGCATTGGGTATGGGGCTTCCGGGGAACGGTACCATCCCGGCGGTGGATGTGCGGCGGGTTAGACTGGCTTATAAGGCTGGCAAGCAGGTGATGGCACTTGTGTCTAAAGGGGTGTTACCACGTGATGTGATAACAAAGGAGTCCATCTACAATGCTTTTGCTGTTGATATGGCATTGGGGGGGAGTACCAATTCGGTGTTACACCTTATGGCGATAGCCAGCGAAGCCGATATTAAATTCTCCCTGTCTGAGGTGGATGAGATCAGTAGGTGTGTGCCACATATCTGCAAGATAAGCCCAGCAAGTGATTATCACATCGAGGATCTGGACATGGCTGGAGGTATACCGGCGATTATGCATGAGATTTCGGACTATCTAAACCTGCAAGTGATGACGGTCTCGGGCAAGGCTCTGGCAGAGGTCATACGAGATGCGCAGGTACAGGACAGGAAAATAATCCGTCCTGTCTCCTCCCCTTACTCAGCCACAGGTGGCTTGGGCGTGTTGTTCGGAAGCCTTGCCCCTGATGGTGCCGTAGTGAAAAGTGCTGCGGTGGTGCCACAGATGCTGGTGCACGAGGGACCGGCTAAGGTTTTCGATAGTGAGGAGATGGCGATGGTGGCTATAATGGAAGGACAGATCAAGCCCGGGGATGTGGTAGTTATCAGATACGAGGGACCAAAAGGTGGCCCGGGGATGCGGGAGATGCTTACTCCAACCTCACTCCTTAGTGGGATGGGCATGGACGATAAAGTAGCCCTCATAACGGACGGGCGTTTCTCCGGTGCTACGCGGGGAGCGGCTATCGGCCATGTGTCCCCCGAGGCGGCTGAAGGTGGGCCTATTGCCGCGGTCATGGATGGGGATGTTATCAGCATTGATATTCCATCGCGGAAACTCGAGGTAAAGGTCAGCAAGGAGGAAATAAATAAAAGACTCAAGAAGCTGCCACCATTTCAGCCGAAGGTCAGTAGCGGTTATTTGAGGCGCTATGCCGAGAAGGTAAGTTCAGCCAGTACTGGCGCAGTTTTTAAAAGATAGGGGACATTGTTAGTTATGAAGAAGACTGGAGCTCAAATCCTGTGTGAAGGTCTTGTTAGAAAGGGAGTGGAGGTTATCTTCGGTTATCCCGGCGGGGCGGTGTTACCACTCTATGATACCTTGCCGCAGTATCCTCAACTTAGACACATCCTGGTGCGTCATGAGCAGTGTGCTGCCCACGCAGCGGACGGATATGCCCGTGCTACCGGCAGGACCGGTGTTTGTCTGGCTACATCTGGTCCCGGTGCCACAAACTTGGTAACCGGGATTGCCAATGCCTACCTTGACTCATCACCGATGGTGGCTATTACCGGGCAGGTGGCGACACCCTTTATTGGTAAAGACGCTTTTCAGGAAATAGATATTACCGGCATTACCCTTCCCATTACCAAGCACAATTATTTGGTGCTCAGTGCCCAGGATATGGCAAGGGTGGTAGGGGAGGCATTCTACATCGCTAGTACTGGCAGGCCCGGTCCGGTTTTGATAGACATACCTCGAGACGTCTTTCAGCAGGAGGCAGAATTTATCTATCCGGAGCGGGTTGACCTGCCCGGCTACAGGCCAAAGCTTTTCGGACATCCCACCCAGATTAAGAAGGCAGCCGAGCTCATAAACGGTGCGCAGAGGCCGCTTATTATTGCGGGGAGGGGTGTGATAATTTCAAAAGCTTTTGCCGAGCTGCGTGAGCTAGCTGAGAAGGCGCAGATACCCGTGGTCACCACCCTTCTGGGCATCGGCTGTTTTCCTGAGACCCATGTTTTGAGCTTTGGCTGGCTTGGGATGCATGGAATGGCTTATGCCAACAAAGCGGTGCAGGACGCCGACCTCATTGTGGCTATCGGTATGAGGTTTGATGATCGGGCAACTGGAATGGTGAGTGCCTTTGCCCCGAAGGCGCAGATCATCCATATAGATATTGATCCTGCTGAAATCGGCAAAAATGTCCGTGTCGATGTCCCTATTGTTGGGGATGTAAAGAATGTTTTGCAGGCGCTGAATGAACAGGTGATCCCCAGGGAGCACATGGAATGGCTTAGCCAGCTAGAGCAATGGCGTGAGGAGCATCCAGCGCTCACGGTTCGGGAGACCGATTGTCTTATACCCCAGTACGTCATCCGCCAGATTTACGAGGTCACGCGTGGTGATGCCATTGTGGTCACTGGTGTGGGACAAAACCAGATGTGGGCGGCGCAGTTCTTTTTTTATGATAAGCCGAACAGCCTGATATCGTCAGGGGGACTTGGCACCATGGGGTTTGAGCTTCCTGGCGCCATCGGGGCTAAAGTTGGTCGCCCTGAAGAGACTGTCTGGTGTATAGCTGGCGATGGTGGCTTTCAGATGACCATTCAGGAACTGGCGACCATTGTGCAGGAGGGGCTGGACATTAAGATAGCGATCATGAACAACGGTTATCTGGGCATGGTGCGGCAATGGCAGCAGTTGTTCTACGGACGTCGTTATGTGCACACCCAACTCTGGGGTCCGGACTTCGTCAAAATCGCCGATGCCTATGGTATTGCTGCGCTCAGGGTCACGGATAAGAAGCTGGTAACATCAGCGATTGAGAAGGCGATGGAACATCGGGGACCGTTTATCATTGATTTTGTGATAGAGCCGGAGGAGTGCGTCTTTCCCATCGTGCCGCCTGGTGCAGCCCTTTCACAGTTTATTGAGATGTCACATGAGGACGAGGTTAACCGTCCGAGTCAGCAACAGAGGAGAGGCAAATAGGAGCCGTGAAGACCACAAAACACACCTTAGTAGCACTGGTCGAGGACAAGCCCGGAGTGTTGAACCGAATAGCCAGCCTGTTTCGGAGGCGGAACTTCAACATAGAGAGCATAGCTGTGGGACATAGTGAGCAGTCGGGGCTATCCAGAATGACCATTGTAGTCGATGGTGACAATGCCAAGATAGAACAGGTTCGGAAGCAACTGGACAAGGTTGTAGAGGTTATCAAGATCGTTGACATAACAGAAGAAGAACCCGTCGCCCGCGAATTAGCCTTGATAAAAGTAAGGGCGACTCCATCCACCAGGGGTGAGATCATCCAGATCGTGGACATTTTCAGGGCTAACATTGTTGATGTCGCCGTGGACTCCTTGATAGTCGAGGTTACCGGGGATGAGGACAAAGTTGACTCGCTTATTGAGTTACTGCGTGGGTTTGGTATAAGGGAGCTGGCGCGGACAGGGCGCATCGCGTTGACGCGCGGCAGTGTGGGCCCCTTGCTTGTGGAGGAACCTAAAGAGGCGAAAGTGCTAAGACAGCCCTTGAAGCCGCCCCGAGAGGAAACAGAAAGCCCGCCTGATTGGTAGAGCCTTTTAGCAGGGCAGGAAGGGATGCCGTGTTAAGTTTCGTAAGGAGGTTTTGTCATGGCTAAGATATATTATGACAAGGATGCCAACCTCGACCTTTTGAAGGGGAAAAAAATAGCTGTCATCGGTTTTGGTAGCCAGGGGCATGCCCATGCCCAGAACCTGAGGGATAGTGGCTGCGAGGTGGTTGTTGCCTCGCGGAGGGGTGGCGAAGGCTGGAAGAGTGCCAAAAAGGCTGGCTTCGAGGTGGTGGGGGTCGCTGAAGCGGCAAAGGTGGCTGACATAATCATTATGCTGGCGCCGGACATTTCGCAGCCTCAGATCTACCGTGAATCTGTAGCAAAAGAGCTATCGGCGGGCAAGATGTTGATGTTTGCGCATGGGTTTAACATCCACTTCGGCCAGATTGTACCGCCCCCGGACATCGATGTTACCATGATTGCGCCCAAGTGTCCTGGGCATATGTTGCGCCGACTCTACACAGAGGGTTTGGGTGCGCCAGCCCTGATAGCAATCCATCAGGATGCTTCCGGGAAAGCTAAAGACATCGCCCTTGCTTATGCCAAGGGCATTGGATGCACCCGGGCCGGTGTACTGGAGACCGCCTTTGCTGAGGAGACTGAGACGGACCTTTTTGGTGAGCAGACGGTGCTGTGTGGTGGCGTCTCTGGCCTTATCAAGGCAGGCTTTGAGGTGCTTGTTGAGGCGGGCTATCAGCCCGAGGTCGCTTATTTTGAATGCCTCCACGAACTCAAGCTCATCGTCGACCTTATCTACCAGGGTGGTCTGAGCTATATGCGGTATTCTGTAAGTGACACCGCTGAGTATGGCGATTATACTCGGGGACCGCGGATTATTGACGACCTGGTTAAGGATGAGATGCGACAAATCCTGGCTGAGATACGGAGCGGCAGCTTTGCCAGAGAGTGGATACTGGAAAACCAGGCTGGCAGGCCTGTATATAATGCGCTCAAGCGTATGGAGGCAGAGCACGAAATTGAGGTTGTGGGCAAGCAGCTCAGGAGCATGATGCCTTGGCTTAAAGTCTGAGGAGGTCTTGGATATGGAGAGGGTCATCATTTTTGATACCACTTTGCGCGATGGCGAACAGGCAGCTGGAACAAGTCTGACCTCAGCGGAGAAACTTGAGATTGCTAAGCAACTCGAGAGGCTTGGCGTTGACGTTATTGAAGCTGGTTTTCCCATTAGCTCACCCGGTGACTTTGAAGCGGTACAGACAATTGCTCGGGAGATTAAGGACTGCACGGTGTGCGCCCTTTCGCATGCCACTCCTGAGGCTGTGGACAGGGCGTGGGAAGCTATAAAAGAGGCCAAGCAGCCCAGAATTCATGTTTTCCTTTCTGCTTCTGATATTCATCTTATGTACCAGTTGCGGAAGACGCGCGATGAAATCTTAGAGCTGGCGCGTGACATGGTGGCACGGGCAAAGAGGTATACGGATGATGTAGAGTTCTCTCCGATGGATGCTACCAGGACTGAACCTGCCTTTCTGTACCGCATACTGGAGGTGGTGATCGATGCCGGTGCCACCACGGTCAATATTCCTGATACGGTGGGGTATGCCATACCTGCTGAGTTTGGCGACCTGATAGCCAGCATCCTTGAGAAGGTGCCCAATATCGATAAGGCAGTGCTGAGCGTGCACTGTCACGATGATTTGGGGCTGGCGGTGGCTAACAGCATAGAGGCGGTGAGGCGAGGTGCGAGGCAGGTGGAATGCACCGTCAATGGTATAGGTGAGCGTGCGGGTAATGCCTCATTGGAAGAAATAGTGATGGCTATAAGGACGAGGAGCGACTTCCTGAAGCTGACCACAAACATAGACACCGCTCAGATCTACAGGACGAGCCGCCTGGTGAGTGAGCTTACTGGCTTTGTTGTCCAGCCAAACAAAGCTATTGTTGGTGCCAATGCCTTCAGACATCAGTCCGGAATTCATCAGGACGGGGTTATCAAGAAGTCGATTACTTATGAGATAATCGACCCCAAATCTGTAGGCGTGCCTGCGAGCACTCTGGTGCTGGGCAAGGTGAGCGGTCGTCATGCCTTCGGGGAGCGGCTTGCTGAGCTTGGTTACACGCTGGAGGGAGAAGCTTTTGAGCGGGCGTTTAGGGCTTTTAAGGAACTCGCCGATAAGAAAAAGGAGGTCACCGATAAGGATATAGAGTCGTTGATTGCCGAAGAAAAGCGCACTGCTTCTGAAGTATACCACTTGGACCATGTCCAGGTCTCCTGCGGTGACCATAGTGTGCCTACGGCAACGGTCAGACTGATTGCACCCGATGGTAAGTCACTTGCCGACGCCGCGCTGGGTACCGGACCTGTAGACGCCGTTTATAAGGCGATCAACCGCATAATCAAGGTGCCCAATAAGCTCACCGAGTTTACCGTAAAATCGGTCACAGAGGGCATCGATGCCATCGGTGAAGTGCTGATAAGGATCGAAAGCGACGGCGTGAGCTATACCGGGCGTGGTGCCTCCACGGACATAATCGTTGCCAGTGCCAAGGCTTACATGAATGCACTGAACCGGCTGCTTTTAGCCAAGAAGCAGCAGAAGAAGTAACTTTTCAGACTGAGGGTCAGAATTACCTGGTGCTCTCTAGAGAGCGAGGGCTAGTAGGGAGGAATAATGACGATGGGCTTGCAACTGGAGGTGGTTTTGCGTCTGTTGCTGGCAGCGGCTCTGGGTGCTGGCGTTGGTTATCAGCGTGAGCGGGCAGGCAAACCAGCGGGACTACGCACTCACATTTTGATTGCCCTTGGTTCCGCCCTGTTTACCGTGGTCTCGCTTTTCGGTTTTGGTGGACAGGTTGACCCATCACGGGTGGCTGCCGGTGTGGTGACCGGCATCGGTTTTCTGGGTGCTGGCGTTATCTTTCGCGGCATGCGTGCCGATGGGCCGGTGGTGGGGCTAACCACAGCAGCCAGCATCTGGGTTACGGCGGCTATCGGACTGGCTGCTGGTGTTGGCATGTATCTGGTAGCCGTGGTGATTGCCGTGCTGGCGGTGCTGGTATTGATGATACCCAAGGCACGGGGGTAATAGTCTCTGGAGGTAAGGTTGACTCTTGCAGAAAAAATACTGGCTGCTCATTCAGGCAGGTCTGTGGTAAGTCCTGGTGAGTTTCTGAACGTTAAAGTAGACCTTGTGCTGGCGAACGATATCACCGCTCCTCTGGCGATAAAAGAGTTCGCCCGCCTTGGGGTTGCGAGGGTTTTCGATCCCAGAAAGTTGGTGATGGTACCTGACCACTTCTGCCCGAATAAGGATATCCCATCGGCTGAGCAAGCTAAACTGATGCGAGAATTTGCTAGGGAACATGGGGTGGTATATTTTGAAGTGGGCAGGATGGGCATTGAACATGTGCTCTTACCGGAACAGGGCTTGGTGCTGCCAGGTGATGTAGTTGTGGGGGCTGATTCCCACACCTGTACTTATGGGGCTCTGGGAGCATTTGCCACCGGCATGGGCTCTACCGATATAGCTGTGGCTATGGCTACCGGCGAGGTCTGGGTCAAGGTGCCGCCGACGATTAAATTTATTTACCATGGTAAATTACAGAAATGGGTGGGTGGCAAAGACCTTATTTTATATACCATAGGGAATATCGGTGTGGACGGCGCTCTGTACTCGGTTATGGAATTTGACGGTGAGGCAATCGACGAGTTATCAATGGACGATCGCTTTACCATGGCTAATATGGCTATTGAAGCAGGAGCTAAAGCTGGCATCTTCGAGGTGGATGGTAAGACGCTGAAATATGTGAAAGCAAAGACTCGCCGTCCTTTCGCTATTTACAGATCTGACCCGGATGCCGAGTATGCCCGGGTGATCGAGTACGATGTTTCCTCTATTGAGCCTCAGGTGGCTTTTCCGCATCTTCCATCAAATGTCAAGCCGGTCAGCAAGGCAGGTGGCATAAAAATTGATCAGGTGGTGATAGGGAGCTGTACCAATGGGCGGCTAACGGATCTCAGGTTAGCGGCGAAGGTGCTTAAGGGGAGGAAGGTGGACAGCAATGTGAGGTGTATTGTAATCCCGGGAACGCAGCAGGTATATCTGGATGCATTGAGGGAGGGGCTGGTGGAGACTTTCATCAGGGCAGAAGCGGTGGTTAGCACACCAACCTGTGGTCCCTGTCTTGGTGGTTATATGGGGGTGCTTGCTGCTGGTGAGCGTTGTGTGTCCACGACCAATCGTAACTTCATCGGCCGTATGGGCAGCCCTCAGTCAGAGGTTTACTTGACCAATCCAGCGGTGGCTGCTGCCAGCGCTATTTTGGGCAGGATAGCCAGCCCTGAAGAAATTGTCCGCTGATGCTTTTGTCATTAAGACGCGTATGGTAAGGGCGGTAGAGCTAGGGTGAGTCTTCCTTACAGCTGTAAGCCAAACGAAAAATAGAGGCGTCGAGTTGAGGTACTGGTGTATTTCAACATCCGCTCATAATTGGGGGATTTGTAAGAGCAATAGTGTGTGGGGAATGGACGCACGGTATTTTGTGACCTTGAAAAAGTTTCTTAGGGACGGTGGCAAAGGCTGTGGGCGATAACCATGAGCAGATAAAAGCAAAATATCCAAAGAAATTTGCTCCGGAGCCCGTGATATTTGGTCATATCAGGAGAGGAGCCAGGATATTCGTCAGCACTGGCTGTGGTGAGCCCAGGTATCTTGTCAACGCTCTGGTTGAATATGTGAAAAGATCCCCCAAAGCCATCTTTGATGCCGAGGTGGTGCAGGTGTTTACTCTCGGTGTTGCTCCATACGCTGATGAAAAGTTCAAATATAACTTCAGGCACAATGCTTTCTTTATTGGCAATGACACCAGGGAGGCGGTCAACCGAGGTGCTGCTGACTATACGCCGATATTTCTGTCGCGCCTTCCCGAGCTATTCTACAGTGGTTTCATTCCCATCGATGTAACCCTGGTGCAGGTGTCACCACCGGACAGACACGGCTACATGAGTCTGGGGGTGAGTGTGGATATAACCAAGGCAGCGGTGGAGACGGCTAAGGTGGTCGTCGCTCAAATCAATTCCTATATGCCCCGGGTGCATGGCGATGGCTTTATCAATATTGAGGATGTGGACTTTCTAGTAGCCCATGATGAGCCCTTGCTAGAGTATGAAGCCAGTGTGCCAGACGAAATCGCCCGGCGTATAGGCAAATACGTGGCGCACCTTATAGAAGATGGCGATACTATCCAGGTGGGGTATGGCAGTATCCCCAATGCAATACTTTCCAGCTTGGATAATAAAAAGAACCTTGGTGTGCACACCGAGCTACTCACCGACGGCGTGGTGGAACTTATGAAAAAAGGGGTGGTAGATAACACCCGGAAGACCGTAAACCGGGGCAAGACCGTTGCCAGTTTTTGCATGGGCAAGAAGGAGACCTACGACTATATTCATGATAACCCCAGTGTGGAGTTCAGGACGATCGACTATACCAACAACCCCATGGTTATTGCCCAGCACCGCAATATGGTAGCGATTAACAGTGCCCTAGAGGTCGATTTGACAGGTCAGGCGACGGCAGAGTCGTTGGGGAAGGCTTTCTACAGCGGCATCGGTGGGCAGGCTGACTTCATGAGGGGCGCCGTGCTTTCCCGTGGCGGTAAGCCAATACTGGCGTTACAGTCCACCGCCAAAAACGGCACTGTCTCGCGTATTGTACCATTTCTCAAGGAAGGCGCGGGGGTAACCCTAAACAGGGGGGACATCCATTACGTTGTTACCGAATATGGTATTGCCTACTTGCACGGCAAAAACATCAGGGAGAGAGCCATGCAGTTGATTTCAGTGGCCCATCCCAAATTCAAGCCTTGGCTCATAGAGGAAGCGAAAAAGTTGGGCCTGATTTACAAGGATCAGGCTTTTGTAACCGGTGAGGGCGGGGAATACCCAGAGCATTTGGAGACATACAGGATAACGAAGACCGGTATGACGGTCTTGATGAGACCGGTGAAGATAAGTGACGAGCCTTTATTGAAGGAATTTTTCTATTCACTCTCCGATAGTAGCCTTTACCGACGTTTTATCTCTATGCGTAAGGACATGCCCCATGAACGGCTGCAGGAGTTTGTGGCGGTCGACTATACCAAGCAGATGTCGATCTTAGCTGTTCTGTCTGAAGAAGAGAAAAAAGAGCTTGTGATCGGTCTGGGGCAGTACATTATCGATGAAGATTCTTACACCGCGGAAGTGGCTTTTGTGGTCAGGGACGATTATCAGAACATGGGTGTGGGCGCAGAGCTGGCAAGCTATCTGGTCTACCTGGCGCGGAGAAGCGGACTCCTGGGGGTTACTGCCGAGGTGTTGCGTGAAAACCAGCCTATGTTGCATATTCTGGAGAAAATGGGTTTCAGAACCGAGAGCAGGGGGGATGGGGTCATTAGTCTTAGGCTGCGGTTCAGCGATTAAAAGTGCTGGATTCGTCGTAATTTCGTTCTAAGGAGGTAGCATTTGAAGCTGAAGGGAAAAGTCCATAAGTTTGGCGCCAATGTGGACACAGATGCCATAATCCCAGCACGATACCTCACTGTTTCTGATGCAGGGGAACTGGCGAAGCATTGTATGGAAGACATTGCGCCTGATTTCCTGAGCAGGGTCGAGCCTGGAGATTTAATCGTTGCCGATAGCAATTTCGGTTGTGGTTCTTCGAGGGAGCATGCCCCTCTGGCGATAAAAGCCGCTGGTATATCCTGTGTTATTGCCAGGAGCTTCGCCAGAATCTTTTTCCGCAATGCCATAAATATCGGCCTACCATTGCTTGAGTGCGGTGACGCTGTTGATAATACTGCTGAGGGAGATATTCTGGAAGTCGATCTGACGACAGGCATGATTACCAATCTTTCGAACGGCAGGACTTTCACCGCCAAACCATATCCAGAATTTATGATGGGGATAATAGCAGCTGGCGGACTTATCGAATATACTAAAAAGAAACTGGCTGGAGGTTTATAAAATTGGATTTCAGAATCGCGGTTTTACCCGGAGACGGCGTTGGACCGGAGGTGGTCGCTGCGGCGATAAAAGTGCTAAATTCTGTTGGAAAAGCGTTTGGTCACAGGTTTGAGTATAGGGAGGGTCTGGTGGGTGGTGCTGCCATAGACGCACACGGCGTGGCATTGACCGACGAGACTCTGGAGATGTGTCGGAGCTGTGATGCGGTGCTTCTCGGGGCTGTGGGTGGTCCCAAATGGGATGACCCGTTAGCAAAGGTGCGTCCTGAAGATGGCCTTCTGGCTCTGCGTAAGGGTCTGGGGCTATTTGCTAACCTGAGGCCGGTGAAGGTTTTGCCAATGCTGGTGGATGCTACTACCTTGAAGCCGGATGTGGTTACAGGCGTTGACCTGATCTTCGTCCGTGAGCTTACTGGTGGACTCTATTTCGGGCAACCGAAGAAGCAATGGCGGACTGCTGAAGGCAGACAAGCTGTTGACACTATGGCTTACTCGGAGCACGAAATTGAGCGCATAGTGAGGGTGGGTTTCGAGATTGCATCGACGAGGCGGAAGAAGCTAACTTCGGTGGACAAAGCAAATGTGCTCGAGACATCGCGGCTGTGGAGACAAGTTGCTACTGAAGTTTCTAAGGACTATCCGGGTGTGGAGCTGGAGCACGTGCTTGTGGACGCCTGTGCTATGCGCCTTATTCAGCGGCCGGCACAGTTCGATGTGCTGGTCACTGAAAATACCTTTGGCGACATATTGACCGACGAGGCATCCATGCTGGCGGGTTCCATGGGGATGTTGCCATCAGCCAGCCTGGCTGGAGTTCCTGGTGGTGGTTCATCCCGGGCATTCGGGCTTTACGAGCCCATCCATGGTAGTGCTCCCGCCAGGGCGGGGCAGGACATGGCTAACCCCATAGCCACCATACTGAGTGCCGCCATGATGCTCCGTTATTCGTTGGGGCTTACTGTCGAGGCTGAGGCTGTGGAGAGGGCAGTGGTCTCCGTTCTAGAAGACGGTTATCGTACTTATGATATAATGAGTGAAGGCAAGATCAAGCTGGGGACGAAGGATATGGGTAGCCTCATAGCTGATAGGGTAGGCAAAAGATGAAAGTGCAACTTTATGATACGACGCTGAGAGACGGGACCCAGCAGGAGGGGATCTCATTTTCAGTCGCTGACAAACTGAGGATCGTCCAGAAGCTGGACGAGCTGGGGATACATTTTATCGAGGGGGGATGGCCCGGGTCTAACCCTAAGGACACCGAGTTTTTTGCCAGAGCAAGGGATTTGAAGCTGAAGAATTCGGTCTTGGTGGCTTTCGGCCGCACCAAAGATCCGGGTTCTAAAGCAGGCACTGACCCCAATCTTGCCGCTCTGGTGGAAGCTGGAACCAGTGTGGTCACCATTGTGGGTAAAAGCTGGGACATTCATGTGACACATCTTCTGGAGATTAGTCTCGAGAGTAATTTGGAGATCATAGCCGACTCCATAGCTTTCCTGAAGTCTAACGGGCTCAAGGTGTTTTTCGATGCCGAACATTTTTTTGATGGCTATAAGGCGAACCCCGAATATGCATTAAAGGTTGCGGAGGTTGCCGCGAAGGCTGGTGCTGACTGTGTGGTTCTCTGTGATACTAATGGCGGTGCGCTACCCTTTGAAATCACGGCTGCTGTCGGTGTAGCGCGCAAAAGGGTTACTGTACCTCTCGGGATCCACGTGCATAACGATGGCGAGCTGGCTGTTGCCAATTCGATTGCGGCAGTACAAGCTGGGGTTACCCAGGTGCAGGGGACGATAAATGGCTATGGCGAGCGGTGTGGTAATGCGAACCTGTGCTCCATAATCCCGGCCCTGAAGTTGAAGATGGGTATCAATTGTATTACTGATGAGCAGTTAGCCAAACTCACCGAAGCATCTCGTTTCGTGGCTGAACTGGCGAACATGGCACCTTCGAGTAACCTTCCCTATGTAGGCACCAGTGCCTTTACCCACAAGGGAGGAATGCATGTATCCGGGATTTTGAAGTGGGAGAACAGTTATCAACATATTGACCCTCGGCTGGTGGGCAATCGCCCCAGAGTGGTTGTCTCCGAGCTTTCCGGGAAAAGCAATATTATATACAAGGCTAAGGAGCTGGGTATCAGCCTGCCCAAAAGGGGCAAGCAGGCGCGGGAGGTGGTGCAGAAGATAAAAGAGCTGGAAAGCAGGGGCTTCCAGTATGAGAGCGCCGAAGCTTCTTTTGAGCTGCTTTTGCGCCGTGCCCAGCCAGAGTATGAGCCACCCTTCGAGTTAATCGATTTCATGGTGGTGGTGGAAAGGCACCGGCGCCCCTCCAGCGAGGGCGATACCGAGCTGCTCTCTGAGGCTACAGTGAAAGTCAGGGTGGGTGACAAGGTGTTCCATACGGCATCCGAGGGCAATGGTCCGGTGAATGCCCTTGACCAGGCGCTGCGCAAAGCGCTGGTGGAGTTTTATCCTGAGATAAGCAATGTCCAGCTAGTCGACTATAAAGTGCGTATACTGGAGGAAAGTTCAGGCACCGCGTCGCAGGTGCGGGTGCTGATCGAGTCAACCGATGGGCAGAGGAAGTGGCGTACCGTAGGTGGTTCCACCAATATCATTGACGCAAGCTGGCTGGCGCTGGCTGACAGCTTAGAATATTATCTGCTCAATTTCAGATAACAGGAGAAAAAGAGGCAACGCACTCGAGGCACTTTGCGTGCGTTGCCTCTTCTTTTTTCGGGAAGTATTTGCTATTATTCCCTCTTAATCAGGGTAGCTGCCCCCTGTCCTCCGCCAATGCAGGCTGTAGCTATGCCATATTTCCCCTTTTCCATGTTTAGTATACGGGATAGTGTGCCGACCAAGCGGTTGCCACTGGCTCCCAGTGGGTGACCTATGGCGACGGCACCGCCCTTTACGTTCACCCTCTCCGGGTCGATACCCAGTTCCCTGATGGCGTAGATGGTGACTATGGCGAAAGCCTCGTTTATCTCCCAGAAGTCTATGTCTTTAACGTCGAGTCCGGCGTGTTTCAGTGCCATCCTGCTGGCGGGGACCGGTCCCTTACCCATGACACTGGGGTCTACCCCTGCCCAGCCCATGGATATGATAGACGCTAGTGGTTTGAGCCCGTATTGTTTGGCTTTTTCCTTGGACATCAGCATTAGCGCCGTGGCACCAGCGTTCAATGGTGAGGCGTTGCCAGCGGTTATCTGCCCATCGGGTATATAGGCGGGCCTGAGCTGTGCCAGCGCTTCCATAGTAGTGTCTGCCCTGATGCTGAGATCGTAGTCAACGACCTGCTTTTTACCGTCGGGTAAGGTCACCTCGATCGGTAATATCTCCCCTTTGAAGTAGCCTTCCTGAAGGGCTTTGGCTGCCTTTTGGTGGCTTCTCAACGCCCAGCGGTCCATGTCCTCGCGGGTAAAGCCGGACTCCTTAAACAACTTCTCTGCAGTCAGCCCCATATTCATAGCTATGGCAAAATTGTACTTCTTAAACCGTTCCTCCGAGAAGAAAGCCGGGTCTGGCTGTCTGAGTATTGCCCTGGGGTCGCCTGGCTCAATGCCCATAGGGATGTGTGTCATGTGCTCGATGCCCACGGAGATAACGATATCTGAATAGCCAAGCATTATCTCCATGGCACCCCGGTTAGTCGTTGCCAGAGTGGAGGCGCACTGTTTGTCGAACTGCTCAGCAGCTACTTCAAAGGGCATGTCGGCTTGAAAGACGATGCTCCTTCCCCCGTATGTCCATTGCTCTCCGACCGGCATGGCGGTGCCCACAAGGACATGGTTAACATCCTGCGGTTTGACCTTTGTCCTTTTGAGCATTTCCTTGATCAGCATGCCGGCAACCTGATCCATTCTCAGGCTGTTGAATACATCCCTTTCCGGCTCCCTGGGCCTTGACCGTGAGAATGCTGATCTCAGGAAGTCTACTATGACGACCTCTCTTGTCTGTGGCATCTTGCCCTCCTTTCTGTTTTGTTTATACTGTGCGCAAGCTTGCAAGCACAACAGTTACACCGGCTTACCCACCGGGATTATATACAGGGGCCTTAACTGTTCTTCCAGATGCAATACTGTCCTTACCTGTTCGTCATCAAAGGCGCCCACCATCACTGTACCCAATCCCAGCGCTACAGCTTGGAGCGAGACATTCTGGCTTACATGCCCCACTTCTATATGGACGTACCGCTCGCCCCGTCTTCCGTACCGGTACACGGTCCTGGAATAAAGGGCGCACACAATTATATCAACGGGGCTGGTAGCAATACAACTTTGCCCCAGGGCGGCTTCAGCCAGGGCAGGTCTCAAATCCCCCTCGATGTGAATGTCAAGCGCGTGGCTGTCTACTTGGTAGTAGTAGACACCTGCGCTGAGGCTGTCTACCGTCTGTTCGCCTGTTACTGCGAAAATTTCTAAGGGGTATGTAGCGCCGGCGCTGGGCGCTGCCCTGCGTCCCCCGCTGGCAGTGATGCCCTGAGCTGCCCACATGAGCTGCGAGAGCTGCGAAAGTGTGAGGGGCTCACTTCGAAAACGCCTTATCGACCTCCGTTTCAGAATGGCTTCTTCTACAGAGACCTTCCCGTGGTGGTTCGGGTGGGGCAGTCTAATAAGCTCTTTTTTCACCCTCAGTGCTAACCTTTGATAACTCCTATGGGTGCAGCCATGGCGACCTTTCGTGAGATCCCCGCTTTGTGGGTCACTTCGACGACATGGGTGACGTCTTTGTAGGCTTGCGATGCCTCTTCAGCCAGTGACGACATGCTGTCTGCCTTTACTATGATGCCCTTGGCTCGCAACTCCTCGGCGACGTCAATCCCCCTTAAGCCACGTTTGGCAGCCCCCCTGCTCTGGACTCTGCCGGCGCCGTGACAGGTGGAGCCGAAGGACTCAGCCATCGCCCTCTCGGTGCCTAATGCCACATAGGAACGGCGCCCCATATCTCCGGGGATAAGCACAGGCTGTCCAATTTTTTTATAGCACTGTGGCACGTCCTTATGTCCTGCGGGGAAAGCCCTAGTGGCGCCCTTGCGGTGTACGCATAAAGTCATCCTGGTGCCGTCTACTACGTGTTCTTCAATCTTGGCAATGTTGTGGGCCACGTCGTAGACCTGACGCAAGCCCAATTCCTCCGGGCTCTTTCCAAAGACTTTAGCCAGCGATTCCCGCACCCAGTGGGTAATACACTGACGGTTTGCCCAGGCATAGTTGGCGGCACATGCCATAGCAGCAAGGTAGTCTTTGCCTTCCGGCGATTCAATCGGTGCGCAGGCAAGTTGCCTATCAGGCAGGCTGATGCCATATCTTCTTACCGCTGCTTCCATGACTTTGAGGTAGTCGTCGCATACCTGGTGCCCCAGACCACGGGAGCCAGTATGGATGAGAATCAGAACCTGTCCCACAAACTCTATACCCATAACTTTGGCGGCAGCCTCGTCGTATATCTCCCTGACCACCTGCACCTCGAGGAAATGGTTCCCCGAACCCAGGGTTCCTGACTGTGGTACGCCCCGCTGCTTTGCCCTGGCACTGACCTTGTTCGGGTTGGCGCCTTTCAATCGCCCGGTCTCCTCGGTAACCTCCAAGTCGGCTTCCGTACCAAAGCCCCGCCTCACCGCCCAGTGGGCACCGTCGGTTAGGATTTCATCCATCTCCTTTTCAGTAACCCTTATCTTCCCTTCTGAACCCACACCTGAAGGTATATTGTGGAAAAGTGCATTGACCACTTCTTTTATCTTAGGCTTAACCTCGTTTTCGCTCAGATTAGTGCGGAGCAGTCTTACACCGCAATTGATGTCGTAGCCCACCCCTCCAGGTGAGACCACACCGTCGGTAATTCTGGTAGCGGCCACGCCGCCGATAGGAAAACCATAGCCCCAATGGATGTCAGGCATTGCCAGCGACCTGCCTACTATCCCGGGCAGGAAGGCGACATTGGCTACCTGCTCCAGCGACTGGTCCTCCTTGATCGCATCGAGCATCTTTTCATCGGCATAGACCAGTCCGGGCACCCTCATGCCCTGTTTATACTCCTTTGGTATTTCCCAGCGGAAGTCGTCTATTTTTCTGATCTGTCCTTCCCATTTAGCCATTTTGCTCACCTAAATATCAAAGATTATGCGGGCTTGATAAATGCCATTCTGCTTATTTATTTGCAGCATGTGGTATGTGGCTGCCTTTATCTCCCTCATTATGTTGTGTCTCTGAGGATCGACTTTTTCACCGAAGCATTTCGCCGTCAAGGTATTATCGGTAAGTTCATCTATCTTAAATCGTTTGAAAGCCAGTCGTTCCACATCGAAGATATATATTAGTTCGTTAAGCCATTCCACCAGCAAAGCCTCTTTGTCCTCGGCTGACAGTTGCACGACATGTTCCACATTTTCTCTCAAATTGTCCAAGTCGACCATTAAGTTGAAAAGCCCCAGCGCGGCATTGGCAAAGAGTTCACTGATATCTGTCCCGTAAGCTATAATGCCGATATCTGCAGTATGGTCGAAGATTTCAAAAGGCCTGTCCACAACCCCTCTCCATAACCGGACAACAGACTTTATTATATAGAGCCTGCTTTGTGGAAGTCAAAAAGCTGTTTTTGGCGGTGGAGTCTCTGCCGGAAGCGGCTGATATGTGCTTTGTTGCTGACAGCCCGAGCATGGTACACCTTATAGTATAATAAGGTGCAAAACAGGTGCTGGTGTGCCAGTAATTTTCAGGGGCGATCGGTATACTAACTGTTTTGCATTGAAAGGAGGTAAAGCTATGGACTTGGGTCTGAAAGGGAAGGTGGCTATTGTTACAGGGGCGGGGAGGGCAATTGGCGAAGAGATAGCCAAGAGCCTTGCCCGCCAGGGTGCGAGAGTGGCAGTCAACGACCTCTTCGCTGAAAGGGCGCAGATGGTTGCCGAGACGATACAGGCGGCTGGTGGTGAGGCTATAGGGATAAAGGCTGATGTGACGAACTGGGATGAGGTCGTCAAAATGGTGGACGAGGTCTTGGCAAAGTGGGGGAAGGTGGATATCCTGGTGAACAATGCCGGTGTGCCAGCCCCGAGTGCTGACGAGGATGCCATACCGGGTCAGTATGCGACCTTTGCCGAGAGTGACCGTTCCCTGTGGGCTAAGTATATTGATGTTAACATTTACGGAACGATGAACTGCACCAGGGCGGTCATTAACCACATGATCCAGCAGAAGTATGGAAAGATAGTGAGCATTATCTCTGATGCTGGCAGGATGGGCGAGCCAAGGCTGGCTGCCTACGCAGCAGGCAAGGCAGGGATAGTGGGCTTCAGTAAATCTCTGGCAAGGGAGGTAGCCCGTTACTGCATAAATGTAAACTGCATCTCCCTGGGTGCCACCCCACACCCGGGACAGGACGAAAGGACAAGGGCGCGGATGAGGGCTACAGGGATGACTGATGAACAGATAGAGCAGGCGCTTAAGGAGCGCAGAGAGGCGGTGATGAGGAACTATCCGCTGGCGCGCGGTCTGGGGAGGTTGGGGTTGCCTTCAGACGCAGCTAATGCTGTGCTTTTCTTTGCCTCGGATGCAGCGTCATGGATAACAGGCCAGGTGCTGAGTGTCAGCGGCGGTTTTTCGATGGTTGGATAGACACAAGTTAACCTGTTTGAAAGGAGATGGCTTGAATGTACTATGAGAACATCATCTACGAAAAGCAAGGCGCTGTGGCAACGGTGACGCTTAACCGTCCCGAGCGCCTTAATGCCATAAACGCAAAATTGAGCGCTGAGCTCGAGAATGTGGTGGATGAACTTGCGGACGACGATGAAGTCAGGGTGGTCGTCATAACCGGCGCTGGCAGAGGCTTTTGCGCCGGCGCTGATATCAAGGAGATGGCTGACACCGGTACCCAGCAAAGTTCGCAGCGAAGTAGACGTCGCCGTTACCGCTTCTTCAATAAACTTGAAGACCTGTGGAAACCGGTGATCGCTGCTATCAACGGACCATGTAACGGTGGTGGGCTGGAGATAGCCCTGTGCTGTGATTTCCGCATCGCTTCCGGGGCGGCAAGTTTCGGGCTGGGCGAGGTGAAGCTGGGTATCATCCCTGCTGCCGGCGGCACAGCACGTTTGCCGCGGTTGATAGGCCCGGCACGGGCGAAGGAGTTCCTCTACTTCGGCAATGTTATCGATGCCAGGCGGGCGTACGATATTGGGCTGGTAAACAAGGTGGTGCCTGCTGAGGAGCTGATGGCTGAAGCCATGAGATGGGCTGAGGAGCTTGCTGAAAGGCCTCCCCTGTCGCTAAGGATGCTCAAATACTGTGTCAACGTGGGCTTGCAGATGGACTTAATGAGCGCGCTGGACTATGAGAGCAAGTGCGCCGAGATTTTGCGGAACACCGAAGACTACCGGGAGGGGACGAGGGCGTTTGTAGAAAAGCGCAAGCCAGTTTTTAAGGGCAGATAAGCAACAGCAAGTCCTTCAGTCTTGTCTCACCAGCACATGGACAGTGCTCACGCCACCAAAGCCGGCGCACTCGGTGATACCGACCTTCGGGTTTCCGGGGACTTGTCTTTCCCCAGCTTCGCCTCTCAGGTGCAGTGTTATCTCTGCTATTTGCCTAGCGCCGGTAGCGCCGAGGGGATGACCCTGCGCCTGAAGCCCGCCGCTGGGATTTACCGGTATGGTACCGGTGATTTCTGTCTTTCCTTGCATTGTGTACTTCCAGCCTTCGCCTTCGGGGCAGAGCCCCAGGGCTTCTATCTGCACGATCTCGCCGATGGTGGCTGCATCGTGGACTTCTGCGAGACGCACGTCTTTGGGGCTGATGCCTGCCTGCTCGTAGGCTTCCTCTGCCGCCCTGACTGTGTTCTGTGGTATGCACTTTTTGCGGTCTGAGTACTTCTGTATGTGAAGTGCTGAGCCAGCGATTTTGACCAGTGGTTTACTGGTGTATTTTGAAGCTATGTCAGCGGCACAGAGGACAAGTGCTGCCGCACCGTCGCTGGTAGGACAGCACTGGTAAAGAGTCAGCGGGTCGGCGATCATCCTTGAGTTAAGCACTTCTTCCAGGATAAACACCTTCTTATACTGGGCATAGGGGTTGATGGTGCCGTTCTTATGGTTTTTGACCGACACCTGGGCGATTGCCTCTATAGGGGCGCCGTATTCCCGCATATACCGGCGCGCCATAAAGGCGTACAAGCCCATCATCACGCCGGTGCCCAGGTATCTTTCAGGTGAATAACGCAGTGGTGAGGTCAGGGGTCCACGTGGCATCTTTTCGGCGCCGGCGACCATGATAATGTCATACAGCCCAGTGCCGATAAGGCGGGTGGCAAGCCATACTGCAGTGCTGCTGGAGGAGCAGGCGTTTTCGATGTTACCTATCATCGGTATCCCGTGGCTGCCGAATTCCTGAAAGACTAAGAGCCCTGCTGAGGAAGCCTGCTCTCTCACGTGGGAATACATTGCCAGCTGGACATCGTGCCATTTAATGCCGGCGTCTTCGATGGCTTTTGAGACCGCTTCTTTCGCTAGGTCTATGTAGGTCTTCTCGGGAGGAAACCTGCCGAAGGGGTGGAGCCCAACGCCGAGGACTACAACATCGCGCATCTTCAATTTCTCTGCCATTTTTAGCCCCACTAGTTTTTATGCAAATCCGGATGTATATACTCAGGCTAGCTTTGCTGTTCAGACTGGCAGCTTCGCTACGTAAATCATAATGCTTTCACAGTCCTCGTCCCTGTCAGCCTCTCTCAGTCCGATTTCGACTGGCATTCCGATGTCAATCTTGGTTTCTATCGGGTCGATATCTACGAGCTGGGTGGTTGTTACGGCTCCGCCGGGCAACTCGATCTCAGCAACGACATAGGGGACGGGACCTTTCCAGTCCTGGTGGGGTGGTACGTGCAAAATGGTGTAATTTCGGATTCTGCCCTTCTTTTCCAAGTTTATGTGCTCGTAGTCCGGGCTGGAGCAGTTCGGGCAGAGCGGGTGCAGACCAAAGATGACCTCACCGCAGCTCTTACAATGTATTCCCAAGAGTTCGAAGTCGCCGCTTGGCAGAATCTTAAGCTCGCTCTCTTTGAATGACTTCATTATGGTTCAGTGTCTTTGGAACGTGTAGTGGCCAATTGACTTTGATGTTAAAGTATAACAGGCACTTTTGTGGCAAGTCAAAGTGATTCCCCAGGAGAAGCAGGCAACCAAAACGCTGGTGGAGCTGAGGGGAGTCGAACCCCTGACCTCCTCCGTGCAAGGGAGGCGCTCTCCCAATTGAGCTACAGCCCCACTCGGCTTATTATACCGGGAGCGCCCCCTGCCGGACAACTTCCGCGCTAGTTGTCGTGTGCGGTAGCCACAGGGCTGGTGAGTCAGGGCAGTGCTGCTGGTAGCGGTATTTTGCCAGCTTCAGACCGCGGGTAGAGTAGCAGTAGACGCAGCCGTGCAGGCAAGTGTCCATAACGCCGATGTCTTTGCTTGCGGTGCAAAGGCAGTAACTGCGCTGGGCAGGGTCCTTACGGTACCGGATATTCACCCCCCATAGTTGGCGAATTAATCCGTCATCAATGCATTTTCCCGGCAGTACCCCCGCTGTCTGAATTTCTGGAGTGGCAGCGCAGGTGAACATCTGTATTCCGTTCTCTGCAGCGATTGCTGCCAGCTCTTTCAGGAGACCCAGGTTCTCCTGTGATGCAGTGACCCTGTTGAAGGTAAAAGCGCCGCTTCTTTCGAGCTTACACAGCCTGTGAAGGGTCTTCTGGTAGAGGCAAACGAAGCTGACCATAACACGCTGGGTGGCGCCGCTTAGCTTTTTTGCCAGCCATGAAAAACGCTGGACATGGTAACTGTGAGGTGTGATACTGGAAATGATGACCGGGTCGTAGCGCCAGACCACACGTTGTGGACCAATGCGCCGGTTTATACGGTGGAATATTTCCAGCCTTTTTTGTATCGGGGGCAGGTTTAGCTCTAGTGCCCGGGGATAGTCGTTAAGAGTGAACTGGAAGTAATAGCGGAACCCCATGTCGTCGATTTCATCAAAATGGGCTAGAAGGGGTGAGGGATTCTTGGACCAGAAGACTATGGCGTCAACATCCGCGGGACGCAGGGAGACATGCAGCAGGTGCTTTGTGTTTATCGGATTGGGCACCAAGCACCATCCTGCTTTTAGCCTGTTTATCAGCCATTTGCTGTAAAATGCCGGGATGTCTGTCCGACGACTGGCTGAAATGATCATGGTAACGCTCGGACACCGGTGAGCTATTAAGGACAGTATATACCAGAAGATGGCAGTTTTTCACTCTGGCAGCGGCTTTGGCTATAATGATGTCACTGTTGCACTAGTGTAGAAGGAAAGGAGATAATTTCGATGTCAGAGGCTATCTATCAGAAACTTGCTGAGGCTCTCAACAGACGGGGTGCTGCATATCCGGCGGTGCCCAGCCCCGAGTTCTACGCTCTGATAAAGGAGTTCTTTACACCTGAGGAGGCAGAGATCGCCTGTCATATGCCGGACAATCCGGCGACTCTGGAAGAGGTGAAAGGGAGTATTTCCGGGATAAATAAGAACCGCCTGGAGCAGCACCTTGAAGACATGGCAGAGAAGGGTGTGGTGAAAGTAAAGGAGGCAGATGGCAGGAAGTACTATGAGTTATTGCCGTTTGTACCTGGCAGCATCGAACTTCAGTTCATGCGGGGGCGTGACGATGAGCGTACCAGGAAGCTTGCCCAGCTTTTGAGGGATTATGCCAGAGCGCTGCGCAATGTAGCCACAGCTTCGCCCCAAGCCGCGGAAAGCCCAGTGACTGCCACCAGGACCATCGTGGTGGGGAGGGAGGTGCGGCACCTGAGCACCATTTTGCCTTACGAGGCGGTCATGAAGCTTATTGATAGTGCTGAGTACATAACTGCCGGCACCTGTGTTTGCCGGCACCAGGGCGACCTGATGGGCAGGCCCTGCGATAAGCCGAAGAAGGATATGTGTATGGTGTTCGGCGAGTCTGCCAAGTTTGTGGCTAAGTATGGGTTTGCCGGGGCGATTTCGAAAGAGCAAGCCCGGCGTAGCGTAGAAGAGGCGAAAAAGGCAGGACTGGTGCACAGCTATGCAAACACAGAGGACAGGGCTATCAATCTTCTGTGCAATTGTTGCGGTTGTCATTGTTTTATTCTAAGACCTCTGTCACGCCATCCTGCACCTGTACAGGGCGTTATAGCTGAATGGGTCTCGGTCATCGATGAGGACGGGTGCAATGGCTGCGGTGCCTGCGTAGACCAGTGCTGGATGAAGGCATTAAGCCTTGAGGGTACCCGGGTGGTCAGGATGGCGGACAGGTGCATAGGCTGTGGGGTCTGTCGGTATGTGTGTCCCACCGATGCCATAAGGCTGGAGAGGCGCGAGGCGGTCCGCAGCTAACGGCCCAGCTGTGCTGGAGCTATGATTGTTTTTGAGTCCTGTGTCTTATGACAGGGCTGCAGCACTACCGCAATGCCTCCGCAAGTGGCGACTGAACTTCTGCTAAATCTGCTAAAATGTTGGCGAGGCTATGCGTGTGGTCTGCATTCGTGTGCTGTAGGGTTTACACGTGAAGGAAGTCCTTTTTGTTTTTGTACATAACTCAAGGCGAAGCTAGATGGCTGAAGCCCTTTTAATCACGATGCCCGAGGCAAAGCCCTAGCAGTCTCGACAGGGACCGAGCCTGCGATGGCTGTGGACCCGAAGGCCGTTGAGGTTATGGGGGAGGCAGGATAGATATCAGTGGCAAGGTACCTAAGGGGCTTACGGCTGAGATGCTGGACGGTGTTGATTGTGTGGTCACTATGAGGTGTGGGGTGGAAGGGGTCGTCCGGCGACTTTCGTGGCCACGGAGGACCAGGAGCTGGAGGATCCATCGAGCAAACCAATGGAGAAAGTCAGAGAGGTCAGGAACCGGCCAGAAAAGAAGGTGATGATGTTGCCTGGCGAACTTTTGCAAGAATGATGGTTACAGGAAGGCATAGTGGAGCGGACAGGACTGATCAACGACAGGATTCTATATGAGGTGACCAGACCGGGGCGCTATACCGGCGGGGAGTGGAACAGCATAGTGAAGCACTGGGACAAGGTTCCGATAAAAGTAGCCCTGGCTTTCCCTGATGTTTATGAGGTGGGCATGTCCAACCTGGCACTGCCGATACTGTATAAGATTTTGAATGAGCAGCCCGATGTCCTTGCGGAGCGCGTTTTTGCTCCATGGCTGGATATGGAAGCCAAAATGAGGGAGCACCATATACCCCTGTTCAGCCTGGAGAGCAGGCACCCCCTCCGGGAATTTGACATAATCGGTTTTTCTCTGGGCTACGAGCTGACGTATACCAATGTCCTCAATATGCTGGATCTAGCCGGCATTCCTCTGCGGAGTAGGGAGCGGGACGGCTCTTGTCCCCTGGTTATAGCTGGCGGTAGCTGCGTGTTCAATCCTGAGCCTATGGCTGATTTCATCGACCTGTTTATCATCGGCGAGGCCGAGGAAGCGATTTTGAGGTTTCTGGAAGTCTACCGCGCCTATCGTGGTAACAAGGAACAGTTGCTACAGCACGCAGCCAGGTTGCCGGGGGTCTATGTGCCCGCTTTCTACCGTGTGGTTTACAACAAGACGGGCGCTGTAGCCGCGTTTGAACCTCTGGTTCCTGAGGCGGGGCTGCCGATCGAACGCCAGATAGTTGCCAGGCTTCCTTATCCTGTGACAAAGCCGGTCGTGCCTTATATCAGGATAGTGCATGACAGGGGTGCGGTCGAAATACAGCGGGGCTGTACCCGGGGCTGCCGGTTCTGCCAGGCGGGGGTGATCTACCGCCCCATACGGGAGTTACCTGGACAGGAAGTGGTCAGCGCTGTGGACGAGATTATTAGCAACTGTGGCTACAACGAGGTGACGCTGGTATCTCTGAGCAGTAGCGATTACCGGGGCATAAGTGGACTGGTGAATTCTCTGGCGCGGCGGTATTCTAAGGACATGCTCACCATCTCTCTGCCCAGCTTGAGGCTCGATGTTTCAGCTATAGGGCTGATAGAGGCTTTACCCAGGAAGCATAAGACCACCATCACCTTTGCCCCTGAAGCGGGTACGGAGAGGCTGCGTCAGGTGATAAATAAGGGCATATCTGAAGATGGAATAATGGGGGCGCTAGCTGCCGCCTTTGAGAGGGAATGGCTCAATGTAAAGCTCTATTTTATGCTGGGACTGCCCACCGAGACCATGGATGACGTGAAAGGTATAGTTGACCTGGTGCAGAAAGCTGTGAGCATGGGGAGGAGACTGCGCGGCAGGAACCCGGCGATCAAGGTCAGTGTAGCTGCCTTTGTGCCTAAAGCACATACGCCGTGCCAGTGGGTAGCTCAGGATACTGTGGAGCAACTGCTTGCCAAACACGGTGTTGTGAAGTATGGTGTGCAGCGTGCCGGTGCGCAGTTCTCGTGGCAGGACGTCAGGATGAGCCTGCTTGAGGCGGTGTTTTCCCGTGGTGACAGGAGGCTGGGCGATGTTATCTATAGGGCATGGCAGCTCGGCTGCAAATTTGATGCCTGGCAGGAGTGCTTCAACTACGGAGCATGGCTGCGTGCTTTTGAGGATAGTGGTCTTGCTCCTGCTGCCTATGCTAATAGGGAACATGCTCTGGATGAGGTGCTGCCGTGGCAACACATAGATACAGGTGTCACTGTAGCCTTTTTGAAAAGCGAGTATGAGAATATGCGACAGGGAGTGGTCACCCCTGACTGCAGTTATGCCAGGTGTAATGCCTGCGGGCTGCACCGTTGGTACCCTGACTGCCAGCGAAGGGCGGGAGAAGCAAAGCAGACTTTGTAGTATAATAGCTCAGTCAAGGAGGGGTTTATGGAGGGCACTTCTTTACCATCTGAAGCAGTATATTGGCCATTTAAGAAATATCTTGAAATGTACAAAAGGTCAATAGAGGATCCAGAGCATTTCTGGGCGGAGGAAGCCAGGAAACTGGACTGGTCTAAGACCTGGGACAAGGTGCTGGAGTGGGAACCGCCTTACGCCCGCTGGTTTGTTGGCGGCAAGATAAATGCCTGCTACCAGTGCGTTGACAGACATGTGAAGACATGGCGCCGCAGCAAGGTGGCTATCTACTGGGAAGGGGAACTGGGTGACAACCAGGTCCTGAGTTATTCTACCCTTTACCGCTGGGTGAATAAGTTTGCCTCGGTGTTGAAAAATCTGGGTGTAAGTAAGGGTGACAAGGTGGTCCTGTATCTACCCATGGTGCCCGAGTTACCTATATTCATGCTGGCTTGTGCCCGGATAGGGGCTGTGCACACCGTGGTATTTTCCGGCTTCAGTGCCCAGGCACTGGCTGACAGGATTAATGATACCCAGGCTAAAGTCCTGGTAACAGCCGACGCCGGTTTCAGGCGAGGTAAGTACCTGGAGTTGAAAAAGATTAGCGACGAAGCCTTGAACCTTGCTCCGTCCATAGAGAAGGTCGTTGTGACCAGGAGGGGCAATATTCCGGTCAACATGAAACCGGGGCGCGATTTCTGGATGCATGAGCTACTGGACGATGCAGTATCGTACGTGCCGGCTGAGCCAGTTGAAGCTACGCATCCGCTGTATATACTATATACATCCGGCACCACTGGGAAACCGAAGGGCATAGTGCATAGTACCGGTGGCTACCTAGTGTTCACAAATTCCGGTTACAAATGGGTGTTCGATGTTCAAGAGGAGTCTGTCTACTGGTGCACCGCTGATGTCGGCTGGGTAACCGGGCATAGCTCTGTGGTCTATGGGCCACTCTGTCACGGTGCTGCGATCGTGCTTTATGAAGGGGCGCCTGACTACCCTTCGGTTGACAGGTGGTGGGACATCGTCGAGAAGTACGGTGTCACCATTTTTTATACTTCTCCCACCGGCATAAGGATGTTAATGAGGTATGGCGAGGACGTGGTCAAAAGGCATGATTTAAGCAGCCTTGAATTGCTGGGGAGTGTGGGCGAGGCTATTAACCCCGAAGCCTGGCACTGGTACTACCGAGTTGTTGGTGGTGAGAGGTGTCCCATTGTGGATACCTGGTGGCAGACCGAGACCGGTGGGACCATGATATCACCTACTCCCGGCATAGAGCTTGTGCCGCTTAAACCGGGCTCGGCGACGTTTCCGCTGCCGGGGGTGAATGCGGATATCGTTGATGAGAGCGGTAAGTCTGTTCCTGCCGGGGAAAAGGGCTATTTGGTGATAAAGTCTCCTTGGCCCGGCATGCTTATGGGTATTCACGGTGACCCGCAGAGGTATAAAGACACCTACTGGTCGAAATTCCCGGGCATGTTCTATACCGGCGACTATGCCATCAGGGACAAGGACGGCTATTTTTGGCTATTGGGCAGGGCTGATGAGGTACTTAAGATAGCCGGGCACAGGATAGGTACCATAGAGATAGAGGACGCTGCTGTATCCTATGAGGCTGTGGTGGAGGCGGCGGTCACCAGCCGCCCGGACCCAGTGAAAGGGGAAGGGATAGTCATTTTTGCCACCTTAAGACAGGATTTTGAACCTTCACCAGAGTTGAAAGACAGGCTCAGACAGCACATCCGTTCAACCTTGGGACCTGTGGCTACCCCGGACGAGATCTATTTTGTAAGCAAGTTGCCCAAGACCAGGAGTGGCAAAATTATGAGGCGCGTCCTTAAAGCAGTAGCCAGCGGCGCCAGCATTGGAGATCTGACCACTCTGGATGATGAGGCATCGGTCGAGGAGGTGAAGAGGGCTTTTGAGGAACTTAAGAGAAAGGTCTGAGAAGTAGTGGTGGCTCCTGGGTTCTGTCGCCTGTGAGCATGGTCGGCAACATGGTAGGTGTCCTGCTATGAAGGATTGGTGACGGACTGTGTCAGTTTTTGACTTTCTTGCTAGAAATGGTTAGACTTTATGTTTGCTGTGGTGTGACTGATGTACAACTATACCGACATCCCGTAGGTGTGCTGATAGATGATGAAGTATTCGAAATCCGGACAGGAGCGAGAATTGGGCTATGAAACCACTTGAATTAGAAGTATCCAGAAGGGTGATTACTGGCAAGAAAGTACGTTTCTTGCGCCGGCAGGGCATCATACCGGGCAATGTTTATGGTCATGGATTCGACTCTGTGCCAGTGCAGATTGAAGCCAAGGCGTTGAAACAGCTACTTTCACGCGCTGGGACAACAGACCTTGTCCTCCTGAAAACGGGTAGCTCAGGCGAGCCGGTGAAAGTACTGATACGTGACGTGCAGCGTAACCCCATCACAGACGAGTTGCTCCATGTGGAATTTTATCAGGTAAGGGCGACGGACAAGATCAAAGCTGAAGTGCCCTTGGAATTCGTTGGCGAGGCACCGGTGCTGAACAATGTGAAGGGCACCACCTTGCTTCATCTGGTGGACACACTGCATATTGAGGCTCTGCCCGACTATTTACCTCATAGCCTTCGGGTTGACCTATCAGTTCTTGAGGATGTTGACCAGTCGATCTGTGTCCGAGACATACCGGTGCGCGAGGGCGTTACAGTACTCAACGCTCCTGAGCAGGTAGTGGTCAAAGTGGTCGAAGCCCGTAAGGTGGTTGAGGTGGAGGAGGTGCCTGTTGCTGCTGTGAAGGAGGTGGCTCAGGCTGAGGAGGAGGCGGAAGAAGAGGGTGGGAAAGAGGAAGGCGAAGAGGATTGACACTTCGGAGTCGGGTGTGTTAACTTTTCAGTGGGGGCAGCGTAGCTCAGCGGAAGAGCAGGGGACTCATAAG
>FMJZ01009346.1_pt1 | contig 35483 bp, 31 predicted proteins | sample 1987881 | NCBI WGS metagenome assembly FMJZ01 (sample SAMEA4378227, study PRJEB15110) | soil metagenome | biome: soil; feature: Field; material: Soil | place: India | collected 2015-03-11 | depth 0 m
ATCCTCGTAGTTCAAATCCATCTCGTCTTTATCTTCGTCATTGTACCGTCTACCGTCGTAAGGATTCACCGGGAAGTTACCGGGTTTGGGCTCACCATCGATACCGATCGGGTCGCCGCCCGGGAACCAGAGACAAATACCGGCCTCATCAAGAGGCTCCCAGGAAACATCTTCGCCCGGATAGTTACCGTAGTGGTCCACCGCATAAGCCTCCAGTGCCGTCTGGATAACGTGCATATTGTTCTTCACAGAAGAACGACGGGCACGCTCCTGGAACAACACGAAGTTCGGGATAATGAGGGCGAGTAGGATACCGATAATCAAGATGACCACCAAGAGCTCGATCAGTGTAAAGCCTTTGCTCTTCATCTTTTCACACCTCCTTTCTTTTTAAGGATATGAAAGCAAAGAAAATACGCCCACCCTCCTCTTTGTCTGGATAAAAAAAGGGTTGGCGAGTGCATCGCATTTTCTCTGCCCTCGGTTTATTTTAACAAAAATGACCGCTTTTGTCAAGCAATTTTTATCGCGAAAGAAAATTCCAATTATTACCACCCCGGCCAGACGGTATCCGTTTTTCAACCACCCATTCGCGGTGTTTTATTGACCGATTGAGCCGGACTTTTATACTTGAGGGAAAATGTTTAACATCATCCTTACCGGCCTGGTGAGCCTGCTCACCGACATCTCCACCGAAATGGTATATCCCTTGATACCACTTTACCTTGCCACCCTGGGAGCGCAGCCGGCAATTGTGGGTTTAATTGAAGGTTTTGCCGAAAGTTCTGCGTCTATTCTCAAAGTTTTCTCCGGTGCCATTTCTGACCGTCTCCATCGGCGGAAGCCGATAGCGATTCTCGGCTATGCCGGCTCCACCCTGGGAAAAGTTTTGCTTTATCTTTCTCAAAACTGGGGACTGGTATTTGCCGGCAGAATGGTTGACCGTATCGGAAAAGGAATAAGAGTTGCCCCCCGGGATGCGTTGATTGCCGACTCCTGTGTTGACGGGAAGAGCGGTCGTGGTTTCGGTTTACATCGGGCAATGGACACCCTCGGTGCGGTCATCGGCGTGCTGCTCGCCATTTATATTGTGTCCCGCCTGGGAGTGAACTTCTCCCGGAGCGGTTATCAGCGCATATTTCTCCTTTCCCTGGTCCCGGCAACAATTGGCGTCACGCTTCTCTTCTTTGCCCGGGAACCAGGTATTTCCCGCTCATCTTGCCCCCTGCCCGCTCTGACTTTTAAAACCCTCTCTCCCAGACTCCGCCGTTTCCTGATCGTCGTCGGCATCTTCGCCCTGGGTAACTCGTCAAATCAGTTTCTCCTCTTGCGAATGAAAAATCTCGGCTGGTCTACCCTCTCGGTCCTTCTCCTTTATTTAATATATAACATCGTGTACTCCATCTCCTCCTATCCCATGGGCCGGCTTTCGGACCGCATCGGCAAGAAAAAACTTCTGGTGTTGGGCTATGTGCTTTACGCTCTGGTTTACCTCGCCTTTGCCCTGTTCCTACCCCACGCCGGCGGTCTCCTCCCCTGGATTCTCTTTGGAGTTTATGGACTTTATAGCGGCATGACCGAAGGGCTGGAAAAGGCACTGGTTGCCGATATCGCTCCTCAACCCCAGCGGGCAACATTCCTCGGCCTCCATGCAACCCTTACCGGTATCGGACTCCTACCCGCATCTCTTATCGCCGGTGGGCTCTGGAGCGTCTTCGGCCCTGAGGCCCCTTTTCTCTTTGGCGGCATCCTCGGCATCCTCGGCGCCCTGGGTTTACTCCTGCTCATCTAATTCTTGCCAGCGATGAAAACATTGCTATAATTAACTTTAGATATGAACTGCTCTGCCCAATAGTTAACCCCGGGACAACGACGATGAAGAAATATATTTTTATTGCCAATGAATGGATAATTAATAACCATGCCACTTTTTAAACGCTTCCGGGTCATCAAAACTACCAGACCCCTGTCGGGATGGGTTAGAAACATCCCCTGGGTTGTAACCGGCTTCGCCCTCCTTTACCTACTGGTTCTCACCCTGTTTAACGGTTACCGTCTCACACCGTTCGGCTTTGAAACAACAGTTATCAGGGTCATTGAATTCATCCTTACCCTGGGAATAACAATTGATGCCTTAATCATCATCCTGTTTGCCCCTTCGTCCACAATTTCCCCCCGGCGTCGGTGGTTGACCGCCATTCTTGCCGTTTTACTTCTCGGTGCCGTAATCATCAACCGCTTTGTCCTTCCCCTGTTATTAATTTATCAGTTCCTCGTCGTCAGCCAGCGGCTCTCCCGGATAACTCTGTTTAACCGATTGATCGGGAATCTCCGTCAGCGCTCTGTTTACGGCCTGGTGCTCAGTTTTACCGCCCTGATCGCCATCGGTACACTGCTCCTCACCTTCCCCGCGGCAACGGTGACGGGAAACGGTACTCCGTTAATTGACGCACTCTTCACCGCTACATCTGCCACCTGTGTTACCGGACTGGTGGTGAAAGACACCGGCGGTTACTTCTCCTTTTTCGGTCAACTGGTAATCCTGGCGCTAATCCAGCTAGGAGGTTTGGGAATTATGACCTTCTCCGCCAGTGTCGCAGTACTTTTGGGCCGCCGTCTCGCCCCCGGGGAAAGGCGCCTGGTTTCCGAAATAGTAGAAACGCCAAAGGACATCAATATCGCTCAGGTCGTCCGCTACATTTTTCTCTTCACGCTACTGGCTGAGGGAGCGGGATGTCTGGTGTTATTTCTGAGGTGGTTACTGGTATTCCCAACCCCGGCTCAGGCTTTTTACCAGGCCCTGTTTCATGCCGTTTCGGCATTTTGCAATGCCGGTTTCTCGCTATTTCCGGATTCTCTTGTTCGTTATCAGAACGACATAATTGTCAATCTTTCTTTTATCATTTTAATCGTTTTCGGTGGCTTGGGCTTTGCGGTGGTCCACGAAATTATCAACCGGCAGACTCTGCGCCAGGGATTCCGGCAAACTCTCCGCAATCTAAGTGTGCATTCCCGCCTCGTTCTGGTAACCAGCGGTGGACTTATTACTATCGGCGCCGCCGTTTTCTTTTTTCTAGAATACGACCGCACCCTGGCAAATCTCTCACTCGGCACAAAGCTCTTGGCCAGCCTGTTTCATTCGGTGACCTCCCGCACAGCGGGTTTCAACACCACTCCCCTGACTAACTTGCACCCCGCAACCCTGTTCCTTACCATAATTCTTATGTTTATCGGCGCCTCGCCAGGTGGAACCGGTGGCGGTATAAAAACCACCACCTTCGCCGTCTTGCTCCTGCAACTCCGGAACCACCTCCTGAAACGAAACGAGATCGTCGTCGGGCACCGGGCAGTTCCCGGGGATACCGTTGTTAAAGCAACAACGCTTACGGTAAGTGCTGTAATTGTTGTCACCACCGTTTTCTTTTTTCTTCTCCTCACCGAAACCACCCCCTTCCAACAGCTTCTTTTTGAAACAGTCTCCGCTTTCGGGACGGTCGGGCTCTCCACCGGTATCACCGCCGGGTTGAAAACGGTCAGCAAACTGGCTATTATTCTCTTAATGTTTGCCGGACGAGTCGGGCCACTGACACTGGCAATGGCAATGGCAACACCAAAACCACACCCGCCGCTTGCCCATCCCCAGGCCCGAATTATGATTGGCTAACAAGGAGGTTTAAATTGAAACAGTTTGCAGTAATTGGACTGGGAACATTTGGTGCCCACGTTGCCCGCAATCTGATGGAAAAAGGCGCGGAGGTGCTCGCAATTGACTCTGACATCAAACGGGTGGAAGCAATAAGGGACAGTGTCACCCAGGTGCTCTGTCTGGATGCCACCGATGAGGAGGCGCTTGCCCGCTCTGGTGTCCTGGATGTTGATGCGGTCGTCGTTGCCATGGGCGAGCGCATGGAGGCGGCGATCGTCATCACCTCCCTGCTGAAAAAACTCGGGGTGGGGCAGGTGATCGCCCGTGCCGCGTCGTCGCTTTATGCCCGGATTCTGGAGGATGTCGGCGCCGATCGCACCATCCTGATTGAAGAACAGATGGCGGAACAGCTCGCCAAAAGCCTCCTCACCCCTGACCTCCTGGAGCAAATCCCGCTAACCAGTAATCACAGTCTTGCCGAGATGAGCGCGCCCCGATATATGGTGGGCAAAAAATTGGGCCAACTGGATGTCCGCCGCCGCTACGGGGTGAACATCATCGCCATCAAGAAACGGATCCCGATGATCACCCCGGAAGGTGAAAGTGGCTTCCAAGAGCAGATCAACGACCTCCCTGGTCCGGAAGACATAATTGAACAGGACGACATTCTGGTGGTGGTGGGAGATGACGCCGACATTGAACGGCTTGCCCAGGGCGTAGAAAAAAAACGCGGTAAATAGTTTTGCCGATACTCATGCAAATTATAAACAATAACAACTTCCGCCCGGGGGGCCGCCACCTATCAATCCGCACGCGCGTCGTCCTGGCGATGTGCCTATCCGCTGTCCTCGTCTTTCCAGTGGTTCTCCTTGCCCTCTACTACGTCGCTCAGATGAATGCGGTTGCCACCCAGATTGCCGAAGCGGACGTAAACCTGCTGCGACTCGGATCGCTCGTGGTCCGCAACCTCATTGACATCCGCCGGGCAGAACGAAATTTTCTCCTCTCGGGAGACAGCGCCTATTTGCTCACCGCCCGAATGCTCATCCGCCAGACCGCCTGGGCATGTGGAAAACGGTCCAATCTGGAACCGGACTTAAAACCGATATTTGATTCCATTTCTGCCGGGCTCGTCAGTTATAACCGCCTGATTGATTCCCTGCCCAGAATCAGAATTTTCTCGGCCGCTCCGGCGGGCGGGGAAAAACTGCAAACCCTCCAAAGAGAACACGCCCGGTTGATTGAAGCGGCGCAAAACAGCCGCGATCCCGAAAGCCAGGAATCGCTGCTCCTATCGGCCACCGTCATCGATCGGGAAATTGAATTACTTCAAGCTCTGGGCACGGTGAACCAGATCAACCAGAACCGGATGCAGGAACTCTTCAATCAGAACATCGCCCTCGGAGAAAAAATCGTCAACTACGCCAATCAGCGCATCGCCGAGCATAAGGGAAAAATAACCCGTCTCTTTGTCCACAGCCAGCGTAACATTATCACCGCCATCCTTGTCCTCACCGCGCTCCTGATCTACCTTCTCATCCACCTGCCCAATTCCATTGTCCTGCCCATCAAACGTATTACCAACGCCCTCACCCGGGCAGAACAGGGTGATCTCAACATCCACATCACCCCGAGCCGGGATGACGAACTGGGCAACCTCGCCCGCCAGCTAAACCGGGTCTTCGCCCGCCTGCGCGACTTTGACGACCGCAAAGCTGACTACATTACCGAACTCCAGCGTCAGTTCGCACTTCTTGCCGCCAACATCAAAGAAGGGGTTTTGGTCGTGGACCGGACCACCCGGATTATCCATGCCAACCCAGCAATGGAACCGCTCCTGGGCACCAAAGCCTCGGAGGCAGCCGGTCAGCCTGTCAAACAGTTCGCCAACCTGCAAAGCCTTATCCCGCACCTAGAACAGGTCATCTCTGGTGCGAGTAGCCATCAGGAATGCGAAATACTTCCCGGTTTACCCTTCTCCGCCTTCTGTTTTGAGGTCCTCCGAAACCGAAAAGGTTCTATTGTCGGTGCCCTGGTGATAGTTACCAACCCAACCGCACCGGAGACGATGACCGCGGGATAAACCTGAACCGCACCGGGAAAAATAAACCCGACAAAAACCCCTCCAATACCCCAGACTATTCCGGGGTTGGGGTCATAAACGCCGCCCGATTTATCTAAGCAACTAAAAAACAAGAAGATAAACCGCTATATCACCACCCCGGGGTTTCTACTTATAAGTAGAAATTCTGAAAAGGACAAAAAGAAAAATAAGCCCGGAACGCTACTTTGTCTGTTTGTTAACGGTAGGCTTTGACTCGGTGCGAATATAGACCGCGTGGCGGGGAAACGGAATTTCCATTCCCGCGGCATCAAAAGCCTTCTTCAACCGCCGCCGCAGTTCCTGCTCTGCCTGCCAGTGTGCCAGCGGCTTCACCTTACAAACGATCCGTACCGACGCCCCAGACTCCCGGAAATTAAGTATCCCCTGGACAAACGGCACCTCCAAACAGATATCCGGCCTTTCCTTAAACCACGCCTGTGCCACCTCGCTCGCAAGCGCCATCGCCCGTTCCACATCCTGCTCATACCCAATGTCAACCGTAACAATCGCCCGCATAAAATCCCGGTTCTGATTCCCAAACCGGGTGATTTCGCCATTGGGAATGGTATAAAGCGTTCCATCAAAACCCCGCACCTGGGTCACCCTTAAACCAATCTTCTCCACCGTGCCGCTTATCCCGTTTGGCTCCAGAACAATAAAATCGCCCACGGTAACCAGACCCTCAAACAGCAGAAAAAAACCCCCGAGCAGGTCCCGAATAAGCGTCTGGGCACCAAAACTCACCGCCAGTCCCACCACCCCGGCACCGGCAAGGATCGCAGTGTAATCAACTCCCAGCGCCCGCAGCGTTAACACAATCGCGGCAAATAAAATAAAGTAGTTAAACACGCTCTGCAGCAGCGGCACCAAGGTATTGACCTGACGCAGGTCGCGCCGTCTTAACACGCGCCTTATCAGCCACCGGAATAACCGCCTTGCCAGCCAGCTACCCAGGATGATCAAACCGATGTTGAATACCGCCCGGAAATATTGAATCAACCTGGCTCCGGATAAAAACTGGGTCTTTAACTCCGCTAACAAACTTTGCCAGAACATAACGCTTTAACTCTTAAATTACCAGACCTCAATTGTCCCTTTCGGTCCCGCTATCACCGCGCCAATCACCGGTGCAGTCAACCCGATGTCCGCTGCCCGGCGCTGAAACTCCACCGCCCGTTCCGGCGCCAGTGAAATCAACAGCCCACCCGAACTCTCCGATTCCCACAAAATGTTTTTCAGCTCCTCGGACACCGAACCCCGCCATTCTACCCATCGGCCAAACGAACTTTCATTCATCAAAACACCCGGGTCAACAAGCGTTTTTGCCATCTCCCGCACCCTGGGCAAAAGGGGCACTTTTTCGGAATAAATTCTGATCCGCACCCCGGAAGCCTCGGCCATCTCCTGCGCATGCCCCAATAACCCATAGCCGGTTATATCGGTTGCTGCCGAAGCCCCGCAGACCACCATCAACTCTCCAGCCTGCCGGTTGAGGCGCATCATCCCCTCGGTTGCTGCCGTAGTCAGTTCCGGGTCAACCTCATCAAAATTCATCATCGCCTGGGCAAACACCCCGACACCGAGCGGCTTGGTTAAAATCAGCCGGTCCCCCACTTTTGCCCCGGCATTGGTAATGATCTTATTGGGGTCAATTTTACCGGTAACCGCTAACCCGTATTTTATCTCTTTTTCGTTAAAGGTGTGGCCACCCACGACAACCGCACCCGCCTCCTTTACCGTATCCTGTCCACCCCGCAAAATCTCGCGCAGAATCGCCTTGTCTAACGGCGCTGGAAAGCCCACCACATTCAACACCGTCAACGGCTCACCACCCATCGCATAAACATCCGAAAGCGAATTCGCCGCGGCGATTCTCCCGAAGGTGTAAGGGTCTTCCACCATTGGCGTCAAAAGGTCAACCGTCTGAACCAACGCCAGCCCATCGGTGAGCAAAAAAACCCCGGCATCATCCGCGGTGTTAATGCCCACCAGAAGCCTGGGGTCCCCGGTCGTTGCCAGTCCCGCCAATGCCTGCGCCAACTGCGCTTTGCCGAGTTTGGACGCTCAACCGGCACAGGTTACCGTAGCCAAAATTCCCCGTTTTGCCATATCGCTCCCTTACTTGCTGCGACCGCCGGAGTCCTGGAGCGGGTGCTCCGCAGCCAAAATCCGTACATCGCCCTTCCGGCGGGTAATGCCCACCGAATCAAAATAGTTCAAAAGCGGAATGACGATTTTACGGGTGCTGTCAAGCGCCTGACGGATTTCCGAAGCGGTCAGCTCTGCCTTATTCCGGAACAACTCCCTTATTATCCGCTCCGCCTCTTTCAATGCCTCCTGGTGAACCACCACCCCCTCACCCAGGTCAACTAAAATGCCACTCTCCAAAAGTGCCGTCTTTACCCGGCGTGCCAGTTTCGGCTCAACCCCGGCAAATGCCTCCTCAATATCCGGCGGCCTCCATCTGCCCTCGGCAAAAGACCTGGCAATCCGGTCAAACACCACCCGCTCAGCCGGACTCAGTTGCAACTGATGGCCCGCCAGACGCACCCGTTCATCCTCAATCACCACCTCTCCGCTTTGAACCAGCTCCTGCAACAACTCATCCAGCAAAACCGGTGCGATGCCCGTTTTCACCCTCAACTCACCACGCTTCACCCCCAATCGCAATGGGTTTTCGCGGTGAAACTCGCTCAAAAAAGAAACCACCCGCCCTTTTGCCTCCTCCCGGACCTGCCGGTGGACTAAGAACCGCTTCCCCTCCGCTTCAACCCAGACCACCTTTCCCTGTGCCGAAAGAAAATCTGTCATTGTCCGGGCGTCCTCATCGGTTATTGCCAATTCCCGGGCGATAGCAGGCAGGGTTTTTATTTCTCCTGCCCCTGACTTCAGCAACAACTGCTCCAGCACCGCACCCCGTTCCCCTGACCGCAGCTGCTCCAGGCGCCTGATCGTAGCCAGGACAAACCTTCTCTCCTTATAACCGCTCGCCTCCAGCACCACCCCCCCACCAATTGTCTGCGCCGGGGCATAATGGCGGAGCACATAATGGTCATCCCAATCGGCAACCACCGGTGTCTCGGTGCGGAGTTGAACCAATCCCTCCTCACCCGGTGCCAGCTCCTTTCTGTCCAGAAGACACACCCGGCACATCACCTCCGCAGTACCGATATGCAGATGAAGCCGGGTCATATTTCTCAATGGCCGCCGGACCTCCTTCAATAAATAAAGAGAACAGTTGAGCATTTCGCTGGGCCGATAATAACCCGGTGTCGCCAGCACATTTCCCCGCTCAACTTTATCCTCCGCCACCCCCTGAAGGTTTAATGCGGCGCGTTCACCGATCCCCGCGCTTTCAACCGGCTGATTGTGTTCCTGAATTCCCCGCACCCGCACCTCAATACCCTGGGGCAGTAATTCCAGACGGTCCCCCACCCGGCATTTTCCCGAAAGCACCGTCCCGGCAACCACCGTGCCGAACCCTTTAACCGAAAAACAACGGTCAATCGGCAGCCGAAAAACGCCCCGGTCGGGCCTCCTTTCAATTGTTTTGGCGACCTCACCAATGACCCGTTTCAGCTCCGCCACTCCGGCACCGGTCCGGGCCGAAACAAAAACCACCGGCGCCCCCTCTAGAAACGACCCGCGGACCATTTCCGCAACATCCTCCCTGACCATCTCCAGCCACTCCCTGTCCACCAGGTCAATCTTATTTATCGCCACCACCCCCTTTTTAATCCCCAGCAAACGGCAGATCTCAAAATGCTCCCGGGTCTGCGGCATTACCCCATCATCTGCCGCCACCACCAAAACCACCATATCAATCGTACTCGCTCCCGCCAGCATATGACGCACAAAACGCTCATGTCCCGGGACGTCAATTATGGTGATATCATTGCCCAAAAAGGCAAAGCCCAGATCGGTGGTCATCCCCCTTTCCTGCTCCTCCTTCAACCGATCCGGGTCCGTTCCGGTGAGCGCCTTTACCAGTGCACTCTTCCCATGGTCAATATGCCCGGCGGTGCCAACAACAAAATGCATAACCCTAAAAAACCCGGCGCTCATCGGAACTGGGAATCCCCAGTTCGGCCCGGTACTTGGCGATTGTCCGGCGGGATAACTTAACCCCTTCCCCCTTTAACCGTGCCACGATTTCCTCATCACTCAAGGGCGACCGCTTATCCTCGGCGGCAATAATCGCCTGAATTCTCTCCTTTATGCTTTCCCGGGATCGGCCGTCTGTCCCGGCGCGGAAAAACGACTTCAGGGGGAAAATCCCGAACGGTGTTTCAAGGTACTTCCCGTTAATCGCCCGGGAAACGGTTGCCGGATGGACTCCCAGTTTGCCTGCCGCCTCCCGGAGCGTCGCCGGCTTAAGCCACTCCGGCCCATTCAAAAAGAACTCCCTCTGCTCCTGGAGAACCATCTCCACAAGCTGCTTCAGCATCCGCCGCCGGGACTCAATCGCCCTCAAAAACATCACCGCCGCCCGCACCTTCTCCCGGGCAAACTGCACCTGTTCTCGCGAATAGGACTTCGGATTGCGCAAAACTTCCAAAAACCGCTGCGCCACCCGTAACCTCGGCACCCGCTCATCCCGCACCACCACCGCCAAACGGTCTCCCTGCCACTCCACCGAAAAATCGGGCAAAACATATTCCGGCGCCTTTTCGGTAAACCGGCGACCCGGCTTGGGCTCCAGCTCCAGGATTTTCCCTACCGCCCGACGCACATCCTCCTCGTCAACCCCGAGCCGCCGCGCCAGTTTACCCGTCTGCTTTTTGGTTAGCAATTCCCATCCTTCGGTCAACAACCGTATCTCCAGAGCATCCGGCGGGCACCCGGCCAGTTCCAGTTGCACCAGCAGCGCCTCCCGGACCCCGGAACAGCCAATACCCCCGGGCGGAATTCGCTGCAACACCTGCAAAACCCGGCGCACCGACAAAAAATCAGCACCGATCGTTTCTGCCAGCTCCTCCGGAGTAACCTTGATAAAACCGTCACCGTCCACCCATTCCACCACCTGCTCGGCAACCGCTGCATCCTCAGAAGAAAGTTCCCCCATCAACTTCGGCAGGACCCATTTCCTTAAACTTTCTACCGACGGCGCCAATAACTCCTCACTGACTTGACCGCTCTCCCCGGTCCCTGCCCATTCTCCGCCCCAGCCATCCCAGGCATCAGTGGGCATTAAATCCCCAAAAGAAAACTCCTCCTCTTCACTGCCGGTAAAAACCTCCTCCCCATCCTCCTTTCCCGTCACAACCTCATTACCCATTTCAACTTCACCTTCTCCTTCCCCATTTTTCACCTCTTCGGCAACCATCTCCTCCGCAACCTCTGTGTCCGCTCCGGCTTCACCGTCATCCACCTGCTCCAGTGCCGGGTTCTGCTGTAACTCTTTCTCAATCAAAAGTTCCAGTTCCTGAATCGGCAGTTGCAATAACCGAATTGTCTGAATCAGCTGCGGCGTTAAACTGTGTTCCATCCGCTGCGTCAGTTGGTGCTCAAATCTCATATCCGAAACCTCTCCCCGAGATAAACCTCCCGTGCCTTTTCGTCGTTCACCAGGTCAATTGACGAACCGGACAGCAACACCCGGGCATCGTACATCACATACGCCCGGTTGGTAATTTCCAGTGTCTCCCGGACATTGTGGTCGCTAATCAGAAGCCCGATCCCCTCCCGCGCCAGAACCCGCACAATGTCCTGAATTTCTGCCCGGACAATCGGGTCAACCCCGGTGAACGGCTCATCCAGCAACAGAAACCGCGGCTTAGTGGTAAGTGCCCGTGCCAGTTCCACCCGGCGCCGCTCCCCACCGGAAAGCGTCCCTGCCCGCTGTCGGGCGAGATGCTTGATATTCAACTTTGTCAGCAATTCATCCACCCGTTCTTCTATTTCGGCTTTGGACACCCCGAGCAACTCCAGAATCGCCTTAAGATTCTCCTCCACCGTCAGACGCCGGAATACCGAGGACTCCTGAGAAAGATAACCGAGACCGAGCCTTGCCCGCTTGTACACCGGCATATTGGTCATCTCCACTCCGTCAAGAAATATCCGCCCCTGGTCCGGTTTGGTCAACCCGGTAATCATATGAAAAGTTGTGGTCTTACCTGCCCCATTTGGCCCCAGTAAACCGACCACCTCACCCCCGTTCAGCTCCAGTGAGACCCCATCCACCACTCGCCGGCCACCATAATACTTTACCAGACCTTCGGCAATCAATTTCACCTTGTATCCCCCTTCCGAACGAGCTGGCCCGAAGTCAGCTCCGCCACCTCTATCCGTGCAATCCTGCCATCGGCAACCTGGAGGAAAAGCCCTTTCCCCTGCACCACCACCGTTTCTCCTGCCTCGGTGCGGTACCTCCCCTGCGCCTTACCGACAATCCCCACCTGCCGCAGTGTCCCATCGGCCACCAGAAAAACTACCGTATCACCGCGCGCCTCACCAGCACTGTCCTGAACCGATGGCTCACCCCATGCCAACCCGGAATCGCGCTGGAAAAAGAACCGGGCGGTGTCACACCGCAGCAAACTCGCCCCGGATACAACCCTGACATCGCCCATCGCCTTTGCCTCCGCTGTCACCTCCTGCCACTCCATTCTCCTCGCCGTTACCACAACCGGCTCTTGGGTCGTCCCTGACCTCCCCTGGAGAACTGGCTCGGAATCAACCGTGCCGATTCCCTTCTGTAAATCGTAACTCCCCCTGACACCAATCAAGAAGTAGTCGTTAGCCATATTGGTTATCCGCAACCCCCGGGAGGCTTTCACCACATCCTCTTTTGTGTTGTACTCCAGTTCCGGAGCGGTTATTACCAACGACTCCTTGCGCACCAGAACCGTTTTCGGCGCCCGCGCCATCACCACCGCCCGCCGCTCCGGGAAGGTATAAACAACTGAATCGGCCCAGACCGAAACCTCTGGCGTCACAATGACAACTGAGTCAGAAAGGGTGGCGATACCCATCCCTTCCTGCATCGTCGCCCGCCGGCTAACCAGAACCGACCGGTCCTGAATTATTGTAACGCTATCCTGAAAAACGGTCATTGGCTCAGAGCCGGCACGCACAACTGCCATCTTGCGGGCGTAAATCTCGGCTCCTGCCGCCGGTGGGGCAAAAAGCAAAAGTGCACCAACCGCCATAAGCCAGCAGAAAATGGCAAAAGAAAATCGGCTCTCAGGGCGCCCATTCATAACTGGAACTCCCCCGTACCTCACTTAAAAACTCAATCTTGGTTAAGCCGGCATCCGCAATGAGCCCCTGCCCCATCATCCTGCCCTTGGTGGTCTCAATTACCACCGGAGCATCAGTCCGCACCACCCGGTGCCGGTTACTCCAGGCCAGCGAGTCGGTAATAAGAACTGTAGAATCGGCAGTTCGCACCACCACCTCACCCCACGCTACCAGGTCCTCGGTCTTGGTAAATATCGCCCCGGCCCTGGCGCTCAGAATGGAATGAACATCTCCCCGCTCATTATAAAAAGTTATCCGCGGCTGCCGGACATCAATCCTGCCTTCGGCATCAAACACCACCGCCTCATCGGCAACTAAAGTATAAAGACGCTGCCCGCTCGTTGACTCGTCAAGACGAAAATCAACCACCACCTGGTCTGGTAAATTCCCGCTGACCGTCGCCACTTTTTCGTTATGACAGCCAGACCCCAACAAAAAAATTACCTGGGAAACCAGCCCCGACCACCACCGCCAACCGGTTCGGAACCTCCTCAATTCTTCACCCCGTCTTCTTTACCCCAGAACACCCATTCCTCGGGTCGCTCCCGCACCATCTCAAGTAAAACCCGTCCCGCTTTCTCCTCATCACCGGCACCAAACAGCCTCACCTTAATCCGGCCTCGCTCCAAATAAGCAAACAGCGGCACCACCCGTTGGTTAAATACCCTGCCCGCCCGAAATGGTAGCTCCGGCATTCGCAAGCGCACCCCGTCTACATTCACCCAGACCTGCTCCCCTTTGGTGGTATTGTCCAGCATAAAACCGGTTACCCCTGTTCTATTGCGCAACCGGGAAAAAAGCGCCCGTCCCCCGGTAATCAGTTTCACTCCTGTTGTTTTTCTGATTTCGGCAAGCGCCTTCTGCAATATCCGGCCCCGCTGAGGGGAAACAACCACCGCAGTATCAAACCCCCTGCTGGCAAACACCTGGGGCAATAATTCCCAAACCCCATAATGAAATGAAACCATTATTGCCGTATGCAACTCCTGTTCCATATCTCTAATATTTTCCTTACAAACCTCTGCCCTGTCAATAATTTCACTGAGAAAAGGGGTGCCGATCCTTCCCATCAACCAGAGATTTTTACCCAGACACCAGCCATTGTGAAGCCAGAACCAGCGTCGCTCAACCCTGAAAATCGCCCGGTAATTATCCCTTATCTCACGCCGGTAGTCTCGGCGCAGGGCAAGATAAATTAACACAACAAGCCGAGAAAAAAGCAGTGCCAGTTCACCGGGTAATGCCCGCACCAAAAGCAGGCATATGCCGAGAACGGTCATACTCCTCCGCTATCAACCCACCGCTATTCGCCTGCCACCATCTGGCGGTGAGCGATAGGTGGGCGGTGGTCAGCAGCTATATTTACCTGCCGCCATCTTTTCAGGCTGGCCCTAATAAAGGAAACGAACAGCGGATGGGGTGAAAGCGGACGGGATTTAAACTCCGGATGAAACTGGGTGGCAATAAAAAACGGGTGCCCTTTAAGTTCAATCATTTCCACCAGACTGCCATCAGGTGATTTGCCCGAAATTCTCATCCCGGCCCGTTCAAAAAGTGGAACAAAACGGTTATTCACCTCATAACGGTGCCGATGGCGCTCAAAAACCAGACCCCGGCGATAACAGGCCCGGGCCAAACTACCAGGGGTCAATTTACAGGGATAGGCACCAAGCCGCATCGTCCCCCCCTTCTTTTTTACACCCCGCTGCATCGGCATCATGTGAATCACCGGATAACGGGTATGGTGGTCAAACTCAGTGGAGTTGGCATCTTTCAGCCCGCACACCTCCCGGGCAAACTCAATTATCGCCACCTGCAACCCCACACACAGCCCCAGGAACGGAACCCCTCTCTCCCGGCAGTAGGTAATTGCCGCCATCTTTCCCTCCATTCCGCGCACCCCGAACCCGCCGGGAACAATTACCCCTGCCAGTCCCCGCAACCGCTCCTCCGCCGTCTCCGCGGTCAGACTATCCGTCTCCACAAACTCAACTGCCGGTTTTACCCCCACCTTCGCCGCGGCATGGTAAACCGCCTCAATCACCGACTTATAGGCATCGTGCAATAGCACATACTTACCGCAGATCCCGATCGGTAAAATCTCCTTTGCCTCTTTCTGTACCTGAACGAATCGGCGCCACCGGGCCAGGTCTGCCCCCTGCCGGCGCCGCGCCTTTAACATGCGCAGAATCAAATCATCCAGTCGCTGCCGCTGAAAAACCAGGGGAATCTCGTAAATATTGCCAACGTCAATCGCCTCAATAACCGCCTCGGGCCTGACATTACAGAAAAGGGCGATCTTCTCCTTCGCCTCAACGGGCAAGGGTGTCTCGGCCCGGCACAAAATGATATCCGGCTGAATACCGATTTCCCGCAGTTTATTCACCGAGTGCTGGGTCGGTTTGGTTTTAAACTCCCCCGAGGTCCGAATATAAGGCACTAAAGTCAGATGGATATAAAGCACATTCTCCCGCCCCACCTCCAGGGCAATCTGCCGCGCCGCCTCCAGAAAAGGTAAACCCTCAATATCACCCACCGTGCCGCCAATCTCGGTTAAAACCACATCCTGCCCCCGGGCAAGCCGTTTAATGCGCTCCTTGATCTCCCCGGTGATATGGGGCACCACCTGAATCGTCCGGCCCAGATACTCCCCCCGGCGTTCCTTCTCTATCACCGCGAGATAAATCTGGCCGGCAGTCAGATTGTTATCCCGGGATAGGTTCCTGCCGATGAACCGCTCGTAATGCCCCAGGTCAAGATCGGTTTCCGCTCCGTCATCGGTAACAAAGACCTCGCCGTGCTGAAACGGGTTCATCGTCCCCGGATCAACGTTAATGTAGGGGTCAAATTTCAGCGGCACCACGCGCAATCCCCGGCTCTTCAAAAGCAACCCGATTGAAGCGGTCGCAATCCCCTTACCGAGCGAAGAAACCACCCCGCCGGAGATAAAGATAAATTTAGCCATTTATCTGTCTTCCGCTACTCATCCCTGCCGCTGATTGTGTTTTGGTTCCCGCTTACATACCACCCGGACCACGCCCTTGCGTCGGACCACCACGCAATGGGCGCACCGTTTCTTAACCGAAGAACGTACTTTCATAATTTACTCCCTTCTTATTTAAGAGGTGGCACTGAGCCACACCAAATACTACTTAAACCGGTAAACAATCCGCCCGCGCGACAGGTCGTAAGGAGAAAGCTCCACCGTTACCCGATCACCAGGCAGAATTCTGATCCAGTGCATCCGCATCTTACCCGAGATGTGGGCGAGGACAATGTGCCCGTTGTCCAGTTGCACCCGGAAGGTGGCGTTGGGCAACGACTCCACGACCACACCCTCAAGCTGAATGGCATCCTTTTTTCCCATAACCTCGCTTAAACAGTTAAAACTTCCGGCTCACCTGCGGTAACGAGAACGGTGTTCTCGTAATGGGCAGAAGGTTTCCCGTCCACCGCCACCACTGTCCAGCCATTCTTCAGCGTCTTCACCTGAAAAGAACCCATATTTACCATCGGCTCAATCGCCAGGGTAAGCCCCTGTTCCAATCTCCTCCCTTTGCCCGGGGTACCGTAGTTCGGGATGGTTGGCTCCTCGTGGAGTTCAATCCCTACCCCATGCCCGTGCAGCTCCCGCACCACCGAGAAACCCTGTGCCTCCACATAACGCTGAATTGCCGCACTGATGTCGCCCACTCTATAACCAGGACGGGCAAACTTCAAACCGGCATAAAACGCTCGCTCGGTCTCCTCCACCAGACGGGCAACCTCAGGCGCAATCCGCCCCACCGGAAATGTCCGGGCGCCGTCGGCAATAAACCCCTCCTTCGTCACCCCGACGTCTATCTTCACAACGTCTCCCTCAACCAGCACCCGCGAATCCGGAATTCCGTGGACCACCTCCTCGTTAACACTGATACACACCGCCGCCGGAAACCCCCGATAACCAAAAAACGTTGGTTTTCCCCCTTCCCGCCGGATAACCTCAACACAGACCTCCTCCAATTCCCGCAAACTCACCCCGGGGACCACCCGCGCGGCCACCTCGGCAAGGACCATTGCCACCACCCGGCCCGCCCGACGGATACCCGCCACCTCCTCCGCACTCTTGATATAAAGCGCCATCGCTCATTTCTTTACCAACTGAGAAAACAAACTCTGCAGACTGTCAAACACTCGATCCCGGCCGAGGGCGCCGTCAATCCGCACCAACTTCTCCTGCTTCTGGTAATAGTCGATCAGCGGACTGGTCTGCTCCTTGTACACCCGGAGCCGTTCCTGAATTGTTTCCTCCTGGTCGTCCTTCCGTTGATAAAGCTCGCCCCCGCACAGATCACATATCCCATCCTTTTTCGGCGGGCTGAAGGTCAGGTTGTAAATCTTCCCGCAGGTCCGACACTGCCGTCGGCTGGAAAGCCGCCGAATAACCTCAGCGTCATTCAAATCAATCAAAACCGCCTTGCCCACGCCCAACCCCTGCCGTCTCAGCAGGTCGTCCAGACCCTGTGCCTGAGGAATCGTCCGGGGAAAACCGTCAAAAACTATTGAACGGCGGGCGTTCTCCCGCACGAACATATCCACCACCTCAAGAACAATCTCATCCGGCACCAGTCCCCCGGACACGACAAAACTCTCTACCCTCAACCCCAGCGGGGTCCGGCTCTTAATCTGCTCCCGGAACACCTCACCGGTGGAATAGTGGACAAAACCCAACCGGCTGGCAAGTAGTTCTGCCTGCGTTCCCTTGCCCGATCCCGGCGGTCCAAACAGGACCAGTAAAACATTCGTATTGCCGTTACTCATTGCTATGAAGTTTAGCCCCTTCCCTTTCTCAGTCAAGAAATTGATGGCCAGGGGATTGTGACTAATTATTGACAAACCAGGCGACGATGTTTATTCCCATCCGGAACGCCTCTTCCTGTTTTTCCGGCGGGTCGTTGTGATTCGGCGTCCAACCGTCCGATATGTTGCTGTTATAGGTATAAAAGACTACCATCCGCTCGCCGAGAAAAATACCGTAGCCCCGGGGTTGACCTTCGTAATGTTCGTGGATCTTAGGCGGACCGGACGGAAACTCGTAAACCTGATGATAGATGGGGTGGTCAAAAGGAAGTTCCACCAGTTCGGCATTGGGAAAAACCTTTTTCATCTCCCGGCGAAACGACTCGTCCATTCCGTAGTCATCATCGGCGTAGAGAAATCCGCCCCGCTCGAGATAATCGCGCAGCCGGGCCACCTCCTCCTCGGAAAAACTGATGTTGCCATGCCCGGTGATAAAGAGAAACGGATAGGAGAAAAGTTTCTCGTCCAGGAGACTCACCACCACCTCCTCGGGAAGGGTAGTGATATTGGTCCTCCGGTTCAGTTCCCGGCCGAGGTTGGGAATTATGTCCGGGTCGTTGTACCAGTCACCACCACCAGAATACTTCAGGCGGGCAATCTGAAACTGACCGCAGAGAAGCAGGACAAATAACAACTGGAGCATCAGTGCCGGACCCGGCGTTTGAGTGCCACCAGGTATCTATAGGGCACCCGCACATCACCAATATAGACTTTGCCAAACTTCCTGCCGCCGTGACAGTCGCTGCCACCGGTAACAAGAAGGCGGTTCTTCTCCGCCATCTCCAGGTAGTGCTCGGTCGTGCGGTTGTTGTGTTCCGGGTGCCACACCTCAATGCCGTCAACGCCAGCGGCGATCACCGTATAGATCACATCATCCCGGCCATAGGTCCCGGGATGGGCAATAACCGCCACCCCCTTGTTGGCGTGAATAAACTCAATCGCCTGCCCCGGCTCCAGCCGCATCTTTGGGCAATACGCCGGCGCATCGTACCCGATGTAACGCTCAAACGCTTCGCTGATGCTGACCACCGCCCCCGCCTCCACCATCGCCTGCGCCAGATGAGGTCTGCCCACCGCCCCGCTACCCGCTATTTCCCTCACCCGGGCAAACGAAACCCGTACCCCCAGTTCGCTCAGTTTGTTGACCATCCGCTCTGCCCGTTCCAGCCGGCTCTGCCGCACCCGGGCAAAGAATTCCGTCACCGCATCGGCGTGGTAATCAATGAACAAACCGAGGATGTGAACATCGGTGCCGTTGACATTGCAACTCATCTCCACCCCGGGCACCACCTCCAGCCCGAGCCGCTTTCCCAGCACCTTGCCCCGGTCAATGCCGTCAACCGAATCATGGTCGGTTATCGCTACCGCGGTAAACCCGAGCCGGCTCGCGGTTGTCACCACCTCTTCAGGAGTGAACAGACCGTCGGAGAAAACGGTATGGATGTGCAGGTCAACAAACTCCTCCCGATGACCGGTCACCGGCTACCCCATTCGCTTGGCCACGATATTCAGATATTCTTTCACCAGGGCGTCCGTCTCCGCCGCCAGTTCGTCAACCCGCTCCCGCTGCTCGGCAATAAAGGCGCTATCCTTGATGCCGTTAAGGTTAATCAAGACATTTAGCCTTGCCCCCCGGAAGGCGGCGTCTAGGTTCATCGTCCCGACCCCGGCATCACTGATTGACCCCTTATTACCGAACTCCACCACCGGCCGGCACAGTTTTAAGGTATCCAGTGCCAACTCCATTGTCTTCATCGGCGCCGCCACCGCCCCTTTCAACGCCTCGCTGATTGCCCGTTCCCGCTCCTGCCGTTCCGCCTCGGTCATCTTGGGCAACTTGTAAGCCACCATCACCTGCTTAAAACTGGCGGCATCCTCCTCAATCAGACTGATAAACCGCTCCCGTCGGGAAATGAGTTTGTCCTTCACCGCGCCCATCTCCTGCTCAAACTCCTCATACCCCTTCTTGCCGATGGTTAAATTTGCCACCATTGTCATCAAGGCGGTACCAATTGCGCCATTCAGCGCCGCCGCCGAACCACCGCCCGGCACCGGTGCCGAAGAGGCAAGTTCGGAGAGAAAATCGGGCAAACCCTGCGCCGGCATCAAGCGGTTCTCCAGAATCTGATCGCTCTTAAAACTGTTCAACTGCAGATAATACCGGGCACAGGCAACCAGTGCCGCCTGCGGCACCAGCCCAACAATCTCCGATTCCAGAACATTGACCCCCCAGCGCTGTGCCTCCCGCTTCACCATCTCAAACACCCGGTAAAGCGGGGTCTTAGTGTAGTCGGTCATATTGATTGATACCTGAACGCAGTTCTTCTCCTTGACCTCAAAGCCCAGCGCCTTCACATAACGGAAACCCCCGTCCCGGAAACGAATCGCCTTGGCGATACGTTCGGCAATTTTGACATCGGTCGTTGCCAGATTGACATTGTAGGCAATCAGCGGCGCCCGCACGCCCACAACGGTGGCACCGGCGGTCGGATGCACCTCGGGGCGGCCAAAATCCGGTGCCCGTTCCGGGTCGGTCTTGATCGCCTCCCGCAACCCTTCAAACTCACCTTTGCGGATATTCGCCAGGTCCTGCCGGTCCGGCCGGGTTGCCGCCAGCTCATAAAGGTACACCGGAATACCCAGTTCATCGGCAATCCGCTTGCCCAGCCGTTTTGCCAGTTCTATACACTCTGCCTGGGTCACACCGGAAATCGGCACAAACGGCACCACATCGGTGGCACCAATCCGGGGGTGCTGTCCCTGATGCTGGTTCAGGTCAATCAATTCCGCCGCGGTCTTGGTCGCCCGGAAAGCCGCCTCCAGCACCGCCTCAGGGTCACCGACAAAACTGATTACCGCCCGGTTATGGTCGGCGTCCATCTCCCGGTCCAGCACGCTGATCCCGGTTACGGAACGGATGGCACCGACAATCCTTTCAATCACCTCCGGTCTTCTGCCTTCACTGAAATTAGGAACACACTCAACAATTCTACGCATTGTTTACACTCCTTTCACCGATAATTTTATCATATCCATCACCCCCATTATGTCAAACCCTGCCTGTATCTACCTTGACAAAATTCCCGAAAAAGGTTAACATTAACCCGATGCCCAAAACACCACCAGATAAGTTTGACGAGGAACTGGGACGGGTTGAGTTTGAGGAACTGGAACACGCCCAACGCCGTTATCGCACCATCGGTAACACAATTGTTTTCCTTATCGTTATCGCCGGACTCATCTGGCTGGGCTGGAAATTATGGCAGCGGCAGATAAAACACACCCCGGCTGTGGACACCGCCCCAAGCGAGGTGGAAAACCAGAATATCTGGGTCCCGGGTATTGATTACCAACCCCGGCCGGACGAAGGCGATTAAACGGACTTAATCCTTTGCCCAGATCCCGATCCGGCAACCGCACGGGTCCCGGAAAAACGCGTAGTAACCGAAACCGCCACCAATTTCGGTCTTGGGTTTCTCTACCTTCCCGCCCAGTTCTTCCACTTTCTGCAGTGTCGCCGGAATTGACGCCACCTTGATGTAAACCTCAATACACGGCTCGGGCATCCGCTCCACCTGGAAAATTCCCCCGCCGACCCCCTCTGCTACCTCAAACATTGTGTAATTACTCCCGGACTCGGTCGTCTTCCAGCCGAATAACCGGGCGTAAAAATCGGCCGACTTTTTCCGGTCGGTTGCCGGAATCTCCCAGTAAACCAGATTGTGCATCTTATCCCCCTTCTCTTTCTCTTTTATAGACCACTCTGCCGTCTTTCAAAACCATCTTTACCGGGTTATGTCCCAGCCGGTATACCAAATGCCGAAAATCAGGCACATCGGTAATAACAATGTCCGCCCTTTTGCCCGGTGCCAGACTGCCCATCTCCCGGTCCAACCGCAGCGCCTTTGCCGCATTAACGGTAACCCCCCGCAGCGCCTCCACCACCGTCAACCCGTAGTAAATGCAACCGAATTGCGCGGTTAAAGGCTGGGCCAGAAGCGGACAGGAGCCCGGATTGAAATCGCTACCCAGCGCAATAGTAAGTCCAAGTTCTCGCATCCTCTTTACCGGTGCCCGGTGCTTCTCCTGAAGGAAAAAACAGGTCCCGGGTAAAAGCACCGCACAGACCCCCTTTTCTGCCATCGCCTGAAGTCCGGCATCTGAGGGCAAAAGCAGATGGCTGGCAGAAACCGCCGCCACCTTTGCTGCCACCTCGGCCCCGCCCGAACTCTCAATCTCATCGGCGTGGATTGTAGGCAGCAGGCCGTGGCGCAAACCCGCCCTGAGAATCTTCTCACTCTCCTCGGCATTAAAGACAAAATTCTCACAGAAAACATCGCAAAACCGCGCCAACCCTGCCCCGGCAACCGCCGGTATCATCTCGTCAATTAACAACCGGATATAATCTGCCTTCGCCATCCCCGGGGGCACCGAATGGGCGCCCAGAAAAGTCGGCACCACCCGGGCCAAACCAGACTCGCCCAGCCTTTTTGCCACCCGCAGTATTTTGAGTTCGTTTTCGGTATCAAGACCGTACCCGGATTTCACCTCTACTGTTGTCGTCCCCCAGGAAACCATCTCCGCCAGTCGTTCCCGCGCCAGGGTGTAAAGTTCCGCTTCTGAACTACGCCGGGTGGCGTTCATCGTGGCCAGGATGCCGCCGCCGGCCGCGGCGATTTCCCGGTAACTCTTGCCGCTTAAACGCAGTTCAAACTCATCCGCGCGCCAGCCAGCAAAAACCAGATGGGTGTGCGGGTCAACAAAACCGGGCAGAACAACACCGTTTCCGGCGTCAACTATCACCTCATCCGGTTCCGGTTTTAAACCGGTTCCAACCTCAGCGATCACCCCATCTCTGATCCGCACCACCCCATGCTCAACAACTCCCAGCCCCGCCCCGGTCATCGTCAGAACCTGGGCGCAGTTTACCAGCAACGATTTATCGGACACAGGTAATTATAATCAACTCTCCGCCCGAGTAAACCTTGCCATCGCTTAAGGGTTCGCTATAATATCCCAATTGGAAAATTGCCGCGAGTTTTCCAAAGCCACGTCTGTAAGTTAAATATATAAAGAGGTATTATGAAAAGGCTCTTGCTACTAGGTGCGATTCTGGCACTCATTGCCACGCCACTGGTGTACGGGGCAACTCCCGACACCCGCGTCAAGTCAATTCTGGAGCAGCTTGATCTCCAGTACGAAATTAATGATAACGGTGACTTTATATTAATCTTCACCCTTGAGGACAAACGCACCCAGCTCTGCTTCCTCAACTCCGGCACCGAGACATACGAAGGCATGGAAATCCGGGAGATATGGAGCCCCGCTTATAAAAGCACCGGTCCGATTAGCTCCAAGATTGCCAATACCCTACTGGAAGACTCCTTTAAAAAGAAAATCGGCGCCTGGCAGTCCTTGATTCAATCCGACGGGATAACCCGTATCGCCATTTTCTCGGCTAAAATTGATGCCAACTGCGACGCGTCAACGCTCGGCCCCACGATTGTGGCCGTGGTCAAAGCGGCTGACGAAATGGAGCAGACTTTAAGCGGAACCGATAAGTATTGACCTTTAATCTACCACAATCAGTTTCTGCACCCCGCTATCAGTGGGGTGCAGTTTTCCCCCGGTTCCGAAAACGCGGATGAAATACAACCCGGCCGGAATACGGACGCCGTTCTCACCCCGGAAATCCCAAAAAACAACCCCGGACCCCGGCAGCGAGAAACTCCGTACCACTTTGCCTGTCGCGTCGTAAATCGCCAGTTGCCCGCCCGCATCCCCGCGCAGTTCCAGCCCTGCTGAGTGCCGGACCCGGACCGTCGGGCTCTTGATTTCACCAACCGTAAAACCGTTTTCCTCTGCCACCCCGGGATTAAACCGGATCCGGAAATCGGCGAAGTTGCCAAACTCACCCCAACCAAATCGGTTCCGGCCCTTACAAACCCATTTATAAGAACGGTTATAGGTGAAAATTGAGTCCGGAATTGTACACCGGGCAGTGGTTTTCGTCTCCCGCCACAGCGTATCGCCGATACCGTAAATCAGCCGGAAACAGAAACTGTCAATATCATGGCGGTTGGTGTCGGCGATGAGCACAACCGGCGGCGCAAATAGCTGCTGACCCCCGCGCGGGGAAAGCAACGCCGGTGGCAGCGGTTCCCGCACCAGGCGGAAACAACCGAAACTGCCATCCGCGGCGGTCAGCTCGCCGTTGTAGTACTGCCGGAGCCGCAATCGCACCGACTCACAAGGGGTGAGCGCCGGATTGATAAACCAGGGGAACTCACCGGTATCGGGCACGCTGTCCAGTAAACTCCAGGTCTTCCCGGCATTAAACGATATGTCAATCGCCACCTGGTGCGCGGGGTTGCCGAAGTTGTCCCACCGGACCATCACCGTATCACCCACCTGGAGCGTCTCGCCCCGGCCGATGGAGTTATAAAAGGTATCTCCGCGGGGATAAAGCAACTCCAGTTTATGGACATCGCCACCGATGGGATGCGGTGAAGCCACATGGGAATTACCGTTGCCGGAATAGTGCCACCACTCAGCCGGCTGCCACCAGGTGTTGTGAACAAAGAGGTCCTTTTCCGGCGTCCGATAACCATAGGCGGCTAAAGAGTGAATCGCCCAGATGGCGGACCAAACAAAGGCATAACCCCCGTCAATCTCCTGGACAATCGTATTCCATGCCCAGTCATTACCGCTGTGCCCGAGGTCCTCCACCATCTCAAAATTGTAGCCATTCTCATAACCAACCAGATAGAGCCCCTGGGCAATTGCACCAATGTAAGTGCCGCCGCTGGTAGTATCGGTGTACATATTGAGCGCACACTCCCGTTGCACATTGGGAATCTGCTTATCCCATTCGCCTTCCACCATATCCCACCGCTGCCAGAACCAGTCCACCAGCCGACCGTAGTTCTGGGTCCGGTCAATATAGCCCAGAACCATCGCCGCCGCTGTCGGGGTACAACCATAACTCCAGTCATAAAACGGTGCCTTTCCCGCCTCGGGCACATAAACCTCATTCCAGTTACTAAAATCAGCGGTCAGCGCCCGCTCCCACTCCTGCCGGTGGTGCGCTGCCGCCGTCTGTTGTTCCGCCCCGGTGATACCCGCTGCCGCCTGCCGGGTCCGGATAAACTCCACCAGTTCCTGCTGGGAACCCCACACCCGCTCAAAATGGGGGGTAAAAATCACAACCTCACCCGCGGGATTGGCAAACTCCAGAAATGTCCGCGGCGCGACAAAGTAAATCCGGGAAAGCCGGGCACCTTGCCCCAGTACCGCCCGGGCCCGACGGAGACCCTCCGGAGCTACCGCATAGAACTCGGATGTGCCATAACCGTAGCAAAAGATCGGCGTCCGGTCATACCGGGCAGAAATCAACAGATGACTGTACTTTGACCGCCACCGGGTCAGGTCGGTGTTAACCGTAAGCCCCTCCCGCTCGGCAAGGATATCGCTTACCACCTGCTGATAATCGGGAAACTCCTTGCCGTCGGTCCGGAAATGAAACATATAGGCAACCGTCTGCCCATTCTCATCAACATAGGGCACCACCGTGCCCAGCCGGCAACCAGGCCACTCTGCCGCCGCCTTGCGCAAGGCAAGCCCCTTCACCGTGGCAAACGGTACCGCGTTGTCCGGCGTCACACCTGGCTCGGGCAGACTCATTCCCGGCACCGAACCAAAGAAAAAAAACACAGCAAAAAACATTTTCATTTCCGCTCCTTTCAATCGCTATAAAAAATTTTAACCCTTTATCCTCCTGGTGTCAAAAATTACCCAAGCGGACCGGCCGCGCTGGCGTTTTTTTGTTGTTATTCTAAAATAAGCCCGGTGCCAAAACCGAGAACAATCAGAAACCGCTGCCCGGAAAAGGGGCCGGGGTAAAGGAAAGAACCATGACCAGGAGCGCCAAGACCGCCAGAATGACATCGGTCCGGCTCAATCCGGTGATGTCGTCAAGGGGTGGCGGATGACGCAGCCCCAAAGCGGTGGCCAGAAATGCCCAGAACGGCCAGCCGAGCCAGAAGAAACCCATCAGGAGCAACCCGGCGATAACAAAATAATTGAACATTCGGTAGCGCCGACCCAGAATGGCATAGGCGACATGACCACCGTCCAGTTGTCCAACCGGCAGGAGGTTAAGCGCGGTAACGAACATCCCGAGCCAGCCGGCAAAGGCAAGCGGGTGCAGGACGATGTCCATCCCGGGCGAGGGGGTGCCGTGCAAAACTTTTCCGATCAGTTCAAAGATCAACGGTGAACCCAGGCGCAAAAGCGATGCCTCCGGGGGTACCGGTCTCACCCGGGAAAGTGCCAGCCCGATAACTGACACCGGGATCGCCACCAGAAATCCGGCCAGCGGCCCGGCAACACCCACCCGCACCAGTGCGCTCCGGGAAGGTACCGGCGAACGAATCTTGATGAAGGCGCCCATTGTGCCGGTCATCGGATGGGGCACCGGCAGAAAGTATGGCGGTGTGGCATCAACCCCGAACCGCCGGGCAGTGAGATAGTGGGCCAGTTCGTGACTACCGAGAATGAGGATCAGCCCGAGGGAAAACGGCAGACCGCTGATCAGGTCGGCGGGATTCTGAAAAGGATTTTTCCCGGCATGGAAGGCGCCGACAAACAGCGTGGTCAGGACCGTCGCCGCCAGAAGCAAAATGTTCACCCAGATGTGCACCGGCTGGCGCGGCGGTGGATAACCATAGTTGATGATATGACCCTCACCGCTGCGGGTGAAATAGGCCACCGCACCATGCTCCTGAAAAACCCTTTTCAGTTCCTGCAGGTTTTCCGCCACCGGTTCATAAATCCGACCGACAATTCGGTTGCCCTGAATTGCCGCAATTGCCATATAACGGGAAACCCGGGATAAATCAACCGGCCCTTCACTTATCGGATCACCAGGACCCATATCTTTTTGACCAACCGCCAACCTCAACAGATTCTGGGCAACTGCTCTCCCTCCAGCATCAGCAGCCGGCGCAGCGCCCCCAGCGGGGTTCGCAACCAAACCCCTTTGGGTTTACTCACCACCGCGCCGATCACCCGGGTTCCTCTACCCGTGGCAAACCGGCGCATCCGGGTGATGATCGCCCGCGCCCGCTCCCGCGCCACCACCATCACCACCTTACCCTCGTTGGCCATATAAAACGGGTCAAGTCCAAGAAGGTCGGCAACCCCCCGCACCGCCTTTGCCACCGGCACCCGTTCTTCGTCAATCACCAGCCCCAGACCGCTGCGCTCGGCAAACTCATTCAAGGTTGTCCCCAGCCCACCCCGGGTCGGGTCCCTTATTACCCGCACCCCGCCGCAACCCAGCGCCGATTGAATCAGCCGGTATAACGGCGCGCAGTCGCTTTGCAGTTTCGCCCGCAGTCGGTAACTGCCCCGGCTCAGGGCAATCGCCGCCTCGTGCTCGCCAATACCGCCGTTAATGAGAATCAAATCCCCGGGCCGCACAAGTTCCGCGCCCAGTTTTATCCTGCCCTCCCGCACCCCGATGCCGCTGGCGGTAATGTAAACCTCCTCGGCCCCGGACCCCTCAATCACCTTGGTATCACCGGTAACCACCCGAACCCCCACCTGTTTCGCAGTGCGGGCAATTGCCGCACACACCTTTTCCAGAACCGCCAGGCTCAGACCCTCGCGCAGGATAAAACCCAGCGCCAGATACACCGGCTTTGCCCCCATCACCGCCAGGTCGTTAACCGTGCCACACACCGCCAGTTTACCGATATTCCCGCCCGGAAAAAACAGCGGTCGCACCACATAACCGTCAGTGGTGAAACAGAGCCGATTTTGGGGTAAAGACAGTAACGCGCTGTCTTCCAGCCGGTTGAGCACCGGATTACCAAAATAGCGCAAAAACATCTCCCGGATCAACCGCTGCATCTTCATTCCGCCAGCACCGTGCGCCATCACCACCCGCTCCTCAGGCAGCCGGCCCCGGAACGCCGGCGGATAGCAAGTCGCCTTATCGCTCATAGCGGTAATAGGCGGCACACGCACCCTCTGAAGATACCATACAGGGACCAACCGGTCTATCCGGGCAACAGGTGCGGGCAAAAAGCGGACAGTCGGAAGGAACAATCACCCCGAGCATCACCTCCCCGCACCGGCAGGCAGAACCCGCCCCTTTTTTTGCCTTTGTCGGAACTGGCAGTCCGAACCGCTGGCGGGCATCAAAACGGGAAAACCGCGCCCGGAAGGTCAACCCCGAGCCCTTGATTTTTCCCAGCCCCCGCCACTCGGCATCAACCCGCTTGAACACCTGCGTAATTAACGCCCGGGCGGTCCGGTTTCCCTCTGGCCGGACACTCCGCCGATACTGAATCGCCACCGCTGGCCCCGCTTCCATCTGCTGGAGAATAATCAGAATTCCGCTCAGGATGTCCAGCGCCTCAAACCCGGTAATACAGCAGGGCAGGCCGAACCGTTCGGGCAGAAACCGGTAGGGCTCGGCACCGATAATCGTTGACACATGCCCGGGCAGGATAAAACCGTCTATCTTTACCGCCGGCGCCCGGGCGACCATCTCCAGCGCCGGCGGGATTAACTTGAACATCGGTAGAACCGAGAAGTTTTTTATCCGCCGCCTTGCCGCCGCGATGACCGTCGCCGCCACCGTCGGTGCGGTGGTCTCAAACCCAACCCCAAGAAAAACAAACTCCCGCGCTGGCTCCGCCGCGGCCAGCGCCAGCGCATCCAGCGGCGAATAGACTACCCGCACATCACCACCCCGACCACGAATGTCGCTTAAGGAACCGAGCGCCGAAGGCACCCGCATCATATCACCAAAAGTCAGAACCGTTAAACCCAAAACCCGGGCCAGGCTCACCGCCTGCTCAATCTCCTCCTCGCTTGTAACACAGACGGGACACCCCGGACCGGACACCAGTTTCAACCGCTGGTCCACCGCCCGCCGGATGCCCGAGCCAGAAATTGCCATCGTGTGGGTGCCGCAAACCTCCATCAACTTGACCGTTGCCCGTTCCGCACACAACCGCGCCACCCGACGGTTAATCTCCTTCAGAAGCGCCCGCCCGGTCACGGAAACTCTGCTCATCATCCCGATTATACCCACCGGTCTTAACCGGTCAAAGAAAAAATTTTCCAGAAAAGAAAAAATTTGACCCCGGTGGCAAAAAATCCTGAACCGGAAAAATCTCTCCAAAATCTTCTTTTTCAAACAGATAGCAAAAATACCGCCCGCACCCATCCCCCATTCCCCCTCCTGTCTCCCCGGCTGGTCAAAGACCCCTCTTGCAAAAAAATTCCCGTGCCCGAGCGGTAGTTCTCTTCGCCACTTGACCACTGCTTAAAGATGGCTATATTGAAAATAAATAACCAGGAGGCACATTGGAGTTTAAATATCTCTTGCTCCAGGAATCGGACGGCGTTCTCTGGGTCAAATTCAACCGACCGCCGGTGAACGCCCTGAACACCGAACTGGTCATGGAAATTGAACGGCTGTTTGACCACCTGAAGAAAAGGGAAGACATCGCGGTAGTTGTCCTTACCGGCGAAGGCAAGGCGTTTATTGCCGGTGCCGACATCGCCGAGATGTCCGGTTTTTCTCCTTTTCAGGCCCGGCGCTTTGCCGAAAACGGCCACCGCTGTCTGATGAAAATTGCCACCATTGAGAAGGTGGTGATTGCCGCGATCAACGGTTTTGCCCTCGGTGGTGGTTGTGAACTGGCGCTTGCCTGTGACCTGCGGATAATTGCCGCCGGGGCAAAAATCGGTCAGCCCGAGGTAAACCTCGGCCTCCTGCCCGGCTTTGGCGGTACCCAGCGCCTGGCCCGGCTGGTCGGGCCCGGTGTCGCCAAGGAGTTAATCTTTACCGGCGACGCCATTGACGCCGATACCGCGCTCCGCATCGGGCTGGTCAACAGGGTGGTCAAACCGGAAGAACTCATCCCCGCCGTCACCGACCTGGCAAAAAAGATTGCCGAAAAAGGGCCGCACGCGGTGCGACTCGCCAAGAGCTGTATCAACCGTGGCCTTGACACCGACCTCGGCACCGGCTGTGCCTATGAAATAGAAGCCTTCGGGCTCTGTTTTGCCAGCGGCGAGCCGGCTGAGGGCACCAGGGCATTTCTGGAAAAAAGAAAACCGAACTGGAAAGGAAGGGAGTAAGTTATGACAATTGGCAAAGCAAAGGATACATTTATCGTCAGCGCCGCCCGCACCCCGATTGGCCGATTTCTCGGCGCACTGGCAACACTGCGCGCCCCGGAACTGGGAGCGATTGCTGTCAAGGCGGCGGTGGAACGGGCAGGCATCAAACCAACGGCAGTGGAAGGTGTGATTATGGGCAACGTCTGCCCGGCGGGAATCGGCCAGGCGCCCGCCCGCCAGGCAGCGATCAAGGCCGGCCTCCCCCCCGACGTCCCCGCCCTTACCGTCAACAAGGTCTGCGGCTCGGGAATGATCGCCATCGCCATCGCCTGCCAGCAGATCAAGGCGGGCGATGCCCACCTGGTGGTCGCCGGTGGTCAGGAGTCAATGTCCAATGTACCCTATTACCTGAAGAACCTGCGCACCGGCCAGAAAATGGGCGACGCCCAGTTGCAGGACGGCATGATTTACGACGGCATCTGGGACTACTTCGGCGACATCCATATGGGCGCACTGGGTGACTTCACCGCCCAGAACTCCCAGATCAGCCGGGAAGAACAGGACCGCTGGGCACTGCGCAGCCATCAGAATGCGACGGCGGCAATCAAAACCGGCAAGTTCAAAGCGGAAATTACCCCGGTGGTCATACCGCAGAAAAAGGGCGAACCACTGGTAATTGAAACCGACGAAGGTCCGCGCGCCGACACCTCTCTGGAAAAACTGGCCACCCTGAAACCGGCGTTCACCAAAGACGGCACCGTCACCGCCGGCAACGCCTCTTCTATTAACGACGGCGCCGCCGCGGTGGTGGTCGCCAGCGCAAAGGCGGTGCAGGAACACCGGCTGCGGCCACTCGCCCGGGTGGTCGCCTATGCCACCGGCAGTGTGGAACCGAAAATGCTCTTCTACGCCCCGGTCAAGGCGGTGCAAAAACTCCTCGCCGTCCAGGGGGTTGACATCAACCACTTTGACCTGATTGAGATAAACGAGGCGTTTGCCTCTCAGGTCCTCGCCGACGGCAAGGAACTGGGCTGGAACTGGGAGCGGGTTAATGTCCACGGCGGCGCCATCGCCCTCGGCCATCCGATTGGCGCCTCGGGTGCGCGCATCATTGTCACCCTCATCCACGCCCTGCAGGACCGCGGCCTGAAAACCGGACTGGCAGCGATCTGCCTCGGTGGCGGCGAGGCGGTGGCGATGAGCATTGAACTGGTATAACGTCCGGAGGCAATAAAACGACACCGTTAACCGACGCCGAGCAGGCAGCACGCACCCGCCCTTGGGCGGTACGGGAACAACTGTTCACCCGCACCGAAAAGATCACACTCCGTTTCTACCGCCGCTGGCAAAAGGAACACAATTGAACGAACCGCTACCACCGAATCAAAAAGCAATGGTGTTTGAAACCGCCGACGCCAACGCCACCATCACCCTCGGCGAACGACTGGCGAAATTCCTCCAACCTGGAGCGGTAGTAGCCCTTTACGGCGACCTCGGCGCCGGCAAGACGACCATAGTCAAAGGATTTGCCCGCGGCCTGGGGGTACGGGAAACGGTAAAAAGCCCCTCCTTTGTGATCATCACCGAATACCAGGGCAAACTTCCCGTCTATCACATTGACCTTTACCGAATCAAAAGCCCAGCCGAATTTACCGAAATCGGCCTCGACGCTTACCTTACCGGCACCGGCGTCTGCCTAGTTGAATGGGCCGAAAGGGCAGAAGAACTCTTACCCCCACACACCATCCGCATCCGACTCACAGTGCTAAATCAAACCCGGCGGATTGAAATCACCGGCCTAAACCCCGGTATTGCGCAGGAACTCAATTAGCCCATCCAAGTCAGTACGCCGGGAAATCGTCCGCTCCGCACTCACCACCGTGGCTTCCTCCCCCCGCAACCGCACCGCCAGAACCCCCCGCTCCCGACACAACAACCGCAACCGGGCAACCTTGACCAACTCCGCCACCACCGGTGGATAACGCCCGAACCGGTCCACCAGTTCCGCGACCACCTCCGCCAGTTCGGCATCGCTTGTTACCCCTAACAGCCGCTTATAGATGGCAATCCGCTGAAACGAATCGGGAATGTACTCCCGGGGAATGAACACCGTCCGGTCCAGTTCCAGTTTCGGCTCCACCGGCACCGTCTCCCCCTTCAACCGGGCGATCGCCTCCTCCAGCATCCGGGTGTAAAGGTTAAACCCCACCCGAGCGATATGACCGTGCTGCTCGGTACCCAGCAGATTGCCCACCCCGCGAATTTCCATATCCCTTAACGCCAGCCGATAACCAGCACCAAGACGGGAATAGGCAAGCAGGGCAGAAAGCCGTTTCCGGGCCTCGGCGGTAACCGCCTCGCGCCGGGACACCAGAAACAGGGCATAGGCCTGCTCTAAAGAACGCCCCACCCGACCACGCAACTGATGCAGATCAGCCAGACCGAACCGCTCTGCCCGGTTGACAATGATGGTGTTCACATTAGGCAGGTCAAGACCGGACTCAATGATCGCCGTTGACAGCAACATCTGATGCCGCCCGGTGGCAAAATCAATATAAATCTCTGCCAGCCGCCGACCCGGCATCCGACCGTGTGCCACCACCATCTCCACATCGGGCAGCAACCGGCGCAACCGTTCCTCCAACTGATGAATGCTCTGAATTTCATTGTGAACAAAAAACACCTGCCCCCCCCGATTCAACTCCCGGTACACATAACTCCGTACCAGTTCGTCGTTCCACTCCGCCACCTCGGTCAGAACCTCCTTCCGACCCGGCGGCGGGGTGTGAATCGCCGAAATATCCCGCAATCCCGCCAGGGCGATGTAAAGGGTGCGGGGAATCGGCGTTGCCGAAAGGGTCAAAACGTTAACCTCGGGCTTCAGCTGACGAATGCGCTCCTTCTGTCGTACCCCGAACCGTTGCTCCTCATCCACAATCAAAAGTCCGAGCCGGGCAAACACCACCTGCGGGTCAAGCAGTACGTGGGTCCCGATGACAATGTCAACCGTACCCTGTTTCAACCCCTGGAGCACCTCCCGCCGTTTTGCTTCGGGCACAAACCGGGAAAGCATCTCTACCCGCAACGGGAATTTTTCCAGCCGGCGCCGGAAAGTGGTGTAGTGTTGATAACAGAGCACCGTGGTTGGTGCCAGGAGCGCCACCTGCTGATAGTTTACCGCCGTCTGAAACGCTGCCCGCAGGGCCACCTCGGTCTTACCAAAACCGACATCGCCGCAGATCAACCGGTCCATCGGCTGGGTGCTGGCCAGGTCCTGCCGTACCGCCTCCAACGCCCGCAACTGATCCGGCGTCTCCTCATAAGGAAAAGAAGCCGCCAACTCTATCAGCCAGGGCGAATCCGCTGGTAACGGCGTTTTGCGGGCCATCGCGCGCCGGGCATAAATATCCAGCAACTCCTGAGCATATTCAGCACTGGCCCGCGCCGCCCGGGCTTTAGCCACAAGCCAGGAACGTCCGCCCAACCGGTCCAGCTTCGGCGCCTCATCACCGCCGCCGATGTAACGGTCAATCAACCCGAGATTTTCTACCGGTACATACACCCGGTCCGAACCGTCGTACTGAATTACCAGATAATCTTTCTCCACTCCGTCGTGCATCAGCCGCCGGGTTCCGGCAAACCGACCCACTCCGTAGTCAATGTGCACCACATAATCACCCGGGCGCAGGGCGAGCAGATTGTCAACCGGCACCCCCCGGAACCGCCGTCGCACCAGCCGGCTCACCGGTGCCCCGTATATCTCCCGCTCCGTCAACACCACCCACCCCTGCTGCTCATTTACAAACCCACTGGACAGACCACCAACAAGATACTCCGGCCTCTCCCCCAGCAGTGTTGTCAGCCGCCGGCGATGATGCTCGGAGACCGCCACCACTGTGTAAGTCCGCTCCAGGTTCGCTATTTCCGTACGGAGCAATTGCAGATTGCCGAGATAGCCCGGTGCCGGCTGATAACCCAGGTTGAAATCCGCCACCGCCGCATCCACCAATCGCACCTGGAAATCGCCCGGAATATCCGCCCCGGCGCTGATAACCAACCGCCTTGCCGGCAACAGCGTCAACGCCGGTGACCTCCCCGCCGGCGGGACCCGTCGGGTAAACACCTCAACCTCACTAATCACCCGGACTGAACGCTGGGAAAGCGGCTCAAACTCCCGGAGCGAAACTATCACATCATCGGCAAACTCCACTCGCAGGGGCAACTCCCGCTGCTCCGGAAACAGATCAACGATCCCCCCGCGTGCCGCCCACTCACCCGGCTCGGTCACCAGGTCAACCCGCTCATACCCTTCGTTGGCAAGCCACTTCAGAAACCCCTCCCGGGTTAATTCCCCGCCACTTTGCAACCGCAGTCCACCCCCGGGGCAACTCCACTCGGGCGCCGGCGCCAACAGGTCAGCTTCTTCAGCCACAATCACGAGCGGCTCATCTCTCCCGCTACGGAGCCGCTCCATCACCACCCGGGAATGGGCGGCAAAAATTACCACCGGCAGTTCCGGATAAATGGTTGCCACATCCTGCCCGATAATCCGGGCGGCACCGCCTTCACTCTGAACAAGAACAACCGGTAACCGCAAAGTATCCGCCAGCCATCCGGCCAGGAGCGCTTGAACCGATCCGGGTACGGCAGCAAGGGCGACCGGACCACGGCTCAATTCTGTCCGAAGATTGTCAAGGTTTACATCAAGGGCAAAACGACGAGCAAGTGCCTCCATAAAACACGAAGGGGGCATAGCCCCCTTCTGATTTCATCACCGCTATTTCTTTTTCTTTGTCGTTGTCTTCTTCTTAGCGGTCTTCTTAGCACATGCCATCGTACCTCCTTTTGTTGGCGTCTCAATCTTATTACATTTGGGCGATTTGTCAAGAAAATCTTCAGGGGTAAATTACACTGCGTGTAGAAACCGAGCCAGTTGCCGAAACAGAACTACCCGAACAAATGTCAACCCCAGGGTGCCCTTGTTTGCTTTTTCCCAACGAACCGTCTTGATTGCCAAAAATAAAACCCGGCAGCGACCTACTCTCCCACGCCGTTACCAGCGCAGTACCATCGGCCCTGGAGGGCTTAACGACTCTGTTCGGAATGGGAAGAGGTGTTGCCCCTCCGGTATCACCGCCGGGAATTTCCAACTCCAAATTTAAGGAGAAGAAGCAAACTGACGACTCAAGCCACACGGCCGATTAGGACCACTCGGCTGAACGCATTACTGCGCTTACACCTGTGGCCTATTAACCTGGTAGTCTACCAGGGGCCTTTAGGGTGGGTCACCTTGCGGCAACCCACGCGGGAGACCTAATCTTGGGAGGGGCTTCCCGCTTAGATGCTTTCAGCGGTTATCCCTGCCGCACTTGACTACCGAGCGGTGCCCTTGGCAGGACAGCTCGTACATCAGAGGTGCGTCCACCCAGGTCCTCTCGTACTATGGGCAGCTTCCCTCAAGTCTCCTACGCCCACGATGGATAGAGTCCGAACTGTCTCACGACGTTC
>FMJZ01027237.1_pt1 | contig 35416 bp, 26 predicted proteins | sample 1987881 | NCBI WGS metagenome assembly FMJZ01 (sample SAMEA4378227, study PRJEB15110) | soil metagenome | biome: soil; feature: Field; material: Soil | place: India | collected 2015-03-11 | depth 0 m
TGAACCAGGTTTTACTTTCCCGGATAGCCGAAGCAAGCGGTGGGTTTTTTATCCCGGCGGAAAGCCTGAATGCGAAATTGGAGTTTAAAGCCGCGGTTTACCAACGTCGGATCGTTTTTGATCCGAGAAGGTTCCCACCTGTTTACGGGTTAGTCGCGGTTCTTTTTTCCTTAGAACTTCTGTTACGAAGGAAAAGGGGGTTGTTATAAACTTTAAATTCTGGCGTGGTCTATTAGTTAGAGCATTTTTGGTTCTGCCGGTGTTGGTTAATGCACAGACCGGCGAACGAATTGCCGAAGGGTTGAAACAGAAGGGGTTGAGTCCGGAACTGGTGGTTTTCCTTGTTGCCACCCTGCCGATAGTTGAGCTGCGGGGGGCGGTCCCAATTGGCAATAATCTTTTTAATCTACCGTTGCCGAAAACGATTTTTCTTTCTGTCACCGGGAATATCCTGCCGATATTTTTGATTCTTTTGCTGTTGGAACGAGCGGTGGTCCTTTTGGGGCATATACCACTATTCAAGCGTTTTTTTGACTGGCTTTTTCAGCGAACCAGAAAAAGGAGCGGAGTAATCGCCAGATTTGAGTTCTGGGGGTTAGTTATTTTTGTTGGTATACCACTGCCGATGACCGGTGCTTGGACCGGAGCGGTTGCGGCAGTGCTTATGGGTATGTCTTACTGGCGGGCGCTTTTCGGCATATTTCTGGGAGTGCTGATGGCGGCGGTAATCGTAACTAGCCTTTCCTTGATGGGATGGTGGGGAGGTATTATTGCCGGCGCAATTATAATGGCGATTGTCTTTTATCAGTGGCTGGGGAACAGAGACCGGCGTCGCCCAACGGATAACTAAATGAAGTGGACAGGTCAGGTTGATAGGTGGGGACCAGTTCCTGTAGAGCCTGTTTTATTGCCGGCGGGGTAAGAAAATCAATTTTTGACTCCAGTTCCGAAAGTTTACCCAGTAATTCTGGATAAGAATAGGAATGAGATATTCTTGCCCGGTAAATACGATTGTGCTCGGTAGCGACCGTCCCTTCTTCCGCGGTAAGCAGTTCTTCAAACAACTTTTCTCCCGGTCGGGTTCCAGTAATGATTATTGGAATGTCAACGTTAGGAGTCAATCCAGCAAGTTCTACCATCCGGTGCGCCAGGTCCCAGATGCGTACCGGATTGCCCATATCCAGAACAAAGACATCGCCGCCTTTACCCATGGCCGCTGCCTGAAGCACCAAAATCACCGCTTCGCTCGTCAACATCAGATACCGTTTCATCTCCGGATGGGTAACGGTGAGCGGCTGGCGTTTGGCAATCGCCTCTCGGAAAATGGTGGAAACACTGCCCCGACTGTCAAGAACATTACCAAATCTGACCGTCAGAATTTTCATATCGTTTAGCCCGTTCATTGCCGCAACAAGCATTTCGCCGAGCCTTTTACTTGCGCCCATAACGCTGGTAGGATTAACCGCTTTGTCGGTGGAGATGTAGATAAAGGTTCGGGTACGGTAGCGAACGGCGGTTTTGGCAACAATGTGACTGCCCAGAACATTTACCTTTATTGCTTCTTCCGGATGAAATTCAAGAATCGGAACGTGTTTGTAAGCGGCGGCATGGAAAACAATCTCCGGTTGGGATTCGGCAAAAACCCTTTCTACCTCCTGGGCATGGGTGATGTCCCCAAGAAACGGGATGATTTTCAAGTTGGGATGGGTGAGGCGAAGTTCTCTTTCAATATAAAACAGGTTGGAGTCATCTCTTTCCAAAAGAATTATCGCTGCCGGATTTAATCGGGCGATTTGACGGCAGAGTTCGCTTCCGATTGACCCCCCAGCACCGGTTACCATTATCCTTCTGCCGGTAAAAGTTTTTCTTATCTGGTTGACATCAATTGTTACCGGTGGTCGCCCGGTGAGTTCGTGAATACAGAGTTTCTCCAGGGCACCGAGGTCAGAACGATCCTCCAGAATATCAACCAGCGAGGGCATCGTTTTTACCTCAACGTCTTTCAAACGGTGGAGACGGGCATAGAAATCCCCCAGACTGAAACCGGGATTGGCTTCCAAAAGCACAAGGACAACCTCAATCCGGTACCGGGCGATTATCGCTTCAATTTCATCAGTCGTGCCCACCACTTCAATTCCCTGTTCGTAGTTACCCACCTGGTCAGGATCAGGAGTAACAATTCCGGCGATAAAGTAGTGGAAATTGCCAAGCCGGCGAAGGATGTTGGGCAAGAAGTAACCGTGACGGGCAGAAATGGCGATGAGGGTTCGTTTGCCTTCTGCCCGGGTGAATAACGGTTCTACCAGAAGCCTTTTACTACCCCGAAATGCGGCAAGAAAGAGAAATAAAACTATGCCGTTCAGAACCGGGCTGGTGGAATTAAGTTCCCGCCACCAGGGAATGGTACGGGCAAGGAAAAGGGCGCTGGTGGTTAAGACAGTACTGGCAAAGATTTTTCTAAGGTCACTGAGGGAAAAAGTTACCCAAGCCAAAGAGTAGTTCCGCAAAAGGATATTGGTGATAATGGTCAGGATAGCGGTTGTTCCGGCAAGGATGGGCAGGCGGGGAGAAAGTATGTTGCCGTTATCGGGGACAAGAAAATTTGCCACAATTGTGGCGATGATTGCCATCACTCCATCGCCGATAAGAAAAAAAGCGCCCCGTCTACTGCCCTTGAATCGCACCAGACGGGCAATGGACGCCTGTAACTGAGAAAGGGTTTCCTGAAGTGTGTAACCGGCGCTAACCGACGATAACGACAATTTCCGCTCCCTCCTTAATTGTATATGAGCAAAGTCCGTGCCAGGTATTCTATTCGGGTGTGTCTTATTAACTATAAGAATTTCTTAACCTTATTACTTCAGCAGGGTTGACGGTTAGATGCGACAGCAAAAATTGGATTAAGAGATTCAGAGCTAACTATTTGAAATACAATGACTAAAAATGTGACACTAACAAAAAAATCGGCTGGCTTAAATTGGTTTTATGCTTTAGTAGGAAACTTTTTGAAGAAACATTCTAACTTTATCACTTTCCTGCGAATTGGGTTCTAATTCTAGAAATTTTGTCAGGTAAAATCGGGCGCTATCCGGTTCCCCTTCCAGGGCGAACACGATTCCTTTGTTTTCAATTGCCGCGGAATATTCTGGATAGTAGGTCAGGCTGAGGTTGAAATCAAATAGAGCGCCGGTAATGTCGCCTTTGGCATAGCGGAGCATGCCACGCCGGTTGATGCTGGCGGCAAATCTGCGGCAGAGATCCTCGGTAGCAACGTCATACCGTCTCAAACTACGATATCTTTGGGGATCCGGGAATGTAAGGTTTGCCGGCGGGTCAATCAGGCTATCATATTGGGGGCGGAATTCATAGGTTAGGCCGTGCAGTTTGAGTCGGAAATTGCGCCATTCTTCAAGATGGTTCCGAAAGTCCCGGGGGAAATAGAAAACCCGGTAAGAGGCGAGACCGGAGAGAAGAATTAATTTAATTTCTGCAATTGTTTTCGTTGCCTTTTCGCCCAAAGAGCGGCCGGTATTTTGATTGCCTTTCTGCCAGAGTTGGCTGGCCAGCAGGAAGGCGGAGTCGGGGATAGGCAAACGGGATTGTAGTTGTTTGAGATACCAGGGAAAAGCGAGGTGATGTTCACTGACTACTGTGATACCGCGGAGGCTATCCGGACCGAGGTTGAACCAGTGAAGAATCTGGACAAGGCTATAGTCATCAGTAAAGAGCACCGCCCGGTCGGGAAGTTCGCTCAATACTGTTCTGCCCAGATCGGAAAGGCTGTGAAAACCGGCACGGTTTTGGCGCGGAAAGGAGACCACTGTCAGGATAAACAAAACGGCACCGATAAGACCTGTAAGCAGGTTGCGCAATTTTTTCTGTTCTAGCCAATGGATACCAAGGCTTAACAAAATAGCAAAAAGAAAGTAAACCGGGAGAAAATAACCTTCTTTGTCCGGGATGTTGTAGGCAAAGACGGCGATGCTCTGAAAGACAGTTCCAATGACTAATGCCACAAGCAACCTCGGTTTCTCGCGGAGGAGGAAAATCGTTCCGGGAATCAAAAGGATCCAGAGGATGTTAAATTGTCGGAACAAAACCCGGAGAAAATCGGTGAACTGGAGGATTAAGTACTCACCACCGCCCGCGAGAAAACGATAACGGTAAACCCCGGCGGTAATATAACTGATGAATTCGGTGATAGAATTCACACCACCCCAAGAAGGCAGGTTCCGGGAGCGAAAGAGAAGGGAGATATAAAGAAGGGGACCAAGCGTCATTAAGACAGCAATGAGCACCCATTGCCAGAATTTAAGCTTGTGGCGCTGAGGGGAAGACAAAAGCACCAGAAAACCGGGTAGAGAGGTGACGATAAAAAGATGGTTGGCTAGTGCCAGACCAAAACTGAAGGCGAAAGGAAAAATGTCTCCAGGCGTCCGTGTCTCAGCGTAACGAATTGCCGCATAGATAGTAAGAGCAAAGAGAAAAACCTGCAGGCTGTATACTTCAATTACCGTTGCCTGCTGCCAGAGTTCAAATGAGGTTGCCCAGATAATAGCACCGAAAAGCGCAGGAGTTGACTTTCGGGTTAGTCGATAAACTATCCAGTAGAGAACAAAAGAAGAACCGGCGGCGGCAAGGGCGGAAACGAAATTGATGCGAAAAGGCAATGACAAAAGCGGAATAGAACGAACAATGTGCAGCAGGAGAAGTAAAAGTGGGTAGCCGGGAGGGTGGGCAAGACCATAAGAGCGGGTGACGACAACAAACTCCGCGCTGTCCAGCCAGTAAATGTCTCTGCAGAGGGTGATCAGGTAAATCAGAAGCGGAAGAAAAAAAGACAGAAACGAAAGGCCGGTACTTGACCGCTCCTGACCTTTCTGGCGCACAGTTAAGTTTAAATACTATCTCTGCTTAGTCAAGGGATTGTAAAGATAAACCTGAAGACAAAATTCGCCGTGCTTCCCGAAATGAATTTTAATTGCTATCCGCTCGGGTTTTTGCTTGAAATTTTAAACCAGTGACAAATTCCAATTTTATCTGTAAATGGGTCGATATTCCGTAAACAGGAACAGCCCGGGGGACGGTGGGGTTTGAAGTAACTATTTGTCCGGCTGTTAGTTGTGAGAACAGGGCGTTAATTCCGGACGGTTTCGGGGTCTTAATAGATGATGGAGATAATTAAGAGTATAAAGAAAGCACTTCGGGCAAGTCGGAACTACAGGTTAAAGGCGCCTTTCGTTTCTCAACTGATGATAGCCCGCTATGAACAGCAGGCATTACTACAGGTATTTATTGACCGGATAACCATGGCAACCATTCAGAAAAATAACTTTGTTCCATTCCATCGGATTTTCTATCTTTCATTTGGTCGGCAGGTTGGTCGGGTTTTTCGGAAACAACAGGGTGGTGGGATAGGGCAGGAATTGAATAGGATTCGGAATAAATGGCTAAAGTACGGCTTAGACCTTAAACTATTGGTGCTGATTGAAAAACGGGTGATTGCCGGGTTGAGTTCAGCAAATCCATTTTGGTTTCGCGAACAATAATTGAAAGAGACCGATAGCGGCGGTCAGGGTGTTTGTTTTGAGACAATACCTGCAGCGAGTTGACCGCAGCCGGCAAGTATTTTTGTCCCTTTGCTTTTGCGAATGGTGACGGCGTGCGGGAGAAGTGAATACAGGATGCGGGCGAATTTTGTCACCGCCGCCGGTGAAGGCGGTTGGAAAGAAGTTCCGGGAAACGGGTTGAATGGAATGAGGTTTAGCTTGCAGGGGATATTTTTTAGAAGCAAGGCGATCTGACGGGCGTGTTCCGGCAGGTCATTGATTCCTTTGATTAAAACATATTCAAATGTTACCCGCCGTCCGGTGGTCCTGACGTAGTGGCGAATTACCGACAGCAGTTCTTTAAGCGGATAGCGACGGCTGATGGGCATCAGTTCGGAACGGGTTTTATCGTCAGGGGCATTGAGGGATATCGCCAGCCGCACCTGAAGGGGAAAACGGGCAAGCTGTTTAATGCCTTCAGGAACGCCCGCGGTGGAGATTGTTATGCGTCGGGCACCGATCCGTAGGCCGTAGTTGGAATTGATAACCTGTATTGCCGCAATAACCTCATTGAAGTTAAGTAGCGGCTCACCCATACCCATAAACACGATGTTAGAAGGTGTTATCCCGGTAGTAACAGCAACCGCCTGAATTTGTTCTACGATTTCAAACCAGGCGAGATTGCGCCTGAATCCCAGCCGGGCGGTGGCACAGAATTTACACCCCAGAGCACAGCCTACCTGTGTTGAGACACAAACGGTCCGACGGTCTTCTTCCCGGATGAGAACCGACTCAATCCGGTTACCATCGGAAGTGGGAAAGGTGAATTTAACCGCACCGTCCTCACTTTGAATAACTTTTTCTGGAATCAACCGGGAGATAATGAATTCGTCCTGAAGTTGAGTGCGAAACTGTTTGCCCAGGTTGGTCATCTGGTCAAAACTGGTGGCGTTTTTCTGCCAGAGCCAGACGAAGAGTTGTTGCCAGCGATACTTTTCCCAGCCCCTTTTTTCCCCGAGTTGACGTAGTTGTTCCGAAGTAAAAGTTTTGATATCGATCATTGGTTATTCCGGACGGAGCGCGATATTTAGTGCCAGACCGACCATCATTGTTGCAACAACAAGAGAGGAACCTCCGTAGCTGATAAATGGGAGCGGGATACCGGTGACAGGCAGGAGACCGAGTAGCATTCCGATATTAACAAACATCTGATAGCCGATGATGGCGGCGAAGCCGACGCAGATAAGCGCACCCTGCTGGTCACGGCTGCGATAGGCAATGGTAAGAAAACGGTAAATGAGAATTCCAAAAAGGGCCAGGAGAATTAGTCCTCCGATGAGCCCGGTCTCTTCGGCAATAGAAGAAAAGATAAAGTCGGTGTGGCGGTTGGGCAGGAAACCAAGTCGCTTCTGGGTGCCGTGGAGAAACCCTTTGCCGAAAATCCTTCCCGAACCAATGGCAATCTGAGACTGGATGGCATTCCAGCCCATTCCATGAGGATCAAACCAGGGGGCAAAAAAACTGAATAATCTTGCCCGCTGGTAGTCTTTGAGCATTGACAGCACAATAGGGGAGAGGAGGCCGAATACCGAACCGGTGGCGAGGGCCAGAACCGCCCGCAAGATTCGCATCCGGAGAAATACCACTATCGCCAAAATAACAAAAAAGGGAACCCAGAGATAAAAGGAAAATCCTGCAGTAAAAGAGATAAAGGGCATGAAGAGCAAAAAGATATGGAGGGGACGCAGTCCCTGCCAGTAAAGCATGGCGGCAAATGGTGGTACCAGACAGAGCGATGTGCTTAAGTCTGGTTCCAGAAGAATAAGGGTGAACGGCAGAAGAATGAGCAAAGCAGGACCAGCGACGGTGGAAAAGTTAAAATCAAGTTGAGGGATACCTCCAGTTTTATTCAACGACCGTTTGTAACTGATGTATTTGGCGAGCATTATAACGGTGGCAAGTTTGGCAAATTCGGACGGTTGGAAAGAAAATGCTCCCAAATTAAACCAACGTCTGGCACCCGGACCAGTTCCAAAGAGAGCAACGGCAACAAGTAAAATAAGTGTGATGGTGTAAATCACTTCGGTTAAACCATAGAGAATCCGACGGGGGATAAACATAGTCCCCACAAGGCCGGCGAGTGCTATCGGTGTCCAGAAAATCTGGCGGAGAAAGTGCCGGCTTTCGCCCGCGGAGTAGATAGCAGCAAGCCCGATAGCAATTAAAACCACAGTAACGATAAGAAGGGGAAGATCGAGTCTTTTCATTCTAATGAAAAGTAACTCCGAATGAGTTTACCAACAATTGGTGCTGCTACGGCACCGCCATGTCCGGCATTTTCTATCAAAACCGCAAATACCACCTCAGGTTTATCGGCTGGAGCATAACCGACAAACCAGGCGTGGTCAGGCCGGGGAGGATTCTGCGCGGTGCCGGTTTTCCCGGCAATCGTAATTTCTCCGAGGTGCGCCGCTCGGCCAGTGCCGTATTCCACAACCCGGGTAAGTGCCTTTTTTATCTGATTCAGGTGTTCCGGATTCAGTTTAACTGTGGAAGCTACTGGTTGAACTAATTTATTCCGGATTCCGGCTGAATCAAGCCGGAAGACCAAAAATGGGTGAAAATAAACACCGTTGTTGGCGATGATGGCGTAAGTTAAAGCAAGTTGAAGGGGAGTGAGAAGAATCTCCCCCTGTCCGATGGCGAAGTTGAGCAGGACACCGCGGGTCCATTTGCCCTTACCATAGCGTCGGTCAAGGAAATCTCGGGACGGTATATTGCCGGATATCTCACCAGGAATATCAATACCGGTATGCTGGCCAAGTCTGAACCGCTGGCAAAAAGCCCCAAGACTGTCCAGATTTAACTTCATCCCCAACTGATAAAAGTAAACATTGCAGGATTGTTCAATTGCGCCCAGCAGGTTAAGCCGACCGTGTGTGGACCAGCATTTAAATGTACGGTTACCGTAGCGCAAGGACCCGGTGCAGGGCGAAAAATAGGATTGAGGGGTTATTAGATTTTCTTTGAGGGCGGCAAGGGCAACAAGCGGTTTAAAGGTACTTCCAGGAGGATAGGCACAGCCAATCACCCGATTGAGAAATGGTTTCGCCGGGTTGTTTGTCAGGGCCCGCCAGGTTGCTGGTTTAATCGGGGAAAGGAAAAGATTGGGGTCAAAGCCGGGACGGGAAAACAAACACAGGACGGCGCCGGTTTTAAGTTCCAATCCGATCACCGCCACCCGCTCATAGCCCCGGGTGAGTTCTTCGGCCAGAGATTGAAGGCGATGGTCAATTGTTAAATACAGATCCTTACCAGGAACCGGTGGCTCCGGTCTTTTTTCCGGAAGCGGCCCGATTTCCCTACCCCGGACATCAACTTCAACGAACTGATACCCGTCTTTACCCCGAAGGTGTTTTTCATAACTGGCTTCAATCCCGGTTCTGCCAATAAAGTCCGTCCGACGGTAAGTTGTGTCCTGCGCGAGTTCTTCATTATTGACTTCACCCAGATGACCGATTACATGAGCATAGAGTTCACCATAAGGGTAAGTTCGTACCGGTTCAATCCGTACGAGGACACCGGGAAGACGAAAGTTGTTTTCTTCTATCCGGGCAACGGTAGCAAAGTCAGCATTGCGATAGATGTTTATCGGAGAAGGGAATGCAGCAATAGGCTCAAGACGGCGCCGGAGTTCATCAAGTGGTTGATTTATAATCCGGGCAAGAAGGGCAAGGGCGGTATCATTGGTTTCGGTGGGAATAACCGCAATTGTAAACGAGGGACGGGAATCGGCGATAATCGTACCGTTGCGGTCAAAAATTCTACCTCGGGGAGCAGGCAGAACGATTTTCCGGATGCGGTTGCGATCGCTTAACCGGGTATAACGGGCGCCCTGAACAACCTGAAGATAAAACAGTCGCAAAGCAAGAATAAGGAGCAGGAACAGGGTTATCTCGGTGAGTCGTTTTAAGCGCGTTTTCATTTTGTCCCTTTTCGATAGAACAGAGGCACAAGTACCGGATCAATAAATGGACTTAAGACAAGAGTAAGAACGAATGAAATCAGGATGGATAACCCGGTTAACATGCCCCCTCCGAAAACCAGCGGCACACCGGTTTTTAGGACCAGGGCGAACAAGGCAAAAAGAATATTATGCCAGCGGGTACGATAGAAAAGGTTGCGAATCAGCGCAATGGTGTAGGCGGTAACGCCCAGGGTAATGGTGTGAGCGCCAAAGGTTACCGGGGCAACAAGGTCAAGACAGAATCCGGCAAAGACACCGAGAAGGGCGGCGATGAGTCGGTTTTCGTGTAGGGCAAAAAAAATCAGGACGAGGACAATAAGATCTGGTCCGATCGGGATGAGCGCTATCTGAATAACAAAAATGAGGTAGATGAATAGAAAGGCAAAAAGTTGCCGCATTATTCCGGGACGGTGATTTCTACGGGGTTGAGGTTATCCAGCCAATCCTGACGGAATAAAGCGGGGAGGCTTTCAGGAACTCGCAGAATAAACACCTGTTCTAAACGACCAATATCGGCAAATGGTTGGACAAAAATTGGCCTAAACAGTGCATCGGATTGGTCATCTGTTCGGACCACATAGCCAACCTTAAGTCCTTTCGGAAACACGCCGCCCAGACCGCTGGTTATGATGGAGTCACCGGGTTGAAAATCGGCATTTTTAGCCGTATAATCAAGCAAAAGCATACCATCTGGACCGGGACGGGCAAGCGCCAGATCCCGGGAGCGAATACTGGTTACCACCATCCGGAAATCGGGTTCAAATAGAGTCTGAACTAGCGCCTGGTTAAAAGTGGTGGCGATTACCCGACCGACAACGCCATCGGGAACCAGGGCTACCGCTCCGTTATGGACACCGTCACGGGTTCCCCGGCTGATGATAAGATATCTTCTCAGGGTAGTAATATCACGGGCGATAATCGGTGCCCGGATAAGCGATAAAAAGGACGGCGAAACTGCAACTTCCTGAGTCCGGACAAGGAAGTTGAGCCGGGCGTTTTCTAATGCCAGTTCTGCCGCGATCTGGGAAAGCCGGATTTTTTCCCGGTTAGTGGTAATGATGGTGGAACGTACCGCAGCGATACCCCGAATAGGCAAAAGTAAACCGGTTGCGGGCAACTGGGTGATTTTTAATTTCACCTGCCGGGGTAAAAGGGCGCAAACCAGCGCGCCGGCTAAAATTGACCAGATAAAACGGTCTTGCCAGTTACCGAATCTTTTCTGGGGCATTTACCGATCTTGGGAGCGTCTTTCATTCCCTTCTATTTGGTGCGGAGAATCAACTTCTCGTTCCCACCGATGTTTTCCAGAATTCTGCCGGCGCCCCGGACTACGCTCTCAATGGGATTTTCAGCGACATATACCGGCAAGTTGGTTTCTTCTTTTACCAACAGATCAAGTCCCCGCAGAAGGGCGCCGCCACCACACATATAAATTCCACGGTCTACGATATCAGCCGCCAGTTCTGGCGGTGTCTTCTCTAATGCCAGACGGACCGCATCAACAATCAGAGAAACCGGTTCTTCAAGTGATTCCCGGACTTTAGTGGATGTTATTCGGATAGTTTTGGGAATACCGGAAACCAGGTCTCTGCCTTTTACTTCCATTGTTTCTTCAGCACCGGTGGCATAAGCAGAACCGATGGCAATTTTGATGTTTTCCGCAGTTTGTTCCCCGATAATGAGATTATAGTTCTTCTTTATGTAGTTGATTATCGCATCGTCCATTTCATCGCCTGCTACTCGGATTGATGCAGCGTTCACCACCCCGGAGAGTGCCACAACCGCAATTTCGGTTGTCCCACCACCGATATCAATCACCATGTTGCCGGTCGGGGCGTCGACCGGGAGTCCTACTCCGATTGCTGCGGCAATCGGTTCTGATACCAGGTAGATTTCCCGGGCACCGGATGCCTCAACCGAATCCCGTACCGCCCGCTTTTCTACCTCAGTGATTCCCGATGGTACGCAGACAATAACCCGGGGCCGGACAAACAGTTTTTTCCGCTGGACCATCCCGATGAAAGTTTTGAGCATTATTTCCACCATTCCGAAGTCGGCGATAACGCCGTCCTTCATCGGGCGAACCGCCTTGATTCCTTCTGGGGTTCTGCCTAGCATTCTTTTTGCTTCTGTTCCAACGGCCACCACCTCGTGGGTTATCTCATCAACAGCAACAATAGACGGCTCACGGAGTTGAATGCCTTTACCGCGAACATAAATCAAAGTTGAAGAGGTCCCGAGGTCAATGGCGATGTCGTTGACGAACCGCTCAGTAATGCTCCGGAAAAAAGTGTTAATACTCACCTCATAGCCTAATCTAAACGGTCTCGTAAGTCAAGTTTATTCTCTTTTACCGGTAAATGATGGGGTTAAATGCAACACGAAACCTTAACCGTTTTCTTGACTCAGGGTTTGGCTTTTTTATAATCGAAAAGCTTTTAAAGGTTATGGCACTAAAACGCTATCAACGAACCGGGGTGCTGCAAAAGGCGGATTTGCGGCCTGGCTGTTTTTTGCCATCAAGTGAGCGTTTGAAAGCCGGACCAGTGGTAGTTGTGGAATGTGTGGAAAATATTCCCTGTAATCCCTGTGCTTATGCCTGCCCCCGGAAGGCAATTACTGTAGCCAATCTGACGGCGACGCCACAAGTTGATTTTTCCCGTTGTAACGGTTGTGGTTTATGTGTTGCCCGATGTCCGGGACTGGCGATATTCGTGATAAATTTAACCTATTCCCCCAAAGAAGCTACCGTTACGATGCCTTATGAGTTGCTTCCGGTCCCCGAGCCAGGTGAATCGGTTATCGGTCTTAATCGTGAGGGGAAACGAATATGCAGTGCCCGGGTGGTAAAAGTGCTAAATACTAGAGTGCAGAACCACTGTGCGGTAGTAACGGTAGCTGTCCCCAGGCGTTTCTGGAATGATGTTCGGGCAATTAAACTGAACAGAGGAAAGCGATGATGCCAGTTTTATTTGCCAGCATTTTGTTGGGAATGACACCCCAGTTACCCCTGTCAATTGCTACCACCGACAAGGCTCTGGCAGTGTTTGCCAATCCCGCTGGTTTAGGAACCAATCGGGGCTGGGAACTGAATTGCTTTTATAACTTTCAACGGCGGCAACTCCTTGATAACAGTACCCTTGTTTTTGCTGCCGGTCCAATGGGTGTTTTTATTGAACCCAGGCCATTGCGTTTTGGTGGCGGAGCGGGAATAAAACAGGACAATCTTTTTTTCGGCATCCGGTTTATTCGAGACAGTATCAATTACTGGGATGTGGGTACGCTTTTCCGTCCGGCAAAATGGCTTTCCTTGGGAATACTCTGGCAGAATTTAAATCGTAACGGCGGCCGATTGAGTGCGGGCGCCGGTTTAAGACCTTTTGGTAACCGATTCACCGTTTTTGCCGAAAGTTACTTTAGTCCAATAGAACCATTTTTAGGGTTCCAGGTGGAACCGATTGCCGGGATTAGTATTTCCGGAAGGGTAAAGGTTCGTCAGATTAAAGAAGCACAGTTTGTTGCCGGAATGGCCATCAATCTAGGAAGGATCGGTTTCGGGATCGTTAGCTCACCCCGGTTACGCGAGGCGGGAGGACAATTGCGGATAACTCAGGAATGGCAACGCTCAGTTATACCACCCATGCCCCGCTACTTGGAAGTAAAAATTGCCGAGCCGGTTGTAGACCAGAAACCCGGTTTCAGCCTAACCGGAGGATCTAAATTCCGTTTAACCTATCACTTACTTGATTTGTTGAAAAAAGCCAAGGCCGACCCTGCTATTACCGGCATCGTTGTGAAACTGGAAGACGAGGGGTTGGGTTTTGCTCAGGCACAGGAGCTTCGCGATGGTATACTTGATTTCCGGCAATCCGGGAAACGACTGTGGGTTTACGCTGCTGACCTCGGAATGACGGGATTTTACCTCGCCTCAGCCGCAGACCGAATTGTGCTTCATCCTCTGGGTGGCGTAGTTATTCCCGGCGTCGCCGTCCAAACAATTTTTCTCAAAGGAACTCTTGATAAGCTGGGGGTAAAACCCGAAGTCTATCGCTATGGGAAATACAAGAGTGCCGTAGAAACATTCACCGAAGAATCACTGAGTGATGCCAACCGGGAACAGCTCCAGGCGTTGGTTAACGGTATTTACGATGAGTTCATCAGCGCTGTGGGCTCCGGCAGAAACATCAGCAGTGCCGATATGGACAGTCTGGTGGGCAGAGCTTTTTTCCGTGCCGATGAGGCGCAAAGAGCAGGTTTGATTGACATTGTCTGCTATGAAGACGAACTGGATTCCATTTTGAAGAAGGAATTTAAAGGGGGACGGAAAACCCCCGAAAGGTGGTTAGTTGCTAAAAAGGAGTTTTCTGACCGTTGGGATGAGCCTCTGGAAATTGCTGTGCTATATGCCTCCGGGAGTATTATTCAGGGAGAATCCGGGACCGATTTTTTTACCGGCGAACAGCGGTTGGGGGCAACCACCCTCTGTGAGCTCATCAGAAGGGTACGGGATAACAAGAAAGTGAAGGGGGTAGTCCTGAGGGTTAATTCTTCTGGCGGCGACGGTTTTGCTTCTGACCTCATCTGGCGGGAACTGGAACTGCTCAAAAAGAAGAAACCCTTGATAGTATCAATGGGGGCAATGGCAGCATCGGGTGGCTATTACATTTCCTGTGGTGCCGATCAAATATTTGCCCAGCCGACAACAATTACTGGCTCTATCGGGGTCTTTGACCTCCGTTTGATTACCGAGGGACTTTACAATAAGTTAGGAATGCGGCGTCAGACAGTAAAACGGGGAGAACACGCCGACGCCCTTTTAAACACACGAGATTTGAATCCGGTTGAGGATTCAATTTTTCAAAATCAGGTTGAGTGGTTCTACCAGCAGTTTGTAGAAAAGGTGGCAAAAGGACGAAATCTTTCATCCCTGCAAGTGGATTCGGCTGGACAGGGAAGGGTGTGGCTGGGACGAGATGCCTACAGGTTACGGCTAGTAGATTCTCTCGGCGGGTTGTTGCCAGCAATTGATTACTGCCAAAAGCAGGCCAGACTGAAGGGGGATTATCGTCTGGTTTTTTACCCTCAACCCAAATCCGACTGGAGCGCCGTTCTGTCTAAACTGTTGTCCGGGGTATTGTTTGATTTTCTGAGACGATGAGACCTTCAAAACGGAAGGTAATTATCTGTCGTTGTGAAGAGGTCACCGAGGCAGAAGTACGAGCGGTTATCCGAGCCGGGTATCATTCCTTAGAAGAAATAAAGCGAATACTCAGAACCGGTATGGGGCATTGTGGGGGAAGGGGTTGTTTGAAAGTAATCGCCCGTTTGATTGAAGAAGAAACCGGTATCCCTGTCGCTGCCCAGAGATTTCCTCCATCAAGACCGCCATTAAAGCCGTTGCCATTAGGTCTGCTTGCTGCTTATGAAAAACCAGAAAACCGCTGATGTGGTAATAATTGGGGCCGGTATCATCGGTGCTGCCACCGGTTATTATCTTGCCAAACGGGGATGTAAGGTTATTGTAATGGAAAAACGGTTTCCCTGTTTTGGTTCCACCGGTCGGTGTATTGGGGGTATCAGGGCGCAGTTCAGTCACGATTTAACTATCAGAATAATGTTGAAGAGCATCGCGATGTTTCAGACACTGGACCGAGAGCTGAGAGAAGACATTGAATGGTATGCCGGAGGGTATCTGTTTCTGGCTTTTGATGAACAAAGAAAAAAATCATTCCTTCAGGCAATAGCAATCCAGAGGAAATATGGATTAAATGTTACTTTTGTCTCTCCAGACGAGTGCTGTCGAATTGTGCCGGGGTTAAACCCGGAAGGGTTAATCGGCGGCGCGTGGTGTCCTACTGACGGTCAGGCAAATCCGTTTAAGGTAACTTATGGTTACCTAAACGGAATAAAACGTTTTGGTGGTAAACTGCTGGTAAACACAGAGGCGGTGAAAATAAATACCGAAAGAGACCGGGTTGTTTCGGTGGTTACCGACAATGGGGAGGAGATTTCTACTCCGACAGTTCTGAACGCGGCTGGCCCTTGGGTAAAGGAGGTGGGTGCATTGGTCGGCGTGGAGATACCGGTTTACCCTGATCGCCACGAGGCACTGGTGACCGAAGCAGTGGAGCGGTGTTTGGAACCAATGCTTGTGGATTATCGTCCGGATGGCTGTTATTTTGTTCAGCATTACGGAACCGGACATTTCATCGGCTGTTATACGCCGGTGCCGATTGTTCCAGGAGACCGGGTTGATGCGTCGGATGAGTTTATTACCGAAATGCCACGTAGGATGGTCAGACTTCTGCCTAAATTAGGCGAAGTTAAGGTGCTCCGTCACTGGGCTGGTTCGTACGAAATGAGTCCGGACGGTAATCCTATTTGTGGCAAAACGCCGGTTGATGGTTTTTATGTTGCGGGAGGAATGAGCGGACACGGATTTATGTTCGGTCCAGCGATCGGTGAATTGATGGCAGAATTGATAATCACTGGAAAATCATCAATTGACATTAGCGAATTTAGTCTTGAACGAGATTGGACAAAAGCAGAGGCAATGAAATGAAGACGAGGGTACATCAGCAAAATTTAATCGGTATCCGACGGGAAGACAAAAATATTTGGGAGCGACGTGTTCCCTTAACACCAAATCAAATTCGTCGTTTGATTAAAGAGTTTGGTATTAAATTCGTTGTCCAGAGTTCAGCGATAAGGGCTTATTCAGATGAAGATTTTCGCCAGGCGGGAGCCGAGGTGTGCGAAGAAATATCTGACTGTCCGATAGTTTTAGGGGTAAAAGAAATGCCCGTAACATTTTTTCGTCCCGGAGGCACATACCTCTATTTTGCCCACGTAATCAAAGGGCAAAGGCAAAACATGGAGATGTTAAAAAGACTGATGGAGTTGGAGTGTTCGTTAATTGAGTACGAGAAGGTTACCGATGACCAGGGGAGAAGGCTTCTTTTTTTCGGCCGATTTGCCGGAATTGCCGGAATGATTGATACACTTGCCGGAATGGGGAGGAGGTTAAAATTTCTCGGATTGGAAACCCCTTTTGTAAAGGTTAAACAGGCCCATGAATATGTAAGAGTTAAGGAGGCACTGACGGCAATTAATTCCGTTGGCGAACAGGTAAGGAAGGTCGGGTTACCAGTTAGCATATCGCCGTTAGTAATTGGCGTCACTGGCTATGGAAATGTCGCCCGGGGGGTAAAGGAAGTTTTAACTGCCTTGGGAACAAAAGAAATAAAACCCGCCGATTTGCCGGCATTGCTCGGGAGTGGTAACCGATTTAATGTTTATCAGGTCACTTTTCGAGAAGAAGATATGTTTGAACCCAAAGAGGCCGGACGCCAATTCAACCTTAATGAATATTATACTCAACCGGAATTATATCGCTCAAATTTTGAACGCCACTTACCGTATCTCTCGGTTCTGGTTAATTGTATTTACTGGGACAACCGCTACCCCCGACTGGTGACAAAGGATTATCTCCGGCAGAAGTTTATTGATAACGATTTAAGGTTAATAATAATCGGCGATATTTCCTGCGATATTGAAGGTTCAATTGAGGCAACGGTTAAAGCGACCAATCCGGGGGCACCGTTTTTCGTTTATCATCCCTTGACGGAGAAGGTAACCGATGGTGTTGTTGGCGATGGAATTGTGCTAATGGCGGTTGACAATTTACCCTGTGAGCTGGCGCAGGACGCCTCAGAGGAATTCGGAGAGGCGCTGGTTCAATTTATCCCGGCAATCGCCCGCACCGATTTTCAGGCTCCATTAGACCGGTTGGAACTACCCCCACCAATCAGAAGGGCTTTGATCCTTCATCAAGGGAAACTGACTCCAGACTACAGGTATCTTGAAAAATTTATAAAAGAAAGGATTTGATTTATGAAGAGGGTGCTAATTCTTGGCGCCGGTCTTGTATCAAGGCCAATGGTTAATTATCTGCTGCAGTTACCTGATGTGGAAACGAACGTAGCAACCCGGACAGTAAAAAAAGCCGAAGAGTTAATTGGAGGACACCCAAGAGGGAAAGCGATCCCATTGCTAATTGAGGATGAAACAAATTTACATAAGTTAGTTCAAGAAGCGGATGTGGTGGTAAGTCTCCTGCCCTATATTTATCATCTCAACGTCGCCCGGCACTGTCTAGAGCTGAAGAAACACCTGATAACTACGTCTTATGTAAGTGAACAGATGCGGAGCCTACACGATGCGGCAAAAAAGGCCGGCGTACTTTTCCTGAATGAAATTGGCCTTGACCCGGGAATTGACCACATGTCGGCAATGGCGATTATTGAACGAGTAAAGGACAACGGTGGTCGGATAATCAGTTTTGTTTCTTCCTGTGGTGGGCTACCCGCTCCGGAAGCCAATAATAACCCCCTGGGCTATAAGTTCTCCTGGAGTCCGAAGGGAGTATTGATGGCCGGAAGGAATGAAGCCCGTTTTCTAAAAAACGGAGAAGAAAAAGTTATCCCGGGTAACCGGCTTTTTGCCTCATACTGGAAATCGCAGATACCGGGTGTCGGTGAGTTGGAAGTATATCCCAATCGCAACTCATTGCCCTACATTGATCTTTATGGATTGAAGGGAATTAAAACGATGATCAGGGCTACTTTGCGCAACCCGGGTTGGTGTGAATTTATGAATGCGATAGTAAACCTAGGATTAATAAAAGACGACCGGGTGAGAAACGATATCGCCAGACTAACCTATGCCCGTTGGCTGCGTGAGTTCGTCCCCGGTACCGGAAATTTACGGAGCGATGCGGCACTACAGTTGGGGGTACCCGAGGACCATCCGGTTATTCAAAAACTGGTCTGGTTGGGGCTCTTTGAGGAAAAAACAATTCCCCTGGCGACTGGCAACAACGTTGATATACTTGCTCAGTTAATGGTTGAACGAATGTCGTACCAACCTGGGGAGAGGGATATGATCGTTCTCCACCATCAATTTGATGTAGAATATCCGGGACGGCCGGGAGAAAGAATAGATTCTACTTTAGTGGATTTTGGGATCCCGAACGGAGATTCAGCCATGGCTCGAACGGTAAGTTTGCCGGCAGCGATTGCGGTCCGGATGCTTCTGGAAGGCAGATTACCGCTTAGCGGAGTGCAGATTCCAGTGATAAAAGAAATCTATCAGCCGATTCTTGCTGAGCTGGAGACGCTAGGAATCAAATTTCAGGAACAAACGGCAATTATTAGTTAAGGGTTTCCCTCCATAGAAAATTCCGGCAAACCGAACCAAAAGCCGGTTTTCAGTATGGAATCTATTTCCGCTTGAATTATTTCAATATGAGTTTGTTCTATTCCGGCAAGCCGCCGGAACAAATTTTGCGCGGAATGCGATTGTACTGTTGCCGCCTGTTGCAAGTAAAAATTTCGTGCCGAATTCTCCAGTTCCAACGCGGTTTGAAGAGCGGATAGTTCATTTTGTCCATTACTGCCTTTGATTCTAATACTTTTGTCTGACAATTTAGGAACCAACTGCTCCAGCCCTGAATAAAAGGGGGTAAAATTGGCCCATTCTCTACGTTTCTGGAGAGCACGGACGTTTTCTTCGAGGACCTGCCAGTGATGGTATTCATCCAGTGCCAGTCTGATGAACATATTTTTACCGCTGGTGTCCTTTGTCTGCCAAGCAAAATTGAGATACTGTCTCAGGCTTTCTTTCTCGGCCTCAATCGCTAGGGCGAGAATCGCCGTTTCTGTTTCGGTATCCATATTCATCTGTTTTATTTTACCCATACAATTAACTAATGCAAGCGGGTGTTGACTTTAAGCTATTGATAGAATAAAATGTAAACGGTGATGCGCCCGTAGCTCAACTGGATAGAGTGCCGGACTACGAATCCGTAGGTTGCGCGTTCGAATCGCGCCGGGCGCAGTGGAAAAGGAGAATAGTGATTAATTATTCCACCGATGAAAAGTGGATGCGGGTTGCACTGACAGAAGCTGAAATCGCTCTTAAAGAAGGAGAGGTTCCGGTTGGTTGCGTGGTGGTCAAGGATGGGGCGATCATTGGCAGAGGCCACAACCGGGTTGAAACGCTTAAAGACCCTACCGCTCACGCCGAAATACTGGCTTTAACTGCGGCGGCCGCAACTTTAAATAACTGGCGCTTGAACGAGGCCACGGTATATATTACAATTGAACCCTGTTTGATGTGTACCGGGGCATTAATTCTGGCAAGACCCAGAAGAGTTGTATTTGGAGCTCGCGATGAAAAATTTGGCTGTCTGGGTTCGCAGTACGATATCGCCAGGGATAACCGATTTAATCACCGTTTAGAGGTTCAGGAAGGAATACTGGCGTCAGCAGCGGTAGAATTGCTCCAGAAGTTCTTTCAAGAAAGACGAAACTCAAAAAAATCTTCATGATGTTAGTGAGGAGAGATGGCCGAGTGGACGAAGGCGCGTGACTCGAAATCACGTATACCCTTTAAGGGGTATCGGGGGTTCGAATCCCTCTCTCTCCGTTACCTTTCAAAGTAAGGGGTGATTAATTTGAAAAGACTTATCCCGTTTATTTTGTTTGTCGGCGTAATAAGTTTCCCCAACGCTGGTTTTGCCGATAGACTTACCATTGTTCGCCAAAAAGGGACGAACCGAAAGCGAACAATTGATCTCAGCAAAAGATTGGTCCCGGCGGTTACCGTAATGCAAAACCAGACTGCGCCTTTTGCCAGATTTCGGTTTCAACCAAATGCCCGAGACATTGCCCGGATACAAAGGTTGCGAAGCGGTCAGGTTGATACAGTTCGGGTTTTGTGTCTGCGCGTTGAATTCGTGGAAGATACTACCCCTTTAACAACCGGAAACGGCAAAATGGATACTTTGGGGTTTCTCTCGCCAGATTCCGGGCTTTTTTACGACCCACCCCATTTTAAAAGTTATTTTGAAAGACAGATGGAAGGATTACGGAATTACTATCTCGCTCAATCCTTAGGTAAATTATATATTGACTTTCGGGTAATGCCCGAGGGGGAAAAGGCGGCTTATCAGTTACCCCGCCAGATGCAATTCTACGGGGATACCACTTCTTATGAAGGGATTGAGATGGGACTGGTAAGGCTGATGTATGATGCCTTTAAAATTGCCGACCGGGACCCGCTAATCAACTTCAGCGATTATGACGAGTATATTATCTTTCATGCCGGGAGTGGTCTTCAAGCGGATTATGCTGTTGATGGCAAATTAGATAGTCCCTATGACCTCCTGGCCGGAGAAATACCTCCTGGTGCGATTGAAGCATACCTGGGAGTGCCTTATATTTTGGTAGAAGAAGGAAGAACGAGGATTGAACAGGCAACAGTTCTACCCGAAATGATGCGACAGGATACCCTGACCGACAGAGGGGAGACCAACCTTGCCGGTATGGTAGGCTTGGCCGGGACGCTGGCACACGAATTTGCCCATCTCCTGGGGGCTTATGACCTTTATGATGTTACCGGGGTAACAATGGGGGTGGGTGCCTGGAGTTTAATGGGTTATGGGGGGTGGCTGGGTGATTATGGTGCCGGGGCTCCCCCCGGTGTAATTCCCGCCTTTCTTGATGCCTATACTCGGATTAGATTAGGATTTATCGATCCGGTAGTAGTTAATGTGCCACGGGAATCAATTCCGATTTACGCTGCTGCGGTTGATACCGGTTTTTTCTCCGTGCGCCCGGATAGCACCTTTGCCTATGTTATAAAAATTCCGGTCAATGCCAACGAATACTTCCTTCTGGAAAATCGCCAAACTGATATCCGCAAGCCCGATACGATTATTGTGGATGTTGAGGACGGTGTGCTGATTTCTGTAGAATCAAATGAGTATGATTTCTTTCAGCCCGGTTCCGGTATTTTAATCTGGCACATTGACGAAGCGGTAATCGCTGATTACGGTCCTTATAATGCCATTAATATCTTCCCCGAACATAAGGGAGTTGACTTAGAAGAAGGTGATGGTATCCAGGATTTTGACGTTCCTTACTGGGAAACTTATAATCCTCAATACGAAATTTACGGCTACAAATATGACCCATTTTCCAAACAGGGGTACAATGACCGTTTCAACGCCCGGACCAATCCCAATACCGACAGTTATACCGGCAGGACATTTTTGAGGGTAGACGTTCTGGGTGTCAGAGACACGATAGACCGATTAAAAGACACGGTGATTTTTATCGGAGTAAACTGGGATCTCTATCAGCCGGGTTTTCCTGTTGACCAAGGAAGGGGTTCTCGTTTTCTTTCGGCGGTTACCGCGGACATCAACGGTGACGACACATTAGAGATTATAGTTATTGACAGTGCCGGTCAGGTAAGTATCTGGAAATCTGATGGCCGGGGTTACCGATACCCCAACGGGGCGTTTGTAAACATCGGCGCCGCTGCGGCTGCCAATTTAGCAGTTGGCGACATTGCCCCCAATAGCGGACTGGAGATAGTTACCGTCGGTACTGACAGAAAAATACGGGTTTACGCCGCTACCGGTCAGAGTATTGCCGTAATCGCTACCGCCGACCGGATAACCGTTGCTCCAACACTTGCCGACATTAACGGTGATGGATTAAAAGATATTATTTTGGGCTCAACAGACATGCGGCTTTATGCCTGGAACTATCGGGGTGAATCTTTACCCGGTTTCCCGGTGTTTATTGGCTCGGAAATAAGGGCGCCGGTAGCGATTACCGATACCTTGACCCCCCGAATTGTACTTATTACCGGCGACAGCCGACTGTTTCTCATCAATCCGGATGGAACAGTGGCTTCCGGTTTCCCGCTTGTTTTAGGTGTTTCACCGTTTTATGCTGTCGCCCAACCGGTGGTGGCAGATTTTGACCGCGATGGCGTTGTAGAAATAGCAGTGGTAGCCGGCGGCGAGCATCATTATCGTCTTTATATCGTAGAGCAAGACGGCACAGTTACCTATACCTCGCGGGAACTGGTGGAACACCCATTTTACGGCACGCTCGCGGCAGACGATTTAAACCGGGACGGGTATCTGGACATTATTGTTGCCTCCCGATATAAAATATTTGCCTTTAACCGTAATGCCACCCTGCTTACAAATTATCCATTTCTTAACGAGTCCACTTATGTTAAACGGGAACTTGCTGGCAACTGGATAATTACCTATGATGTACCGTTTGAATTTTATTCTTCACCGGTCCCCGCTGATCTGAATAATGACGGAGTTCCTGACTTAATTATCGGTTCGCCTAAATACGGCATTCTCGGATATAACGGAATCACTGGGGAACTCCTTGATTATTTCCCTTTAATGACCGCTGCCCCGGTAAGTGCTGTACCCCTGGTGTGGGATATTGACCGAGACGGCAATCTGGAAATTGCGGCGGGCGATGATCGGGGGGTATTTTACGTCTGGCAAATTCCCAGCTCAAATCCTTCTATTCGTTGGCCCTGTATCTATGGTGACCATTCTCATACCGGGTTATTTCCTATAGCGAAAATGTCTGAATTGCCGTCACCGGATAGCGCTGAACTGGTAGGGAAATTCTTTGTGTATCCCAACCCGGCAGGTAAAAGTACGAACATTCGTTATTATTTAGGTGCGAGTGTTACCAAGGCGAGCCTGGTCGTCCTGGATATGAGCGGGCAACCGGTTACAAAAGAGACGGAAATAACACCCCTCCCGTTTGCTGACAACGAAACAACTTTGAATTTAGAAACCGTCCCCCCGGGGCTTTACGTCGTACGGCTTAAGGTTGAAGGTCCTGAAAGAAAAGAAATCCGTTTCACCAAACTGGCAGTCGTTCGGTAATGCTAATTTTTACACTTTTCGGGCTATTGGTTAACGGTTTACCAACACCCGATTCGTTAGCGAAATTAATGTTGAGATACCGCGATCCCAATAACATCCGACCACTACCATTTCCGAGTCCTCTTAAAATGAGAGAAAACAATGTTCAATTTCCAAGACCGATTATCGACAGTGTCATCCGGAGCGATTTTCTCTGTAACGACGATACCACTGGAGGATGCCAGCAAAGGACTCCAGATATTGCAATCGACCACGCGGGGAATTTTGTCGTTGTCTGGTGCGATTTTCGCGATGGTGATGCCGATGTCTGGTTCCAAAGATTTAATTCCACTGGGGAGCCGCTGGGGAGAAATGAACGAATTAACACCGATGTAACATTGGGCTGGCAGGGTGACCCAGCAGTAGCGATGGCCACCGGAAGGGGTTTTATCTGTTCATGGGAAGACAGGCGGGATATTGGTAACTCGGATGTGTTCTGTCAGCGGTTTGATTCAATCGGTAATCGATTAGCCGACAATTTCCGAGTGAGTGATTCCGGAGTGCCGGGCGACCAGAGTATCTCTAGTGTTTGCGTCGCTCCTGATGGAACGGCTCTTGTTGTCTGGGACGACCGGCGCTACGGACTGACTGGCGATATTTTCGCTCAGTTTCTTAACCCTGATGGAACGCGGCGAGGAACAAATTTCCGAGTAAATGACGACGGCGTCGGGATTGCCAATCAATACGAACCCGATGTCAGCTGTGATGATTCGGGCAAGTTTGTCGTCGTATGGATGGATGGAAGGGGCAACAACCCTTCAGATTGGAATATATTTTGCCAGCGATTTGCTCCGGATGGTACCAGGTTAGGGGGAAACTTACAGGTAACGACCAATGACAGTATTCAGTGGACACCGCGCGTCAGCGCTTCTCCAAAAGGATGGTTTGTAATATGCTGGGATGACCGCCGGCGCGGAGAATGGGATGTTTATGCCAGAATTTACAATAAGTCTGGACAGCCACTGGGTGGAGATTTTCGGATTCCACAGGAGGCGGGAACCAGTGACCAGTATGGCGGCGCTGTAGCAATAAACTTTTATGGAGAATGGCTTGCTGTCTGGGTTGATAAAAGAAACGGTGATGAGGACATTTATGCCCAGCGATTTGATTCTGTCGGTAACAGACTAGGAGAGGAATTTAGAATAAACCTCGGTGGTGATGGTAACCAAAACTCGCCGGCGGTGGTCGCGTCTCCTGACGGTGGTTACTGGGTCACCTGGTGTGATTACCGTTCGGATAACTATGAAATCTATTGTCAGCGGATTGCGCGCGATGGTTCACTCATCGGTACTGACTTTAAAGTAAATGACGACTCTGCAAGTGCCCATCAGCGCATTTCTTCTATCGCCATGGAACAAAAGGGGAATATCTGTATCACCTGGGAAGATGAAAGGGGAATCTCGTGTGATATTTATCGGGCGGTATTTGATTCCTTGGGCAGGGAATGCGGTGCCAATCTCCGTTTGAACGATGATCTTGGTACCGCTGCGCAGTATTATGCCAGTGTTGCCGGTGGCAACGGGCGTTTTCTTGTCGCCTGGACCGATAACCGGGATGGATGGGATATTTATGCCCAACTACTGGATCGGGAAGGATATCCGGTGGGTACCAATTTTCGGGTAAATACTGAGATTGGCAACACCTTCCAGTGGTACCCTTATTGTGCAATGGACTCTTTTAACCGGGCGGCAATCGTCTGGATGGATTACCGTATTGGCGGACCTCAGATTTATGCCCGAATTTACGATGAAAACGGTAATCCGACCGGCGATGAATTTCCTGTTTCTGATTCCAGTGCCGTTTGTTATTATGCCAGCGTGGCAATGAATGCCGCTGGTTTCTGGGTTGTAGCTTGGATGGATTACCGTGATGGCGGCGACGCCAATATTTACTGTCAGCTGTTCCGTCCTGACGGTTCCCGAATTGGATCCAATATTCGGGTGAATCGGGATACGGACAGAGTGTACCAGGGTTATCCTTCTTGTGCAATTGCAGAGAATCGCAGTATTGCGGTTGTTTGGGAAGATACCAGAAACGGTTGTTATAACGTTTACCTCCAATGGCTTGATTCCACGGGAAACTTTCTTGGAGACAATGAACGAGTGGATGAAAATTCTGGTGAGATTGATTGTTATTCACCTAGTTGCGATTTTGACGAATTGGGGAGACTGGTTGTTGTTTTTAATGACGAACGAGAAGCCACCGGAAATCCACAAATTTATTGTCAGCGGTTTAATCCAGATCGGTCCCGAGCCGGTTATAATGTTAGGATCAACGAACCCAACTTGTTTCCCAAAAATACTCATTGGACCGTTGGCCAGAGTGTTGTGGCGAATTCTTCTCGTGTCGCCTTCACCTGGACCGAAAATCGTCGTCACCGAGGTTGGGATATTTATGGCAAATTGACTGACTGGAATCTAATCGGGGTGGAACAACCGTTGTCCCAACCTCCTTTCTCTAATAAAATGGCCACAATTGTCAGTCGCCGGCAGCAACTGGCGTTAACTCCGGAATCCCCCAATGCTGTTGTCCGGATTTACGATATTTCCGGACGGCAGCTGTATTGTTCCCGGTACCGGTTTTCCTCGGAAGAAATTCAATTACAAAATTTCCGCGCCGGTGTCTATTTTTTTGAGGTCACGCAGGGCGGTGCGATTAAAAAGAGAATTAAGTTGATTGTTAACTAGCAAGGAGAGGAAAATGACTTTTGTACTAGCATTTGTTTTTCTATTTAACTCGTTATCTGCCAAGTCTGACACAGCACGTCCAGCAAATGATTACGGCTTAAAACTGCTTGCCTCAGCAGTTCTGCCGGGTTCCGGGCAGATGTTATCCGGTGTCCGAGGTAAGGGAGAGGCAATGATGTGGCTTGATGGAACTTTCTGGTTGTGCTGGGCAGGGCTTTCTTGGTATCGTTCCAATAAAGAACAGGATGCCAAACTTGTCGCCAAGGAGTTTGCCCACGCGAACACGAGCATCGCTGACCCCAAATATTATCGCGCGCTGGAACGTTACCGCAGTTCTGAAGAGTTTAATGAAGACGTACGCCGGGAAGCAAGAGAAATCTATCCTGATGACCCTGATGCCCAGCGCCGTTATTATGAAAGCCGCGCTTACTTCGGGGAAGCTGCTTGGCGCTGGAGTTCGGATTCAATAAGAATTTATTCGTACTGGCAAACCAGAAAGACGGTTCGATCGATAGGAATGACCGCCAGTTTTCTTTCCGCCGCTTTAGTGTTGAACCGATTAATCAGTTTTGTTGACTATTTAGTTTTTGCCCCCGATGCTAAATTTCTGGGAAGAATTGAATGCAAACCGGCACAAAATTTAACAGGATTAGAGTTGCGTTATCGTTTGTGAAATCAAGCAGTTAAATCAATGGAAGAAGTTAATGTCGATTACCTTGTAGTTGGGTCGGGCATTGCTGGACTCTGGTTTTCCTGGAAGATAGCGAATACCGGAAGGGTTCTTATCGTAACAAAAAAGGACAGTTTAGAATCCAACACCAATTACGCACAAGGAGGCATTGCTGCTGCCGTAGCAGCGGATGACAATCCCCGGCTGCATTACGAAGACACCATCCGGGTTGGTGCCGGTCTTGCCCATCCGGACATCGTTAAAATTGTTACTGAAGCAGCCCCCCGCCTGGTAAGAGAACTGTGGTCATTAGGGGTAAAATTTTCCGCTACGTTAGGCGTAAAAGGGGAGCCCTGTTTTGATCTGGGGCGAGAAGGGGGACATCGTCGCCGGAGAATAGTCCACGCTCAAGATGCCACCGGTGCGGAAATTGAACAGAGGCTTTTGCAAGCGGTGCTTTCCCTTGCTGAAGTTGCCATCTGGGAAGAGCACTTTACCATTGATATCGTCATTAATGATAAAGGTGAATGTTGTGGGGTAACAGTTTTGGACAAAAATACCGGCCAAATTAAGCACATCCGGGCACGGGCGGTATTTCTGGCTACCGGCGGCGTCGGGCAGGTGTATCGTCATACGACCAATCCCGCGATTGCCACCGGTGATGGAATTGCGATGGCTTATCGCGCTGGAGCAAAAATTGCCAATATGGAGTTCATTCAGTTTCATCCTACTACTCTTTTCGATCACCGTATTGATGACCGGGTATTTCTGATCTCAGAAGCGGTCCGGGGAGAAGGGGCGGTTTTACGAACTAAAGACGGCAAAGAATTCATGTCTGCCTATCATCCCGATGGTTCTCTTGCACCGAGAGATATCGTCGCCCGGGCAATTGCCGCAGAACTCTCGCGACTGAATGACGAATTTGTACTGCTGGACTGTACCCGGATACCCGCTCAGCGTTTAATTCAAAGATTTCCCAATATTTATGAGACATGTCTGCGGTTTGGAATAGACATAACCAGACAACCGATTCCTGTTGTTCCAGCCGCTCATTATGTGTGCGGTGGTATATTGATAAATTCCTGGGGGCAGACTTCAATTAAACGGCTCTACGCTGGCGGAGAATGTGCCTGTAGCGGCCTCCACGGTGCCAACCGGCTGGCGTCTAATTCTCTACTTGAAGCACTGGCGTTTGCCGAACGGGCAGCAATTCGGGTAAAAGAGGAGGCGGATATTCCTCGTTTTCTTTCTGCGTTGCCCGAAGATGATAAAAATTCGCGTAGCAAAGATACTGGCGCAGACGATAACCTGATTTCTCACCTCGGAAACAGATTGCGCGAATTAATGTGGCGGTATGCCGGAATTGTGCGGAGCGACGACGGCCTAAATCAGGTAAATGTAGAAATCAATAAAATCATTAACCAAGCACAAAATTTTATAACCCGAACCAACTCGGTTGCCAAGATAGAATTAAGGAACCTTCTTATTGTGGCTAAACTGATTGTTGAATCTGCCCGACGACGCCCTGAATCGCGCGGGTTACATTACAACATAGATCACCCCCTGCCCGACGAGCGGTTTGAAAAGGATACCGTAGTTAGCAGAAACGAAATTAAATTATAAATGGGCGGACAGTGGAGGGAGTATCCGGCAAAAAACGACACCTCCCTTGTCTTGGAACGATTTGCCCATTATTTACTGGTAGAGCGAGGGTTGTCTCAAATCTCTGTTGATTGTTATATCGCTGATGTTAAACAGTTTTTACAGCACCAGAAAGATTCTTTTTCTTGTCGTAGCAAACACTGTGTGAATTTTGACGGAGTGTTGCAGCAAAAAGTTGCCCCTGAAGACGTGCGGGAATTCATTCGCTGGCTTACTGATTTGGGTCTGTCCAGCACAACTACAGCCCGAAAGTTAATTTCGCTTCGGTCTTTTTTCAATTTCCTAGAACAGGAGTTTGGCATTGCCCCAAATCCACTTGATGACATAAAACTTCCCAAAAGACCACGCCGGCTTCCCGAAACACTAAGTCAATCAGAGATTGAGCAGTTAATTGCCGCCACTACCAAAGTACCCGACCGATTTTGGGCATTGCGGGCAAAAGCGATGATTGAAATTGGGTACGGCGCGGGGTTAAGGGTTTCAGAACTCCTCAATCTTAAATTCGGTGACGTGGATTTGGGAGAACGATTTGTTCGGGTTACCGGGAAGCGTCTAAAAGAACGAGTGGTACCAATTGGTGAACCCGCGGTTCGGGCAATAAAAGACTATCTAACGGTCGCCCGGCAGCATTATGTTAAAAAGGAGGGGGGGGCTTATCTCTTTCTTAATGCCCGCGGTAGACGGTTAACAAGAATGGGCTTCTGGAAAATTCTGCGGCGCTGTGTAACCATTGCCGGAATTACCCGCCGGGTCACCCCCCACACTCTGCGTCACTCTTTTGCGACTCATCTTTTAGAAGGGGGAGCGGATTTGCGGGCGGTGCAGGAAATGCTGGGACACAGTGATATTAGCACTACGCAGATATACACTCACATTGATAGAAGTTACCTGCGCGATGTTTACCGGACATTTCATCCGCGCGCGTAGGTTTATATCTTTATATCACAAGGACACCGAAGGTTCCCCGTACGGCTTTCCCGATAATCCTGGCATTAGGAAGGGAAGCGAGGAACTTTTTGGCTTTATCCGGAGAAACAAAAATAACCATACCCATTCCCATATTAAATGTGCGGTACATTTCTTCATCAGGAATATTGCCCAGCCGTTGGATAAGCCGGAAAATCGGTTTGGGTCGCCAAGAGGATTTTTTTATGATGCAAGAGACCTCAGCGGGCAACAACCGGCTGATGTTGTCGTAAAAGCCGCCGCCAGTTATGTGGGCAAGCGCTTTTATTTCTCTCAGAAGGGGATAAACTTGTTTAAAATAGCAACGATGTGGCTGAAGAAGTTCTTCTCCCAGCGGACGGTTTAATTCTTTAAATCGGGAGTTAACGGTAAATCGGTTCATCTCAAAGAAGACCTTACGGGCAAGGGTATAGCCATTAGTGTGGAGACCGGAGGAGGGAATACCGATGAGCAAATCACCGGGTTGAATGGAGTTGTGATTAACAATTCTGTCATATTCAATAACCCCGACGATAAACCCGACCAGGTCAAACACCCCCCGATAATAAACCCCGGGCATCATCGCCGTTTCTCCACCCACAAGCGAGCATTTGACCTGCCGGCATGCCCGCACTAGTCCGCGAACGATATCAATCAACTGGCGGTTAGAAAGGTCGGTATGGGCGATGTAATCCAGGAAAAACAACGGTTTGGCACCCAGCGTTAAAATGTCGTTTACACAGTGATTAACAATATCAATACCAATGGTATCATAGCGCTTCATCATTCGGGCAATAATCGTTTTTGTTCCAACCCCATCACAACTGGCAACCAGAACCGGACCCGACATTTGCGGCATTTTAAACAAAGCGCCAAACAAACCGAGCTCGGAGAGTACACGAGGGGAAAAAGTTTTCTTCACCAGAGAACCGATCGTCTTTTTTACTGTGTTCATTCGGTCAATATCTACACCGGCGGCACGATAATTCATAGTAGAAATTTAACCAAATTGCCCTAACGGTCAAGAATATGCCTTCTCTGTTTTTTCTTTGCGGATGAAAAATTTGCCATCGGAGGCAAAATTTTTACCGCCCCCGTTCCCCACGCTCCTGCCCTTACAGCAAGAAAAAGGATATACCGGAGTGGGTCTTGGTTTTTGATACTGGCAGAAATCTGGATCGTATTGGTTACCGGAGACGATTTTGGTTCGGGGAAAAATATGACCGATTGAAAAGAAAACAAAGCCCGGCACCTTGGAACAATCGCTCAGGGGAGAGTAAAGCAAGAACTGTTTTCCTTCCTTGACTGGCGTTGATATTTAAATATATTAAAGCTCAAGCAAATGAATACTGTTATCTATTTCAGGAGGAAATTGTGAAGGAATATAAAGTAGAACAAATCAGAAATATCGGTTTCTTTGGGCATGGTAGTTCGGGCAAAACTTCAATTTGTGAGTCCTTGCTTTTTACAATGAAGCAAAACAGCCGACTGGGTTCGGTTGATGCCGGGACATCGCTTTTTGATTATGACGAAGATGAAATTACCCGTAAAATTAGCATTAATCTTGCTATTGGTTACGGTGAACACCGGGGTGTGCTAATTAATATCGTGGATACCCCTGGTTATGCCGACTTCTGGGGTAATGTAATTTCGGCAATCCGGGCAGTTGATAATGCCGTAGTGGTGATAGACGCTTCTTCCGGCATAGAAGTTGGCACCGAGATGGCGTGGCAGCGCTTAGAAGAACTACATTTACCGCGTGCGATCTTTATTAATAAACTCACCCGGGAGAATACCAATTTCTACACCACCGTCGAGGAGATCCGGAAAACCTTCGGTTCAAAGGTGACGCCGGTATATCTTCCAATCGGAACCGAATCGGGATTAAAAGGAATGGTTGATTTGCTGAACGACCGGGCATATCTTTATGAGAATGGAAGCCGAAAGGAGATACCTGTTCCGGCGGAGATGGAAGAAAAAATAGCTGAGGGAAAGGAACGGTTAATTGAAGCGGCGGCCGAGGTTGATGAATCGTTAATGGAAAAATTTTTGGAGGGGGGGACGATTACTCCCGAAGAAATGAGAACTGCGGTGCGAAAAGGAATCAAAGCCGGGGTAATTTATCCTTTGCTAGGGGGAGATGCTTTAACACAGGTAGGTGTTGATCTGCTCCTTGACCTGGCGGTTGACGTTTTCCCTGGTCCCACAGAGGTACTTCCACAGCGAGGACAGAATCTTATAACAAACGAGGATGTAGAGATAACCGCTGCTCCCGAAGGAAATGTTTGCGCATTGGTTTTCAAGACTATTTCTGAGGCTCATGTAGGTGATATGCATTATGTCCGGGTATTCCGGGGAAAACTGGAACCGGGAATGGTGGTGATTAACGGAACAAATCAACGAGAAGAGAAAATAAACCAAATTTATATTGTAAAGGGAAAAGAGAGGAGTGAGGTTGCCCGGCTAACCGCCGGAATGCTCGGGGCGTTGGTGAAACTCCGTGATACCCATACCGGCGATACCCTTGCCGACAAAAAAGAACCCGTGCGCCTGCCTCCGATTGTGTTTCCGAAACCATCTATTTCGGTGGCGATTGTTCCTCAAAGTAAAGGAGATGAAGAACGAGTTTCTAACGGTTTAGCCCGTTTACACGAAGAAGACCCTACTTTTTCTTATGAATATAACGCCGAGTTGGGGCAACAGTTAATTAGCGGCATGGGAGAATTACATCTTGATGTAATCATCGGGCGTCTGAAAAGACGATTTGATGTTAACGTAGAACTCGTTAAACCCAAAATTCCCTATCGGGAAACTATTACCAGAAAAACCGAGGCGCAGGGAAAACATAAAAAGCAAACCGGGGGACGCGGTCAATATGGTGACGTCTGGTTACGCATTGAACCGAAGAATAGGGGAGAAGGGTTTGAATTTGTTGATGAAATTTACGGTGGTGCAATTCCGGCGAAATATATCCCCTCGGTGGAAAAAGGCGTTGTAGAAGCAATGGAAAAGGGAGTTCTTGCCGGTTACCGAATGACGGATATAAAAGTGACAGTATATGATGGCTCCTATCACGAAGTGGATTCCTCGGATATTGCCTTCAAAATTGCTGCCGGATTGGCATTCAAAAACGCGTGTGAAAAAGCGGGGGTGGTCTTATTAGAACCAATAATGAACGTAGAAGTAAAAGTGCCTGACCGATATACCGGTGATGTAATGGGTGACCTTAATGCCCGGCGAGGCAGAATAGTCGGCATGGAATCCCAAGGTGGTCTACAGATTATAAAAGCTCAGGTGCCGCTGGCAGAAATGTATAAATATTCTAATAGTTTGCGATCAATGACACAAGGACGTGGTATATTTACAATGGAATTTGACCATTACGAGGAGGTTCCCCGGGAATTGGCAACAAGGGTTGTTGAAGAGTCAAAACGGGCAAAGGAAGAAGCAAAAGAGTAGAGGTCCTAATATATTTCGTACCAGGGGTGGCGAACACGTCGCCGGAAAATTAACCCCCAGATAACGCCACAAATAAATCCACCAATATGAACAAAATAAGCGATACCACCACCGGTGCCGGGTGCAGAAGAACATCCGTAGAGCATCTGGAAAAGAACCCAGAATCCCAGCAGAATTGAAGCGGGAATGTAAATCAATCTCATAAAAAAGAGAAAAGGAATAATGGTTAATACCCGAGCCCGAGGATAAAGAACAAAGTAAGCCCCCATTATCCCGGAAATGGCGCCAGAAGCCCCGATGGTAGGAATTCGAGAATAGGGGGCAATGACAACCTGAAGTAAGCTGCCCGCGATTCCGGATGTAAAATAAACTACTGGATATAAGATGTGACCAAAAGCATCTTCAACATTATCCCCGAATATCCAAAGATAAAGCATATTACCGAGGAAATGAAACCAACCACCGTGCATAAACATGGAAGTTAACAATGTCCACAGCCCTTGTCCCTGAATAATTTGGATGGGGATCATTCCGTAGCGTTGAATTTGTTCTTCAAAGCCGACCGGCGAACGGGTGAACTGAATCACCCATACCCCAGTGCAAATAGCAATTAACCCGTAGTTCGCCAGTGGTCGACGAGAAGACTTTATGTCATCGTAGAGCGGTATCATTTTGTGGCTGGGACAATTAAAACCGTGACCAATGCGGCAATACTTCTACCCGAAATTGCAAAACATGTACCTTCTGTAGTTTTTGCCTTAATGCCGATTTTATCAATTTTTACTTCCAGAAGCCGAGCGATATTTTTTCTGATTAAATCGGCATAAGGGGCAATTTTCGGCCGATCACACACTAAAGTACAATCAACGTTCCCAATTTGCCAGCCCAGTTCTCTCATCTTTTTGGAAACGGCGAGAAGGAAAACAGCGCTACGGGCATTTTTATATGCGGGGTCAGTGTCTGGGAAAAGTACCCCAATATCCGGCATTGCCAACGCACCAAGTAAAGCGTCGGTAATAGCATGAAGGAGGACATCGCCATCAGAGTGCCCTTTTAACCCTTTTTGACAAGGAATGAAGACCCCACCTAAAAAAAGTGGGCGTCCTTTCTTTAATAAATGGGCGTCAAACCCAATACCGGCACGATAAGATTTTTTATTGCGCAACTTAAATATTCTAAACATCATCGGAATGAAGTCAAGTATACCGGTTTTATGTGATACTTTATGCTGTTAGAATTGACATTTTCATAATAATCAATAAGATAAAAGTATGTTAAGTGTTATTGTCAATGGAGCTCCTCGTAAAACAGCGAGAGGGGTAGATGTAGGTCAAGTGCTCTCCGACCCAGAAGCCATTGCGGCCCGGGTTAACGGTAAGTTGGTGGATTTGTCGTTTCTCATAGAAGAAGAGGCGGTAATAGAATCGGTACACTTTGACTCCAAGGACGGAAGAGAAATTTTCTGGCATTCCGCTTCTCATTTGATGGCCCAGGCGGTAAAGCAACTTTATCCCGAAGCAAAGGTCACCATAGGCCCGGCGGTTCCGGAAGGATTTTACTATGATTTTGACGTCCCCCAGCCATTCACCGAAAAAGACTTGCCGGCTATTGAAGAACGAATGCGGGAACTGGCCGATAAAAAAATTCCGATTGTCCATAAATTTCTTAATCGCGCGGAAGCGATTGAAATTTTTAGGCAACGAGGAGAAAATTATAAACTGGAGATACTTAAGGAAATCCCGGACGATAAAATTTCAGTATATGAACAGGGAGATTTTATTGACATCTGTCGGGGACCACACCTCCCTGACACCGGTAGAATAAAGGCGATCAAACTTTTGAGTGTAGCCGGAGCCTACTGGCGGGGAGACGAGAGAAATCGTATGCTATCCCGGATTTACGGTGTGGCGTTTCCCGATGAAAACATGCTCAAGGTATGGCTTGAGCGCATAGAAGAAGCACGGCGCCGGGACCACCGAAAATTGGGACCAGCCCTGGATTTGTACAGTTTTCATGAAGAAGCCGGAGCGGGTTTGGTTTTCTGGCACCCGAAAGGTGCTACAGTACGACGTCTCATCCAGTCTTATTGGGAGAAGGAACACCTTGCTGCCGGCTACCAACTTGTGGTTACTCCCCATATCGCGAGAAGTGAACTTTGGCACCGTTCTGGTCACTATGACTACTATCGAGAAAATATGTACGTTATTCCGGTAGAAAACGAAGAATTGGTTTTAAAGCCGATGAACTGTCCGGGGCATATTATGATTTATCGAACAAAGGTTCACTCTTACCGGGATTTGCCTTTACGAATGGCAGAGTGGGGAACAGTATACCGTTACGAACGTTCTGGAGTTCTTCACGGCATGATGCGGGTTCGCGGTTTCACCCAGGATGATGCTCATATATTTTGCACTCCAGAGCAAATAGAACAAGAAATTCACGACGTGGTCGCTCTGTCGTTGAAAATGCTGCGTGCATTTGGTTTTAAAGAATTTAACGTAGCTTTGTCGGTCAGAGACCCCAAACGCCCCGAACAATATCTCGGAACAAATGAGCAATGGGAACTAGCAGAAAAGGCTTTGATTAACGCCCTTGAAC